>Ga0208297_1000318_pt1 | contig 114665 bp, 119 predicted proteins | sample LMS_cellobiose_e_FD_187367 | JGI IMG/M metagenome (GOLD analysis project Ga0208297, IMG submission 187367) | Rumen-fistulated moose microbial communities from Alaska, USA - LMS_cellobiose_enrichment (SPAdes) (version 2) | ecosystem: Host-associated > Mammals > Digestive system > Stomach >...
CTTTTATTCACTCTAACTTGGGGACTTTTTCTTGTCTACTTTTTCCCTCGCTTTAAGCTCTTTTTCTCCCCCGGCAGAGCCGGGGGTTGCCTTTGGAACTCCAAAGCGCAAAAAAAGACCCGTATCCGAAGATACAGGTCTTTTTTGTGTCACGTCGGTACTCAGTTGCCCAGGCCGAAGCGCTTGTTGAACTTGGCCACGCGGCCGCCGGTATCCACCAGCTTCTGCTTGCCGGTGAAGAAGGGGTGACACTTAGAGCAGACTTCCACGCGAATATCCTTCTTCGTAGAACCTGTCTCAATCACATTACCGCAGGCGCATTTGATAGTAGTCTGCTGATAATTGGGATGGATTCCTTCCTTCATTGCTCTTGTTCACCCCTTTCCGGTGCAATCGTCGCCGTGGTGATCCCACAGACGCAACGGTAATGGTAACACACTTCTTTCGGGATTGCAAGGGTTTTTTGCAAGTTTTTTTACCGGATCACACCGCAAACTGCTGCCCCGTCGCAAAGAAATACAGGAGCTTTTCCGCCACGGGACGCTCCAGCACGCGGCTCAGCGCGGCGGCGTATGCCTCCAGCTGGGGGCGGTACGTCTCCGCCCGGGTTTCTTCCTCCCCGGGGCGGATGCGGTCGGTTTTGAAATCCACGATCACCAGTCCCGACGGCGTATCGAAGACGCAGTCCGCCACGCCCTGGAGGAGCATCTCCTCGTCGGAGGCGGCGCCGTCATAGATGGTCGCGGGCATCAGGAGCGCGAAGCGGTACTCCCGCCAGACCTTTTCGGCGGCGTTGATCCGCCCGGCCAGGGGCGAGGCCAGGAAGTCCGCGATGGCGGCGCAGTCCACCGCCTCCGCCTGCTCGGGTGTGACGAGACGGCGCGATCCCAGGGACGCCACCTGCTCCGCCACGGCCTCCCGGCCGGAGACGGAGAAGTCCAGATACTGCATCACCAGGTGCATGGCGGTGCCCCGCTCGGCGGCCGTCAGCTTCCTCTCCCGCTGCATAAACCGGGGCATCTCAAAGCTGGGAGCCCGATGGGGCGGCGGGGCGCCCTCGGCGATCTCCGCGTCCTTCTCCCGGCCCTTCAGTTGGGTGGCCGTCACCTTGGTGGGGATGACGGTGGCCCGGTCGTGGCCGTACCGCCGCTCCAGAAGGACCGGGTCAAAATCGGTCACGTCATCGGCCACGGTCTCCCCGTTCCGCTCCGGGATCTCCGGCACCGGGTTCTCCCAGACCCGGATCTTCCAGCCCTCCAGCGACACGGAGGGGGTCATCTCCACCTCCGCCCAGCGGCGGATGGGCTCGGCCTCCGCCGCGCACAGCAGGGGCAGCAGCAGCCAGTCGCCGGGGCACTTGGCGGCGTTCACCACCTCCGGGTCCGCCGGATAGGCGGTCAGCGCCGCCAGATCACCGACCCGCTTTTGAGCATGGCTCATGCAGTCCACCAGGATCAGCTTTTCCCGGGCCCGGGTCATGGCCACGTAGAGGATGCGCATCTCCTCGGCCAGACTCTCACGCCGCAGCGTCATGGCCAGCGCCGTCTTGGACACGGACTCGTAGCGGATGCGGCGCTCCAGATCCACGCACTCAGTGCCAAGGCCCAGCTCCGGATGGACCAGCACCGGCCGGTTCAGGTCCTTCATATTGAATTGCTTCTGCAGGTCCGCCAGGATCACCACCGGAAATTCCAGGCCCTTGGACTTGTGGATGGACATCAGGCGGACGCCTCCCCCGCTCTGACGGGCGCTGATGGGCGGCACGCTGTCCCGCTCCAGCAGATCCTGCACGTAGGTGTTGAAGTCGAAGAGGTTCCCCCGCCCCAGCTCCGCCTGCTGTCCTGCGTAGGTAAAGAGGGCGATGAGGTTGTTCTTCCGCTGCTGGCCGCCGGACATGGCGCCGAACACCGCCAGCGCGTGGCAGTCGCTGTAGATCTTCCACAGAAGCCGGTCCGCGGACAGGTCCCGGGCCGCCTGGCGGAGCTCCTCCAGCGATGCCAGAAAGGCCGCCGTCTTGGGCGTCTCGTCCAGGCACAGGGCGCCATAGAAGTCGCCGGCGCTTTGCAGGGCCCGGATCCGGGCCAGGTCGTCCGGCGTGAAGCCGAACAGGGGCGAGCGCAGGACAGCGATCAGGGGCACGTCCTGGCGGGGGTTGTCGATGATCCGGAGGAAGGAGAGCATCACCGCCACCTCCATGGCGGAGAAGAACGCCTCGTCCTCCTCCCCGGCGAAGGGGATGCCCTCCCGGGCCATGGCGGCGGCAAAGAGCCCCTCCCGGCCGCTGGGCGAGCGCATGAGGATCACGATGTCCTCCGGCCGCACGGGGCGCAGGGTCTCGCCGTCCTGGACGCCATACCCCTCGTCCAGCATACGTCGAATCCGGCCGGCAATGAACCGGGCCTCCACCTCCGAGCGGTCGAAGGTCTCCTCCTCCGTATCCGCCACGCTGATCAGGTGGAACTCGGTATCGGTATCCGTCCGGGGCAGATAGTAGTCCGCGCCGAAGCGGAGGGCCTCGTCGGGGCCGTACTCCATTTCCCCCGCCTGCACCGACATGATGCCGGCGAAGACGAAGTTGGCCGCGTCCAGGATCTGACGGCGGGAGCGGAAATTGCTCTGGAGCAGCACCTTGCGGGGCTCGTCCTCCTCCGCCTCAGCGGCGTCCCGGTAGGCCAGGTATTTCCGCAGGAAGATGGTGGGGTCCGCCAGGCGGAAGCGGTAGATGCTCTGCTTCACGTCGCCGACGGCGAAGAGATGGCGCTCCTGGCCGGAGATGGCCCGGAAGATGCAGTTCTGCACCTCGTTGGTGTCCTGGTACTCGTCCACCATCACCTCCCGGTAGCGGCCGGCGATCTGCCTGGCCAGCTCCGTGGGACTGCCGTCCTCCCCCGCCAGAAGCTCGATGGCCCAGTGCTCCTGGTCGGGAAAATCCATGCAGTTGCGGCGGACCTTCTCCGCCCGGTAGGCCAGCGCAAAGCGCTCCGTCAGCTCGATGAGGGCCAGCATGGCCGGGGCCATCCTGTGCAGGTCGGCCAGATGCTCCGCCGAGGTCACCCGGTAGACGGCGGTCTGCTCCTTGATGTCCTTCTTGCAGCGGTTCCAGACCGCACCGGCAGTCTCCTTCCGGGCGGCGTATTCCGCCCCGGAGACGGGCTTCAGGCTTTCAAAGGCCGGGGCCACGGCGGCCATGGCGTCCCAGCCCTCTCTGGCGGCCACGTCGTACCGGTCCAGACTGTCGGCGGCTGCCAGAAAGGCGGGGGCGTAGCGCTCCTGGATATAGGGCACGTCCGCCAGATCCGCCGCCTCGCGCCGCAGGCGCTCCGCCCAGAAGCTCGCCCGGCGCACCGTGTCGTCCATGATGATGCGGCCGTAGGCCGAGTCGGCCAGATCGGCGGGAAGCGCCTCCCACATCTCCGCCACACGGTGCAGCCAGCGGATGGGGAACGGGTGGCTCTGGATCTTGCCGTGGAGCTCCAGCACCAGCGTCTCCAGATTTCGATCGTCCCGTCCGGCGCCCAGCGTCTCCGCCAGCAGCTCGCAGCGCCCGTCGCCCTGCTCCAGACGCTGATAGAAGTCCTCCAGCACCTGCTGCAGCACCCGCGCTCGCAGCAGCTCCGCCTCCTGCTGATCCAGGACCCGGAAGTCCGGCGTCAGGCTGCGGCCCTCCACCGCCGGCAGGAGATGGATATTCTCCCGCAGAAGGTTGGCGCAGAAGGCGTCCACGGTGCGGATATCCGCCTGGTAGACCCGGAACATCTGGCGCCGCAGATGGGTGTCCTCCGGACGGTCCGCCACCCGGCGGCTCAGCTCCGCGGCGATCTTGCTCCGCAGCTCCGCCGCGGCGGCGCGGGTATAGGTGATGATGAGGAAGTCGTCCACGCGGCAGCGCTCCCGCTCCAGGTAGGAGAACAGCCGCTCCACCAGGACCTTCGTCTTGCCGGAGCCGGCAGAGGCCGACACCAGCAGCGATCCGCCCCGGTCATCCACCGCCGTCTGCTGCTGGGGCGTCAGTCTGATCTCCGCCATGGTCTCCCTCCTCTCCCGTCTGTCTGTCGATAAACTGCCAGAATTCCTTCGGGCGTGTCTTGATCAGGTAGTTGCGCCGGTCGCGGCTCTCGTCAAAATAGCAGGCCGAGGCGAAGGCACAGTAGGTGCAGGCGCTGTCCTGGGGACCCCGGGTACAGGGATCGGCGTCGATGTTGCCCTGGCGCAGCTCCCGGGCGATCTGATGGAGCACCTTGTCCACGTAGCGGCTCAGCTTGCCCAGCTGGGCCGCCGAGGCCACGCCCTCGGTGATGTCGCCCTTCCTGGAGCGGGTGACAGGCAGATAGCAGGGGGACTCCAGCGCGCTGTGCTCCATGGCCCGCAGCACCTCCGGCTCAGCGAGCACCAAGCCGCTGCGCCGCAACTCGCGCCGCAGCTGGGCCTCCAGCTTCTCGGGGGTGATATCCCGGGCCGCCTTGACGATGGCGTCCCGGGCGGGCAGGTACATGACGCCGGCGGGCACCACGGGGTACCCAAAGTAAGGGGCTCCCTCCTTCTCCAGCGTGAAAAGATAGAGCAGCATCTGCAGACCCAGACCCGCCCGCAGATCGTCCAGGCTGAACTTCTTGGCGCCGGTCTTGTAGTCCACCACCCGCAGGTACAGATTTCCGTCGTGGAGCCAGCCGTCCACCCGGTCCACCTTCCCGCTGACGGACAGGGTGGTATCCCCCTCCCGGATGGAGATGGCGGGCAGGGCGCCGTCCCGGCCGCCGAAGGACAGCTCCAGCTCCATGGGCTGGAAGTCCGACTCCGCCAGCTCCGCGGCGATATTCTCGATCACCGCGCAGGCCGTGTGGCGCAGGCGGGAGAACAGATAGCGGAAGCGGGCGCTCTTCTCGGCAAAGCCGGGGATCTCCGTCTCGGCGTAGACATCCACGTAATGGCGCACCAGCCGCCGCAGCTCCTCCTTCTCCACCCGGCCGTAGCCGCCCCGGTCCTTCACGTCCCGGGTCACGTTCTCCAGCAGATAGTGGATGAAGGTGCCCACCTCCGGGGCCTCGAAGCCGGCGCTTTTCCGCTCCCGGGCCCGGAGGCCGTACTCCATAAAGTAGCTGAAATGGCAGCTGCGCAGCCGGTCCATCCGGGAGGCGGACATGTGGATACTGCGGCCGTAGAGGGTCCGCACCGCCTCCGGGGACAGCCGCCCCCGGCCCATGGTGCGGGCCCGGGCCATGCCGTCCAGCACGGCGCCGCAGCGTCCGTCGGCGGCGAAGTAGCGCCACAGGGGGCCGTCCGGCTCCTCCCCTGCCAGCTCCAGCGCCGCGGCGGGCATCTCCCGCCGGTAGGCGCCGTCCTCCCGGCGGATCGTCAGCGACGGGAACAGCTTCCCGATCCGCCCCACCACGAAGGAGGGCCGCAGCTCCTCCCCGGCCAGGTCGGTGGCCGGATAGCTGACGCAGAGGCGCTCCGTGGGCTGGGCCAGGGCGGCGTAGATGTTCTGCAGCTCGTTGTCCAGGCTGTCGAAGGTGGCGTCGGACAGCAGGATCTGCCGCTGCTGCAGCAGCTCCCGGTCCTCGTCGTCCAGGATGCCGCCGCCCTTGTCCACCTGGGGCAGCACGTGGTCGTTGGCGCCCAGGAGGAACAGGCACTTCACCGGGTGGCGGTCGTTGCGGGTGATGTCGCTGACCTTCACCTGGTCCACCGTGGCGGGGATGGTGCCCACGCTGTACTCCGTCAGAACCAGACGCAGCAGCCGGGCAAACTCCTCCTCGTCGATCTCGGTCCGGCCCAGGATCTCCGCGAACTGATCCAGCACGCCGCAGAAGATGCTCCAGAGCTGGGCGTATTCCTCCGCCAGCTGGACCTGCCCGCTCTGCAGCAGGCCCTCCGCCTTCTCCTTCAGCGTCTCCGGCACGCCGGAGCGCTGGGCAAATTCGTAAAGTACTTTCGCTTTACCCTCTGCGGTATTCTCGGCTTTTAACCCCTGGCTGAGGGGCAGAAACAGGTCTCTCACCTTCCGGCGGGTGTCGTTGACCGCCGCCAGGCGCTCGGTGCGCTCGGCCGTCATCTCCTGGCCGTAGCCGTCGGGGTTGGCCGTCCAGTCCACGTCCCGCAGCCACATATTGCCCCGGATCTCCCAGGTGACCGCGTAGTTCTCCAGCAGGTCGCACTCCTCCGCCGTGACGCCCGCCATGCCGGTTTTCAGACAGCGGAACACGTCCTCGTAGTCGAAGCCGCCGGTCACCGCGTCCACGGCGCCCAGCAGCAGCGTCAGCACCGGCTTTTCCAGGATGTCGCTGCGGCGGCTGAGATAGGCGGGGATGCCGTCCCGGCGGAACACGTTCTCCAGGATGGGGCCGTACACGTCCATATTCCGGGCCATGACGCCGATGTCCCGGTAGCGGTATCCGCCGCCGCAGGTCAGGGCACGGATCCGGGAGGCCACGTACTCCACCTCGGTGAAGGCGGTGGCGGCCTCGTAGAGCTCAATGGCGTCCGCGTCGCCCTCCCAGGGCGCGTCGGAACCGAAGAGGCCCCGCTCCAGGTGGCCCAGAGGGCCCTGGGGCCGGTCCGTCAGATAGACGATCTCACAGGGGACGCCCGCCCGGGCGGCCATGCGGACCAGCCGCTCCCGCTGGCGCAGGGCGTTCTGGAACAGGTCGTGATTCCCCTTCTCCCCCAGCAGCGTCACCGTGATGCTGCCGGCCCGGCGCAAAAGGACCTCGATCACGGTCTCCTCCGCCCGGTTGAAGTAGGAAAAGCCGTCGAAATACACGTCCGCGCCGTCCAGATAATGGGACTCCGGCATCCGGTCGGCCAGCTTCTGGACACGGGAGCGGCGGTCGATGCCGCCGGAACGGAGCTTGCCGTCATAGGCGGCGTAGATCAGCGCCAGATCTCGGAGCTTGTCCCCGGCGGCGCCGGACACGTCGGCCACCTGCCCATAGAGCTGCTCCGGGGAGACGGAATAGGCGTAAAACTCGTCCGCCAGCTCCGTCAGCCGCTTCAGAAAGGCGGCCCGGCGGGAGGGACGGCCGAAGACTTTCAGCTGACTGTGGAGCTCCTGGAGCACCAGGCGCATGGTCAGCAGCTTGCCGCCGCCGTCCAGCGTGAAGTCCGCCGCGCCGCCGCACTCCGACAGCACGCGGCCGGCCAGGGACCGGAAGCTCAGCACCTCCGCGTCCCGGGAGGCGGTGGGTCCGCAGGCGCGGCACAGATCCAGCTCCGCCTCGTGGGAGGCGTGCTCCGGCACCAGCAGCACCTGCCGGCGCTCAGAGCGCCGCGCCGCCATCGACCACAGCACCCGGCGGGACTTGCCGGAGCCCGCCCGCCCGATCCAGATGGAAAGCATCACCGCACCTCCTTTGGGGACAGCATACCACGATGTGTGTCCCGAAATCCTCCCACATCAGGGGAGAAACGCTCATTTTAGTTCCCATTATAGCGCACTTTTCTCCCCTTGGAAAGAGGAAAGACAGACGCTTTCGCGTCTGCCTTTTGCGCACTTATTTCTTCATCAGCCGTACCGCCAGCTGGCGGGCCATGGCCCGGTGCAGGGCGGCCTCCGCCCGGATGGCGTCCACCTCCGGGGTGTGCTTCTTCAGCCGCTCCCGGGCGCGGCGCTCCGCCGCCTGGGCCCGGGCCAGGTCGATGTTCTCCGCCTGCTCGGCGGCGTTCACCAGCACCGATACGCGGTTGCCGGCCACGTGGGCCAGGCCGTGGGTCACGGCCACGTAGTGGGTCTCCCCGTCGGCCCGGGTACATCTCACCACGCCCTCCACCACCGCCCCCAGCAGGGGCGCGTGGCCGGCCATGATGCCGATGCCGCCGTCCTCCACCGGGAGCTGGATGGCACTGACGAAGCCGTCATACACGGGACCTTCCGCGGTGATGATCTGAAGATGGATCCGATCCTCCATGGCCCACCTCTCACAGTGCTTTCCGCTTGGCCAGCACGTCGTCGACGGTCCCGCACATCAGGAAGGCCTGCTCGGGGATATCGTCGCACTCGCCGCCCAGGATGATCTCAAAGGCCCGGAGCGTCTCCTCCAGCGGCACGTACTTGCCGCCCAGGCCGGTGAAGTTCTCCGCCACGTGGAAGGGCTGGGACAAAAAGCGCTGGATCCGGCGGGCACGGTTGACGACGGCCTTGTCCTCGGCGCTCAGCTCATCCATGCCCAGCACGGCGATGATGTCCTGGAGCTCCTTGTACTTCTGCAGCACCCGCTGCACGGCACGGGCCGTCTGATAGTGGCGCTTGCCCACCACGTGGGGCTCCAGGATCCGGGAGGTGGAGTCCAGCGGGTCCACCGCCGGGTAGATGCCAAGCTCCGCGATGCTGCGCTCCAGGACCGTGGTGGCGTCCAGGTGGGCAAAGGCCGTGGAGGGCGCCGGATCGGTCAGGTCGTCGGCGGGCACGTAGATGGCCTGCACCGACGTGATGGAGCCGCTGCGGGTGGAGGTGATACGCTCCTGGAGGGCGCCCATCTCCGTAGCCAACGTGGGCTGGTAGCCCACGGCAGAGGGCATGCGGCCCAGCAGGGCCGACACCTCGCTGCCGGCCTGGGTAAAGCGGAAGATATTGTCGATGAACAGCAGCACGTCCTGGCCGCCGGCATCCCGGAAGTTCTCGGCGATGGTCAGGCCGGACAGGGGCACACGGAGACGGGCTCCGGGGGGCTCGTTCATCTGACCGAAGACCAGAGCCGTCTTGTTGATAACGCCGGACTCGGTCATCTCATTCCACAGGTCGTTGCCCTCCCGGGACCGCTCGCCCACGCCGGCAAACACGGAATAGCCGCCGTGCTCATAGGCCACGTTGCGGATCAGCTCCTGGATCAGCACCGTCTTGCCCACGCCGGCGCCGCCGAACAGGCCGATCTTGCCGCCCCGGGCGTAGGGCGCCAGCAGGTCGATGACCTTGATGCCCGTCTCCAGGATCTCGGTGGCGGGCAGCACGTCGGTAAAGGGCGGAGCGCTGCGGTGGATGGGCAGGCGCACGTCAGTCTCCACGGGGCCCTTGCCGTCAATGGGGTCGCCCACCACGTTGAACATACGGCCCAGGGTGGCCTCGCCCACCGGCACGGTCACCGGGGAGCCGGTGTCCACCGCGACGCAGCCCCGATAGAGCCCGTCGGTGGAGAACAGGGAGACGCAGCGGACGGTGTTGTCCCCCAGCTGCTGCACCGCCTCCATCACCACCTTGCGCTCCGGCAGGCGGACCTCAACGGCGTGATAGATCTCCGGCAGGCCGCCCGCCGGAAACTCCACGTCCACCACGGCGCCAATGACCCGTTTTACGATTCCTTGCTCCATAACTAACTCCTTACTGGGAGGACGCCTCGTCCTTCTTTTTCAGCGCGTTGGCGCCGCCGACGATCTCGGAGATCTCGGTGGTGATGGCCGCCTGGCGGGCCCGGTTCAGCTCCAGGTTCAGCCGGCCGATCAGCTCCTCGGTGGCGTCGGTGGCGGCGGTCATGGCGGTCATGCGGGCCGCCTGCTCCCCCGTCCGGGCCTCCTGCAGCGCGGCGAACACCTCGCTGCTCACAAACAGCTGCACGGCGCTGTCCAGCACCGCCTCCTGGGACGGGTGGAAGATATACTCCCCCTCGGCGTGGGACAGCTCCTCCGGGACCCGGGCCGGCAGAAGACGCCGGGAAACAGGGGTCTGCTGCAGCGCGCTGACGTACTGCTGGCAGACCAGGTACACCTCGTCGGCCTCGCCCGACAGATACAGCTTCTTCAAATGCTCCGCAAGCGCCGCGGCGTCCTCCGCGGAAGGCAGGTCGCCCACCCCCGGAAAGGTCTCCCGGATGGGCAGGCCCGACGCAGCCAGCACGTCCCGGCCCCAGCGGCCCACGACGATCACCGAGGCGGACCGCTCCTCCTCCGTCAGCAGCTCCTGCATGTACCGGACCAGGGCGGTGTTGTAGCTGCCGCAGAGGCCGCGGTTGCCCACCAGCAGCACGTAGGTGACGGCCTTGACCTCCTGCCGGGGCGTCAGCAGGGGGTGCTCCGCATGGGCAGACAGCAGGCAGCCCAGGATCTCCCGGCACTGTCCGGCAAAGAGCTGCATCCCCTCGGAGCCCTTCTGGACCCGGCGCAGCTTCGCCACGGAGACCATCTTCATGGCCTTGGTGATCTGCTGCGTGCTCTTGACGCTCTTGATCCGCGAGCGGATCTCACGCATATTCGCCGTATACGGTCACTTCCTCCCTGTCCCGATCTGAGGTCCGTCAAAAGGTCTTCTTAAGCGCCTCGACGGTGGCCCGCAGTTGGGCCAGATCCTCCGCCGGGAGCTTCTTCCCGGTGGAAATGGTATCGAAAATACCGGGCAGATGGCGGTGCACATAGGTCAGCAGCTCCGACTCGAACCGGGCGATCCGGTCCGCGTCCACGTCGTCGGCAAAGCCCTCGCCGCCGGCAAACAGGACCACCACCTGGTCCGCCGCCTCCATGGGGGCGTACTGCTCCTGCTTCAATAGCTCCGTCATCCGCTCGCCACGGGTCAGAACGGCCTGGGTGGCCTTGTCCAGCTCCGAGCCGAACTGGGCGAAGGCCGCCAGCTCCCGGTACTGGGCCAGATCCATCCGCAGACGGCCGGCCACCTGCTTCATGGCGCCGATCTGGGCGGCGCCGCCCACGCGGGAGACCGACAGGCCCACATTGATGGCCGGCCGGATGCCGTCGTGGAACAGGCCGGTCTCCAGGAAGATCTGGCCGTCGGTGATGGAGATCACGTTGGTGGGGATATAGGCGGAGATGTCGCCCGCCTGGGTCTCGATGATGGGCAGAGCCGTCATGCTGCCGCCGCCCAGGGCGTCGTTGAGCCTGGCGGCGCGCTCCAGCAGGCGGGAGTGGAGATAAAACACGTCGCCGGGATAGGCCTCCCGTCCGGGAGGACGCTGCAGCAGCAGGGAGATCTCCCGGTAGGCGGCGGCCTGCTTGCTCAGATCGTCGTAGACGATCAGCACGTCCCGGCCACGGTACATGAAGTACTCGCCGATGGCCGCGCCGGCATAGGGCGCGATATACAGCATGGGCGCCGGCTCCGAGGCCGGGGCGCACACCACGGTGGTATACTCCATGGCGCCCCGCTCCTGCAGCTTCTGCACCACGCTGGCCACGGTGGACTCCTTCTGTCCGATGGCCACGTAGATGCAGAGCACGTCCTTGCCCTTCTGATTGAGGATAGTATCCAGCGCGATGGCGGTCTTGCCGGTCTGGCGGTCGCCGATGATCAGCTCACGCTGACCGCGGCCGATGGGCACCAGGGCGTCGATGGCCTTGAGGCCCGTCTGGAGGGGCACGTTGACCCCCTGCCGGTCCGGCACGCCGGGGGCGGGACTCTCCACAGCGCGGCGCTCAGCGGTACGGATGGGACCGAGTCCGTCCAGCGGACGGCCCAGGGCGTCCACCACCCGGCCGATCATGGCCTCACCCACCGGCACCTCGATGATGTGTCCCGTGCAGCGCACGTCGTCGCCCTCCTGGACGGCGGTAAAGTCGCCCAGCAGCACCACGCCCACGTTGTCCTGCTCCAGGTCCATGACCAGGCCACGCAGTCCGCCCCGGAAGGCCAGCATCTCGCCGGACATCACATCGGACAGGCCCGAGACGCGGCAGATGCCGTCCGAGACGCAGGTGACCGTGCCGGTCTGGAACACGTCCACGGCGGTATCGGCCCGCTCCAGCCGGCGGCGCAGGGTCTCCATGGCGTCGGCGCCCGGCTCGGTCTCGTCCTCCTGCAGGCACAGGCGCTCCAGTTGGCTCGCCAGCGTCCCGTCGTACACGGTGTCACCCAGACGCAGCTTTACCCCGCCGATGAGGGCGGGGTCCGTCTCGCCGCGGATCGTCACGCCCACCTCCGCCGGCAGGGCCAGACGGCTGCGGACAGACGCTTCCAGCGCGCGCAGCTCCGTATCCGTCAGCGGCTCGGCACCGGAGACGGTCAGTTCCAGCTTCCCCTGCCGCTCCATGCGCAGCAGGTCGTTGGGGGTGGCGCTCATCTGTTGGACCAGCGACCGCAGGCAACGCTCCTTCAGCGCGGCCCGGGCCGGGGCATACCGCTCCTGCCGCAGCAGCTCACCCGTCTCGGCGGCCAATTGGCGCAGGGTGTCGGCGCAGAAGCGCCGCTGCATCTGGCGGCGCAGCTGCTCCTCATCCGCGGCGGCTGCCGATACGGTCTCCGCCGCAGCCTCGTCCATGCTCCGCATGGCGGCCTCGTGGTTCTCCTCCACCTGCCGGCGGGTATCCGAAAGCAGCTGTTCCTCCCGGGCATTGGCCTGGGCGCGGATGACCTCCAACTCGCCGGGCAGCAATTCGGCGTCCGCAAGGGACTGCTGCGCCCGGTCCAGATCCTCCGCAACCTGTTCCCGGTGGCTCCGGACAATCCGGGCGATGGCCTTGCGGCCCAGAAAAAAGATGCCGGCGACCAGGATCAGGAAGTTGATCGCGGCGTACAGAATTTCCGTGCCTGTCATGTCCGTCCCGTCACCCCGCTTCCCTGCCAGACAGCAGCCGGTCTGCCAGTCCCTCGGTCAGCTCCCGCTGCCGCTCACGGACTGCGTCACGGGCCTCGGACTCCTCACGGGCCACCCGCTCCGCACCCTCCTCCCGGGCATGCTCAGCGCGCTGGCGGGCCGCCTCGGCGGCCTGGGCACGGAGCTTTTCGTCCTCCTGCCTGCCCTGGGCCAGCAGTTCTCTGGCCTCGGCATCCCGCCGGGCCAGGGACTCATCCGCCGCCCGTTGGGCATCGGCCTTGGCCTCCTCCGCCCGGCGGCCCTCGTTCAGTCCGGCGTCGATCCGGCTGCGGCGCTCCTCCATGAAGCGCATCAGCGGTGTGAAGAGGAACGTTTTCAAGACGAACAGCAGCGCGAAAAAGCAGATGATCGTCCAGATCACCTCAGAGATATTGATGCTCAAAACGCGTGCCTCCTTCTCGGCTCTCCTCTCAGATCTTGCCCACCAGCATCATGGCCACCACGGTGCCGTAGATGGCCAGGGCCTCCATCAGCGCCAGGGGCAGCAGCATGCCGCTGCGGATCTCCTTGGCGGCCTCCGGCTGGCGGCCGATGGCGTCCATGGCCGAGGCGGCGAACTTGCCCTGGGCCAGAGAGGCGAAGATGACGCAGATGGCGACGCTGAACATTGCGGCCAGGGCGATGATTGCAGAAGTATCCATGGTTGTTCCTCCTTGTATATTATAAAAAATTGCTTTTACTCTTCCTCTTCCTCGGTGGCCTCCTCCAGATAGGCGGCCACCAGCTTGGTGAACACAATGGCCTGGATGGCGCCGAACAGCAGGCTCAGCACCTGCATGACCACCGGCAGCAGCACCGGCAGCACGTGGCTCATCTGCTCCACCGCCGTCTCCTCGCCGGAGATATTGCCGTAAAGACGCATGGCCAGGGACACGGGGCGGACCACCTGCTCGATGAGATTCAGGGGCAGCATCAGCACCACCAGGGCGACGGAGGGGCCGCACAGAACCTTGAAGTAGCCCCATACGCCCTTCTTCCGGCAGCCGGCATACAGGGTGAACAGCAGGCTGCTGACCGCCAGGCCGCCGGTTACCGACAAGCTGGCGGTGGGGACGGCGAAAAGCTTTCCCGCACCCGGCAGCAGGCCGGAATAGTTGCAGGTGATGATGAAGATGAAAAAGGTCCCCAGCACCGGCAGATACTTGTCCAGCGCCTCCCGGTTCAGCCCGTCGGAATAGAGCTCCCGCAGCTTGTCCACCGCCAGTTCCGCCAGGTTCTGGAGCGGCCCCGGCACCTCCTTTAGGTTCCGGGTGGCCAGCCAGGAGACGAAGCCCAACACCGCGATGATGACCCACATGGTCACCACCGGGCCCGTCACCTCCAGCGGTCCGATGGAGAACAGTACGGACGATCCATGGCCCATATTTTACGCACCTCCCAAACGGCGTTTCGCCGTCACTCCTCGTTTTTCTTTTTCCCGTTGAGCTGCCGGCTGATGGCCGCGGCGGAGACGATCCCGCCCAGAGACAGGCCCAGCGCCGCGCCGATGAGGGTGGGCTCAAAGGGCAGCGGGATCACATTTCGCAGCAGGTAGATCCCCGCCAGCAGGGCCACATCCAATGCCATCCGGCACCCCATGGCCGCCGCCATGGCGGCGGAGGTCCCCTTCGCCACGGCGCGGCGAGTGAACACGCCGTTGATCAGCGCTACCGTCACGCCCAGGGCCAGCCCGGCCAGGGCGCCCATCACGATCTGTGCTGCGCTCATGGATCTCTCCTTCCCCCGGGCGCAGGGCATACTGCGCCGCAGTGACTATACTTCTGTTCATTATACACTGTTTTTTATTTTACACTATGCCTTTACGCGGTGTCAAGGCGGCTTTGCCGGTTTACAGGAGGAAGTGCGAACGGGCGGCTGACCGAAGCCAGCCGCCCGTCCGCCGGACCATTCTTTACTTTCCCAGCCACTGGCGTACGGTCTCCCACAGCTCCAGTGAGCGAAATTTCAGCACGTAGCCGCCGCTCTCCTCCGTCACCAGGGAGACGTCCTCCCGGTCCCAGCCGGCAGCCACAGCCGTCTCCGTCAGATCGGTGGCCGCCGCGGTACACAGGGGCGGAAATACCACGCACCACCAGTTGCGGCCCTCACCACGGCCGATCTCCAGGCGCAGAGCCGTATACTCCCCGGCGGGCAGGGCAAAGCCGCCGTAGTCCTTCCGGGGAAAGTCCGCCCGCTCCAGCGACGCCGTCACCGGGTAGTCGTACCCCTGCCGGGCGATCTCCTCCGCCGCCGCCGCCTGGATCTCCGGCAGGGCGCGCCTCAGGCGGGCGCGGGCCTGGTCCATATCGGCGGAGGAGCGGAGGATCCCCCCGGCCACCGCCAGCACCCGGTCCCGCACCAGCAGCTTCAAGGCTTGATCCGCCTCGCCGTCGGAGTTGGCGATCACGTGGAGGCGGATCAGCTTTCCCGCCAGGTCCTCCTGCCGCCGCTCCGACACGGCGCCCCAGAGCACCGTCACGGCAAGCGCCAGCAGCAGGGCAATTTCCATCGTTCGCAGCTGATATCTGTTCATAAAAACACCGTCCATCCTTTAGGCTTTACCCGAATGATAGACGGTGTTCCCGGTTTTTATTCACATTTCCCGCAAAACGTCTCGGGAAAGGTACCCCGGAGGGCCGCGGCGGCCATGCGGGCCGTCTCCTCCCGGTCAAAGACGCCGAAGACGGCACTGCCGCTGCCGCAGAGCATGGCGCCCAGCGCGCCCAACTGCCGCAGTCTCTCCCGGATGGCGGGGGTCTGGCACTCCGGCGGCATGACATGCTCAAAGGTGTTGCTCATGGCGCGGCAGACGCCGGGCAGATCCCCCCGCTCCAGGGCGGCGGCCATGGCGGCGGCCTGCTCCTCCCCGTCGTCATAGCAGCCCCGCCGGTCAATGAGCCCGTACATCTCGCCGGTGGAACAGGCACAGGGCGGCTTCACCAGCACCAGCCAGCAGGAGTCCGGCGAAGGCAGCGGCTCCAGCAGCTCCCCCCTGCCACGGGCCAGGGCGGTACCGCCCCGGACACAGAAGGGTATGTCGCTGCCCAGCTCCGCCGCCATGGTCTCCAGCTCCTGAACCGTCAAATCAGGGGCGTACAGCCGCCGCAGGCCCCGCAGGACCGCCGCGGCGTCGGCGCTGCCGCCGCCCAGGCCCGCCTGCATGGGGATGGTCTTCTTCAGCTCGATGGACACGCCGGCGCCGGATATGCCTGTATAGTCAAAAAACTTTACAGCTGCTTTGTGGCAAAGATTACTGTCATCCGCCAGCAGGTCATCCCGGTCACAGGTCAGCTCAATGCCGCCGCCGTTGGGCCGGAGGATCAGCTCGTCGGAGACGCCCACCGTCTGCATGACGGAGACCAGCTCGTGGTAGCCGTCGCTCCGCAGACGGCCTACGGCCAGCATCAGGTTTACTTTGGCGGCTGCGCGCTCAGTCACGGCCGCCGGATGGGAAATTTCCCCGAACTGCTCCTCCAGAGCCCGCTCGATGGGAAAGACGCTTGCTGTCACAGAAAAAACCTCCAAAATGATCATTGCATAGGTGATGATCCGCTGGGCGGAGAGGGGCAAAAGCCGGACCGCCTGCATCACCAGAAACGCCAGCGCCGCCAGGGCAAAGGCAAACCGCCACAGGGAATGCAGCAGCAGCCGGTCGGCAAACCGCTGCCGCTCCGGCGACAGGGGCCGTGGTCCGGGATAGATCCTCTTCAGGGGCAGGACCCGGGCCAGAGCGCCGTACAACAGCATCAGCGCCGGCACCAGGAATACGCTCCACCAGATGCGAAACATCATCTCACCTCAACGGATGGCTTGTCCCGCCGCGGCGCAGGGCTACAGAGCCGCCGGAGGATGTCCGGCGGCTCCGTCGTATCCTGCCTGCGGCAGGTCGTTCACCATTATCGGATCTTGCGGGCCTCGATATAGTACCGCTTGTCCTGGGCGTGGCCCATGGAGAAGGTCTTCCGGGGCAGCACGCCGTCGGCCATGACGGTCTTGAACAGCTGCTCCTTGCCCATGGCGGGCAGCAGGAAGCCCATGTTGCCGGCCTTGCCGCCCAGCTCCCGGGTGACGTCGTCGCCGTGGATATAGTCGATCTCCACATCCCTGCCCTTCAGATACTCGTCCAGGAAGGTCTGCAGGGTGGCGACAGCCAGCTGCTTGGCCGGATGGGGCACGGTGAAGAAGGTATCGTGTCCGGGCCAGACGAACTCGATCACGTGGCCCTCGCCCTTGCCCTCGTAGGCGTCGGGATAGGCGGAGCGGAAGGCGGCCATGAAGTCGGCCACGTCCACACCGAAGAGGACGCGGTGGATGGGCTCGAACCGGAGGGCGTCGTCGTGGTTGTTGACCACCTCCACCAGGGCGAACCGGGCGGGCAGCTTCTTCCACTCCGCCTCGGTGAGGCTCTTCTTCTGCTCCTCGAAGCAGGCCTTGGCGGTGGCCAGGGAGTGGTTGCCGTCGCCCACGGCGAACAGCAGAGGCGCCGCGCCGGACAGGTTGTATTTGGCCATCTGGGCCTCGTCGGAGCACAGGCCGGTCAGAGCGTCGGCCACGGCGTCCACCTGGGCCGGGGACAGCTTGAAGCCCCGGATATGACCGCCATCCTGCATCAGATCGAAGTCGTAGACGGTCTCCATGGTATCGGCGGCGGCGGTCAGCGGCTCGATGACGGTCCGGTCCGGATCGTCGATCAGCAGCATCACGTGGGGCAGCTCGATGGGGGCGTTGCGGCGGACCCGGGCGCGGGGCGGAATCCGCTCGGTGACGGTGGCCTCGGTGGCGCGGATCAGGGCGCCGCTGCCGGGGGTGAAATCATAGTCGTCCAGATCCACCATGCCGATCAGCCCGTGGCGGATGGTGCCGTCGGACTGCTGGCGCTCAATATAGATCAGGGAGTCGGTCAGCGTCTCGAAGACGCCATCCGCCAGGTATTTCTCCATGGAGGCATTGATCTTGCCGATCAGCTCGTCCACGTTGGGAGCCTTCAGATTGGCCTCCGGCAGGATCAGGCGCAGCGTGGAGGGGGCATCGCCCACCTGGCGCTCCACGGCCTCCCAGTACTCCGGCTCGGAGGTGAACTGGTCGCAGGCCACCACGGCCCACTTGGTCATATCCTGTCCCTTGGGCAGGAGAATGTCCGCGGGATAAAAGCCCAGCTTTTCAAACTTCTCGTTCATGGTTTTCCTCCTCATTCCTCACGGCAGTTCAGCGCGGGCGCGCTGTTGTCCGTTTACATTATAACGCAAGGCGCGGCGCTTTTCAATCGTCTGATAGAAATATCTCGGGATTTGCGGTGTTTTTTGCATAAAAACCGGCAAAGCGGAAAAGATACCGGCAGCATATCAACACAACGGAGGTCGTGTAAGATGAGATTTGTGGATCGGATCGCGCTGATCCTGGTGATCGTAGGCGCGTTGAACTGGGGCAGCGTGGGCCTGTTCGGCTTCGACTGCGTGGCATTTCTGTTCGGCGGTCAGATGGGCACCCTCAGCCGCATTATCTACTCCCTGGTGGGTCTGGCGGGTCTGTGGTGCATCACGCTGCTGTTCCGGGACAGAGAGGCGGAATAACGGAAAAAGGGGGCGGTGATCACCGCCCCCCTTTTTCATTCCACCAACATCTGGATCTCACTGTCAAAATATTGCTCCTGGAAGGCGACCGCCCGGGCGATCTCCTCCCGGCTGTACTGCCGGCCCTCCGGGACGACTACCCACTTGTCCTCCACGTCGTCCCGACGGCGGATCACGGCCGCCACGCGGCCCGTAAACGATGCCAGCGGGACGTCGATCCCCAGGATGTAGGCGTCCTGCTCCTCCCCGTCGCCGCCCATCACGCCGGCTACATAGCCGTAATTCACCGGGTAGACCAGATCGGGGTGATTGGGGTGCCGGGAGCCCAGCGGACGGTCTACGGTCACCTGTACGATCTTTGCGTTCATGGGTTCATCCTCTCCGCAGCTCCTTCACCAAATTCTCGTCCGGGTCCACCGTCATCGTCTGATACGTGGTATAGACCACCATGCCGGGGCGGCTGCCGGCGGGCTTTTTCACATAGCGGGCCGGGGTGTAGTCCACGCTGATCCGGGTGCCCTCCCGGCCCTGGGAGTAGTACGCCGCCAGCACCGCCGCCTCGTAGAGGCTCCGCTCGTCCGGCTGGGCGCCGGCGGTGCAGAGGATCACGTGGGAGCCGTGGATCTTCTGGGTGTGGAGCCAGATATCCCCGCGCTGGGCGTCCCGGGTGAGCTTGTCGTTCTGGCGGTTGTTCCGGCCCACCAGGATCCGCAGCCCCGCCGAGGAGCGAAACTCTCTCGGCTTCGATGGACGCTGGAAGGCCGTCTGCTTCTTGCCGTGGCTGCGAAGATAACCGCCGCTCTCCAGCTCGGCGCGGATATCGTGGAAATCCTGCTCGCTCTCGGCCTGGGACAGCTCCTGGAGAACACTCTCCAGATAGCGGAGCTCCGTCCGCCCCTTTTCCAGCTGCTCCGAGAGGACCCGCTCCGCCGTCCTGGCCTTGGCGTACTGCTTGAAGTACCGGGCGGCGTTCTCCTGGGGCGACAGGCGCTGATCCAGGGGGATCTCCACGTCGGGACAGTCCTCCTGATAGTAGTTCTGGGCCACCAGCCGGGCCTGTCCCCGCTCCATGCGGTAGAGGTTGGCGGTGATCAGCTCGCCGGAGAGGCGCAGCTTGTCCCGGTCCAGGGTGCGGAGATACTCCTGCTCCTGGAGGGCGAGCTTCCGGCGCACCCGGTCCCGGGCGTTGGTGACGGTCTTCAGCAGATCCTGCCCCCGTTGGCGCACCCGCTCCGCCTGCTCCCGCTGCTCGTAGAACGCATCCAGCAGAGCGCAGAAGCTGTCCGCCGTCTCCCAGGCGGCTCCGTACTGGAAGACGGGGGTATAGGTGAAATCAGCAGGCTTACTATCCCGTTTGATAAGAATTGGTGTAAATTGTTCTTCCTTTACAGTGTTTTGCCATGCGGCAAAGCCGCCCCACAGGGCGGAGCGGTCCGCGCCGGCGGCATAAGAGCCGTCGCCGAAGGCCCGGAAGACGATCTCCCGGGCGATCAGCGGCGAGATGGCGGTAAAGGTGTCCACCAGCCACTTGTCCAGGGGGGTCCCCTCCGGGCAGGCGGCCAGGCGGGCGGCGAACTCTTCCTCCTCCACCGCCAGGGGGGACAGTCTGTCCCGGCGGGGCGGCAGGCGGTAGTAGAGCCCCGGCAGCACCTGGCGCTCCTGGGACATCTCCAGATCCACCCGGCGCAGGCAGTCGATGATCCGGCCGTCGGCGCCGCAGAGGATCAGATTGGCCCGGCGGCCCATCAGCTCCAGAACAAGCCGGTAGTCGCTGCGCTCGCCCAGCTCGTCGGCGGCCCGGACGGTCAGCGTCACCACCCGCTCCAGCGGCTCCTGCTCCACAGCGGTGATAACGCCGCCCTGGAGGTATTTGCGCAGCAGCATGCAGAACATGGGCGGCTGGGCGGGATTATCCCGATTGAGCTCCGTCAGCTGGATCCGGGGCTGGTTGGGGTTGGCGCACAGCAGCAGCTTCCGGCCATGGCGAAGCTGCAGCACCACCTGGTCCCGGGCGGGCTGCTGGATCTTCTCAATGCGCCCGTCCGTGATCCGGGGGGCGATCTCCCCCACCACGGCGCCCAGGCATACGGCGTCCAGCGGCATCAGCTCTCCCCCTCCATCATGGCTGCGAACAGCTCGTTGATCCGCTCCCGCCGGCCGCTGAGCCACAGCCAGCCCAGCAGCGCCTCCAGCGCCGTGGCCTGCTGATACTCAGAGCGGCTGGCGTGCTGGGGGATGGAGTGGACGTTGGCGTTGCGGCCCCGGCGGAACACGTCGTGCTCGGCCTCCGTCAGAAGCGGGAGGATGGCAGCCGCCAGCTCCGCCTGCTTCGGGGCGCAGACCAGCTCGATGGCCGCCCGGTGAAGGCCCTTGCCGGTGGCCTTTCCGTGGGCGCACAGCCAGGTGCGCACCAGCAGCTCGTACACGGCGTCGCCCACGTGGGCCAGGCCGATGCTGCTGATGGCGCGGATCTCATCTTCCTGCAGCGCCGGATCAAAATAATCGGTCATGGGTCTCTCCTATCTCTGTTTCTCTCTTAGAGGGCGGTATAGCCCAGCAGCAGCCGGAGGGTGTTCTCCGCGCCCAGGCGGTGGCTGCGCTCGTAGCCGTGAGAGGCATAGACGCCGGGACCGATGAGGCCGTGGCGCAGGTCGTAGCCGGCCTCCAGGGTGGCCTCCACGTCGGAGCCGTAGTGGGGATAGACGTCGATAGCGTAGTCGGCGCCGGTCCTCTCGGCGGCGGCCACCAACCCCTTCACCACCTCGTAGCTGTAGGGGCCGCCGCTGTCCTTGGCGCAGATGGATACCTGCCGCTCGGTGCAGGTGAGGCCCTCGCCCACGCAGCCCATGTCCACGGAGATAGCCTCGGTGACGCCGGCGGGCACGGAGCCGCAGCCGCCGTGGCCCACCTCCTCATACACGGTGACGTGGGCCCAGACGGGCCGGGCGGTGGTGAGGCGGTTCTCCTTCAGGTATTTGGCAAAGCCCAGCAGGATGGCGACGCTGAACTTGTCGTCCAGGAAACGGCTCTTGATATAGCCGCTCTTTGTGATACGGGTCCGGGGCTCGAAGCAGACGATGTCCCCCACCCGGACGCCCAGCTTCTCCGCGTCCTCCTTGGAGGTGACGTCCTCGTCCAGAACGATCTCCACGCTGCTCCACTCCCGCTTGGTGTCGTCATACTGGCCGTTGACATGGATGGAGGCGTTGACCAGCTGGCAGGTGCCCTCCAGCACCCGGTCGAACTTGGTGACCACCCGGACGTTCTCCGCCTCGGCGTTGTTGGGGTTCATGCCGCCCAGACGGGTCAGCTCCAGGCGGCCGTTGGATTTGATCTGGCAGACCATGCCGCCCAGGGTGTCGGCGTGGGCCTCCAGCAGCAGTCCGTTCGACCGTGAGGCGCCCTCCGACAGCTGCACCAGCACGCCGCCCTTGATGGTCTTCACCGGGGCATAGCCCAGAGCCTCAAACTCCCGGCAGACCAGATCCGCCGCCTCCGCGGTATAGCCCGTGGGGGAATCCACCGCCAGGAGCTTCACCGCCTCGTCCATGATGAAATCCGTATATTTCGTCAGTTCCATATCTCGGTACCTCCCGTGCCGGGGCGCTCCCGGCCTGTATTCCGCTCTATTATAGCACCGGCCGGCACGGTTTTCCACACCATTCTTGCGCAAAAGAGCGGCGGCCCAACGGGGCCGCCGCTGCTCTGCTGGATCTGCGGCCGCTTACTCCTCGTCCGCTTTGACAAGACGGACGGCGATGCGCTCCTCGGGATCGTCGATGCCGTTGGCCGCCAGCGCCCTGCTGCAGCCCTCGATCAGATCAAAGTACACATCCCAGTACTTGCCCGTGGCGCACCAGGCGCGGACGGTGAAGATATAGGTGTCGTCGTCCACGGCGGTCAGCCGGGCGAAGGGAGCCGGATCGGCCAGCACGCCGGGGGTCTCGTTGGCCGCGTTCAGCAGAACGCCCTTGACCAGCTCCGCGTCGATGTCGTTGGTGATCTTGAAGTCCAGATCCACACGGCGCTGATCGGCGGCGGAGTAGTTGGTGATGCTGGCGTTCATCAGATCGCCGTTGGGGATGAGGACCTTCTTGTTGTCCAGGGTCATGAGGGTGGTGTAGAAGATGCTGATATCCTGCACCACGCCCTGGTTGCCGCCGGACTCCACGTAGTCGCCCACCTTGAAGGGCTTGAAGATCAGGATCATCAAGCCGCCGGCCAGGTTGCTGAGGGCGCCCTGGAGGGCCAGGCCCACCGCCAGGCCGCAGGAGGCCAGAATGGCCAGCACGCTGGACATGGGCACGCCCAGGATCTCGATGACGCTGAGGATCAGCACCATGTACAGCAGGATCTTGATGATCTTCTTCAGCAGGACCTTCACCGTCTCGTCAAGCTTGCCGCGGTCCACCATCTTTCCAAAGGCCTTGGCCAGGGCGTTGACCACGAAGCGGCCGACGATCAGTACGACGATCGCCAGGATGATCTTGCCGCCGTACGTGGTGGCCAGATCGATGACCTTTTTGCCGAACTCTCCCATATCATTTCCTCCTTTTTTCATTACCCGCCGGGGCGGGCACGCTGGCCTTGCCGCGGGAACCGCGGCGGCCGTTCACTGAACGCATTATACCACCCCCGATCCGGTTTGTCTATTGCTTTATTTCGGTATATGGATAAAGCGGACGATTGACTTGCCGTGGTACATCCTGTAGAATACAGGGTAAGAAACCATGCGGGGAGGGATCCATATGGATGAGAGAACGGAGCGGTACGCCGCCGGGCTGACGGAGATGCTGCGGCGGGAAACGGTCTCCTCCCGGGCCGAGGCGGACCGGGTCTCCTCGGCGGAATTCCGGGCGCTGCTGGAGAGGCTGTTCCCCCGCCTCTTTGCCGCCTGCCGGTGCGTCCCCTTTGAAAACGGCTTCGTCCTCCACTGGAGGGGCTCTGACCCGGCCCGGCTGCCGGTGCTGTTCATGAACCACCACGACGTGGTGGAATCCGGCGGCGGATGGTCCCACCCGCCCTTCGCCGGCGAGATCGCCGGGGGGAAGCTGTGGGGCCGGGGCACCCTGGACGACAAGGGCGGCCTGTGGGCTATGCTGCAGTCGGCGGAGGAGCTGGCGGCGGAGGGCTTCGTCCCCGGCCGGGATATCTGGTTTTCCAGCTCCTGCACCGAGGAGACCACGGGAGAGGGCGCCGCAGAGATCGCCCGGTGGTTTGAAAAGCAGGGCATCCGCTTTGAGATGGTCTTCGACGAGGGCGGCATGATCCTGTCCGACCCCATCGCCGGCATCCACGGCACCTTCGCCATGGTGGGCGTGGGGGAAAAGGGCTGCGCCGATCTCCGTTTCGTGGCCAGGTCCCGGGGCGGACACGCCTCCACCCCGGAGAAGGATACGCCGCTGGTGCGGCTGGGCAAATTCATGGCGGCGGCGGAAAAGAGCGGCGTCTTCCGCGCGAAGCTCTCCCCCACCGTGTGCGAGATGTTCCGCCGGTTTGCCCCCTATGCGGGCAAGGCCGGCAGGCTGCTGCAGCATCCGGAGCGTCTGACTGGGGTGCTGGCAGCCGCGCTGTCCCGTCAGGGCGGCGCCGCCGCGGCGCTGGTCCGAAGCACCGTGGCCTTCACCATGGCGCAGGGCTCGGCGGGCACCAACGTGCTGCCCCAGGAGGCCTGGGTGGTGGGCAACCTGCGCTTTTCCCATCACCAGGGACAGGAGGACTCCTTCCGGGCGCTGGAGAAGCTGGCCAAGCGGTACGACGTGGAGATGGAGGTGCTGGACCCGGGCTTCTCCTCCCGGGTGGCGGACTACAACGGCACCGCCTTCGCCCTGGCGGAGCGGGCCATTGGGCGGATCTTCCCCGATGCGGTGACGGCGCCCTACGTGATGACAGGAGCCTCCGACGCCCGGTTCTTCGACCGGGTCTGCGACCAGTGCATCCGCTTTCTGCCCCTGCGGATCGACCAGCAGCAGCTTTCCTCCATCCACGGCGTGGACGAGAACGTGGAGCTGGACGCTCTGGCAGCGGCGGTGGACTACTACCGATACATGATGAGCGAGGTGTGAGATATGGACAGCAAGAACAAGGGGCTGAACGTCAGCGCCAAAAGCTTTATCGTGGCCATCGTCATCATCTTTCTGCTGATGGCGGTGACGTACCTGCTGACCTTCCTGGTGCCCGGCGGCGCCTACGCCCGGACGGCGGATGAGGCGGGACACACCATCATCGACACCCAGGCGGGGTTTCAGTACGTCCAGGGCGGCCTTCCCCTGTGGAAATGGCTCCTGTCCCCCCTGCTGGTGCTGGGCTCCGAGGGCTCCGGCACGCTGATCGCCGTCATCATCTTTCTGCTGGTCATCGGCGGCGTGTTCAACGCGCTGAGCGTGTGCGGTCTGATGAACTACATGCTGGATCGGCTGGTGGACCGCTTTGGCGCCGTCCGCTACCGGCTGATGGCCGTGCTGATCTTCTTCTTCATGGCCATGGGCTCGCTGGTGGGCTCCTTTGAGGAGGTGGTCCCGCTGGTGCCCATCGTGGTCTCGCTGGCCGTGGGCCTGGGCTGGGACGCCGTCACCGGCGTGGCCATGAGCCTGCTGGCGGCCGGGTGCGGCTTCGCCGCCGGCGTGGCCAATCCCTTCACCATCGGCGTGGCCCAGACCCTGGCCGGCCTGCCCATGTTCAGCGGCATCTGGCTGCGGCTGCTGGCCTTCGCCTGTATCTACGGTCTGCTGCTGTTCTTCGTCCGGCGCCACGCCGGACGGCTGCCGGAGAAGGCCGGTGGGGCGGGCCATGCGGCTGTCTCGGAGCGGGATCGGCGCATGGACCGGGGCCTGCGGCTCTTCGCCGTGATCCTGGGGGCGGGCATCGCGCTGGTGCTGTGCTCCGGCTTTATCCCGGCGCTGCGGGACTTCACCATGATCATCGTGGCGGTAATGTTCCTGGCCGCCGGGATCGCCGCCGTGCTGGCGGCGGGAATGAAGCCCGGTGCGCTGGGCAAGGCCTTCCTCAGCGGGGTGATCACTGTCTCCCCCTCCATCCTCATGATCCTGATGGCCGCCTCCATCAAGTACACCATGGTGGAGTCCCACATCCTGGACACCCTGCTCCACGCCGCCGTTGGGGCGGCGGGCGGCATGTCCGGCGCGGTGCTGATCCTGTTCATCTACCTCATCTGCCTGGTGATGAACTTCTTCATCCCCTCCGGCTCCGCCAAGGCTTTTCTCCTGATCCCCCTGATCGTGCCCCTGGCCCAGATCTTCGGCATCAGTCCCCAGCTTTGCATCGTGGCCTTTGCCTTCGGCGACGGGTTCAGCAACGTATTCTACCCCACCAATCCCGCCCTGCTGATCTCTCTGGGTCTGGCGGACGTGGGCTACGGGAAGTGGGCCCGGTACTCCGGCCGGTTCCAGCTGATGAACCTGCTCCTCACCTCCGCGCTGCTTCTGCTGGGGCTGGCGGTACACTACGCCTAAGGTATAATTCAAAAAACCGCCGCGGGAACGGACTGCGTTCCCCACGGCAAGGAGGTATCCGCCCATGAGCGCCGTCTCCCATACGCCGGACTCCCCCACATACCGTTTCATTTTCACCATTGCCCGCCTGTGGCTGGGAAAGCGGCATCGCGTGGAGGTGGACGACCGCCTCCTGGCGGAGGCCGAAGCCCCCTACGTCATGCTGGTCAACCACGAATCCTTCTATGATTTCTACTATGTCTCTCTGCTGGCCCACCCCAGGCGGCCCAGCTATCTTGTCAATGAATACTACTGTACACGTCCTGTGCTGAAACATCTTGCCGGGGGTGCGGGCATCCTCTCCAAGAAGCTTTTCACCACGGAGATGTCCCCTGCCGTGGGCATCATGCGGACGATCCGCAAGGGGTATCCCGTAGTCATCTTCCCGGAGGGGCGCCTGTCGCCGGACGGCCGGTCCAACCCCATTGTGGACTCGGGCGGCGCCTTCTACAAGCGGCTGAAGACCGACGTGGTGCTGGTGAAGATCCGGGGCGCCTACTTCGCCGACCCCAAGTGGCGCAAGAAGAGCTATCCCTCCCGCATCCGCATCGCGGTGGAGCGGGTCCTCAAGCGGGAGGAGCTGGACGCCATGACCGCCGGGGAGGTGGATCGGGTGATCGCGGAGACGCTGTTCCACAACGCCTCCGAGGACGATTGGAATGTCTATCCCCAGAAGGACAAGGCGGCAGGGCTGGAGAACCTCCTCTACCGCTGCGCCGACTGCGGCGCTCTGTACACCACCGCAAGCCGTGGGAACGAGCTGTTTTGCCGGGCCTGCGGCGCCCGTCACACCCTGGACGAGCACTACCGCTTCACCGACGGCACCACCATCCCCGATTACTACGACGCCATCCGTTGCCTGGAGGAGCCGGAGCTTTCGGAGCTGACGCTGGAGGCAGACGTGGAGACGAAGATCTTCGGCGCCAACGGCAGACCCACCCGCCGGGAGCGGGGCGTCTGTACCCTGGATCAGGAGGCCTTTCGCTACCGATCCGGCTCCACGGGATTCACGATCCCCACGGAGCGGCTGCCCGCCCTGGCCTTCTCCTGCGGGGAAGAGTTTGAGCTGTACCACGAGGGCGAGCTCCACTACTTCTACCCCACGGAGCTTCGGCAGCAGTGCGCCCGCTGGGGGCTGATGGCGGACCTGCTGGCGCAGCAACGTCGGACGGAGCAGGGCAAATGAAAGATGGCAGGCAAAAGGGCTGCGATTCGGACAAAAGTTGCTTTGCGTCAAGTCATTACCGGCAAAAGGATATGAAACAGGCGTGACCGCCGAGGTCACGCCTGTTTTTCCGCTTGGTTCCCGGATTTTGCGGCGCAAAATAAGCGGGCCCGGCCTTACCGCCGGGCCCTTTATTCTCAGTTGCTGAATATTTTCATCCTTTCTATACGGTCAAAGGCCTCCTTCAGCTGGTCTATCTTGACGGTGCAGGCAATCCTCAGGAATCCTTCGCCGCAGCTTCCGAATGCGTCGCCGGGCAGCATCAGCACATGGGCCTCCTTCAGTATTTCGTCCGCGACCTGTACTGACGTAAGGCCGGTGTCTTTGATGTTGATGAAGAGGTAGAAGCTTCCCTTCGGCGGTGTCAGGACGTGCATATTGGGGATGTTGTTGATCCTCTCAGCAGCGTATTCAACACGTTTTCTGAACTTGGCAATGATCGGCGGCTGAACCTCGTCCCTGTGCTCCAGCGCGCAGATCGCAGCTCTCTGGGAGATCGACGGGGCGGTGAACATCACGTTCTCGTTGATCTGCTGAATCGTCTTGACGATATACTCGGGGGCGATCACGTTCCCAATCCTCCAGCCGGTCATGACGTAATTCTTGGAGAAGCTGTTGATCGTGATCGTCCTCTCCTTCATGCCCGGGATCGTGGCGAACGGGATGAATTCATGCTGGAAGCTGAAGGCCGTATAGATCTCGTCGGAGATCACGATCAGGTCGTGCTTCTCGGCGATTCTCGCGATCTCCTTCATCGTCTCGAAAGTCAGGCAGCTGCCTGTCGGGTTGGACGGTGAGTTAATGATTATCGCCTTGGTGCGTTCGTTAATCAAGCTCTCCAGACGGTCTGTATTGACCTGGAAATCCTCTTCCTCCAGGGTCGCAAGCTCCACCGGGATGCCCCTCGCCAGCTCGACCTGCTGCGGATACGGCGTGAAGAACGGCGCCTGCAGGATGACCTCGTCCCCGTCGTCCAGGATTGCTTCCAGAGCGAGATACATTCCCAGACAGCCGGACGCGCAGACAAAGATCTCCTCATCGTCCACGTCCATGTCGAACTCCTCTTGATAGTATTTGCTGATGGCCGCCCTGAGCTCGGGGTCGCCTCTGAAGTCGGTGTATTTTGTGTGTCCGAGCCGGGCATCTGCAAAGGCTTTGTCGATGATCAGACCCGGCGTGATGATATCAGGGTCTCCCAGGCTGAGATTGATCACGTCGTTGAACGTCTTGGCCATTTCATCGGACGCGCCCATGGCGGTCTGCTGGTCCTTCCAGTATCTCTTTGCGATGAATCTGTGTTTCATTTCAGGCCTCCAGTGCTTTCTTTATCGAGTTGATGGAGAAGATTATCGAATTGTCGTTGGCCTGTTCGGAATAGAATCCGATGTGCGGGGTCGCGACGACGTTGGGAAGAGCGGCAAGCTTGAGATCCATGTCTGCGGGCGGCTCATGATCGTAGACGTCCACGGCGGCTCCGCCCAGCTTCCCGCTCGTCAGGGCTTCATACAGATCGTCCGTGTTCACGAGTTCCGCTCTCGCCACATTGACCAGAAGCGCTCCGTCCTTCATGGAATCAAAATATTTCTTATCGATCATGCGGGTGTTCTCCGGTGTCACCAGCATGTGAAGCGTCACGATGTCGGACTCTCGGAAGATCTCCGCCATGGACTTGTATTCGATGCCGTATTTATCCTTAAGATACTGGCTCTCAAAGATATCGCAGGCTATGACCTTCGCTCCAAGTCCGATGAACTTCTCCGCGACGAGGCTTCCTATGCTTCCGGTACCCGCAACGCCGACGGTGGATCCTGCTATCTCGCGTCCCATAAGGCCGTCCTGGTTCCAGCTTCCGGATGTTACGACCTTGTTGGCGGGAAGGATGTTTCTGGCGAGCGAAAGAGCCATCGCGACGGCGAACTCTGCGACCGCGTTACTGCCGTAGCCGACGATGTTGAGGACCTTGATGCCCTTTGACTCCGCGTATGCAGCGTCAACAAAATTGCTCACGCCCGTTCCGGCGAACTGCAGTATCTTAAGATCCGGAAGCTTGTCGAGCGTCTCGTTCGTGAACTGCATGAGCGCGAACACGATCACCTCCGCGCTATCGGCCCGTCTCAGCACCTCTTCTTCGGTTTCGGGCACTCCCGTATACACCTCGACCTCGCCGAGCTCCCTCGCGGGCTCCAGCAGTTCTGGCTTCTCGATGAACACCCCCATGTCGATCATGCATATCTTCATTGCTATACCGCCCCATTTTGATATCAAATATTATCTGTACCGTATTTGCGGGCTGCACCGTGTCTTCTCCCGATGGAGTTTCGAGAGGACTTCATTTCCAGGGGATAATACGTCCCGGGGGCAAGGGACCCCCCGGGACCTCTAATAATAACTATTTGTCAGCGTTTGCTCTTGCTTCTGCCTCGAACTCTGCCGGGGTCTTCTTATCCTTGACAAGGATGGAGCCCAGGACCATGGCGACGATGGAGACGATCATGCCGATGAAGAGCGGGTCGCCGAGCCATACGTCGTACCCCTTGGTCAGGTAGATGATCGCCGTTACCAGGAAGCCAAGCACGATGCTCGCAGTGACGCCGAAGCTGGAGGTCTTGTCACGGAAGAACAGGGCGGCGAACATAGACGGGAACGTTGCCGGAGCAAGCACCGAGAATACCATGTACAGGAAGTCGAAGAGGCTCGTGATGCCAAGGGCGATGATGATGCCGACGATGCCGAATACGATTGTCATGATCGGCAGAGCCTTCTGGATGGTCTTGTCCTTCAGATCCGGATTGATAACACGTCCCACATCGTACATGACGTGCGTCGTGCCCAGAATCAGGAAGGAGTCGAAGGAGGACATTACCGCCGCGATGATGCCTGCGATGACCAAGCCTCTGAGACCGGTCGGGAAGTAATTCAAGATGAACTGCGGAAGCACGGAGTTGCCGCTCTCGATTCCGGGCTGCAGCACACGGACCGCGCATCCGATGATGATCAGGGCGATGCCCATCCAGTATCCGATACCGCCGGAAACGATGAACGAGAACTTGGCGGACTTGGAATCTCTGGCTGCCAGAGCACGCTGAGGCATCGTCGGATCTCCGGGAGAGCAGAAGAAATAGGAAAGCATCATCGCTATCATTCCGGAGGTGACGCTGACCGCGAACGGATTTGTGAAGGAAAGGCCTTCCGCCTGGAATGTTGCCTCGATAGCCGCCACGCCTCCGTCTACCTTCGACAGAGCAAAGAACGGAGCAAAGATGAATACGCCGAGGAACATGATCAGGAACTGTACCACGTCGGTCCAGACCACCGCGTACATGCCGCCCAGAGACGTATAAGCGATGGCTATCGCCGCCGCGATGACTGTCGCGATCACGATGCTGCTCTCAGGCAGGCCGAAGCAGTTGATGATAACGGTCCTGAGTCCCGCGATGTTGATCGCGACCATTGCGAGCGCATAGAATGTTACCACAATGGCGATGCAGATGCGGGCGACCTTGCCGTATCGCAGGTTGATCATTTCCGCAAGGCTCCGGGTGTTGGTCGCTCTGACCTGCGGCGCGATGAGCCCCATCACGATAAGGCCTGTCGCGAATCCGAAGTACATCCAGGGCACGGTGCTTGTGGAACCGTTGTTATAGGCGGTTCCCACGGCGCCCATGGTCATTCCGGAACCTACCATGGTGGCCACGATGGTTCCGATCAGCGCCAGTTTGCCGAAGCGTTTGCCGCCCAGGATGAAGTCGTCCATCGTCTGAACTTTGCCCTTGGCGAAAACGCCGACGGCGATGAGGCCGATGAGATAGACCAGTACGATTATCCAGTCAAATACCCTCATAAACGGTTTCTCCTTTCTGCTTTAACGACAAAAGAACCAACGATCAAAAGTGATACCTGCTATTTGAATATATCCATCTTTTCGAGCCGGTCGAAGGCCTCCTTCAGAACTTCGACTGACACGGTGCAGCAGATGCGAATATATCCCTCTCCGGCCTTGCCGAAGCCGTCCCCCGGCAGGACCAGAACTTTTGCTTCATCAAGAATCTTATCCCACATGTCCATGGAGCTGATCCCGGTCTCCCGGACGTCCGCGAAGATGTAGAAGGTCCCTTCCGGATAGAAGCATTTCACGTGGTTCAGCCTGCTGATGCGCTCGTAGGCGTAGAGCATCCGCCGCTGATACTCTGCTCTGAGACCCTCCTGGATCTCTTTGCGCCTGCGCAGCGCGTAGAGGCCGAAGCGCTGGGACAGTGAGCAGATCGTGAATGTCACGCCGCCGCAGATGTTCAGCGCAGCGTCGATGATGTCGGACCTGGCGATGATATGTCCCAGCCTGATCCCCGTTGCGGAGAAATCCTTGGAGTAGCTGTATACGGTGATGACCCGATTCGGTCGCTCCTCATAGGAACAGAGCGGCATCTTGTTGTCGGTGAAGTTCAGAGCGCCGTAGATATCGTCGGCGATGACCTGGAAGTCGTATTTCTCCGCCAGGTCCAGTATCCCCTGAAGGTTCTCTCTGCTGTAGACCTTACCGCTGGGGTTACAGGGCGAGTTGACGATGATGGCTTTGGTGCGGGAGTTTACCAGCTTCTCAAGTTCGTCGACTTCAACGTCGAATTTCTTGTCGGGGGGAGCGTTGTAGACCACCAGTTTTCCGCCGGCCATCTCCACCTCATCCTTATAGTAGGTGTAGTAAGGCGCGATCACGATGACCTCATCCCCCGGGTCCAGGATCGTCTGCATCACGATGTAAAGGGCGTGAGTGCCGCCGGCGGTGATCAGAAGCTCGTCCATCTCCACCGTGACGCCGTAGTCCTCTCTGTACATGTTAATGGTCTCTTCCCTCAGTTCCGGGTCACCATAGTATTCGGTATAGCGGGTATGGCCTGCCAGGGCGTCTTGATACATGAGGTCGAGGCAGATCTTGTCAGTGGGGTAGTCCGGGTCTCCAACGCTGAGATTGATGATGTCATCGTAGCGCTTCGCCATCTCATCCGTCCTGCTGAGGGGCGGAAGCTCGTATTCCCAATGCTTCTTCGCTATATACAGGTTTTTCATCTATACCCGGCCCTCCTTTGTCTGTAAGAGCGGCGAATGTTCAAAACTCAACGGTCAGAGCTGTCCTTCGCGGGTATTGATTGTTTTTTTCCGAACGGATAGTCTGCTGAGATGTTAAGCGTCGGGAGCGGCGCATCAAAATCTGAGCGACAGGCAGCTGAGTCCGCCGTCAAGCTTTCTGTACTCTGAAGTGTCTACGGTAAGGGTCTTGTATCCGAGATCCTGGACCGCCTTGAGAACTGCCGGATATCCCTCAGGTACGATGACCGTGTCGTTTATCCAGATGCAGTTGGCGGCATACGCCTCTTCCTCCGGGACGATGATCTTGTTGTAGTCCTTGAAGTCCTCCTTCTCGATGAACTCTCCGCATACCAACAGATTGTTGTCCTCGAGGTAATTGACTCCGGTCTTGAGGTGAAGCACCTTCTCGAGCGGAACTTCGGAACAGGTCATGCCGTATTTGGCAAGGATCTCCGTCAGCTGACGGATTCCTTCTTCGTTTGTCCTGGCGGATCTTCCGACGAAGAAGTGATCCCCGCACATCATGACGTCGCCGCCCTCCAGAGTTCCCGGAGCATTGATATGCTCGATCCTGTCTTCAGGGAAGAATTGACGGATCGCTCCTATGATCTCATCCTTCTCTCCGTTCCTGGACGGGGCGCCGGGATTTGTAATGATGGCACAGGCTCTGGTGATGAGCGCCGGATCCTCCACGAAGCAGGAATCCGGATATCTTTCATCCTTCGGAAGGATCGTAATATCCACTCCGCATCTTGAGAGCGCGGAAATATAATCGTCGTGTTCCTCAAGAGCCCTCTCGTAGTCGGGCTTTCCGGGATAGAGACCGCTGGTGATCCCTTCCACCATAGCTCGACAGGGCCGTCTTACGATCACGTGATGAAACTTCTTCATAATAATCTCCTCTGTTCCGTGTGTTGTTTTTTGCGGACTTCGTTTCATGTTGCGCAACCATAAAAAGCGTTGGGGTGAGGTCATTTCTGGCACTGTTTTCAGCCTTTGGGCGTATATTGCCAGTATCCGGTATAATTGAAATCCATTCCTGCGCCTGTATTCGTGCTGTAAGAGGACTCTGGTATTGAGCTGTGATTACGTTAAATATTTGTATATCACAGGGGTGATAACGCATCACTAACAGGTCAACGCTGCTTTCTCAAAACCGTTCCCAAATAGCGGTTCTTGTCAGCCTCGGATCGGATAAGGAAGCCCTTGCGGCATAAAAAACTCGCCCCTGTTCAGAGGCGAGGTATCAGGTTCTTTCGCTTGATTTGGCGGAGATAAGCGGGATATGGCGGCTGCGCCGGCCTCTTGAATGGCATTCAAGTTCAAACCGGTCAGAAAAGGGTCGGAAACGTTTGGCTTGATTTCCCGGAAGAACAAATCTATAATAGTTCCGGAACCGAAAGAGATCTTCTGTGAGGACCTCGTATACCGGGATCTGCGACGTGGAGGGAACGACCATGAAATACTATAATCAGAGGCGCTATCCGTATATCCCCTATCCCCAGCTGACGGACTTCCCCGACGATCCCTACGGGAAATCGGGCACCGTGCGAAGCGGCGGCTGCGGTCTGTGCTCGGCCTGCATGGTGGTGGATCAGCTGACGCTGCAGCCTTTTTCCGTGCGGGAATGTGCGCAGCTCTCCATGGAGTGCGGGGGCAATCACGACGACGGTACGGATATGGAGGTATTCGGTCCCGTGCTGGCGGAGAGATTCGGACTGGAATATTATCCCACCAACGACGTGGCTTTGGCCGCGGAGGAACTGCGCAGCGGCGGCCGGGTGATCCTGCTGGTGGGCGGCGACCGTGAGGGGCATGAGGGGATCTTCAGCCACGGAGGTCACTTCGTTACCATCATCAGCACTACCGCGGACGAATTCTGCATCCTGGACCCCAGCTGGACTAGGGACAAGTATACGCAGGCGGAAAAGAACGGTCTGGTGCGCCAGGACGGGTTCTTTATCTATGCGTCCCACCGGGTGGCCGATTCGGACCGGAAACCCGGCAAATTCGGATATCACGTTTTCAAGAGAAAGCGCCCTTGAAGCAGTTCCGGACCAGGGAGCTGTCCCGGCGGAGAAACTGAGACAGACGTGAAAAAGGCGGGAGGCAAATGCCTCCCGCCTTTTTTGGCGGAGATGCGCGGAATGTGGCGGCCGCACCGTCACATCGCAAGGGGTCTGGCGTCTGCCGGCGGAGATAAGCGGCATGCGCCCTCCGGGCGCGAGGGCCGACCCGTGCGCTGCTGCGCAGCGCCGGCAATCTCCGCAGGTACCCCCGTCAAAAAATGAGGACAGCCAAAAGGCTGTCCTCATTTTTGGTGGAGATAAGCGGGATCGAACCGCTGACCTCTTGAATGCCATTCAAGCGCTCTCCCAGCTGAGCTATACCCCCATATTCGCTTGTTCTCGCTGTCAGCTTGATTACTATAACAGGAAAACCACCCCTTGTCAACCCTAAACCTCGCAAATTTCGAAAAATTTTCGTTGCGTTTCCCGGCGGGATGGGTTAGAATTCTGTAAGACGCGGCGGCTGGACCGCCGCCCACTCCATTGTCAACGAGGTGTCCTATGGACAAGAAAGAGCTCATCCGCACCCTGAAATTCGTCGGCTTCTCCATCTCCGCCGGCGTCATCGAGATCGTCACCTTCACTCTGCTCACAGAGCTGACTCCCCTGCCCTACTGGCCCTGCTATCTCATCGCGCTGGTGCTGTCGGTGATCTGGAACTTCACCCTCAACCGGCAGTTCACCTTCCAGTCCGCCAACAACGTGCCGGTGGCCATGGCCAAGGTCTTCGCCTACTACTGCGTGTTCACGCCGGTGTCCACCATCCTGGGCAACTACCTGGCCGAGACCCTGGGCTGGAACGAGTACCTGGTGACGGCCCTGAACATGGTGGCCAACTTCATCACCGAGTACCTCTTCGACCGGTTCGTGGTGTTCCGGGACAGCATCGACACCAACGAGCGGGCCAAAAAGAAGGAGCAGTCCGCCGAATAAACCGCAGCGCCACCGGAGTTTATTTCTCTCCGGCGGTTTTTTCTGTTGACAATATCGTTAAACGATGCTATGATGTGAGCATAAAACATCGTTAAACGATATTCGGAGGTGATGACCATGCCGAGGAAAACGCTGGAAACATTGTCAGAGCCCATGTTCTACGTGCTGATGGCCCTGCGTCACGGCACGCTGTGCGGTGCGGAGATCGTCCAATGGATCGACCGGCGCACCGGCCACCGGGTGGCCCTGGGACCCGGGACGCTCTACACCATCCTGCCCAAGCTGGCCGAGGCCGGGATGATCCGGGAGACGGAGACCGACGGGCGCCGCCGCAGCTACGAACTGACGGACCGGGGCGCGGCCCTCTACGACGGGGAGTGCCGCCGGCTGCGCCAGTGCGTGGCGGACATGGACGCCGGCCCTTTTGAGCCGGCAAAGGAGGCGTGAGATGGCAAAGCGAGCTGGGGACACCTCCAAGAGCTTCCCCTACGAGAAATACGAGATCGACGCCATCGAGGGCTGGCTGGACGAGCAGGCGCGGCAGGGCCTGCGGCTGACCCTGGTCCAGGGGCGGCGCTGTTGGTTTGAAAAACCGGAAACGCCCGCCATGACCCGCTACCGGATCGACGTGAGGGGAAAGCACACCGACGAGCAGGAGAGGCTGGATACCTACGCCCAGTTGGGGTGGCAATTCGTGGCGGCCATCGACAGCCGGATGTCCGTATACCGGGCTGACCGGCCTGACGCGGTGGAGATCAACACCGACGAGGAGGCCCTCCAGGAGATGCTGGGCCGCTACTACCGATGGGAGCTGTTCAGCGCGCTGTTCTATCTGGCAATGGGGCTGTTTTTCGTGCACGCCTTCTGGCGGTGGAGCGCGAAGGCAGGCGGGTTCTTCACCGCCGCGCTGGGCCCCCTTGGCCGGGATATCCCGATTGGGCTCCTGTTTGTGCTGTATAGCCTGTTCTGCTGCGTCTTCCATCTGGTGACCCTGCGGCGGGCCCGGGTCCGCACCCAGACGGAGCGGGGCTACCACTCCCCCGCCCTGGCCAAACGGCGCCTGGTGGTGGTCTGGGGTATCTCGCTGGCCTTGATCGTCTTCTACCTCTGCATCCTGCTGGGAAACTACATATTCCTCGGCGTCCGCGAGGGAGTCCCCCTGCCGGATGCGCGATATCCCGTTCCGGCGCTGGAGGAGCTCGCACCGGAGTACGCCGGGACCAAAACTACCCTGCTTGAGTCCGGCTACCTGTTCAGCCGCGGCTGCTCCGTCTCGGAAGCCGTCAGCGCGGGACAGTACCCGGAGGACAGCCCCGCTCTCCCCCTCTATCAGGTGCGGCTCTATGACGCCAAATGGGCCTTCCTGGCCCAAGGCGCCGCCCGGGAGCACGTGGCGGGGCGGAACGCACAGGTCGTGACCGTGCCCGGCTGGAGCGGCGCATGGTACTACGAGACAGCGGGGGACGGCCGGACCTGGCAGCACCTGGTGCTGCTGGAAGGGAACCGGGTGCTGCTGGCGGACTACAGCGGCGCCGGGGAACTGACGGACCACCTGGCGCTGTTCGGACAATGAGCATATGAAAGCCCCGCTCTGCAAATGCAGAGCGGGGCTTCAAGGTGTCGACAAAGTCTTGTCGCCACCTTGAAGCAATTTTCAAATTTCTCCAAAAATTTGAAAATTGATATATTTTACGTGAAGGGGGACTCCCATCCCCCTTCACAATCCCCCATGCGTATCGTTACTTTTCAGCAAAGCACCTGCCTCTACAGTTTAAGCCCCGCTCTGCATTTGCAGAGCGGGGCTTTAAGGTGTCGACAAAGTCTTGTCGCCACCTTGAAGCAATTTTCAAATTTCTCCAAAAATTTGAAAATTGATATATTTTACGTGAAGGGGGACTCCCATCCCCCTTCACAATCCCTCATGCGTATCGTTACTTTTCAGCAAAGCACCTGCCTCTACAGTTTAAGCCCCGCTCTGCATTTGCAGAGCGGGGCTTTTTCTGCTCTTTTCACGCCTTACGGCTCCAGGGTGAAGGTCATCTCCACCGGGTTGTGGTCGGAGTAAGCGAACTGGGTGTCGATGACGGAGGAGGCGGAGACGGTCACGTTGTCAGAGACGATGAAGCCGTCGATGGTCAGCACGTACTGGCCCTCATGGTAGGGGCCGTCGGCGTTGCGGCAGGAGGGCACGGGGTTTGCCTCATCCAGCGGCGCCACCAACTGCAAACCGGTGCCGTCAAAGACGCCCTCCGGGATGGGCTGGGCCCAGGTGTACTCGATATCGGACTTGCCGAAGTAGGCGCTGGAATCCCCCAGGATGTCCTTGTTGAAGTCGCCGCCGCCCACCACGTAGTTGCCCTTCTCAACCTCCGCCTGCATATCGGCGATCAGGAGGCGCAGCTGCTCGTTGGCGATGGTGCCGTCGGAGGTGTAGGCGGACAGGTGCATGTTGTAGAGCACCAGCTCCCTGCCGTTCGCCACCGGGATGCGGCTGACGGAATAGCAGCGGTCCAGGTCCACCAGCTTCATCACCGTCTCCTCGATGGGCAGCTCCCGGCGGACGGCGGAGGTGATGGCGTAGGGCGAAAAGGTCATGATGCCCGCCACGGACCGGCCGTGGGGCTGGGTCAGGGGGTAGAACAGGAAGGGCGAGTCGTAGTTCTGGGCCCAGATGCTGCCGCAGTCCGGCAGGGCCAGCTGCAGGGGCACCCGCTCATCCCGGTGGTAGGAGCGGGTGGAGTCTGTGTCCACCTCCTGGATGATATAGAAATCGGCGCCCTGATCCCGCACCAGGTCGGAGATGCTCCGCAAATTGGCGTCCAGCCGCTCCTCGCTCCAGGCCCAGCTCTCGCTGCCGCCGTCCATGAAGAAGCCGTAGTCGCTCTCATAGGCGCCGAAGCCGATGTTCCAGGACATGATGCGGTATGCCTGATCGGCCTGGGCCTCGCCGGTCTGTTTGTTGGTAACCGCCAGCGGGATATTGTCCCCCAGCCGATGGTAGGAGATGAACACGTAGGCAAAGTACGCGCCCACGATCACCACCAGCGCCAGCAGGACGCAGAGGACGAACTTCAACAGCTTTTTCATAGGAGAAACCTCCTCGGTTTACATTTTTCCTGCCATGTATTATAATGGAAAACACAACCATTGAAAAGAGGAAATTTGCCTTGAAAAAGATCACGATACGATTCAACGCCCCGGCGGTGCTGACGTTCGCGCTGCTGTCGCTGGCGGTGCTGCTGGTGAACGGGCTCACCGGCGGAGCCGTCACCACCCGGTATTTCTGCCTGTTCCACTCCCCCCTGTCCGATCCGCTGACCTACGTGCGCCTCTTCACCCACGTGCTGGGCCATGCCGGCTATTCTCACTACATGGGCAATATGCTGCTTCTCCTGCTGGTGGGGCCGGCGGTGGAGGAGCGGTACGGGAGCCGGGCCACCGTGTGGTTCATCCTGGCCACGGCCCTGGTCACCGGCCTCGTGCAGTACGTGCTTTTCCCCGCCGGAGCGCTGATGGGCGCCAGCGGCGTGGTGTTCATGATGATCGTGCTGTCCTCCTTCACGGAGACGAAGAAGGGCACCATCCCGGTGACGCTGATCCTGGTGGTGATCTTCTATCTGGGCGGCGAGATTTTGGACGGCCTCACCGCCCACGACAACGTCTCCCAGATCACCCACGTGGTGGGCGGCCTCTGCGGCCTGATCTTCGGCTTCACCGCCCAGGGCAAGAAGCGGTAGGGATAAGCAGGCGGATCGCGCAAAAAAAACGAAACGCACCCCCGGCGGGGGCACTTCGTAAGGAAGTGCCCCCTCCCGTTTTTGAAAGGCACACAATTGACCATGTCGAGCAGGGATGGTATAATCAGCCCAACCAAATCGGGATTTGCGAGGTAAACAATGAAGATTCATATTATTGGAGGTCCAGGGAGCGGAAAAACTTATCTTGCAGAAAAGCTTTCCAAAGAACTTGGCATCCAGCATTATGATCTGGATGAACTGCAGTGGGACAATAAATCTGATTCTTATGGTGTTAAAAGAGAGCCTGATGAACGAGATAGGCTTCTCACTGAAGTGCTGAATAAGAATGACTGGATCATTGAGGGCGTATATTACGCATGGTGTCAGCAATGTTTCTCTGATGCAGATAAAATTTATGTTTTGAGTGTTCCAAAATATAAATACAGATACCGAATAATTCGTAGATTTGTCCGCCGAAAACTTAGTTTGGAGCAAGGTAAAAAGGAGACGCTGAAATCTTTATCTCAGCTATTGAAGTGGGCAGATAAATATCAACAGGTAAACCTGATCGAGATTAGAAAACTGTTGATTCCTTATTCAGATAAGGTGATTGAGTAATACAAATTTCAGTTTGTGGGGATACCTCTGACTTTAGGTTTGCACAAGAGCGTCCTTGTCCACGTTCATAGCGAGCATCGGATTTTGTCCCCAAAATCCGGCATACAATAGAAGATCATGCTTTTACCCTGTCATTGCGAGGAGCGAAGCGACGTGGCAATCCGTATCTTTTGACACCTCATCAGTCGCTCCGCGACAGCTTCCCCTCAAGGGGAAGCCTTTGGTGGTGCAACAATCAAGTCTTCCCCTCGAGGGGAAGGTGGCCGAGCAAAGCGAGGTCGGATGAGGTGGGGACGAGAGCAAACATACATCCGGGGCACCTTCCTTGCGGAGGGTGCCCCGGCGGGGTGCGTTTCGTTTTTTTGCACTCATTTCGTCACAGCAGGTCCAGCAGGTAACGCTTCACCGGCTCCAACGAGCTGCGGCGCCAGGCGCCGTCCTCGGCCTCGCGGGCCAGGGGCACGATCAGCGACAGGTCCATGTGGGCTCCCTTGCAGTAGCCGTCGGTCTTGGTGCCGAAGAAATAGCTGTTCCAGGTCTCCTCGGACGCCTCAGCATAGATCTCCGGGTGCACATAGATCATCTTCCGCCGATCCTCCGCCAGGAAGGCCTTGGCCGCCAGCGGGGACAGCAACTCGTACTCCTCCGCCCGGACGTCGGCGAAGATATCCGGCAGGGGCGCCGCCTCGATCCGCTCCTCACCCCGGACGATCCGGAAGCCCATGGCCTCGAAATCCAGCTTCTCCTCCGAGAAGATCAGCTTCAGCAGCACGCCCTCGTCGGTGTGCCGGTGGGCACGCTGATAGTCGGTGTCGAAAATAAAGTTGCCCAGGGAGTAGAAGATGGCCTTGCCGTCGTCGAAGGTCTCATAGTTCTCCGGCACGTGGGGATGGTGGGCCACCACCACGTCCGCTCCCAGGCGCAGGTATTCCAGGTACCGGTCCCGGGTGTAGGGGTTGGGCATGCTGGAAAACTCCTCTCCGCCGTGGGAGACCACCACGCACCAGCGGCACCTCTCCTTCACCTCCGCGATGCGACGGGCGATATAATCCATGTCGTCCCAGCGGAAGACGCCGGGGGCCGTGGCCGTTGCCGGCACGCACTCGCTCATATAGCCCACGCCGAACATGCCGATCCCGCCGGCTCCCTCCAGATAGACGGGCTCCGAGGCCTCGGTGACGTTCAGTCCGGCTCCGATCGTCCCGCAGCCCATCTTACGGGCAAGGGACCGGGTGCTGACCACGCCCTCCCGGCCGGCGTCCATCGTGTGGTTGTTGCCGATGCACCACACGTCCGCGCCGATCTTCTCCAGAAAGCAGGCGGCCGCGGGGTCCATGGCGTGGAAGAAAGCGCCGCGGCTGCCGTCGTCCGGCGCGCTGACCAGAGCCCCCTCCACGTTGGCCACCACGTGGTCGGCGCGCCGGAAAAAGTCCAGCACCGGGTCGGACAGCAGCTCCTCGTCCTCCCAGCGGCGGTCCATATAGCGGTCAAAGCCGATATCCCCCGTGAATACGATCGAGATCCCGTTCCCCTTCACGCTTGTCGCCTCCTTTGCGGCCTCTGTTATTCCGCCTTCCCGAACCAGGCGTTCACGAACTCCTTCAGCGCCGGGATCAGCTCCTTGATCTCCCGGCCGGAGGTGTTGAGACACAGGTCGTAGGACTCCTTGGCGCCCCACTTGGTGTCCGTATACATCTCCCGGAACTGGGCGCGGCCCTTCTCCACCTGGCGGATTCTCCGCTCCAGCTCCTTGCGGCTCAGGTCCTCCCCCTCCGGGGCACGGGCCTGACACCGGGCCACCTTGGCGTCCATGTCTGCGTAGACGAAGATCTTCAGGGGCTGGTACTTCTCCAGGATCACGTCGGCGCAGCGGCCCACGATGACGCAGTCGCCCTTCTCGGCGAAATTCTCCAAAATCTTCCGCTGGGCCACCGCCACCCGGATGGGCTGGTCCATGACGGGGACCAGGGGCATGGCGAACCGGTGGCCGATGGTCAGCGGATAGGCCGCCTCGATGCTGGTCTCCGACACGTTGGCCACGTACCGCTCGTCAAAGCCGTTGTCCTTGGCGATCAGCTCAATGATCTCATGGTCGTAACAGGGCACGCCCAGGGCGTCGGCCAGGCGCTTGCCCAACTCGCGGCCGCCGCTGCCGAACTCCCGGTTGATGGTGATGATCCTGCTCATTCTGTTCGCCTCCTTAATACTCGTAGCAGCTGCCGCCCACGAACTCCCGGACGATGGAGTTCCGGGGCACGTAGGGCGTGTGGAGCGGGGCCACGCCGCCTACCACCTTCATGAGGTCGGTCAGAGCGTACTCGGCCAGGAAATCCGGCGTCAGCTCCTGGCGGAACTGGGGGATCTCGTTGAGGTACTTGGCCAGGATACAGGGCTCATAGTCGTGGAAGGTGTCGATGTGGATGGCGGCGTTCTCCTTGTAGGGCATGATGTAGTTGACCTCGCCCTGGTCCACGCTGCGGGCCCGCTCCACCGTCTCCCGCAGGGAGTGTCCCCGTGTGTTGTAGTCCCGGATCAGCCGGCGGGCCACCCGGAGCTGCTCCGGCCGGACGATCTTGTCCTCATGGGTGATGATGCGGGTCCGGGGCGCCACATAGATACCGTTGGCCACGCCCCGGATCTTGTCGAAGATCAGCGGGTTGAGCATATGGATGCCCTCGGCGATGATGATAGCGTCCTTATAGCCCTGCATCTTCCGATAGCCGCCGGTCTTGCCGGCCTTGAAGTCGTACCAGGGGATGTCCACCTCCCGGCCGTCCGCCAGCTGGCTTAGGCAGGAGACCAGCAGATCCACGTTGACGCAGTAGGGTGACTCCCAGTCGGTGGCCTCGGGCGGGCGCTCCTCCAGCGGCAGGAAAAAGTTGTCCATGCTGAGCAGGCACACCCGGACCCCCAGGTTCTCCAGATAGTCCCGCAGGCGCATGGCCGTGGTGGTCTTTCCGGAGCCGGAGGGCCCCGTCAGCGCCACGAAGGGCTTCTCGCTGCGGGAGGACAGGATCGTGGCCGCGGCGGCGCTGATCTTATCGTGAAAGACCTCCTCGCACCGCAGCACGAACTGAGTCTCGTTGCGCATGGCGTAGTTGATGTTCTCCATGTCGATGACGCGCATATGGAATAACTCCTTTCGGGGGATACTTTATTGCATTATAGCACAAAATCTCACCCGCCGCAACCGTCGGCGCAAAAAAGCGGAGGCCGCCGTGAGACGGTCTCCGTTTTCCTGTTTCCCCGTTTATTTTTTCTTTCTGGTCAGCACCTTCAGCAGGACGCACAGCGCCACCAGTCCGGCCACGGCGCCGCACACCAGCGTCACCACCTGGCGGTTCTCGTCCACAAACGTCTTGACCTTGGCCCAGACGCCCTTGACGCCCTGGCCCGCCACGGCGCACACCGCCTCGGCGGTGGTATTCAGCAGATCCAGCACGGAGGCCAGGATCTTCTTGCCGTTCTCCTGCAGAGTGGTCATCATCGTCTCCATCTTCATATCCTCCTGTTGTTCAGATCGGCTGTCCGCCGTAATTTCTACCGCTATGATACCATATCCGTCCCGGAAATGCACGAACAAATTGTAACGTTTTTCGGAAAATGCTCTATTTTTTCACCACGCAGCGGCCCTCGGACCAGACGGCAGCGATGTCCTTTCGGCCCATCAGGTAGACGGCTCGCTGGAATCGCTCCCGGACGGTCAGGGGGCGGGCGCTCTCCGGGAAATCGCCGTCGTCCACCACGATGGCGTGGAGCCTGTCGCCGGGGGCGAAGCCCGCCCCGGCGCCGAAGTACCGGTGGCCGGAGGTGGTGCCCAGGTAATACGCCTCCTCCACGGTGAGGAAATCGCTCTGCCAGCCGTCCACGATGCGGCGGTTCTTAGAGGTGCGGATGGTGTCCGCCACCACGGCGTACATGGGCAGCCGGTCGCCGCCGGCGATGTCGCTGCCCAGGGTGACCCATACGCCGTCCCGCAGCAGCTGCCGCACCGGGCAGATGCCGGAGCAGATATTCACGTTGGAGTCGGCGCAGTGGACGGCCACCACGCCGGAGCGGCGCATGGCGGCGCGCTCAATTTCGTCGGACCAGACGCAGTGGGCCATGAGGGTGTGGTCCTTCCACAGGCCGAACTTGTCGTAGGTCTCCCAGTAGCGGTCGCAGTCCGGATGGAGCTGCCGCACCCACTCCATCTCCTGCAGGCTCTCGCTGAGATGGGACTGGACGTAGAGGTCCCGCTCCCGGGCGATCTCCCCCAGGGCCGCCATCAGCTCGTCGGTGCAGCTGGGGGTGAACCGGGGCGTCAGGATGGGCTTGACGTGTTCAAAATGACAGCCCTCCAGCCAGCGGAGGGTCTCCGACACGGACTGCCCGGTGCTCTCGGCCAGCACGCCGGGGGCGTTGTTCCGGTCCATGTTCACCTTGCCCACATAGCCGGTGACGCCGGCCTTTTCCAGCTCCTCCATCAAGATCCAGGTGGCCTCCGTGTGGAGAGAGGAGAACATACACACCCTGGTGGTGCCGTTGGTGATCAGGTCCTCCGCCAGGCGGCGGTAGGTCCTCCGGGCATAATCGGCGTCGGCGAACCGGGCCTCCGTGGGAAAGGCGTAGGTGTTCAGCCAGTCCAGCAGCGGCAGGTCCATGCCCATGCCCAGCATGGGGTACTGCGGCGCGTGGAGGTGCATATCGGCGAAGGACTGCAGAATGAGCTTATCGCCGTAGTCGGTGACGGGGGCGGCGGCATACTCCTCCGGCAGCGCCTGATACACGCCCCGGATTACACCGTCCTCCAGCACCAGATATCCGTTTTCCGCCACCTGCAGCTCCCCCAGCCGGGGCGCGCTGACGATGTGACCCTTCAGTACGCGGATCATCCGATCCTCCCCTTTCCAAACAAAAAGGCGTCCTGCCCGGCGGCAGAACACCCATAGTGGGGCGGTGGGCCGCCCCGTAGAGACGTCCCGCGCCAACTCCGCGGGACTATATGAGCTTCTCTGTATGTTCAGTATATCACGGCAGCGCCGCCAATGCAAGCCTCATATCCGCCGGACAGGCCGCATACGCTTGTCTGAATGAAAGGAGGCAGACCCATGAAGCACCCGTTTTTCCGCCGGGCCGGAGCGCTGGTCCTGGCGGCGGCAACGCTGTGGACCGTGGCGGTCACGGTTGGCAGCCAGTCTCTGCCGGAGGCCCTGGCCTCCCTCCGGACCGGGTCATTGCCCCGGCAGGTGATGCGCTGGGAGCTGGGGGACCTGTTCGGCGACGGGACCATGTCCCTGCCCACGCTGGTGGCCCTGTACCCCGCCCCCGTCCTGCTGGCGGCCCGGAGCAGCCTCTCCCGACCGGCCCATGAGCACGACGACAGCGCTGACGTGCCGGGGGACCCCGTCACCGTGCCGCCGGAGCCTGAACCGCCGGCACAGCAGAGCAATCCCACCCCCCTGTCGGAGCTGGCGGAGGGCCTGACCTTTGCCGACAACGGCGTCCGGGCCGAGACGGTGAACCCCACCAACACCGCCAACTATGTGGCAGTCGGCGACGTGCTGATCCGCAACAAATCCGAGCGGCCGCTGGACGCCGCCGCCCTGGCCTCCGGCGATTTCGCCGCCAAATTCCGGGAGGAGGGCCCCCAGGTGCTGATCCTCCACACCCACGGCAGCGAGGCGTACTCCATGCCCCCGGGCCAGGAGTACGTCTCCACCGGCTCCTACCGCACCGCGGACACCGGCTGCAACGTGGTGCGGATCGGCGATGAGATCGCGGCGGTGCTGTCCTCCTACGGCATCTCCGTCCTCCACGACAGGACCCTCCACGACGTGCCCTCCTACAACGACGCCTACTACAACAGCTACGACGCCATCGAGGCTTACCGGGAGAAATACCCCACCCTGACCTACGTGCTGGACGTCCACCGGGACGCCGTGGCGGACGCCGACGGCAACCAGTACAAGCTGGTGGCGGCGGAGGACCCCAACGCCGCCCAGCTCAGCTTCATCATGGGGGTAAAGCAGGAGGGCTGGGAGGAGAACGTCAAGCTGGCGGTGGCGGTACAGCACCGGCTGCAGCAGGAATTCCCCACCCTGATGCGTCCCATCACCACGCTGTTCTACACCTACAACCAGGGTCTGGCCCCTGGCAGCCTCCTGGTGGAGGTGGGCACCGCGGGCAACTCCCTGGACGAGGCCATCTACGCCGGGCGGCTCTTTGCCAAGGGCTTCGCCGAGACCATCCTGGCCAACAGGGCCCAATAAAATGGGCGTTTACACCGCCGCCCATCTCCGCTATAATGGGGTCGGGGTGATGAAATGGCAAAGCTGACCCGGGAATTCTATCTGGGCGACACCGTGGCCATCGCCCGGGCGCTGGTGGGCAAATATCTGGTCCGCCGCCTGCCGGGCCAGGTGCTGGTGTGCCGCATCGTGGAGACGGAGGCCTACGTGGGCGCCGTTGACAAGGCCTGCCACGCCTACGGCTACCGCCGCACCGCCCGCAACGCCGTCATGTTCGGCCCGCCGGGCCACGCCTACATCTATCTCATCTACGGCATGCACCGCTGCCTCAACTTCGTCACCAACCCCGAGGGCGAGCCGGACGCCGTGCTGCTGCGGGGATTGGTCCCCATCTACGGCGCCGACGCCATGGCCCGGCTGCGGTTCGGCCGGTCCTGGGGCGAACTGACGCCGTATCAGCGGAAGAATTTCCTCAACGGGCCGGGGAAATGCTGTCAGGCGCTTTCCCTTGACAGATCCCTCAACGGAGCGGATCTCACCGGTGAGGAGCTGTTCCTCTGCGACTCTCCCGCCGACGCGGGGCTGCCGGCGGTGATCGCCCCGCCCGCTGTGGTCCGCACCGCGAAACGGGTTGGCATCGACTACGCGGAGGAGGCCAGGGACTTCCCCTGGCGGTTTATACAGGAGGAGAAACCATGCTGATCTTCGACATGGACGGGACGCTCATCGACTCCAACGGCATCTGGCGCGCGGTGGACGAGACATTTCTGGCCCGGCGGGGCCTGCCCTATACCCGGGAATACTACGAGGGCGTGGCCCACACCATCTTCCCGCTGGCGGCGGTTTTCACCAAGGAGTACTGCCACCTCAGCGAATCCACCGACGAGATCATGGCCGAGTGGATGGAGCTGGCCGGGGACATGTACGCCACCTCTGTGCCGGTGAAGCCCGGTGTGGTGGATTTCCTGGAAAAATGCAGGTCTGAAGGCCAGCGGATGATCGTGCTGACCTCCAGCGTGCCGGTCCACTGCCGGATGGCGCTGGAGCACCTGGGGCTGTTCCCCTACTTCGAGCGCATCCTCTTCGCCCATGAGCTGGGCATCGACAAAAAGGACCCCGCCATCTTCCACAAGGCTGCGGAGATCATGGGTGTAAAGGAAAGTGACTGTACAGTATTTGACGACTCGGTGGCCTCCTGCCGCAGCGCCAAGGCCGCCGGCATGACGGTGATCGGCGTGTACGACGAGTTCTTCCACGTGTCCTGGGAGGAGACCCAGACCGTCTGCGACCGCGCCATCCGCAGCTTCGCGGAGCTGCTGTGAGACAATCAAACATCAGCCCGTCCGGCGAGCCGGACGGGCTGATGTTTTTTACGGTTCGATCTCCTTAAGGAGCTCCTCCGCGCTGACGCCAAAGAGCTTGGCCAGCGCCAGCAGGTTGGAGGTACTGGGGTCTGAGGTGCCGCTCTCCCATTTGCTGACGGCCTGGCGGCTGACGCCCAGGGACTCGGCCACAAACTCCTGGGTCATCTGCTTCTCCTGACGGTGGTGCTTCAGCACCTCCCCCAGTGACCGGCGCGCCTCCGCCCTCTCCTTGCGCACCTCGCCGGAGTGGATGTACTTTCGCAGGGCCCGGATGATGAGGATCATCAGGTATACGCTCAACGCCAGACCTGCCAGCCACAGTATTGTGACAGGTGCCATCACAAAGACTCTTGTCATATCAACTCTCCTTTCCCGTTCAGGTGAGCTCATCATAACCGATTTGACCGGTTGCCGCCACCAACTATGGCGCAACCTTTGGTTGCACCGGGATTTTTCGGCGTTTTTAAAAACTTCCGATGGGGATGGAGCCGTCGTCCGCCCCCTTCTCAATGGACAGGATCTGCACGAAGAAGGTCCTGCCGTTCTCCATGTGGACCTCCACCCGCTCCCCGGCCCGATGGCCCATGACCGCCTTCCCCACCGGGGACTCCTTGCTGATAAGGCCCTTCAGCGCGTCCTGCCGCAGGGTGGTCACCAGCCGGATGGTGCGTTTCTTGCCGGTGTTCTCCATGAGAATTTCCACATGGTCGTAGAGGCCCGCGGTGTCGGCGCCGGAGCGGTCCTCGATGACCTTCGCCGTCTTGATCATCCGCTGCAGATAGCGGACCCGGGCCTCGTTCCGGTTCTTCTCCTGCTTGGCCACCTTATACTCGAAGTTCTCGCTGAGATCGCCGAAGGCTCGGGCGGTCTGCACGTCCTCGATCAACCGGGGACGCAGCACCTGTACCCGGTGGTCGATCTCCTCCTGCATCTTCCGGATATCCTCCCGGGTCAGCTCGTCATACATGTTCGTCTCCCTCCAAAATGTCGTTCAGCCACCGGAGCCCCTCGGCCAGGGCGTCGGTGTCGATGCCGGAATAGTTCACCACCAGCACGTGGGCCGGGGCCTGGCCGGGGTCGCCGTAATAGTCGGACAGCAGGGCCAGGCGGATCCCCCGCTCCGCGGCCCGGCGCTGCAGCTCATCGTCGGCCAGGGCCGTGTCCAGCCGCACCAGGAAGTGGAGGCCCGCGTCCTGCTCCATGATGGCCGAACGGGGCAGCCCCGCCCGGATAGCGTCGATGACCGCGTCCCGCTTCTTGTGGTACCGGGTCTTCATCCGGCTCAGGTGGTGCTCGTAGTGGCCCTGGGCCAGGAAGGCGGCCAGCGTATACTGCTCAAAGCTGGAGACGGTGCAGGCGTAGAATCCCAGGCGGCGGCGGTACTCCGCCATCAGATGGGGCGGCAGGATCATATAGCTCATGCGGATGGACGGGGCGATGGTCTTGGAGAAGGTGTTCAGGTAGATGACCCGCCCCTTCTCGTCGGCGGAGAACAGCGTGGGGATGGGCCGGCCCACGAATCGGAACTCGCTGTCGTAGTCGTCCTCCAGGATATAGCGGCCCTCCTTCTCCCCTGCCCAGCGCAGCAGCTCCTGCCGCCGGCCGATGGGCATAACGATGCCGGTGGGATAGTGGTGGCTGGGCGAGATGTGGACCACGTCGGCGTCGCTGCGGCGGAGGGCCTCCGCGCTGAGTCCGCTGTCATCCAACGGCAGACGCCGGAGGGCAACGCCCTCGCTCTCATAGATCCGGGCGATCTTGCCGTAGCCCGGATTCTCCACGGCGTAGCCCTTGTCCCGGCCCAGCAGCTTGATGAGAAGGCCGTACAGGGACTCGGTGCCGGCGCCAAGGATGATCTGATCGGCGTCCGCCTCCATGCCGCGAAAGGCCCGGAGCCACCCGGCGATGGCCTGCCGCAGCTCCAGTGCCCCGGTGGAGGGGGTGGACCGGAGCAGGTCCGTGCTCTTATCCAGAATGGTCCGGCGCATGAGCCGGGCCCAGGTGTCGAAGGGGAAATACTCCGCCGCCGTGGAGTTGGTGACGAAGTCCAGGAACCACTGTCTCTCCTCCGCCGGCTCCGGCCGGGGTGTCCGGGCCAACCGGGTCACCGGCGGCGAGGCGTCCACCGGGCAGACGAAGTAGCCCCGCTTCTCCTCGGAGCGGATATAGCCCTCCGCCGCCAGCTGGTCGTAGGCGTTCTCCACCGTCACCACGCTGATCTCCAGGTGGGCCGCCAACGTCCGCTTGGAGGGCAGCTTTTCCCCGGCGGCCAGAGCGCCCCGGAGGATATCCCCCTTGATGTGGGCGTAGAGCTGCTCATACAAGCTGACGCCCGTTTTTTTGTCCAGCGAATAGGTCAGCATGGTTCCTCCATCTGGTATTATCATATAATCATAATTTGAATATTTCTATCATGCCAGATAGCAGTATAATACAGATAGATCAAAAAAACAAGGGGGTTTTCAGCGTGAACTCGAAAAAGCTGCACATCCTGATATACAGCGCGCTGATGGCCGCCATGGTATGCGCCGCCACGGCGGTGATCCGCATCCCCTCCCCCACCGGCGGCTATGTGAACGCCGGGGACGGCGTCGTGCTGCTGTGCGGCTGGCTCCTGGGCCCCTGGTACGGCGGTGCGGCGGCGGGCATCGGCTCCATGCTGACGGATCTGCTGATGGGCTATTCCCACTATGCCCCCGCCTCATTGGTCATCAAGGGGCTGGACGCCATGGTGGCGGCGCTTCTCTTCCGCTCCATGGGCCGCACTCTCCGGGGGCAGCTCCTGGGCGGTGTCGCCGGCGAGGCGCTGATGACGGCCGGCTACTTTGGCTACTCGGCGCTGCTGCTTAGGCGGGGCCTCGGCGCGGCGGCCAGCGTACCCGGCAACCTGGTACAGGGGGCCGTGGGGCTGGTGGTGGGCGTGTTGGTGCTGCAGGCTCTGCGGCACACCGCCCTGGAGAAAAAACTGATCGCGTAAAAAGGGGTGTTTCTCATGGCAGGTACCATTCATCAAGCGGAGTCGGCGGAGCTGTTGGCGGAGCTGCGCCAACAGGCGGCGGCAGCCGCCCGGCAGTTGGCGGAGGCCGCCCGGCTGCGGGCCGGACAGATCGTCGTGGTGGGCTGCAGCAGCAGCGAGACGGTAGGCCGCCAGGTGGGCACCTGGTCCACCCCCGAGGTGGGACAGGCCATCTTCGACGGGCTCAACAGCGTCTTTGCGCCGCTGGGCGTATACATCGCCGCCCAGTGCTGCGAGCATCTGAACCGGGCGCTGATCGTGGAGCGGGAGGCCGTACCGGGGGCGGAGCCGGTCAATGTGCTGCCTCAGCCCAAGGCGGGCGGCTCCTTTGCCACCGCCGCCTATCGCAGCCTCCGGCACCCTGCGGCACTGGAGCACATCCGGGCCGACGCGGGGCTGGACATCGGCGGCACGCTGATCGGCATGCATCTGAAGGAGGTGGCTGTGCCGGTACGGCTGGAGCAGGACCACATCGGCGCGGCGATGGTATTGGCGGCCCGGACCAGGCCGAAATTCATCGGCGGCGAGCGGGCCGCCTACGACGCGGCGCTGAAGGACGGATATCCGGATTGACAAAGCTGGCGGAAAAACAGGGCCGCCCCATGCCCTTTGCCGGCCTGCCGTCCGGCGCGGCATCTGTGCAAAAAACAGGACAGCTCCCACAGGGAGCTGTCCTGTTTTTCCGTATTGCTTTTGCCTGATCGGGTCTTACTTGGCGGCCTTGGCGGCGCGGATGGACTCGATCAGCTCGGGAACGACCTTGAACAGGTCGCCCACGATGCCATAGTCGGCCACCTCGAAGATGGGGGCGTTCTCGTTCTTGTTGACGGCGATGATGCACTCGGACTCCTGCATACCGGCCTTGTGCTGGATGGCGCCGGAGATACCCAGAGCCACATAGACCTTGGGATGGACGGTCTTGCCGGTCTGGCCGACCTGGTGATCGGCGGTGATCCAGCCGGCGTCCACGCAGGCGCGGGAGGAGCCCAGCACGCCGCCCAGCTCATCAGCCAGAGCCTGGCCCAGCTCGATGCCCTTCTCCACGTCCTTGCTGATGCCGCGGCCCACGGACACGATGAAGTCGGCGCCGATCAGGTCCACCAGCTTCTTGGCGGCCTTGACGGTCTCGGTCACGTTGGTGCCGATATCCTCGGCGGTCAGGTTGAAGGCGGGATGGATGATCTCAGCGGTCTTGGGGCACTCACGCTTCTTCATCACGCCGGGACGCACGGTGGCCATGGCGGGACGGAAACGGGGGCAGATGATGGAGGCCATCAGATGGCCGCCGAACGCGGGACGGGTCATCTTCAGGTCGCGCTCCACGCTGTGGGGCTCGCGGTTGATCATCACGGTGCCCAGCTTGTCGATGCGCTCGGCGGGCAGCGTGGAAGCTTCCTTCAGGAAGCCCTTGTAGTTGGGCATGTCGATGTCCAGGTGGGTGCAGTCGGCGCACAGGCCGGTGTGCAGGCGGGCTGCGCAGCGGGGAGCCAGGTCACGGCCGATGTTGGAGGCGCCGAACAGCAGGATCTCGGGCTTGATCTCCTCCACGGCCTCCACGATGACCTTGGTGTAGCCGTCGGTGGTGTAGTCCTTCAGCAGGGGGCTGTTGAACACGTACACCTTGTCGGCGCCGTACTTGCCCAGCTCGGGGGCGATGCCGTCCACGTTGTCGCCCAGCAGGATGCCGCACAGCTCAACGCCCAGCTCATTGGCCAGCTTCCGGCCCTCGGAGATCAGTTCGAAAGTGGTGGGCATCATGACGCCCTGGCGCTGCTCGCAGAAAACCCAAACATTCTTGAAAGCAGCAATATCAGCACTGTTAAAAGCCATTTTTCTTATCTCCCTTCAATTAGATGATGTGCTTGGCGGCCAGAATGCCAGCCAGCTTGTCGGTGGTCTCCTTACCGGCGCCTTCCAGCATCATGCCGGCGCCCTTCTGGGGAGGCGTAAAGGAGGTAAGAATGTTGGTGGGAGAACCGGCCAGGCCGATGGTGCTCTTGTCGATCAGGGGATGATCCTTCAGCGTCTCATAGGTCATGGTGACCAGAGGCTTCTGATAGCACTCGAACACGCCGCCCACGGACATGTAACGGGGATTGTTCAGTTCCTTGATGCAGGTGATCATGCAGGGAGTCTGGACCTTGATGGTCATGTAACCATCCTCCAGGATGCGCTTAACGGTGATCTCGTTGCCGTTCTTGGTGATCTCGCCGGCATAGGTAATCTGGGGCAGATGCAGCTTCTCAGCGATCTGGGGACCCACCTGGGCGGTATCGCCGTCGATGGCCTGGCGGCCGGCCAGGATGATGTCGTCGGGCTCGACGCCGTAGGTGTCGATGGCGGCGGCGATGATCTGGGAGGTGGCGTAGGTATCGGAGCCGCCGAACTCACGGGCGGTGATCAGAACGCCCTCGTCCACGCCCATGGCCATCAGCTCACGCAGCATGCCCTCGGCGGGAGGGGGACCCATGGTAAAGGCGATGACCTTGCAGCCCAGCTCGTCCTTCAGGGACAGGGCGGCCTCAACGGCGTTCATGTCGTCGGGGTTGATGATGGTCTGCATGGAGGCGCGGTCCAGCGTACCATCGGGGTTCACGGCCACCTTACCGGAGGTATCGGGAACCTGCTTCACAGTAACAATAATTTTCATTTCCAATTACCTCCTTCTTTACTTCACGCCCAGGTTGCTGGCGATGACCATGCGCTGGACCTCGCTGGTACCCTCATAGATCTCGGTGATCTTGGCGTCGCGCATCATGCGCTCCACGGGATACTCACGGGTGTAGCCATAGCCGCCGAACAGCTGAACGGCGCGGCGGGTCACGTCGGAAGCGGCCTCGGCGGCGAACAGCTTGGCCATAGCGGCGTCCATGCTGTAGGGCTCGTGGTTCTGCTTCTTCATCGCGGCGGAGTAGACCAGGAACTGGGCGGCCTGCATCCGGGTGTGCATATCGGCCAGCTGGAACTGGGTGTTCTGGAACTGGGAGATGCGCTTACCGAACTGGACGCGCTCCTTGGTGTACTTGATGGCCTCCTCCACGGCGCCCTCGCCCAGGCCCAGGGCCTGAGAGGCGATGCCGATACGGCCGCCGTCCAGGGTCTTCATGGCGATCTTGAAGCCGTCGCCCTTCTTGCCCAGCAGACGGTCCTTGGGGATGACGCAATCCTCGAAGATCAGGTCGCAGGTGGAGCTGCCGCGGATACCCATCTTCTTCTCGTGCTTGCCCTGAGAGAAGCCGGGGTCGGTGGACTCAACGATGAAGGCGGAGATCTCCTTCATGCTGCGGCCGCGCTTGTCGACGGTCTTGCCGGTAACGGCGATAATCACGAAGGTACTGGCCACGTTGCCGTTGGTGATGAAGCACTTGGAGCCATTGAGGATGTAGTTCTCGCCGGACTCATCCAGCACGGCGGTGGTCTGCTGGCCCTGGGCGTCGGTGCCGGCGCCGGGCTCGGTCAGGCCGAAGGCGCCGATCTTGCGGCCGGCGCACAGGTCGGGCAGATACTTCATCTTCTGCTCCTCGGTACCGTTCTCAAAGATGGGAGCGGCGCACAGAGAAGTGTGGGCGGACACGACCACGGCGGTGGTGCCGCAGACCTTGGCCAGCTCTTCCACGCACATGGCATAGGACAGGACGTCGCCGCCGGCGCCGCCGTACTCCTTGGGGAAGTAAATGCCCATCATGCCCAGCTTGGCCATCTTCTCCACGGTCTCCATGGGGAAGCGCTCCTCCTCGTCGATCTCGGCGGCCAGGGGCTTCACTTCGTTCTCTGCGAATTCGCGGTACATCTTGCGGACGAGCAGCTGTTCCTTCGTCAGATGGAAATCCATACTCTTTTCTCCTTTTCCCTCAATTTTACTTGTTGTAGCTGAAGATACCCTCGCCGGTCTTGATGCCCAGCTTGCCGGCGCGGACCATCTTGCGGATCATCACGTTTGCGCGATACTTGCTGTCGTGGGTCTCGTTGAACAGCACGTCCATGATGTTCAGGACCACGTCCCAACCGATCAGGTCGCCCAGGTGCAGGGGGCCCATCGGGTGGTTGCAGCCCAGCTGCATGGCGATATCGATATCCTCCGCGGAGGCAACGCCCTCCTGCAGAACGCAAACGCCCTCGTTGCAATAGGGGATCAGGATCTTGTTGACCACAAAGCCGGGGGCCTCGTTGACCACCACGGGGGTCTTGCCGATCTCCAGGGACAGGTTCTTCGTCCACTCCACCAGCTCGGCGGGGGTGTTGCCGCCGGCGATGACCTCCACCAGCTTCATGGCCGGCACGGGGTTGAAGAAGTGCATGCCCACCATGGGGTGCTTCAGGCCCTGGGCCATCTCGGTGATGGACAGAGAGGAGGTGTTGGTGGCGAAGATGGTCTCTTCCTTGCACAGCGCGTCCAGACGGCCCAGCAGGTCCTTCTTGACGGCCATGTTCTCGGCGACGCACTCGATGACCAGATCGGCGTCGGCGGCGGCCTCGAACTCCTCCACCAGGACGCGGCTCATGATGTCGTCGGCCACAGCCTGATCCATCTTGCCGCGGGCGACCTTCTTGTTCAGGGAGGCGGCCAGCTTGTCCTTGTGGCGCTGGGCGCTGGCAACGCTGGAGGCGTACATCAGAGCGGTATGGCCCTTGGCCGCGAAGACCTGAGCAATACCGCTGCCCATCGTACCGGCGCCGAAGATTGCAACTTTCATGGTTTGTTCCTCCTAAATAAAATTTTTAAGCTCACTTGTTAACAGACACCGTGTCTGGCAATCACTTGTTCTGGTAGGGCTCGTGCTTGCGGCGCTCCAGGAAGGCGGACATGCCCTCCTTCTGATCCGCCGTCTCGAAGCAGCTGCCGAACAGCTTCTCCTCGATGACCACGGCCTGGTCGATGGAGACCTCCAGGCCGTCGTTGATGGCCTTCTTGCAGGCGCGGACGGCGATGGGGGCGTTTTTGGCGATAGCCGCCGCCAGCTTTTCGGCGGCCGGCATCAGCTCCTCCGCCGGGTACACCGCGTTCACCAGACCCACCCGCAGCGCCTCGTCGGCCTTGATGTTTTTGGCGGAGTAGATCAGCTGCTTGGCCATACCGGGCCCGATCAGGCGGGCCAGACGCTGGGTGCCGCCGAAGCCGGGGGTGATGCCCAGGCCGGCCTCCGGCTGGCCGAACACCGCCGTTTCGGCGCAGAGGCGAATATCGCAGGCCATGCTCAGCTCGCAGCCGCCGCCCAGGGCGTAGCCGTTCACCGCGGCGATGGTGGGGATGGGCAGGGTCTCCAGCTTGCGGAAGACGTCGTTGCCCTTCTTGCCGAAGGCCTCTCCTCCCTCCTTGGTCAGCGTGCTCATCTCGCCGATGTCGGCGCCGGCCACGAAGGCCTTCTCCCCGCTGCCGGTCAGGATCAGCGCGTAGATGTCGCTGTCAGCCTTGACCAGATCCACCAGCTCATTCAGGTCCGTCAGCACCTCGGAATTCAGGGCGTTGAGAGCCTTGGGCCGGTTGATGGTGGCAATGGCGATGTGGTCCTTCTTCTCCAGCAGGACATGCGTCATATTCATTCCTCCTTCAACCTCTTTTTGCCGCGTAACACGCGGCCTTTCGCGGCGTATCGGCCCGTCTGGGCATACTACGCCTCATACTCAAATTATTATAGACCCTTGTCTATTTTTTATCAAGTGTTGTTTTCCCGTTTTTGCGTTGATTTTCTTTTATTAGAGGATTCACCAAAATTACCGCCCCATTTTCTCCCTTTTGTCGCCGAAAACAGCACCTTCTTCCCCATTTTTCGGCGGGGAATTTCCCCCTTGGCAGCGGCGGCGTCCCTGTGGTAGAATAAGCTGAAAATGAGATACGGCGCGGGTGGAGCGCACCGCGCCGTTTGCGGGAGGAAAGCGCCATGCGTATGCGAAAAAAAAAGAATCTGGTGCCCCGGGTGGTCCCTGGAGGAGATCCCCCAGTTCGGGTTTAAACTATCGGAGGTCACCCGGAATCTCCATGAAAACGGCCCCGTGGGCGTGATGACCGATTACGAGGCCAAATTCTACGCCGAGGGCAAGAGCATCAACCGCCTGGTGGCCACCATGGTGGACTGGACCGAGCCGATGGAGGAAACCCATGGAGAAGAGCATCAGAACTGACCGGCTGGCGCTGCACGTTCCGGGCCGGGACGAGCTGGGGTTCCGTCGGTCTCTCCTCTCTGATCCCGCCACCATGGCTTACAACGCGCCCTGGTTCCCGCCGGACGGATGCCTGGCCTTCCCGGAATCGGAGTGGGACAGCTTTTACGGGTGGTGGATCGGCCATGAGCCGGATCGCTTTTACGCCTACCTCCGCCGGATTTCCGACGGAGCCTTCGTGGGCGAGGTGGACTACCGCCGCGCTCCGGGGCGCGGCGCGTGGGATATGGGCATCGTGGTGAGCGCGGCGTACCGCGGCCTTGGCTGCGGCGCGGAGGGCCTGCGCCTGCTGTTGGAGCGCGCCTTTGTGACCGACGGCGTGGCCTGTCTGCAGAACGATTTTGAGACCACCCGGGCGGCCGCCTGCCGTATCCATAAGGCCGCCGGCTTCCGGGAGGTGGAGGTAAAGGACGGCATCGTCCATCTGGAGCTGACCAGAGAGGAATATCTCGCAAAATGAGCGCGAAAACACGGCAGGGCCTGCCGGCTTTTCCGCGGGTCCTGTTCTCTGTGCAGTTGACGGCGTGATTTTTCCCGGTGTATAATGTGGTCAGATCTTATTGCAAGGAGGATCATCCTATGGCTCTTGTGGTAGACGCGAGGGGCGAGCAGTGCCCCATCCCCGTGGTGAAGGCCACCAAGGCTCTGGCCGGGATCACGGCCCCGGAGGTGCTGGAGGTCCACGTGGACAACGAGACCGCCGTGCAGAACCTGCTGCGGATGGCCGCCGGACGGAAGCTCCAGGCAAAGAGCGAGAAGTTGGGCGAGAGGGATCTCCTGGTAACCGTCCATGTGGACGGCGCGGCGCAGGTTCCCGCCGCCGCGGAGGAGCCCGCCGCCTGTCCGGGCGATCTCCGGGGCGACACGGTGGTGGCCGTGGGCACTTCCCACATGGGCAGCGGCAGCGACGAGCTGGGCGCGATTTTGATGAAGGGCTTCCTCTACGCCCTGTCCCAGCAGGAGGAGCTGCCCCGGACGGTCCTCTTCTACAACGGCGGGGCCCGGCTCACCACCGAGGGCTCGGCCTCCCTGGAGGATCTGAAGACCATGGAGACCCAGGGGGTGGAGATCCTCACCTGCGGCACCTGCCTGGACTTCTACGGCATCAAGGACAAGCTGCAGGTGGGCGGTGTCACCAACATGTACGCCATCGTGGAGAAGCTCACCCGCGCCCGGAAGGTCATCCGGCCGTGAGGGAGAAAACGCTGCGGACGGTGGCGGCTTTCCATACCACCACCGACGCCATGGCCGCGGAGGCCCGGTGCCTGCGCTGCGGCGTCCCGGGGCGGCTGATCCCCCTGCCTCCCGTTATCTCCGCCGGCTGCGGCCTGTGCTGGAGCGCGCCTCGGGAGGAGCGGGACCGTGTGGTCGCCGCCATAGAGGCGGCGGGCGTCACCCCTGCGGGAATATATGAAATGCTGCTGTAAACAAGGGAAAAAGCACCGCGATCTTTTCCGGATCGCGGTGCTTTTTTGCGGCAAAACAGGGGTGGTTTTATTACTTCTCCTCAAACTTGTCCGCCGGGGCGTTGCACAGGGGGCAGCGGAAGTCGGCGGGCAGGTCGGTGCCCTCGTAGACGAAGCCGCAGATCCTGCAGACCCACTTCTTCACCGGCTTGTTCTCCGCCTCCTTGAAGAACATGGCGCCGGCGCCGCACAGGGGGCACTTGAAGTCCTGGGGCAGCTCGGTCCCCTCGTACACGTAGCCGCAGACCTTGCAGACCCAGCGGCGCGCCGGAGCGGCCTCCTCAGCGGCTTCCTCCCCGCCCTGCTGTCCCAGATCGGCCAGAACGGCGTCCGCCATGGCCTCCAGCTCCTGGAGACGCCCCTCCGGCAGAGCGGACTTGATGGTCAGCGTCGGGGCCAGGCGCTCCCAGCCCAGCGGGGTCAAAATAGCCTCCATGCCCTTGGCGGCGGCGGGCGACCAGGAGCCGTTCTCGATGAGGAGATACTTCCTGTTCTTCAGGTTGTGCTGGGCGATGTCGTGGAGAAGGTTCTCCATGGTGATGAACACGCCCATGTTGTAGGTGGTGGTGGCCAGGACCACGTGGCTGTATTGGAATGCCGCCGCCAGGACGTAGCTGACGGGGGTGACGGACACGTCGTACATCTCCACGCTCACCCCCTGCTCCGCCAGGCGGCAGGCCAGGGCGTTGGCGGCGCTCTCGGTGTTGCCGTAGACGGAGGAATAGGCGATCAGCACGCCCTGCTCCTCCGGCTCGTACCGGCTCCACAGGTCGTGCTTGCCCAGGATGTAGTCCAGATCCCTCCGCCACACAAAGCCGTGGAGGGGCAGCAGCATGGCGATCTCCAGAGCGGCGGCCTTTTTCAGCACCGCCTGGACCTGGGGGCCGTACTTGCCCACGATGTTGGTATAGTAGCGGCGGGCGGCGTCCAGATAGTCCCGGTCGAAATCCACCTCGTCGGCAAAGAGATGGCCGTTGAGGGCGTTGAAGCAGCCGAAGGCGTCGGCGGTCAGCAGCAGCTTGTCGGTGCGGTCATAGGTCATCATCACCTCGGGCCAGTGGACCATGGGTGCGGCCACGAACTGCAGCGTGTGGCGGCCGGTGACCAGCGTATCCCCCTCCTTGATGACGCGGACATGGCTGTCCAGCTTGTCGCCGAAGAACTGGCGGATCATGTTCCGGGCCATGCCGGAGCAATAGATCTCCAGCTCCGGCCACAGGAGCAGCAGGTCCTCCAGCTCGGCGGTGTGGTCCGGCTCCATGTGGTGCACCACCACGATATCCAGCTTCCGGCCATTCAGCGCGTGGAGCAGGTTCTCCCGGAACTGGCGGCGGACGGCGCTGTCCACCGTGTCGAAGAGGACGGTCTTCTCGTCCGTCAGCAAATAGCTGTTGAAGGAGATGCCGTCGGGCACGTCGAACACGCCCTCGAACATGGCCAGACGCCGGGCGTCGGCGCCGATCCAGGTATAGTCGTTGTTTACTTTTCTCACGCAGTACATAGCGATCCTCCTGTGTGGTAATCAAATGGGCTCAACGGACTGATTTTACCATGCTTTGCCCTCTGAAGCAAGGCGGGAAAAAAGAAAAGACGGTCCTTCAGGTCACACTTCGCAAGGAAGTTGCTTTGAGGCAGTCATTTGCCAGCTAAAAAGGATATGAAACGGTCGTGACCGTCACGGTCACGACCGTTTTGTCTCTCTGCTTGGGATTTTGGGGTGCAAAATCCGATGCTCGTTAGATTAGAATCGTGGACAGGGGTGAACTCGCCAAAGGCTTCCCCTTGAGGGGAAGCTGTCAGCCGCAAGGCTGACTGATGAGGTGTCTTTCTGCGTTTACTCAATACCCGTCAGGCCGAGCCGCCTCAAAAGCTCAGCACACACCCCATCGAAATTCCTGTTGAGGTCGTTATTGGAATATCGCACGATGGTAATTCCACGCTGATTCAGGGCGTGGTCTCTTTCCCGATCGGCAGCAGCACCCTCGTCCTCATAGTGCTGTGAGCCGTCCAACTCGATCGCAAGCTTAGCCGAGGCACAGTAGAAGTCCACAATGTAATGGTCGATGACCTTTTGCCTGTTGACCGTGACTGGGAGTTGTTTCAGGAAGTCATACCAAAGGTGTCGCTCCTCCTTCGTCATCTCGCGGCGAAGCGTTTGCGCGTTTTTTCTTAATTTGGGGTTATTTGTTTGATTCAAGGATTTCCACCTCATCCGTCACGGCTTACCGCCGTGCCACCTTCCCCTCAAGGGGAAGGCTTTATTCTGCCCTCAAAGTATCTCAACAAACGTAAGCTGTCAGCGAACTTTCAGGATATCAAGCGTATGATTCGATGCTCCAATCAAATCCTGCCTCTCGCACGTTGCAAGGTGGTAGTCCAGCCATTTTGCAAAAGTTTCCCGATCCATTTCATCGATAAAGCGGCGCATGTAATGAGCGGCTCCATCTGTTGCGATCAGCTTCATCCTGTCCACCGGAAACGCGGAGTTTAGAAGAGAAATATCCTCCGTTCTGTATAGCTCGAATACTTCTTTCGGCTCGCTCTTGCAATGCCAGTCGTCCGTCAGCATGTTCGTTTCCGTGACATCATGCAGATGATCCGCCAAAAAAACATACTGTATGATTGTGGGTTCATTCATACAATAGGCGACCAGTAAATATCCACCGGGCTTTGTAACACGCACCGCTTCAGAGATGGCCTGTATCTTGTCTTCCCATGTATAAAGGTGATACAAAGGGCCTAAAAGCATTGTCAGATCGAATGATTTGTCTGGGAATGCCGAGAGATCCAAAGCGTTCCCTTGTATAGCCGTGATCGATTCGGACCCATCCAGTTTGGATTTGAGAGCATCCAAATTGTGCTGCACCAATTCAACTGCGGTTACAGAGTATCCTTCCTTTGCGAGTGCTACGCTGTATCTTCCTGTCCCCGCGCCGACCTCCAGAATTTTCGGAGATGAAAAGAATGAAACATACTCATGAATGTATTTCATTGTAGTCAGATATTCAACCTGTCCATGCTGGGACAGAAGCCGACTTTCTTCATCTCTGCTGTTATAGTATTCCTCAAGATAACTCATGATGTGCCCCACGCTTTCCGATTGATTGAAATGATTATACCATCGCCGTTTGGTATTGTCATCTATTTGATTAATTTCCAAAAAGCCAAAGGAGACACTTCCTTACGAAGTGCCTCCCTTCGGGCTGTCTTCTCCTGTTTTCGGTCTGTTATGCCTGCTGCTTGGCCACGTTGCACAGCGCGGTGAACGCGGCGGCGTCGTTGATGGCCATCTCGCTGAGCATCTTGCGGTTGATCTCGATGCCGGCGAGCTTCAGGCCGTGCATGAAGGTGGAGTAGTTCATGCCGTTGAGCTTGCAGGCGGCGCTGATGCGGGTGATCCACAGCTGACGGAAGTCTCTCTTCTTCAGCCGGCGGCTGACGTACGCGTAGGTCAGGGACTTCATGACCTGCTCGTTGGCCATCTTGAAGTGCTTGGACTTGGCGCCCCAGTAGCCCTTGGCCAGCTTCAGCATCTTATTTCTTCTCTTGCGCGTCATCATCGCGCCCTTAATACGTGCCATATCGAATTGCCTCCTATTCTAACGTACCGTCAATTATTTGTAAGGAATCATCTTGCGGATGGCGGCTTCGTTGGTGCCATCGGCATAGGTGGTGCTGCGCAGGCGACGGCCGCGCTTGGTATCCTTCTTGGTCAGGATGTGGCTCTTGAACGCGTGAGCTCTCTTGACCTTGCCGGTCTTCGTCAGATTGAAGCGCTTCTTTGCGCCGCTGTGGGTCTTCAGTTTAGGCATAGTTGTTTTTCTCCTTCCATGGGTCCTCTCCCCTCGGGGCGAGGAAAAACTTATTTCGTTACTTGCCGCTCTTGGGTGAGAGGAACATGGACATATTGCGTCCCTCCAGCTTGGGGGACTTGTCCATGTTGGCCGTTTCGCTGCAGGACTCGGCAAACTTCACCAGCAGATCCCGGCCGATCTCCGTATGGGCCATCTCTCTGCCGCGGAAGCGCACAGAGACCTTCACCCGGTTGCCGTCGGCCAAGAACTTCTGCGCGTTCTTCAGCTTGGTGTTGAAATCACCCACGTCAATACCGGGAGACATACGGATCTCCTTGATCTCCACCACGTGCTGGTTTTTCCGGGCTTCCTTCTCCCTCTTGCTCTGCTCGAAGCGGAACTTGCCGTAGTTCATGAGCTTGCACACAGGCGGGACCGCCTGGGGGGAGATCTTCACCAGGTCCAAACCGCGCTCCTCGGCGATCTGCAACGCCTCCTCGGAGGAGACGATGCCCAGCTGTTCGCCGGTCTCGCTGATCAGGCGGATCTCCTTGTCACGGATCTCATCGTTCAGTTGATGCGTTACCTTGCTAATGGCCAAAGCACCTCCAATCCAAAAATAAAAACGCGAACGCACACAGCATCCGCGCAGCAATACAAAGCCCACTCCCGGCTTCATCTCATCGCTGTTGACCTCTTTGCCATCGGCTGGAGGTGAGGGCGGATGCACCGACCTTCTTTGTTTTCCTGGGGTATTCTATCACCGGCCGGCGGCCTTGTCAACAGCAATTTTGGGAATATTTATCGGTTTTTCCCCGGTTTTCCGTATAACCGCCGCCCTTTGGGGCCAAAATAGCACCATCAAAGGCAAAGGAGGTGCCATCATGTCCAACGACCGCAAGCAGAATCAGAACGAGCGCAACGAGCAGAACCAGAACAACCGCAACGATCAGAACCGCAGCAACAAGGGCTCCAACTGCGACAAGTAAGTACAGGTGAGTAAATAGGAAGAAAGCGGAGGACGGAAAACCGTCCTCCGCTTTTTGAACGAGTCCGTATGGGTGGTACGGGTCTTTCACTCCCGCAGGGACTTGGGATAGGTGCCGTTGTCGTGGAGCTTCTTCAGCTCGTCGGCCACGTTCTGCCGGTCCTCTTTATAGGTCATGCCGAACCAGCGGTCGGCGCTGTGGAGCACGGAGACGGTCAATCTGCCGTCCGCCACCATCTCGCCCACCATGTTGGGCAGCAGGCACTCGCCCTTGATGTTGTCGCCCACCTGCTCCAGGAAATCGTGGAAGTACCGCTCCATCTCCGGGAAGATGCCGGGGGTGAAGCCCCAGAAGTTCATGGACACCACGGTGTCCGGGTCCAGATCCGCCCTCCCGTCGGCCACGTCGGCGATGGAGCCGTCGGGGAACAGCTGGATCTTCAGCGTCTCCTTGACGCCGGTGAGCTTGCCCTCCTCCGTCTGGCAGACGCCCCGGGACACGGTGCCGTTGATGCTGACGGTGTTCTTCAGCAGGTACCCCACCATGGTGGCCTCGCCGGTCTCGGCGAGACGGCCCAGCTCCTCGTAGACGATGCGGAAGGCGTCCACGCCGTAGTAGTCGTCGGCGTTGATGACGCAGAAGGGCTCGCGCAGCACGTCCCGGGCGCAGAGCACCGCGTGGGTGGTGCCGAAGGGCTTGGTCCGGTCAGCGGGGATGGTGTAGAACCTGGGCACGGAGGAGAAGTCCTGGAAGGCGTAGCAGACCTCCACGTTCTCGCCGTCCGCCGTCCTGCACCGGGCCACCCGGTCGCCGCACAGATTCTTCATCATATCCAGCATCTCCGGCTTGATGATGAACACCACCTTGGTGAAGCCGGCGCGGATGGCGTCGAAGATGGAGTACTCCATCAGGATCTCGCCGTTGGGGCCCACCCCGTCCACCTGCTTGTTGCCGCCGTAGCGGGAGCCCATGCCCGCTGCCATGATCACGAGAGCTGCTTTCATACGCTGCTTCCTCCTTCTTTTTTCCCCGCCCGCCGGCGGGATCTCCGGTCCGGGGCCGGACGCTTTCTCATACGGCTTCAGTGTACCACAGATCCGCCCGTCCATCAAGCCGTTTCCTCCCTCTTTTTCGGGAAAAGCCGCCTCCACGGCCCATCCGTTTTTTCGGTCGAAAAATTTACCCTTTCGTTACATTTTATGCTGGATTTTATATCGCGGAGGGTCTATAATATCATGCTGTGACGATATCGACCATCGACGTCCGCTCAGGCTGTCGATGTGTGGAATAAAGGAGAACCCTATGAAACGGTTGGAAAACAAGGCACAGAGCTCCGTCCCGGACGCCGGGGCGGCGACGCCCCATCATCGGTGGCGCACTCCGGTGGACCATTTCGGCACCGGGTCCATGATCGCCCTGCTGGCATGCAGCCTGGTGCTGTTCGCCAAGCTCACGGCCAGCGACCTGCTGGTGGGAAAGAACATCTTTCTGCTGGCGCTGGTCCTGTTCGCCCTCAACGCCGTCAGCGTGATCATCCAGACGCCCCTGCGCCGGGACAAAACCGGCAAGCTGATCTGCGGCATCGCCGCCACCCTGCTGTCCCTCACCATGCTGTGGGGCATGTCCGGCGTGAGCTCGGCTCAGGCGGCCCTGGCCCGCATCACCGGCCATTTTATCGAGACGGACGTGATCGCCGTGATCGTGCGGTCGGACGACCCCGCCCAGGACATCGCCGATACGGCGGGCTACACGTTCGGCTATGCGCAGAACCTGGACGCCTCCAACACCCAGCAGCTGCTCTCCCATCTGGACGAGGCGCTGGGCGGCACGAAAACCAGGTCCTATGAGGGCCTGACCGATCTGGCGGACGCCCTGTACGACGACGAGGTGGGCGCCATCATCCTCAACAAGGGCTATATCTCCCTTCTGACGGACAAGGAGGGCTACTCCGACTTTTCCCGGCAGACCCGCATCATCTATGAGCACACCATCACCCATGAGATCAACCTGCCCACCGGCAAAACCGACGTCACCTCCCCCTTCATCGTCTACTGCAGCGGCATCGACTCCCTGGAAAACGACCTGAACGCCAAGAGCCGCAGCGACACCAATATCCTGGCGGTGGTGAACCCCTCCACCCATCAGGTCCTGCTGGTGAACACCCCCCGGGACTACTACCTGCCCCTGGCCTTCAACGGCGAGATGGATAAGCTGACCCACGCCGGCCTGTACGGCATCTCGGAGTCCATGGCGATCCTGGATAACCTCTACGGCACCGATACCTCCTACTACGTCCGGGTAAACTTCCGGGGTCTGATGGACATCGTGGACGCCCTGGGCGGCATCGACGTGGAATCCCCCATGGCATTCACCACCAAGCCCATGGGCTCCCCCAACGACGACGGCACCGGCCTGGATATTCAGGTCTATTCCTTCCCCGAGGGCCGCGTCCATCTGAACGGGCGGGAGGCCCTGGCCTTCTCCCGGGAGCGGGACTCCTTCGTGGACGGCGACAACCAGCGGGGCAAGAACCAGATGACCGTCATCAAGGGCATCGCCGCCAAGGCCACCTCCGCCGCCGTGCTGTCCCATTTCCAGGACGTGCTCGGCGCCGTGTCCAATGCCTTTATCACCAATATCGACTACGATCAGATCCTGACGCTGATCAAGCAGGAGCAGAAGAGCAATGCCGATTGGCATTTCACCACCTATGCCGTCACCCAGGGCGCTGGCGACACCACCCAGTACACCTACACCTACGGCTATGCCTGGGTCATGTGGCCCGACTACGATTCGGTGGAGACCGCCAAGGAGCTGATCCGCCAGGTGCTGGACGGCGAGGTCCCCACGCCGCCGGTGGCGGAGGACGCGGAGTGACCCCTCTTCCCCGCGCCGATCCATAAACGATAAAGGTCCGGCGCCGCCGGACCTTTCTCCATCTTGTCCGTGAGGAGATGCGCCATGTCAACGACACAGAAGACCCTGGGCCATGTGTACGCCCTGTTCACCATTCTGGTGTGGGGCAGCTGCTTTGTGCTGACCAAGAACCTGCTGAGCGCCGGCTTCACCGCCATCCAGATCATCCCCCTGCGGATGGCCCTGGCCTACGTGGCCCTGCTGGTCATGCGGCCGAGGCTTCTGCGCCTGCCGCTGCGGGACGAGCTGATGTTCGTGCTGATCGGCATCGCCGGCGGCAGCTTCTACTTCTACCTGCAGAATACCGCCCTCACCTATACCTACGCCGCCAATGTGGGCATCATCGTGTCCCTGTCCCCCATCTTCACCGCCGTGCTGGCCCAGCTCTTCACCCGTCGGGGCGAGAGGCTGGGGAAGTTCGTCTACATCGGCTCGCTGGTGGCCATCGCCGGCGTGGTGCTGGTGGTCCTCAACGGCAGCCTCAACTTCCACCTGAGCCCTCTGGGCGACCTGCTGGCCCTGGGCGCCGCGGCGGCCTGGGCGGTGTACTCGGTGCTCATCAAGACGTATACCGAGCGGTACGACAACTTCATCGTCACCCGGCGGGTGATGCTGTGGGCCTTCCTCACCGGCGTGCCCCTGATGCTGCTGACCGACGGCATGCCGGATCTGACCCCCCTGTTCACCCAGCCCAAGGTGCTGGTGAGCTGGCTGTTCCTGGCGGTGTTCGGCAACGCCGTGTGCTTCGCCATCTGGAACATCGCCTTCCGGCGGCTGGGGGTGGTGGTCACCAACAACTACCTGTACGCCTCCCCCTTCGTGACACTGCTGGCCGGCTGGCTGCTGCTGGGCGAGCCCATCTCCGCCATGGGCATCGTAGGCGCCGTGCTGATCACCGTGGGCGTGTTCCTGGCCCAGCGGGGGGATACCGCCTCCTGAAAGGCTCTGAAAACGCCTGAAAAAGTACGCAGAATTCGCGCAGAAAAGTGGGCCTTCCGCCGGAGCGGAAGGCCCACTTTTTTTCGCGTTTTTTTCAGATATTCAGCTCGCAGCGCATGCTCATGACGGCCCGGCCGCCCACCCGGATCAGCGCGGCGCCGTCCTTCTCGGTCAGCCGGCTGCGGATCTCCGAGGGCCGGCCCATGTGCTCCCCCTGGAGGAACACGTTCTCCTCCCCCGGCCGGATCTTGCCCAGCAGGCGGAGGTAGTAGGTCAGCGCGCCGTTGGAGGTGCCGGTGGCGCACTCCTCCGGGATGTCGTACAGGGGCGCGAAGTTGCTGCAGTACGCGGTGCACTCGTCGCCGCCGGGGCAGAACATGTGGACGCCCACGCAGTCGTACCGGCGGGAGAGCTCGGTGACGGCCGCCTCGTTCTGGACGGCCCGCATCAGCGTGTCGTGGTCCCGGACGGGCAGCAGGATATCGGCCAGGCCCGTGGAGACGATCCGGACGGGATAGCCCGCCGGACAGTCGGCAAGGGTCAGGCCGTAGGCCTCGCAGATCTCCGCGGCCTCGTCCTCCGTCAGCGTCCGCAGCAGCCGGGGCGGCGCCATGTCCATCCACACCGTGTCGCCCCGGACGGTGATGTTCAGATCGCCGGAGCGGGTGTGGGCGATGTGGTCCCCGTCCCCGATCTCCCCCAGAGAGCGGAGCAGGGCGAAGCTGGCCACGGTGGCGTGGCCGCAGAGGTCCACTTCCCCAGCAGGGGTAAAGTACTTGATCTTTACACTTCCGTCCGGCTCCCGGGTCACAAAGGCCGTCTCCGAATGCTTGAATTCGGCGGCGATCTGCTGCATCAGGGCGTCCTCCAGCGACCGGTCCGGCAGGACCACGCCGGCCTGGTTGCCGCCGAAGATCCGGGCGGAGAAGGCGTCCATCACGTAAGCGCGCACATGGATCACATCCTTTCCCCTCTATTATACGGCGCCGGGCATTTGACAGCAAGTCTTTTTTGGAGTACCATAGCAAGCAGCAAGTATGGAGGAGGTGTCACAGATAGAAAGACGGTTTCCCCAGCCCCTGGCGCTGCTCAGCGTGGGCTGCATCGTGGCGGCCATGGTCCTGTGCCTGGCCCTGTGGCGCCTGCCGCCCCAGGTCCCCCTGCTGCTGGGCTGCCTCATCGCCTCCGCCGCCGCGCTGGCGGGCGGCTGCTCCCTCCGGGAGATCGGCGCCGGCATCGTCCGCAGCGTCCGGCAGGCTCTGCCGGCCATCTGCCTGCTGGTGCTGATCGGCGCATTGATGGGCGTGTGGATCGGGGCGGGCGTGGTGCCGGCCATGGTGCGGTACGGGCTGGGACTCATCTCCCCCCGGCTGTTCCCCGCCGGGGCCATGCTGGTGTGCGCGCTGGTGTCCATGGTGCTGGGCTCCTGGGGCACGGCGGGCACGGTGGGCCTGGCCCTGATGGGCATCGCCCACACCTTCGGCATCCCCGCCCCGCTGGCGGCGGGCGCCGTGATCTCCGGGTCCTACGTGGGCGACAAGCTGTCCCCGCTGGCGGACACCACCAATCTGGCCGCCGCCGTGGCGGAGGTCAACGTCTTCGACAGCATTCGCAACATCTTCAAGGTATCCGCCCCCATGCTGGGGCTGTGTCTGGCCGTCTACGCCGGACTGGGCCTGGGGTACGGCGGCACCGGCAGCGCGGCGCAGCTGGAGACCGTCACGGCGGCCCTGGACGGGGCGTTCCGGATCTCGCTGCTGAACTTTCTGCCCCTGCTGCTCCTGCTGGGGTGCGTGCTGGCGAAGCTGCCGCCCATCCCCAGTCTGGCGGCGGGGGTGGTCTCCGGCGCAGTCTATGCCATGCTGGCACAGGGGGCTTCTCCGGCAGAGCTGCTGCGGTGGGCCCTCACCGGCTACGTAGGCCGCACCGGCACAGCGGCGGTGGACGCGCTGCTGACGGCCGGAGGCGTATGGTCCATGGCGGAGACCGTCACCATCATCCTGCTGGCCATGTCCTTCGGCGGCATCCTCCAGCACACGGGGCAGGCGGAGGCGCTGATGGCCCCCCTGCTCCGGCGGGTGCGGGGTCTGCCTGGTCTGATGGCCGCCACCATGGCCACGGGTCTGGCCACCAACGTCCTGCTGCCGGACCAGTACATCGCCATCACCCTGCCCGGGAAGCTGTACGCCGGCGCCTACGACCGGCAGGGCTTCTCCCGGCTGGATCTGGCCCTGGGCGTGGGCGTCAGCGGGGCGCTGACCTCGGCGCTGGTGCCCTGGAACACCTGCGGCACGTTTATGTCCGGCGTGCTGGGGGTGGCCACCGCCCATTACCTCCCCTACGCCTTTTACAACTACGGCATGCTGGTCGCCGCCGTGGTATACGCCGCCGTGAAGCAGCGGCGAAAGAAAACGGGATAAAAAAAATCACCTGCCTCACGGCAGGTGATTTTTTTATGCAGTTGGGAGAGCGGCTCAGTGGAGCATGCTCTTCAGGTTCACGGCAACGCGGAAGTGGGCAGCGGTGGCGGCCTTCACGTCGTCGATGGTGAACTCGGGGTTGATCTCGGTCATCAGCAGGCCCTCGTCATCGACCTCGAAGACGCACATCTCGGTGATGATCTTGTTGACGCAGTGGGAAGCGGTCAGGGGCAGGCGGCACTTCTCAAAGATCTTGGGGTTGCCCTTGGCGGTGTGCTCCATGCAGACGATGGTGTTCTTGGCGCCCACGCACAGGTCCATGGCGCCGCCCATGCCGGGCATACGCTTGCCGGGGATCAGCCAGTTGGCCAGGTTGCCCTGGGCATCGACCTCCAGGGCGCCCAGGAAGCAGGCGTCCACGTGGCCGCCGCGGATCAGGCAGAAGTTGGTGGCGGAATCGATGAAGCCGCCGCCGTAAGCCACGCTGGCGGGGCCGCCGCCGGCGTCGATCACGTGATAGGGATCGAAGTTGGCGTCACCGGGCTGAGGAATGGCACCGGCGCTGACGATACCCAGCTCGGCGTGGATGATCAGCTCCACACCCTCGGGCAGGTAGGAGGGAATCAGAGTGGGCAGGCCGATACCCAGGTTGACGACGTCGCCGTCCTTCAGCTCCTTGGCGCAGCGCTTGGCGATAAAGGCCTTGATTTCAGACTTATCCATTACTTTCTCTCTCCTTCCACGATGTAGTCAACGCACATGCCGTAGGTGTGCACGTTCTCGGGCTCGATCTCGCCCACGGGGACCAGATACTCGCACTCGGCGATGACGACGTCGGCCGCGGTGGCCATGACGACGTTGAAGTTCCGCATGGTGCCCTTGTACCAGCAGTTGCCGTACTCGTCGCACTTATAGGTGCCCAGCAGGGCGAAGTCGCCGCGGATGGGCTTCATCAGCAGATAATCCTTGCCTTCGATGCGCTGCTTGCCCAGGCACAGGGGGCTCTCCTCGATCAGGGTGTCAACACCCACGGGAGTCAGAACGCCGCCGAGACCGGCACCGCCGGCGCGGACGCACTCGCCCAGGGAGCCCTGGGGGATCAGGTTGACCTCCAGCGTACCCTCGTTCTTCTGCTGGCCGACCTCGGGGGTCATGCCAACGTGGGTGGCGATGATGCGCTTGACCTGATGATTGTGGATCAGCTCGGCGACGCCGAAGAACTCCTCGCCCATGGGGCCGGTCTGACGGGCCATGTCGTTGCAGACCAGAGTCAGGTTCTTGGTGCCCAGCTTCACCAGCTCCTTGACGATGGTGCGAGCCTGGCCGCAGGCCAGGAAGCCGCCGCACAGAATGGTGGCGCCTTCCGGGATCATTTTCGCTGCCTCGGCGGCAGTGAGAACAGGTTTCTTTGCCATTTGGTGTTCCTCCTTGTTGATTTGTTCTTGCAATAACGGGGAAAAATATTTGCCAAAGATTTAACACAAAAGATGATACCACTCTTCCCGGGAAAAAGCAAGGGCAATTCGCCCATATTTCACGCATTTTCTCCGGAAAAAACGCACAAAACAACAAACCGGACGGGCCCGGGCCCGCCGGGCCCGTCCGGTATGGTCTCTCTCCCCTTCCGGGGCTTACTTCATGCCGCGCTTGACCATCTCGGTGACCACAAAGCTGGCCACGTCGTCGCCGTAGGTGCCGGAGCCGAAGCCGGCGTCAAAGCCAAGCTCCTTGGCCAGCTCGTGGGTGATGCGGGGACCGCCGCAGACCACCACGAACTTGTCGCGCAGGCCCTCGGCCTCCAGCAGCTCGATCAGGTTGGTCAGGTTCTGGATGTGGATGTCCTTCTGGGTGACCGTCTGGGACACCAGCAGGGCGTCGGCATGCAGCTCCACGGCCTTCTTGATGAACTCCTCGTTGGGAACCTGGGAGCCCAGGTTGTAGGCCTCCACCATCTCGTAGCGCTCCACGCCGTAGTGGCCGGCGAAGCCCTTGCGGTTCATGATGGCGTCGATGCCCACGGTGTGGGCGTCGGTGCCGGTGGAGGCGCCCACCATGACCACCTTGCGGCCGATGTGCTCGCGGATGTAGTCGTTGGTCTCCTCCATGCTCATCACGTCGGACTCCACGGTGATCACGTGGATGTCCTCGTAGTTGACGGTGTGCACGCAGCTGCCGTAAACCACGTAGAAGGTGAACTCCTTGTCCAGGGGGGCGTGGTACGCCACGTTGGGCTCCTCCAGACCCATCTTCTTGGCGATCTGGCGGGCGGCCTCCTCACCCCGGGCGTCGTCCTTGACGGGCAGGGTGAAGCTGGTCTGCACCTTGCCGTCGTTCATGGTGTCGCCGTAGGGCTTCAGGCGGGTCAGGTCCAGCGTGGTGTCAAAGTCTATCTTATGGGTGTTGTACAGTCCGCTGCTCATTCTCCTGCCACCTTACCTTTCATCACTTCCACAAACGGGTTGAAGTGCTTCTCATCCTTCACCACAACGCCGGCCAGGCCCTTGCCGCCGTCCTTGGGACGCTTCACGTCGGCGAAGATGCCCTTCTCGATGGTGGTGAACAGGCCAAGCTGCTCGATCTCCTTGAGAAGATCGGAGGCCTTTACCAGCACCTCGTTGGCGCGGTTGCGGATGATGCCGTTCTCCTTGTAGGTCAGCTCGCTGCCCAGATCCTTCATGGTGCGGAAGATGTACTGGGCGTTCTCGATGGACAGGGCGCGGTCGGACATGAACGGGGTGTGGATGGCCTCGGTCATCATGCCCAGCAGGTGCAGCTTCTGGCCGGTCAGGATGGTGACCATGTTGAACAGGGCATCCTGGATGTGGCCGCGGAAGATGTTGCCGGTCATGAACTTGGTGGGAGGCATGTACTTCAGGGGGGCCTTGGGGAAGATCTCGCGGGCCATCTGCGCCTGGGCCAGCTCATAGAGGAAGGTGTTCTCCACGGAGGGGTCCATCTCGAAGGCGTGGCCGAGGCCCATCTGCTCCTCACGCATGCCGGCGGACAGGGCGAAGGCCTCGTTCAGGAACTGGGAGGCCAGCACGGTGTGGGCGGAGGTGATGGCGTCGTCGGTGGTCAAGTAGTTGTCCTCACCGGTGTTGATGATGACGCCGGTGTAGCCGTTGATGACGCGGGAGAAGAACTGGTCCACGATGGTGCGCTGCATGTTGATGTCGCGGAACAGGATGCCGTACAGGGCGTCGTTCAGCATGACGTCCAGGCGCTCCAGAGCGCCCATGGCGGCGATCTCGGGCATGCACAGGCCGGAGCAGTAGTTGCACAGCCGGATGTAGCGGTGCTGCTCCTCGCCCACCTCGTCCAGCGCCGCGCGCATCAGGCGGAAGTTCTCCTGGGTGGCGTAGGTGCCGCCGAAGCCCTCGGTGGTGGCGCCGTAGGGCACGTAGTCCAGCAGGGACTGGCCGGTGGTGCGGATGACGGCGATGATGTCGGCGCCCTGCTTGGCGCCGGCCTTGGCCTGGATGATATCCTCGTAGATATTACCGGTGGCCACGATGATATACAGATAGGGGCCTTCCTTGTCGCCGAACTCCTTCAGGTAGCGGTTGCGGTCAGCCACGTTCTTGTTGATGCGCTGGATCGTCTTGTCCACGTAGGGCATGATGGCGGCGCGGATCTCGCTGTCACTGTGGGCGGGGAGCTTGGTCAGGTCCAGCTCGCCGCTGTCCACCGCCTCCGCCACGCCCTGGGGGTCCTTGCCGGTCTCCAGGATGGCGTTGCCGATGACCCAGGCGGCGCCCAGGGGCAGCAGAGAGTTCTCCATCAGGTTGTCCACCAGCACGTTGGGCATGGGAACGTCCATCTCGTTGACGCCGTCGATCCCCAGCAGACGGCAGACGGCACGCTCCACCGTGACGGTGGTGTGCTGGTCGATGAAGCGCTGGGTGTCAGCCGCCACACGGGCGGCGGAGGCCCGTGCCTGGGCGACCAGTTCAAAATTCAAGCCGAGTTTGCTTTCCATATGATGATACCTCTTACAGCTTCATATTTGCTCTGACAAAAATGGGGACGACGGGCGGGGCGCAGCGCGCCCCGCTCATCGTCTGTGGGGGTCTTAGTGCTTGACGTGGCGCTCGTTGCGCAGGAGCTTGGTGGGCTCCAGGTAGCGCTGAGGCGTACCCTCGGCGACCCAGGCCACACCGGTCTTCTCCGCCTTCTTCTTGCCGGTGCAGACGTCGCAGTGGCAGTTCTGGACGTAGTGCTCGGGCTCGGTGTAGGAGGTGATGACGCCCTCGAAGTTGCGCAGGATGACCTTGCGCGGCGTCTGGGAGATCAGGTAGTTGGGCATGACGGGGGTCTTGCCGCCGCCGCCGGGGGCGTCCACCACGAAGGTGGGGATGCAGTAGCCGGAGGTATGGCCGCGGAGGGCCTCCATGATCTCGATGCCCTTGGACACGGGGGTGCGGAAGTGGCTCAGGCCCAGGGAGGGATCGCAGGCATAGATGTAGTAGGGGCGGACACGCATCTTCACCAGACCGTGGACCAGCTCCATCATCACGTGGCTGCAGTCGTTGACACCGGCCAGCAGCACAGACTGGTTGCCCAGGGGGATACCGGCGTCAGCCAGCATGGCGCAGGCCTTGGCGGCCTCGGGGGTGAACTCCTTGGGGGTGTTGAAGTGGGTGTTCAGCCACACGGGGTGATACTTGCGCAGCATGGCGCACAGCTCGGGCGTGATACGCTGGGGGCACACCACGGGGGTGCGGGAGCCCAGACGGACGATCTCCACGTGGGGGATGGCGCGGACCTTGGCGATGATGTACTCCAGGACCTCGTCGGAGACCATCAGGGCGTCGCCGCCGGAGAGCAGCACGTCCCGGACCTCGGGATGGTTGGCCACGTACTCGATGCACTTGTCGATCTGCTGCATGGGCACCTCGCAGTCATTCTGACCGGCGAAGCGGCGGCGGGTGCAGTGACGGCAGTACATGGAGCACTGATCGGTGATCAGCAGCAGCACGCGGTCGGGATAGCGGTGGGTCAGGCCGGGGGTGGGAGAGTCGGTGTCCTCGTGCAGAGGATCGGCGTCCTCATAGTCGGCGTAATCCAGCTCCTCGGCCCGGGGAATGGCCATCTTGCGGATGGGATCAAAGGGATCGTCCAGGTCGATCAGGGACAGGTAGTAGGGCGTGATGGCCATACGCAGCTTGCCCAGGGTCTTGCGGACGCCCTCCTCCTCGTCGGGAGTCAGGGTCATGTAGCGCTTCAGATCCTCAACCGTCTCGGCGCGGTTGGCGACCTGCCAATGCCAGTCGTTCCAGAGCTCCTCGGGAACGTCGGCGAACAGACCATTGCGAGTCTTCATAATCTTTCCTCCATTAACAGGTCTCCGGGCGGGGGAGGTCCTCCCTCCCCCGCTCCGGGACAGATCGTCTATTTAGCAGTACTTCTCGTCGAACAGCTTGCGCAGCTTGGGATTCTCGCGCAGGACGTTCAGGGTGATCTCGGCGTGGTTCTTGGTGTAGCCGTTGCCCACGATCATGGTGACGTCCTTGCCGACACCCTCGGCGCCCAGGGCGGCCTTGGTGAAGGAGGTGGCCATGGAGAAGAAGTAGACCAGGCCGTCGTCGTGGACGGGCAGGATGGCGGACATCTCGCAGGACTCGATGTTCACGCAGCAGATGGAGATGTCATACTCCTTGCCGCCGTTGGCGGCCAGAGCAGCCTCCAGCACCTCCACGGGCTTGGTGCAGTCGGCCACGATGACGTCGGTGTAGACGCCCAGCTCCATCAGATCGGGCACCTGCCGGGGATTGCGGACGACGCCCACGACCTTGCCGTTGGGGCCGACCTTCTTCAGGGCCTCCCAGCCGCACAGCACGCCGGACTTGCCGTTGGCGCCCAGGATCAGGACGCTGTCGCCCTCCTTGGGCAGCTTGCGGGCCTGAGCGGGAGCGCCGGCCACGTCCAGAGCGGCCAGGGCCAGAGGCTCAGACATATCCTCGGGCAGCTTGGCGTACAGAGCGGTCTCGAACAGGACGGCCTGGCCGTCGATATCCACGCGGTCGATCTCCTTGTGGATGGCCTTGATGCGGTCGATGCGCAGCGGGGTCATGGACAGGGACACCAGGGAGGCGATCTTGTCGCCCACCTTCAGGTTGAAGTCGGGCTTGGCCAGCAGGTCCTCGCCGATGTAGGCGACGGTGCCGATGAACATGCCGCCGGAGCCGGTGACGGGGTTCTGCTGCTTGCCGCGCTCGGCCACGATGCCCATGATCATCTCGCCGATCTTCTGCTCGTCGCCGCCGCAGGCCTCGGAGATCTGGGTGAAGGAGGCGGAGTCAACATTCAGGGAGATGACGTCGCAGATGATCTCGTTGGAGTAGCGCTTGCTCATGTCGTTGTCCAGCTTCCACGCGGCCTGGGTCAGAACGCCCTTGGGCTCAATGACGCGGTGGGTGCCGTACTTGTTGCCTTTCAGCTGTGCCATGATAAATTCCTCCTAAAATAAAATTTGATAAAATTCCTTCTTGTTCCTTCCCGTTCCGGAAACGCGCGCTCAGTTCAGGGGCTTCAGGCCCAGGATCTCGCGGGCCTCGGCGGGGGTGGCGATCTCGCGGCCCAGCTCCTTGGCCAGACGCACCACCTTGGCCACCAGCTCGCCGTTGGAGGCGGCCTTCTGGCCCTTGCCCAGATAGACGTTGTCCTCGAAGCCCACGCGGACGTTGCCGCCCATGACGATGCCGGCGGCGGCCATGGTCCAGGCGCTGCGGCCCACGCCGGTGACGGTCCAGGTGGAGCCGGCGGGGATCTTGCTCACCAGGAAGGCCAGGTTGTCCACCGTGGCGGGGGTGCAGCCGGCCACGCCCAGCACGAAGTTGAACTGCATGGGGGCGCCGGGGACCTGGCCCTTCCGGGCCATGGTCAGCACGGTATCCAGGTGGCCGATCTCGAAGCACTCGTACTCGGGCTTGATGTTGTTCTCCAGCATGCGCTTGCCGAAGGCGCGCATGGTGGGCATGGTGTTCTCAAACACCTCGTCGCCGAAGTTGCAGGTACCGCAGTCCAGGGTGGCCATCTCGGGATAGAGCTCGGTGGGCTGCAGACGCTCCTCCGGGGTCATGCCGGTGGCACCGCCGGTGGAGGGGATCATGATGACGTCGGGCAGCTCGGCGCGGATGGCGTCCATCACCACGCGGAAGCGCTCACGGTCCTGGGTGGGGGTGCCGTCGTCCTCGCGGACGTGGACGTGGATCACGGCGGCGCCGGCCTCATAGGCCAGCTTGGCCTCGCGGACCATCTCCTCCACGGTGTAGGGAACGGCGGGGTTGGAGGCCTTGGTGACCTCGGCGCCGCAGATGGCGGCGGTAATGATCAGCTTCTCCATCGTTCAACCTCGCTTACTTGCGCTCGATGCGCTGGCAGTCCTTGGGGGTGACGCAGGTGCCGTGGGCGCGGCAGACCACGATGGGCTCGGCCAGCACGTCGGCGGCGGAAGCGCTGATGTCGGGGCGGGTCTTGATGACCTTGCGGGCCTCGAACTTCATGGTGCGGGAGGTGTTGCCGATCCGCTCGATCTCGCCGTAGGCCTCGATGTAGTCGCCGGCGTAGACGGGGGCGAGGAACTCGATGTTGTCGTAGGCGCAGAACAGGCCCTCGTCGCCGTCGCAGATGATCAGCAGCTCGGTGGCCACGTCACCGAACAGGTGGACCATGTGGGCGCCGTCCACCAGGTTTCCGCCGTAATGGGCGTCCTTCGCGCTCATACGCAGGCGGAGCAGGGATGTCATCTTTTCCATGAGATTTGTCCTCCTTCAAAAAAATTTTGAACTTTTTTACAGTGTCTCCCATACGAGTCCGGCCTATATCGCTCTTTTCGGGCATAAAAAGGGCGCTATCGGTCAAGGTACCTGACCAATAGCGCTCCATGCTATCCAACATGACAGTAGCACCGCTTACACGATGCTCCCAGGGGCAGAGGTCGGGCACCTCTCCATCCCTTCGGCGGCGAACCCCTTCCCCCCTGCCGGCCATATGCCCGGCCATGGCAGACGGTACCCTGTTCCCCGCGCCTCTATTGATAAACCATATGGAATTCTGTCAGTTAAATTATACACATTTGCCCCGATTTGTCAAGGGAATTCGGGCAAATTGCAACACGGGATTTCGCTTTTTGCGCGATATTTTCCACATACCCGCCAGATCAGTACGCCTCCTCGATCCGCTCCAGGATCTCCGGCTTCAGGGACAGCATCCGGCAGATGTTCAGAGCGTCCCGGGGACAGTCGGATTTGCCCTCCACCCGGTAGAGGCCGTAGTTCATGTGGCGGGCGATGACGGCCACGCCGTCCTCGGTGGTGGCCGACAGCTCGCGGCGGATCTGCTCCGGGTCCACGTCCCGCAGGCCGATGATCTGGTAGTGGATGCGGGCGTGCTCGGCCACCTTGTCGTAGTGGGTGGTCAGCACCGACAGGGCGTTGACGCCGTTCAGGTACCGGGTCACCGCCTGGACGATGACGGCGCCCTCGTCTGGGTTGGTGCCCCGGGCGAACTCGTCCAGCAGGAAGAGGCTGTAGCCCTCCTCCACCTCCGCCAGCGCCTTCTGGAACTCCACGATCTCCGAGCCGAAGCCGCTGAGGCCGGACTGGATGGACTGGAGGTCGTCAAAGAGCATCTTCACGCAGTGGAACAGGGGCATCCGGGCACGCCTGGCGCAGACCAGGAAGCCCGCCTGGAACAGCAGGGCGTTCAGGGCCACCGTCTTCATGGCCACGCTCTTGCCGCCCATGTTGGCACCGGTGATCACCGTGGCGCCCCGGTCCATGGCGATGGACACGGGGACGAAGGCTCTCCCCTTCTCCCCCAGCAGGTCCACCAGCTCCGGGTTCACCATGTCCTCCAGCTCCAACGCCGTGTCGGTGATCTCCGGGCGGACGCCGCCGTAGCGGACGGCGAACAGGGCCTTCTGGATCAGAAAGTCCAGGCGGCCCAGGGTGTCGGCGTCGGAGAGCAGGTCGTCCACCAGCGGGGCAAGCGCGGCGCCCATGGCCCGGCGGACCTTCATCTCCTCGCTGTCCTCCTCGGCGCAGATCCGGGTGCGCTTCAGGCGCAGGTCGTCCTTCTCGGCGTCGGTGAGGGCCTTGTAGAGCTGCTCCTCCACCTGCTTTTTGGCCTGGCGGATCTCACGGAGCTTCGGCGTGGCGCCGTCGGGGATATAGAAGCCACGGGAGCGGGTCTTCTCCGGGTCCAGGATGGCCAGAGCCGGAGCGGGGTCGTGGAGGGACACGCCCTCCATGTGCACCGCGGCGTCCATCTGCTCGGCCAGCGGGATCAGGCTCTCCAGACGCTGGAGGTAGCCCTTGATCTCAAAGAGCTCCACGTGGTCGGGGACTTCCCCCTCCTGGCAGCGGCGCAGGGAGGTGCGGATGTCCTTCACCTGGCACAGGAGGATCATGATCTTGTCGTAGATCTCCTTCAGCTCGGCGGCGTGGCTGGCGGCCCGCTCCACGTTGCCCAGCTCCGTCTCCAGTTCGGCCCGCTGGTCCGGGGCGTAGAACCGAAGATGGCGGATCCGCTCCTGGCCGAAGGGACAGCAGCCGTGGAGGCTCTCCAGCACGTACTGGAGGCCGATCTTTACCTTTTCATCGAAGCTGACGGAGATCATGCCAGTTCCTCCTTTACGTTGATCACCGGGGCGTCCACCGCCTCGGACATGGAGCGCAGGAAGGCGTCTTTGTCGAATTTCCAGCCGTAGGCCGACACCGGGTTGACGGTGACGCACAGCGTCCGGGCGGCCTCCTCCGTCTCCAGAGAGACGTTTCGGGTGGCCAGCTTGTCCAGGGTGTCGGTGCTCAGGAGCACCTTGCTGGGGTCCTTCACCACCAGGCGGCCGTTTCGCAGGAGGCCGCTGCGCAGCAGGGGCACCACCATGGTGTCCGTCAGGGCGCCGGCGACATAGGCCTCGCCGTTCTTCTTCCAGGCGTCGGCCAGGGTACCCGGCACCGCCTCGGGGATGGAGGCGGCCTTGGGGATGTTCATGATGCGGTAGATGTTTACCGTGTCGGCCACCACCTTCTCCATGCTCATGTGGTAGCTGGCGCCGGTGCAGAGGATGACGCCCTCCGCCACGGCCCGGGCGCCCAGGGACTTGCGGCCCAGGGCCCCGTCGATGATGGACTGGTCGGCGCCCAGGTCGAAGAAGTGCTGGGACACCGTCTTGAGCTGGGTGGTGATGGAGGGGCCCGCCAGCTGGACGAAACCGTCGCTGCGGGCGCGGACGATGACCACCTCGCCTACGGGCGTGGGGATGCCGGTGGTCATCAGCACCTCCAACGTGATGTCCCCCAGGCGCAGCATGTCCTTGGCGGTGGCGATCAGGGTCCCCGCCGGGACGAAGATGCTGGGCTTCTCCGTGCCGGTGACCACGTCGGTGGACTCGCCGTCCCGGCCGATGGAGGTCAGGCCCAGGACCCGGTCCCGGCCGCTGTGGCGCAGCAGCCAGTTGAGGACCGTGGTCTTGCCGGCGTTTTTGCACATGCCCACGATGGACATGGTTTTGACGCTATGCAGTTGTTCCAGCAGTTCCGCTTGCATGGGACGGCTCCTTTCGGCGGGGGATATACTCTCAATAGATTATGATAGCACAGGGAGAGGGAAAAAGCAACAAGGGACGGGACGTTTAGCGGCCTGCGGGAACGCTTGTGGATAGGAAAGGGACATACACTGAAACGATCGGCAGAAAGCTCCGCTATTCCGTAAAAATGGAGCAGGAACATCAGCAACGTCGCCGCTCCATTTTTTATGCCGCTCCGCTTTCCTTGAACGATATTGACATTTATTACGGTTAGTGATATAGTTATTACAGTAACCGTAATAAGGGGGATAACTATGCGGGATAATGTGAAGGGCGGCGCACTTACGGAGGTGACATTCTATATTTTGCTGTCCCTCTACACGCCGAAGCACGGATATGCCGTCATGCAGTTCATTGAAGAAAAAACCGGCGGGAGGCTTTCTCTGGGGGCGGGGACTTTGTACGGGGCCCTGAGCTCTCTGCAGAAAAAAGGTTGGATCGCAAGTTACGGAGATGACACGGGCCGAAAAAAGGAGTATCTCATTACATCATGCGGCAAAGAGATAGCACAAAGAGAAATCGCAAGGCTTAAAGAGCTTTTATGTGTTGCAAGTGGAATTGCAGGAGGTGCAGCATGAGCAAAAGGTGTTATCGCTTCTTCGGGGCTTTGTTGACAGCCCAGAGCAACTGGCTGAATAAAATGTCTGAAAACGGCTATCGGCTGATCCGTGCAGGGAAGCTGCTTTATGAATTTGAGCCATGTACTCCAGGGCAGTATCAATATCAAGTTGAGTTTGTCGCTGACAAGTCAAAAGATCATGCTGAGGACTACGTTCATTTTTTGGAAGATATCGGATATCGTGTGCTTTACAAAAACATCAACCTCAACTACTCCGTCGGAATAATCAGATGGCGCCCATGGGCTGAACGAGGCGGGATGATTTCTACAGGCAAAACGACATTTAACCGCGAATTGCTCATTGTTGAGAAAATAAATGACGGCAAGCCTTTTGAATTACACACAACCTACGAAGATAGAGCACGGTATTGCAGGCGGCTGCAGAAGCCCTGGCTCTTTCTGTTCTTTACTGCTGCAATGATGGGAATTATTATGCGGACATGGATATGGGGGATTATATCTGTGGCCTCCCTAATCGTGCTGATTATGTATCAGATCGAACATACGAGGCTTCAAAAGCTATCAAAGGAAAAGGAGTGGTAAAACGTGAAGGATAAACCGAAAAATCCAAAATCAGCAATCCTGATTGTGGTTGTTGTGCTCGCCTTGATTTTTGCGGCTCGCTTTTTTGGCATTGGCACGACACGGTCCGCTATGAGAATCGGATATATCGGGAATGATGGGAGTCAGAGAGAGTGGTCTGCAAGTTATCTGCGGTTAAGCGGGTCTTTGGAGCACACAATCCGGCCTGAAAGCAACCCCGGTAAGCTCAACTTTGAGATCAAAACAAGCTCCGGTACAATTTCTGTTGTCGTTCAAGATAAAGCAGGAAATATTGTTTTTGAGCGAGACAATATTGAAACGAGCACCTTTGAGGTTGAAGTGCCCGGGGAAGTCAGAGTCTGCATTAAAGCAGACGGCCACAGAGGGGGCTTCAAAATCAAGACTGCGGAGTAGCAAACCCAGGCCAAGTCAGCCGGAACGGTCAAGACAAGCGGGCGGCGCCCGCCATTGACCGTTCCGGCTCTTTTTACAATTCAGCAAAGCGAACGTGCCTCCGGCGGGTGACTTTCTGCTCTGCATAACTTCCGCCGGCCAAATCAAAGATTTGGGGCGTCAGTTGTCCATTAGCGGCAAAGGGGATTGTTCCGCGCTTTCGAGCGCGGGTTACTTTGCCAACAGCAGCAAAGTAACCAAAACGCCGCCAAACACCTGCGGTTTTTGGAATTCCTTGCGCGCTATGCTCTTGACCTCGTTGATATTGCGTACCACACGATCACGGGAGAAGTCATGTATCGTTTCAAGTATGATCCCATGTGCTTCTTGGCTTCGCTACCGCTGGCGCTGCCGCTCTGCTCAAAACGGTAGGATCTTGCACTCCTACCGTTGCTGGAGAGTGCGGCAGCAAAAAGAGGAGCAGATGGGGTCATATTTGCAGGGGAAACGCTGTCTCTCCTGTGATCGCGGGGTATGCATTTCCCATAACAGAAGGCCATAGCGCGCTGAAGGAAGTCTTGAAACCATGGGTTTCAAGCGGCGTCTTTGCCTACTTTCTCCGCTGATGGAGAAAGTAGGCCGTCGGAGACACGTCCCCCGCGCCGGTCAGCGCGGAACGGTCCCTTGCCCGGGCGGGGACAGAGAACCACCCCTGCGGAGAAGAGCGGGGACTGCATCGAAATGCGGAACGACTTTCCTGAAACACCTCATCCGTCACGGCTGGCGCCGCGCCACCTTCTCCTCAAGGAGAAGGCTTTGGGGAGAGCGGATCGTCGCATCGCTGCGCTCGTTTCGGGCGGGGACAGAGAACCGCCCCTGCGAATAGCCCAAAGGGTGCTGCCGCGCCGGTCAGCGCGGAACGGTCCCTTGCCCGGGCGGGGACGGAGCCCCGCCCTTGTTTTTTGCAGTAACGCCCTCCTTATTCAGCCAGGAAGAAGATAAAAATTCACAAATTGTAAAGGAACCTTGACAACGGCGCTTCCTTGTGATAACATGAGGATGTAAAGGAACCTTGTCATTGGAGGGAGGTGATTTTGTTGGAAAACAGAGTTGAGGAATTGCGAAAAGCTTTTGGCATGAGCCAGGAAGAATTCGCAAAGGCCCTTAAGGTTTCAAGACAAACCATCAGTTCGATAGAAACAGGAAAATACAATCCGTCTTTGGAGCTGGCCTTTGCCATATCGGATTTCTTGGGAAAAAGCATTGAGGACATCTTCCTACACGAAAGGAGCGCTATGCATGAAAAAGAGTAATTTAATTACCGGCGGTCTGTATACCCTTGTCGGGGTGGGTTTTCTTATTTCAGCAATCTACACGACAATCTATACCGATAGTAAGCTTAACGGCATTTTTTGGGGGCTTGCCGGCGCGGGAATCGCTACGGGCATTGGGATGATCTGCCAATATTTCTATTGGAGCAGCCCAAAGAACAGAGAAAGGTATCTGAATAAGCAGGCAGAGATCGAAATTGAACAGCGTGATGAATTAAAAACAAAACTTCGAGATAAGTCCGGACGGTATGCGTATGTACTGGGCATTTACACTATCTGTATTTCGATGCTCGTGTTCTCGGTATTGGGCGCGCTTGATGTCGTAAGAGATTCCGTCCTGATCGTGACCTTTTTAGGCGGCTACCTGTTGTTTCAAGTAGTTATTGGCATTGTAATCTTTAATCGCTTGTTGAACAAATTCAAATAACACAAAGCCGGCAGGAAAGCAAGGAAAGAACGCCCCCGGCGCCGTACATGCGGCGCCGGGGGCGTGATGGGTCGATATGGGGGGTTTACTCCACCGTGACGCTCTTGGCCAGGTTCCGGGGCTTGTCGATGTCGCAGCCCCGCTCCAGGGCGATATAGTACGCCAGCAGCTGCAGGGGCACCACGCCCAGTTGGGGCAGCAGCATGGGCTCCGTGTCCGGGATGGCGATGACCATGGGGACCCGGGAGGCCATGTCGGCGGCGTGCTTCTCCGTGGTCAGGGCCAGCACGTGGGCGCCCCGGGCCTGGACCTCCACCACGTTGCTCATGGCCTTGTCGAACAGGGGCTCATAGGTGCCCAGGGCGATGACCAGGGTGCCGTCCTCGATGAGAGAGATGGTGCCGTGCTTCAGCTCGCCGGAGGCGTAGGCCTCGGAGTGGATATAGCTGATCTCCTTCAGCTTCAGGCTGCCCTCCAGCGACAGGGCGTAGTCCAGATTCCGGCCGATGAAGAACACGTCCTCATGGTGGGCGCACTCGTCCGCCAGCTCATGGATGGCGTCCCGCTGGAGGAGAATCTCCTCCATCTGGGTGGGCAGATTCTGGATGCCACGGACCATGGCGGTATAGGTCTCATAGTCCACGGTGCCCATGATGTCGCCGAAGTACAGGCCCAGCAGGTTCAAGACCGCCATCTGGGTGCTGTAGGCCTTGGTGGTGGCCACGGCGATCTCCGGGCCGGCCCAGGTATACAGCACGTCGTCGCTCTCCCGGGCGATGGAGGAGCCCACCACGTTGACGATGGACAGGATACGGGCGCCCCGCTTCTTGGCCTCCCGCAGGGCGGCCATGGTGTCCAGCGTCTCGCCGGACTGGCTGATGACGATGACCAGATCGCCCTCCCCCACGATGGGGTCGCTGTAGCGGAACTCGGAGGCCAGACACACCTCCACACTGCGGCGGAGCATCCGCTCCAGGTTGTACTTACCCACCATGCCCACGTGGTAGCTGGAGCCGCAGGCGATGATGTAGATCTTGCCGATGGCGCGGATCTCCTCCGGCGTCATGCTCAGGTCGCTGAGCACCACCCGGCCGCTCTGGATCCGGGCGGCGGTGGCCTCCCGGATGGCCCGGGGCTGCTCCATGATCTCCTTGAGCATGAAGTGGGCGTAGCCGCCCTTCTCCGCCGCGTCGATCTCCCAGTCGATGTGGTGGTGCTCCTTCTCCACCGGGCGCATCTGCCGGTCGTAGATGCGGATGCCGCCGGCGCTGAGAATGGCCAGCTCGCCGTCGTCCATATAGACGATGTCCCGGGTGTAGCGGATCAGGGCCGTCACGTCGGAGGCCAGGTAGCTGCTGTCCGGGCCGTAGCCCAGCAGCAGCGGCGCGTCCTTCCGGGCGGCGTACATCCGGTCGGGATAGTCGGCGCAGACGATGCCCAGGGCGTAGGCGCCCTCCAGGGCGTTGAGGGTGCACATGACGGCCTCAAAGAAGTCGTTGCACTGGGTATAGTAGTAGTCCAGCAGCTGGGCCACCACCTCGCTGTCCGTCTCGGAGCGGAAGGTGTAGCCCTTCCGGAGCAGCTGCTCCTTCAGGACCATGTAGTTCTCGATGATGCCGTTGTGGACCACCGCGATGCGGCCGCTCTGGCTCACGTGGGGGTGGGCGTTGATGTCGTTGGGCTCGCCGTGGGTGGCCCAGCGGGTATGGCCGATGCCCAGGACGCCCGGCAGGTCGGCGCCGCCGTGGGTCAGCTCGCTGAGCACGCTCAGACGGCCCCGGGCCTTCCGCACCTGCAGCTCTCCGCCGCCGCACACGGCGATGCCGGACGAGTCATAGCCGCGATATTCCAGACGGCGCAGGCCGTCCAACAGGATGGGGGCGGCTTCCCGCTCGCCCACAAATCCTACAATTCCACACATATTCGATAATCCTCCTGATCGTTTCAAAATCGTAAAACAATAGGACAAACTCGCAGTTCATTTGCCTTTATCCCCGGTCACAGCCCCTCTGTTTTGCGGTCGCCCGCATATTTACCGGCTGTGTCACGCGCCCGGAGCGGCACGGGAGAGCTTCCGCCGAACACTTCGATCCTCTCTCCCCCTCGTCGTCCTGCCCTGGGGCAGGCGCTGGCGCTTCGTGACAGGATATGACCCTGTGATCCTCCTTTCTTTCCTGCGATATCGGCCGACGCCGGATGTATGGATTCCCCCGTCGGCAGAGCATACTACCGGAAAGGGGGTATTCCGCCATGATAACCGCATTGATCCGCACGGTGATCCTGTACCTGCTGCTGATCGTGGGCCTGCGGCTGACCGGAAAACGCCAGATCGGCGAGCTGGAGCCCATCGAGCTGGTGCTGGCCATGCTGCTGAGCGATCTCTCCTCCGTGCCCATGCAGGACTTCGCCATTCCGCTGCTCAACGGCGTGGTGCCGATTTTGACCCTGCTGTCCCTGTCCACCCTGTTCAGCTATGCCAGCCTCCGCAGCGTGCGCCTGCGGCGGCTCATCTGCGGCGAGGCCGCGCTGATCATCAGCGAGGGGCGGGTGCTCCAGGACGCTATGCGCAAAAACAGGCTGACGCTGGACGAGCTCATGGAGGAGCTCCGGGGACAGGGCATCACCGACCTGAACCAGGTGAAATACGCCGTCCTGGAGACCAGCGGAAAGCTGTCCGTCCTCCCCTATCCGGCCGGACAACCGGCGACACCGGAGCAGATGAAGCTGACGGTGGAGGACGACGTGTTCCTCCCCGCCGTCATCATCAACGACGGACGGCTGCTGCGGGATAATCTGAATCGCAGCGGGCACGGCGAGCCCTGGCTCGGCAAGCAGCTGAAAAAGGTCGGCGCCAAACGGCCGGAGGACGTCTTCCTCCTGTCCGTGGACGGCAAGGGCACGGTGGTGTGCCTGTTGAAGGAGGGACGCCCATGAAAGCCATGCGAATTCCCGTCTTCATCCTGCTGGTGCTGGTGGTCGTCTCCCTGGCCCACAGCGCCGCCATGACCCGCCGGTGCCGGGAATGGACCGCCGCCGTGGAGGCGGCGGACCGGGCCGCGGCGGAAGGCAGCTGGGACGAGGCGGACCGCCTCCTGCAGCAGCTGCAGGAGGACTGGGAGCCCAGCCGGGTCTGGCTGCGGATCACCATCTCCCACAACACGCTGGACAGCGCCAAATCCCTGCTGGAGCAGGCCCAGCTGCTGAGCCGGCTCCGGGAGGAGACGCATCTGCGCGCCACCCTGGCGGAGCTGGGCTCCCTGCTGCGTCAGATGGATGAGGGAGAGCGGCTCAGTTGGGAAAATATACTGTAAAGGCAAATTCCTTTTCAGCACTTGTTGTAACAGCTGCAGCGGGCGGGCGGAAAGCGGCAAGAGCAGTTTTCGAGGGATTTTGTGTTCCGGGGAAAGCGCTCTTTTGCAGGAATACTCTGTGTATTTCAAATAAGAGCGATGAGGCCAGGGCGCAAAAGCGCCGCAAAATGCCGCAGCCGTTCTGCCTTCGGCCGCTGAAACTTTTACTTCTCCTGCAGGAGCTTATTCAGCTCTGCCATGAAGGTGTTGATATCCTTGAACTGGCGGTACACGGAGGCGAAGCGGACGTAGGCCACCTCGTCGGCGGCTTTCAGCTTATCCATGACCTTCTCGCCGATGGTCTCGGTGCTGATCTCCCGCTCCAGAGAGTTCTGGATCTCCTGCTCGATCTCGGAGGTCATGCGCTCCATCTCCGCCACGGAGACGGGCCGCTTCTCGCAGGAGCGCTGGATGCCCCGCAGCACCTTGCTGCGGTCGAAGGTCTGGCGGCTGCCGTCCTTCTTGATGACCACCATGGGCAGGCTCTCCACCGTCTCGTAGGTGGTGAAGCGGGCGCCGCACTGGAGGCACTCTCTGCGGCGGCGGATGCTGCTGCCCTCATCGGCGGGGCGGGAGTCCACTACCTTGCTCTCTTTATATCCGCAATAGGGACATCTCATGTGGATTTTCCTCCATTCTCTCGTGCATAATACACCAGTTTGTAGACAGTATAGCACATAAACGCAAGATATGGTAGTCCCAAACCGCAAAAAATATCAAATTTTCGGCAGCAGCGGCCAGAGGGCGCCGTCAAAGAGAAAGACGGCGCAGCGCCGGCCCTCCACCGCGGCCACCCGGGCCAGACAGAACAGGGCCGGCAGCGGGAAGGGCCCGTCCTCCGGGAAGGGCAGGGCCAGCTCCCAGCCCTCGCCCCGGCGGCGGCACAGCCCCTCGCGGACAGGCCAGCCGGGAAACTGCTCCGGCCGGGCGGGCAGCCACTCTACACGGGGCGAGGGACGGAGGCAGCCGCAGACCACCGCTCCCACGGGCTCGGTCAGCGACCGGGAGAACCGGCGCTGCAGGACGCCGCCCTCCCACACCCCCAGCAGCAGCTCGCCCCGGCGGCCCCTGGCGTAGGCCCGGTACAGGCCCGGCGGCGCCTTTGCCTCCAGGCGGAAGCAGGTGTCCGCTCCGTCGCAGGTCACCTGCAGGACGCCCACGGGGCGGTCCTCCAGATACAGCGGACAGTCCACGGCACGTCCCTCCCCTCTCGGCGCAGAATCGGTCGGTGTAGGATATGCGGGGGGACGACGGGGTATTCTGCGGGGCAGGGGATTGTTCCGCGCTTCCGGCGCGGTGGCGGCCTCCGGCGGGGAAATCAGCGAAGCGCTGCCAGCGGCAGATAAAGCGAGCTGATTTCGAGGAAGTGTCCCGGGTTTCACGACTAAAGGGAGCGAAACCCGGCTGACACGACGGTGGGCAAGGGATTTGTTCCGCGTCCTCGGACGCGGGTTAGAGGTTTGTTCCGCGCTCCGGCGCGGGTTACTTTGCCAACAGCGGCAAAGTAACCAAAGCGCCGCCAAACTGCACCGTCTCATAGGGCAACTATGTGACAGGTCGGCAAGCTGATACGGAAAAACAAAGGCGCCACAGACCGTTTTGGTCTGTGGCGCCTATGTTTACACCTTCTTTATCGGGTGCCGGATCACGGTTTTCAGCTTGTCCGGCGCAGTCTTTCTGGCGTCACTCAGATAGATTTCCTGGTGGTATCTCGAATCGGTAATATCAAGGGCATACCCCTGCTCAGACATAAACTGATGCATGAGTTTCACAGTCGCAGGTTCATTATCATATGGGCCGATGTGCATGCACTGAACGCAGAGTCCCTCGTCATAGGTCAGAAACTCCGCCTTTGAAAAGTCATTTTTCTTTTTGTTCGTTGCTTCTTCAACCGCCCATTCAAAATCAGCCTTTGTCACGAAATCCGGCAGACGGATGAGAGAAGTCCATTCAAAGTTCTCCTTGTGGGCGTAATCAACTTCGGTGACGCCTTCTTGCCACCAAAAGCCCTCCAGCGGCGGCACCACATAGTCGAAATAGCCTTCGATCTGATGGCTGCCCTTCTTGCTCATTTTGATGGTAAATGCAATGCCGTAAAGGAGGCCGATAGCTTCCTTGTACTCGCCGCCCTCCGCATTGGGATCGCCTTTCCCGCGCACAGCAATGTAATTCATGGGCGGCACCGTCACAATGGACGGCTTGTCCTTCGGAAGATAAAACTCCTTGTACGCTTTCTTATAATCAAATGCCATTCGTTTTTTCCTCCTGATCTGAACATAGGTGTAAACGGAGCCCTCTTGCGTGGAATAAGACAGCTCCATATGATCCAACAACGGCAAAAGCGTTTCCTGAATCACTGCCTTGTCCATGCGGAAGGAGCTTACAACCCAAACAACGCCGGTCGTGTTCACAACCCGTAGGCATTCCCGCAGAACAGGCTCTGCGATATGTGCCAGATGGCCGATTGCGTTGTAGAGCACTACCGTATCAAAACAATTCTCTGGATATTGCATGGATGTGGCGTCCATAACATCAAAGCGGAGCTTCGGTGTCTGTCGCACAGTCGGGTCCAGACGCTTGTCGTCCAAGTCGAAACAGACGACCTCCGCCGCATGGGTTGCCGCCGCAATAGAAAACTCCGCGCAGCCACAGGCGGGCTCCAACACACGCTTGCCGACGATGTCCGGCATCAGCCTGGAAAGAACTCTATCAACTCGTTTCATTGTCAGTAACCTCTGTTGTCATTTGCGTGATATGTACCAAACATCATTCCCGGTAAAGCCGCAGCTCCGATAAAGCCGCTCCGGGCGGCTGGGATCATCCACTTTGCCGGAAACGGTCACAAAGTCAGCCTTATCCTTCATTCGCCAAAGCAGCTCCCGGACAAGGAACGCCCCAAGGCCTTTCTTTCGGAATTTCGGAGAAACCTGTATCCATTCCAGCACGCCTTCCCGAAGTTCCCGATCCAGTTCTCCGATCCCGGAAGCAACAATTATCCCGGCGGAATGTTCCCTAACCGCAAGCCAGAGCGTTTCGTCATACACCTCTCGCGACTGGTAAGCGGCCAGCTCCTCTGCGGAAATGGAGATATCCCCATAGCATTGCTGAATCTGCGCAGCTCCCATCTCCGGCGTCAAAGGGATCACGGTATATCCCTCCGGGACGGCAGGCCGTTCCAAGTCGCACAGGCGGTGAATCAGTCGAAAATAGCGGACAGGGGTCTCACTGCCCAAAGGCGCATCCCTCAGGTCGCTTTCGTGAAGAATCCGCATTCCCTCCGGGATCTGAACCGTCACAGTTTTCCAATAAGGCAGCGAAGATACCCTACAGGGATCTAATAGATATTCGCTTTTTGTCATTTTTTATACCCTTCTAAAGTTCTTGATTATCATGACGCATCCCTCAATAGTCAAATTGGTTCTCATCGACTTGAATCTTTCGGGTAAGCTTTTCACCCGTATACGGTTTGCGGATCTCAATCAGATTCAACACGGTATATCCTCTTGATTTCAGGAATTCGATGATCCCATTGTTATTGGGATGCACATAGTTGTACACGGTGTCTTCTCCATATGCCGCGGCAAGCTCCTCGGCCTTGCGGAACAGTGCAGCGGCAACGCCCTGTCTGCGAAACTCCGGCAGAACATAGATCGACTCCACCCACACACAAGGCTCGTCCACGCGGCAGACCATGTAGCCGCAATATACGCCATCTTTCCGAGCCGTGAACACAGGAAAACCGGCATCCAAATATTCCTTCAGTTCAGAAGCGCCTTCGTTATCATTTGGGGAAGCGGTGATCCCCTTAAATGCTTTTAGTGTGACGCGAAATAATGCGACGAGTGGGGCAATCTCTGGGATAGCCGCTTCTGTTATCCTTTTTAACTCAATCATGCGTTTCCCTCGTTTCTCTGTTCACATCTACAATGTCGGAAATGCTAATAATCTCTAAAAGGCAGCTGACTGTATAGTCTGGAATCTCCGCAGCGCAAGAGGACTTCATATATACGGCAAGTCCTTTTTTGATCCAGATGGTCTTCATGCCCAGCTCCTTGGCAGGGCGGATATCGTTGTCCAGCCGGTCGCCCACCATAACAGCATTTTCGGGTTTGCAGTCCGCCGTTGTTAACGCCTGTAGGAATATCTCCTTATCCGGCTTTGATACGCCCAACTCTGCGGAGGAAGCAATCACCGAGAAATACTGGCCAAGCCCCCAGGCGTCAAGACGGTCTTTTGCACCGGGCTTCTGATTTGCAATGATACCAAGCTGATAGCCCCTGTCGCACAGAGCCCGAATGGTTTCCTCGCAATCATCAAAGGGAACTTCGTCTTCGCTGTGCCAAGGCGTCTTGTTGAGGCCAAAATACTCGATTGCCTTTTGATCTCCGTTATATCCCTCTTTGGCGAATTGGATACGCTTGTCCCAAAACTGCTCAAAGGTGACCGGCGTGCCCCGGATCATATCTCTGATCCGATGCTTATAGGCTTCTTCCTCGTCCACCAGCGTTGAGCCGATATCAAAGAAGATCCAGCGAATTTCGTTCATATTATTCATCCCCGAGATTTAAGTCCTGGCATTTTTGGATGGCAAGATCATGGTTCTGCTCCGCAGCTTTCTTATACCAGTGCTTTGCCTTTTCCATATTAACAGGCGTCCCGATCCCTTCTTCATAGAAACATGCGAGATTGAATTGGCCGTCCCGATCACCATGCTCTGCAGCACGCTGCGTCCAGTAAAACGCCTTATCCGCGTCCTTCTCCACACCGATCCCGTCACAGAAAAAGTAGCCCACTTGACATTCGGCAAGGGGATAGCCCTTCTCAGCAAGTTCCATGTGTCCTTCAAAGCACTTCTCAAACTTCTTTGTATTCCAGTATTTCTCGATCAGTTCATTGCAGCGGTCAAACTCCGAACAAGGTTTATAATAAGTTTCTGCCATCTTCAGTACCTCAATCAAATCATTTCATTCCGCTATGCATGGGTTCGGTTTTGTGTCAAATCAAATAGAGCCTCATAAATACGTATCCATCCTCAATCGTGTCGGAAAGGCAAAAGCCCTGCTTAATCCAAAATTCCTGTGCGGCAATATGTTCTATCTTTACCGGAGCAGAGATTCTGCGGGCAGAAAACTCCCTTTGTAAATACTCGATACATAGCTTTGCCGCCTTTGCTCCAAATCCCTTTCGCTGAAACGCATCGTCAATTAAGAAGTTAATGATTTGATAATTGTCTTCTCCCACATACATAGAAACAAACCCAACTATCGTGTCATCGCTGTATATGGCAAATGGCCTTGTGTCTTGAAAGTAGAGCCATGCCTCTGCCAGCGAATAGACCACAGGATCTACAAAATCCTCATTCTCTACACTTGCTTGCAAGTGTAGGCATTCTTTGAAGTTTTCCTCGCTGATTGTTCGTAGTTCTATCATGGTACTTTCCCCAATGGATATAGAGTTATCTGTATCGCTTTTACTCATATCTGCACTCGTCACACTGCGTGAGTTCCCGAATCTTTTTCTCCGCTCGTTTACAGGCGGCTTTGTTGTCAGCCTGAAACGGTCTGATGTAGGCCGTATTCTTCCGCACAGTCCATGTGGCGATGCATTGCCCCTTATGTATGATGACCGGCTTGATAATCCCCTGGAGGTTGTAAACATCACGAAGATGTTCCGCCGGTATCATTCCGTTCTCTTTTTTCTCATATCCTACCAGGAGCGGATCAAACCCAGGCAGTACGAATATCGCATTTGTGGCTTTTGAATCGTAGACTGCTTCCGTATCCTTATAGACAACGCCATCCTTCCAAATAAGCATTCCCGATGAGACCGAGACACATTGCTCCATCAGCCTTTTTGCCTTTGATCTCGTATAGCGGAAGAAATATACAGCGTCACTGATGGAGCATGGGGCATAGTTATCAAGATAACACTTCATCTGTTCGAGCTCTGCCTGTTCCGCCGTCAGGATCGGTGCTTTGGGCGCAAAAGCATAAGAAAGATCGTCGGAGACAGTCTGGATGATCTCACCCCGTTCCATGAGAATGCGGGGAAGTCCACCCCAGGCATTAAACAAATAATCCATTGTTTCCTTCGATGCTCCGCTTTCCTGAAAGGATTTGACGATGTCTTTTCTTTTTGTGACGCCATCCTCGATCAGGCGGAGCATCCGATCCTCGGCTTGGCACTTGATCACACAGGAGACAACGGAATGATTGTCCCAATACTCTTTCATGTAAGGAGAACGATTGCCCTCATGCATATAGAGGTCATAATCGCGCATCTCATGGATATGCATGGTTCCGCGCAATGTCCATGCACGGAAATACTTGTTTGGCTCGGCGTCTATGTCTATACCGCGAACCTTTGCGACCCATTTGGAGTAGCGGAGGAACTGACTTTGAATACCGAGCATATCTGTGACCGAGATATCACTTCGGCATAGCAAGCTTCCAATGTGTTGTGAAAGGCTGTCTTTTTGATTCATTCTTTTCCTCTCCATTTTGGCGCTTAACGATGCTACAACTCAAAATAACGAGCCATTAATTAGTTCAGATCCTTTGAAACAAGGTGAAGTTTGCAGTATGCTTGATCTTCGAAAATCACACCGTTATCCCTGTATCCATTACGGGTGAAAAAAGCAAGGTCACCATTTGGAAATACACCTTTTTCATCGGTAACAGCAAAGACCCTTGCATATGTCTTCCTCAGATACTGTTCCAACGCTTTTATCGGAGCTGATTTGTAATCGTACTCAGCATCCGAGAGATATACACAGGTGATAAATGCCGCATCCTCGCTATGTGGGATATCATATGGAATAAGCATTGACGGTAGGTATTCGGCACCCCCAAGGAGGTTGCCTCTTTCATCTGTATGAAGTAATCCATAGATTTCTTGTCCGCATGAGCGCAGGAACCTTTCTTTCTCTGCACAGGAAGTGTCCGTAGGGAATCCACAGCAATCACAGGCCAAACGGATGTTTTCATTCGTTAGCGGTACAATTTGTTTGGTCACAGCATTTGATGAGAGCATTGGCAAATACGGACGCTCGTCCGGGTAGATACCTGATGCAGCTTGCTCTAAGAAACTACTTCGCAGCGGACTATAATATCTTCTTTGCCCGTTCAAAATCGTTAACGTGGGATAAAACATGCCAAGCTCTTTTGCTAATGTTGGTTCCTGCGAGATATCATGGAATTGGATTTCCAGCTTGTCGTTATATTTGTTCAGTAACTGAATCATCGTTTCGTTCAGCGGACACTGGATCGAATAATAGTAAAAATCTATCTTCATCATATGTGTTATCCCTATAAGCTGGTAGTTGTCACTCAGTACGTCTTTTCTTTGATTTTTCGTACCGATAAACAGAAACGCCCGAAAGGATAGCATTCGCTACCGCTAATATGATCAAGACAATATTCAGTTGGTCTATACCCGCGATCAGAAAAGCAACGGCGGCCACTATGAAAGCGACGGATGCTATCAATAGAAATTTTCGATTGTTCTTAACGATATTATCGAGAGCAGCTTCAACACTTTTTACTCGGGGAAGGTCATCATCGCTTTCATACTCGTCATTCAGCAAATAATCGGCAGATACTTTATAAAGATGGCTTAACTGACGTATATTCTCAGCGTCGGGAAAAGCGGTCCCGTTTTCCCAACGGCTGATTGCCTGCCTTGATACATTAAGCTTATCAGCTAAGTCCTCCTGCGACCAACCTTTTCTTTTTCTGAGCTGAACCAGCTTGTCATAAATCGTCATCATGAAATCCTCCTGGTTTTTTGATGATTTCATTGTATTTTGAAGTGCCCGCTAACGCCACCACATCAAGTTTACATTTCCGCAACATGACTTTACATACGAAAAAGTACTTCTGATTGTTTAGAAAGGCTTCGATAAATACCAGCTTATATTAACTCAATTCATGCGATTCATGTGAGCGTCATATTCTTCATAATAGACTTTTAGATTCTCTTGTGGTATTGCTGCAATCTCCTCTTCCGGTAGGCCTTTCAGTTGTAAATGAGGGACAAACTCCTCATCAAAGTATGCTTTCAGCGCTGTAAGATCAGACGCCTTGACATAAGCGTTTGTATAACCCAGCTCATCAACTTTATCAGAGAATATTCGGATAATCTGATCGTTCAGCAAAGCAACCGCCTCAAACTGAGCAAAGAGAGGTGCTTGACGGAATATACCCGCCACTGTGAAGGACAGCGGTTCATCCGAAGCTTTCGTATCCTGACAAAAGATATCCCCAACAGACAGGCTTCCGGCATTTGCCAGATCATTGCTGATAAGGATCGGATTCTTCTCCAGATCCTGCATGATGGCAGGATCTTGTTTCACAAGAGCTGCATAAGGAGACACTTCAAGGTTTTCAAAGGACGGTGCTACCAGAAGAGCCATCTGCCCATCCATAGGGTTTTCATATCCGGGGCGTTGAAACGTCATCATTGAGAACGAAAAGACTTTCTCAACAAAAGCTTCGTTGGACAAGGCTTCAATATCATCCTTTGTGGTCAGGTCGATATAGAAATCGAAAGGATGATCGTCCGCTTGCGGATGATTACCGCCTGAACATCCGGCAAAAAGGAACAGCATAATAGCAGATAATATAATCAATCCTGCTTGTTTCACTTTACTCTTTTTCATATTCTATCCTCATCTCCACAGACGTGAATCTGTAAGTCTAATTATTCCTGCCCGGCTTTAGAAGCACCCTCTGCGCTTCGCTTCGTCAATCAATTGGGGCTGAATCAACGGATACGTCCACTGATCCAAGAGCTGATCCGTAATCACGATTCGCTCAATCTCGCTATGCAGTTCTGCCTCAAAAGATTGAATGTCCGCGTAGTAAAGCATTCCAAAGGTTTCTTTCCCGTTAAAGTTATCTGGCGCAGTAACGGAATACACGCAAACCCGCTTTAGCGTATACGCAATCGCACCTGTTTCTTCATAGAGCTCTCGCTTTGCGGTATCCACGATTGACTCGCCATCTTCTCGGTGACCGCCGGGAACCTCGTATGTATTTCTTTCTCTGTGCTTGCAAAAGACCCACTTGTTGCTTGTCTTTGCTATGATGACAGCAAATTTCAGCAATCTGTCATCAACTTCATCGTAAAACTTTACCTCGACCATTTCTTATGTCCTCCACCGGTGCCCGCGTCACTCGCTCTTGCGGGGACAAATTGTACGTTCATCATACTCCTCATTTAGCCCGTTCAATAGTAAAAGTGGTTCTTTTGCAACGTCCTCAGAAACCTCATGATTTCCTCGCCGTTTGTACTCATTGGCAAGGAAAAAGAGACAAAGAATTCCTTCTCTACGCTGGACAGGACGTTGCCATTTATCTCGTCTATACTCCGCTCGTTTCCATAGTCACGCAAATAATCCTCTGCGCCATAAACCTCAAAATGGGCATCTGCTCCAAAGGTATTCCAGTCAAACGCTGTGATTTGATCCTTTGACAGCTTCGTGGTGACTGTAATGCCGTCGAAGTCGATCTCGATATCGCACAGCCCCATCACACTGATGACAGGAATAGGGTATGCGTCAGCCTGATATAAACCGGCATTATTTTTGTGGTAATGACCGTTGTAAAAACCGCTGGTGACCTTGAACCCACCATGCAATTTGGCCAGCTTGGAGATCAGCTCATGTACCTTTTCATCCAATGGCCGATAAATCTGGTTGAGAATCACCCGTGTATTGTCAAGCATTTTCTGCCGTCCTCCCTTTGATTGAGGTCATCACGCTATCAACAGGAAAAGATGGTCGCCGTTCCAAAGGCGTTGCTGTTATCTCTGACCTCGACATCCAGACGGTTCCACGCCCGGTCGTCGGCGGGCAATGCAATCTGGATTAAAAAAGCACTCATGCAATCCTCTCCGATGTATTCTCGTACTTTGTTTTCCATAAGGACGGAAACCGCTTTGCCGTCGATAAAAGCACGTATGCTGTTGATCTCAGGAGAAATATCCGGTTCCCCCTTTTTATATTTTTCTAGGCTCATAGGACGGAAATAGACCATCAACGACGGGTACGCTCCTTTCACTTCAAATGCATGCAATCCGTAGATTTCCAGCGAATCAAAACGGATGTCCAAACTCATATCCTGTGTGAGATTGATATTCTGGCACCAGTACTCCAAATAATCTACTCCGTAATCCCGCACGGCGGTTAAAAATGGGTATTTCCCAGCAGGCAGCTCAATGGAATAGTATCCTTGTATGTCACTTTGAGCCTGATAGATCGTTTGGAACTGCGCGTCTTTTACTTCAACAACAGCCCCGGCTATAGCATTTCCATCCTTATCCTTTGTGTATCCCGAAAGCAGCATATATTCTATCTCCTCTCTTTCGGCTCGCCATACTCTCGTTTCATAGCCTCAACGGAGACCACCCACTGCTTGCCGTATTTGCAGGCATCCACACCGTTGACCAACTTGCCATAGGCAATCGCCTTGCGAAGTGTGCTTTCATTCAGGCCCCAAAGCTGGGTGGCGTCAGTAAAGGCCATAATCCCGTCGAAGGGTGTCTTGACCGTCTCTCCGTTCTCAAACAGCTCATCACACGACAGATCGAGATCATCATTCCAACTGATCCCATAGCCTCCCACATCGACCTCCACGCCGGAAAACAACTCCGGCGCACGCTCCAGTGCCTGGAAGGTTGCCCATTTAGCAAACAGGGGCTTTATATCATAAATCTTGGTCACGCCCTCCGCAAACTGCACGCTCAGCCGATAGTCCGGCAGTGCGTTGACCGCTTTCACTTTATGAAACATATAACCGCCTCCTTGTAGCCCAATATTACTATATCACGAATTCGTGAATTTCGCAATAGCTTTGTTAAATATGCGCTTTTTCTGCCTGGACTTCCAGCCTTCTTTGTGGTATGTGTTTGTGCTACAAAGGAGGCAGATAGCATGAAAATCCTGGAAGAACTGTGGTACGGCAACATACCCCCAACGAGCGGGATGTAAAACCCGGCAGCCGGTTGCACAAGCTAGGTGCGCTCGTTGTCCGACATGAAGAAAATCTCATGCCGCTACTCACAGAATCGGCGAAGGAGATCTACGAAAAGCTGCGGGAGTGTCAGTCGGAACTGCATGGGATCGACGAATGCGAGGCATTCTGTATCGGTTTTCGGCTCGGCGCCAGAATCACATATGAGGAAATGGAGGGGAACGAGATCCCCTCCATTGATGATTAATGTTGCCTATTTTCACGACTCTATGATATGCAGTGCTTTCTCCGCAGTAATCGTACCGCTTAAGAATGCATCCCGTGCAGCGGCGGCTTTATCCCGCCAGTCGTAATAGTCGCTGTAGCAGATGCCCTTGGGGAGGTGATGGTCGGCGTCAGCCTCCCGCTCATACCGTTTGTACATTCGCTGATTCGCCCGATCATAGGCACGGATCACCTCGTTGCGTCCTGCCTCCCGTCGGTGCTTCAGCGCGGGAGCAAGATCCTTGCACGTCTTGTTGCTGCGGATTTTGCGGTCGCAGTACAGCGTTTTTCTTCTCGTCTTGGGGATGAAGTATCTCCCGCAGCATTCGCACAATGCCACGCTGGGCGTGTTGGCAAGAAACCGCATCATCAAAAAGCGGTAGTACTCTACAAAAGAGCGAAAGCGAATCTGTGCCGTCAGCTTCTTGCCCAGGAATATAATCTGAGGAACTTCCATCTGTGCAAAGAAAGTATATTTCTCTTCCAGATCCGGCTGCATCCCGTTTCGGATATTGTACAGGACATCGTTCACGAGAAACTGCAATTGTATGATAGAAGACAGCCGCTCCACAATCGTCTCTCCCGCTTGAATCATCCACCCCGCAGTACCGTCGTCCGGCGGAACGGCGTCCTCCAGCATGAGCCGCGTCAGCGTACCGTAGAGCGAATTTTCCTTTTCCAGCTCGTCCAGCAAATCATATACGATCTGCATGGCGTTACGAAATATGTCTACCGATACATATGGTTCTCCTGCGTTTTCCTCGTCGATGGCTTCCAGATATATATCCTCAAAGCGCTCCGAAAGTAGGTCAACGATCTCGGCATAGGGCTTAAAATTCAGCTCTGAGAATTCGACGATCTCCTCGTTAACGGTAGACGCTTTCAGCTTGACCTCGCCATTCCGTGTAGTGAGATTCCTTCTGATCCGTCCATCGGCAGCGACGGCAATATATAATCCTAATAACTTTTCCATACTCCCTCACATTGTATGAAAGCGATCTTTGCCCAAAACGGTGAAGATCGCTTTTTCATGTAAAGATCCGTTTTTCGTTGTTACCATTATATCACACGGGTCGCAGAAAAGATAGACGGAACCTGTGAACAACTGAATATCCTGCCGACGGGATACCTCCCGAAACGACCTTGCCATGACAGCGGATTGCAAGATCCGTGCCCAGGAGAAAGGCGCAGTGATGCGCCCGCTGCAAAGCGGACGGTGAGCGAGGCGTAGACGGAGGGCAAACGTGGTCGAAAGCGTAAGAGCACAGGAACGACGTCGGGCATACAGGAAAGCACGAAATTCTTTCAGACGGCGCCGCGCCGCTTGGAACTTTCTCTCTTGCGGGAGAGGCTCCGTCTGAAATTCCAATATGAATACTGCTCCCACCTTTGGGAGCCATCAGAAAGGAGGCGGTGGTCATATGATTGCGCCAACGCTGAACAGACAAGATAAAAACTACGAAAGGAATTTGAGAATAACAACAGAAAGCAAAAGCACGCTTGCCGTCATCGACGGCGAAACACTGATGGACATGAGACTTCCGCCCACTAAGTTTTGTATCGACACTCTGCTGCCGCAAGGCGTAACGATTCTTGGCGGAGCACCGAAGCTTGGCAAGTCTTGGCTGGTGCTGGATCTCTGCATCCGTATCGCCAAAGGAGAACCGCTGTGGGATCTGCCAACACACAGAGGTACGACGCTGTATCTCTGTCTCGAAGATCCGCTCCGCAGAGTGCAAGAGAGGCTCAACTGCATCACCGACGAGGTGCCGCCCAACGCTTTCTTTGCTACGGCGGCGGGAACGCTGGCAGACGGCCTCTGCGAACAGATCAACAGCTTCGTTGCAGAGCATCTCGACACGGCGCTGGTCGCCATCGATACCTTTCAGATCATACGAAGCAGTACTGCCGACACCTCTTACGCCAACGACTACGACGAGGTACGAAAGCTGAAGCAGCTCGCCGACGAGCTGAACATTTCTCTTCTGCTGGTACACCATCTCCGCAAGCAAGGCGACAGCGATCCGCTGAACAAGCTCTCCGGTACCACGGGGATCAGCGGAGCGGTGGACGCAGCTTTCGTTCTGGATCAGAGCAAACGAAACGCCACCGGCGCCACCTTGATCTGCACTGGCCGGGACATCGCATACAGAGAATTGGAGTTGAACTTCTCAAAAGAAAAATATGTGTGGGAGCGGATCTCAGATTCACTTGACGATCCGGCGATGACGCTACCGAAGGAATTGGTTTCACTGGTTGAGTTCATGAAGCAAGAGAAATCCTTCTCCGGCAGCAACACGGAGTTCACGGAACGGTACAATTCCTTCTCCGGCGGAAATCTCTCACCCAAGGCACTCAAGCAGATGATGAACCGCTGGCGGTACGCGCTGGAGGAACAGGGTGTAATCTTCGAGAGCCATCGCAGCAACGGGCAGCGGCTTTTGGAGATTTCTTTCTCCTCTGCCGGTGACGCAAGTGCCGCAAGTGACGGAGAAGCCACGGTGTGCGTTTCCTGCGTTCCTTCCGTCCCTTGCGTTCCTGCGGCGGCACCGTGAGCCCGCAGGATGCCCCGTGTCCGCTTTTTCCAGCGAGAGCGAGAATTGTACCCGCCGCGAGGATACAGGGCAACGTGGGCTCGAATACCGCGGATCTGCGAAGCAGATATTTTCTTTTTCTGCGGTATCAGAAACACAGGGCGAATTACCGCTTCTGCACTCTCCTTCAGGAGAGTGCAAGCATCGCATTTGACTGGTCGTCGGCAACGCCGCCACCTCGCCAAATGCACTCTTTGCGGGCAGCAGCCCGCACCCACTATTCACGAAAGGACTATCACAAATATGAAAAACAAAAAGATGAGCATCCGCATCAGCGAGAACGATCTGGTCGCCGTCCACCGAAAAGCGGAACAGGCAAGGGTGTCCTTCACCGACTACGTCACCCGTGCCTGTCTCGGCAGACAGATCGTAGTCATCGACGGCCTCGATGAGGTGATCCGTCAGCAGAAAGCCATCGGACGAAATCTGAATCAGCTTACCATGCTCTGCAACATGGGCAGAGTCTCAACCGTGGATCTGTCGGCGTTGACTGCGGAGTACGCTTCCGTCAGTAAGAAACTGTCAGAGATCCTGGAGCGACGGAGATGGTCGGATGGCAACGGTTAATGTCATGAAGAACGTCCGCTCACAGACGAGAGCGGGGCTGGCGTTCATCCTCTCCTACTGCAAGCGGGACGCCAAGACACAGTACGGCGACAGAAAACTCGTAACAGGTATCAACTGCGTGGCCGAGTCTGCCTACCGCGAGATGATAAACACCAAGCTGCAATACGGAAAAACAGACGGCAGAATGTTTTATCATCTCGTCCAATCCTTTTCCCCGGAGGAGAGGATCACACCGGAGACAGCTCACGAGATCGCCGTTCGGTTTGCCTCGGAACAGTTTTCCGGCTTCGAGGTACTCGTCGCCACCCATGTGGACAAGCACAATGTACACTCACACTTCGTTGTCAACAGCGTGAGCTGCGAGGACGGAAAGAAGCTACACGCGGACAAGGATTTCATTCCAACGCTGCGGGAAGCGTCGGACAGGCTGTGCATGGAATACAATCTCTCCGTTGTACAGCCGAAGAAAAAGTCTCAGCGAGCCGAACAGATGTCCTCACGGGAATACCGCACGGCGGATCGCGGCGAGAGCTGGAAGATGCGGCTTGTGGTCACCATCGAGGAGGCAATGGCGGTTGCGAGATCGAGGGAGGAGTTCATCCGCATAATGGAGGCCGAGGGCTACGGCGTGCGGTGGACGCCGCAGCGAAAGTATATCACCTACACCACACCCGACGGTCAGCGGTGTCGGGACAACAAATTACACGAGGAAAAATTCTTAAAGGAGAACATGGAAAATGAGTTCAGAATACGGTACGAGATCTTCGGCGGAGCTGAAGAATCAAGCGAGAAGGACTCTCCATACGGCAGAGCAGGCGCAGCCCTGTATAGCGGTGATGGAGCCCAACTGGAAAGCGATGATCGATACGCAGAAGGCGCAGATCGCTATGCTGACGCAGCTCATGGATACGGCGGCAACACTGACGACAAAGGACGAGATCATGGAATGCCTGGAGCGTCAGCTCGAGGCGCTGACGGAGCAGACGGAAAACAGCTATACGATCACCGAGGAATTCCAAACGGCGATGACGCAGGCGGCGGAAGAATATATCGCCTCGATGAAAACGGTGATCTCGGATACGTCGAAACAGGTTGGGAAAATGAGCGAGAGCTTCTCGAACGATCTCTCACAGACGAAGGATACGATGAGGAAATATATGAAGCGGATCTTCTGGATTACGGTGATTCCGTCGGCGATCACGGTCATCTACTATCTGACGCCGCTTATCTCGTCGCTGATCTCTCGTATCTTTTAGACGACGGTCGTCGGATCGAGGACAGCACCACGCTGCCGCAGCCGCGCAAGCAAAAGAAAAAGAAAGAACAAGGTCACGGCCCTGTTATGGGCGGCATGTGACGGAAAGGAACTCTATGAAAACAGAAAGCGAAATCTATTTGGAAACCGGTATCCTCGGCGGCTACCGGCCGGAGGAAATCACACAGCGCAGACTTGGCGGTGGAAAGATTATGCCGATCTTCCGCGACACGGTCTGCACCGCGGAAAAAGGACGCATCGAGCTGCGGCGGCAGATGCTGGTCGGCGGCAGAACCTTCACCGTCCGATCCATATTCAATGCTGACTCCGATAAGACCGCCACCGACCGTCTGCTGAAGGTCATCGACGGAGATCTTTCGAAGTTCACAAAATAGTGCTGGATATGAAAAAGCCGACACGGTATACTGTGTGGTACCGTATCGGCTTGCCGCAGAAAGGAGAAGACATGGCAAGTCAAGATAAGTATACGATCCTCTACGCTCGCTTGAGCCAGGAGGATCTGCAAAAGAAAAACGGCAAGGAAGACGATTCGAATTCCATTCTGAATCAAAGGCTGTACCTCGAAAAGTACGCTGCTGATCACGGCTTCGGCTACACGAAGTTCATATCCGACGACGGCTATACGGGAACGAACTTCAACCGTCCCGGCTGGCAGGAGGTCATGGAGCTGGTGGAGTCCGATCAGGTGGCGACCATCATCGTCAAGGACATGTCCCGTCTCGGCAGAGAGTATCTGCAGGTGGGACAGTACACGGAACTGATCTTTCCCAGCTACGGCGTCCGGTTCATCGCGGTCAACGACGGTGTGGACAGTCTGTACGAAAACACCAACGACTTCACGCCGTTCCGAAACATCATCAACGAGTTCTACGCAAAGGACTGCAGCAAGAAGGGGCGCACCTCGGCGCGGGTCAAGGCGGAGACTGGTGCGAGAGTTGCCTCCCGCCCCTGCTACGGCTACAAGAAAGATCCCGACGATCCGAAGCGGCACATCGTGCCGGACGAGGACACGGCGTGGGTGGTCAAGCGCATCTTCGCTCTGTGCGTAGCTGGCAGCGGCCCGATGCAGATCGGAAAACAGTTGGAGCGTGAGCAGATTCCGAATCCCTCCAACCACTACTACCGGAAGTACGGGAAGGAAACCACTGGCTTGAATCTGAGCAGACCTTATCATTGGTCATCCACGACGGTTGCTTCCATTCTGGAAGATGAAACCTATCTCGGTCACACGGTCAATCTGCGATCCACCACAATCTCCTACAAGAACAAAAAGAAGATCGACCGGCCACTGTCGGAGCAGTTACGGTTCGAGAACACCCACGAGCCGCTGGTGGACAAGCAGACATGGGAGATCGTGCAGGACATCCGAAAGCACAAGCGGCGCCGGGCAAACTTCGCGGAGCAGAATATGTTCTCCGGCCTGGTGTACTGTGCCGACTGCGGCGGGACAATGGTACTCCACAGAGCGCATACGATGGATGCGGTCAAGAACAACTTCATGTGTTCCACCTACAAGAAAAAGGGCAAAGAGGTTTGTTCGGGACACTATATCCGGGAGATCGAGCTGGCGGCGGTGCTGCTGGACGATATTCGCAGGATCACCCACTTCGCGAGGCAGAACGAACTGCGTTTCGCTGAATATATCGGCGTAAAGCAAGGCAAGGAAGCCCAGCGGGAGATTGCGACACTCCAGAAGAAAGCTACAGAGATGGAACGAAGAAAAGCAGAATTGTCGGCGATCTTCAAAAGGCTGTATGAGGATTCCGTCCTCGGACGTATCCCGGACGAGCAGTATCGGCTTCTCTCACGGGACTATACCAGGGAACAGGCGGAGATTGACGAGGCCCTTCCGAAGGTAACGGAGCAGCTCCAGAAGCTGAAGGACTCCGCTGGGAACGTCAGCCGCTTCCTGGAGAACGCGCGGAGATACACGGAAATTCCGGAGCTGACTTGCGAGATCCTGCACACCTTCATCCAGCGGGTGGAGGTAGGAGAACGAGCAAAGCGCTATGACCGGAACGCGCCGCAGGAGATTCGGATCTACTACCGTGACATTGGACTCATCGACGAGATGCCCGAAACGATGACCGAAGAAACGAAAAAGCCCACCCAAACAGAGGTGGCGTAAAGAGGAACGCGGGGCTGTGCCAAAAAGCACAGCCCCGCAGGGAAACAAATCACTATTCAATTCGACTGTTCAGAAAGTTTCCCTATGAAACGCGGGAGAACACCTGCGGTTTTTGGAATTCCCTTGCGCGCTCCGCACCATGGAATTTGTAGACACTTGTACCACGCGTGACAGTAAAATGCAAAGGGCCCGAAATGTAGTATCGTCTCTGCTTCTCGGCTCCGCTGCCGCGCTGCTCTGAAATGTAGGAGCAACAGCGTCTACCGTTTTGAGCAGAGCGCAGCGTCAGCGATAGCGAAAATAGCGGGACTGGGGATCATATTTGAAACGACTACATGATATCTCCCGTGATCGTGTGGTACGCATTGTCTACGGCACGAAAGGCATAGCGCGCAAAGGAAGTTTTTAGAAACGTAGTTTCTAAACGGCGTTTTTGGGTACTTTTGCCGCTGATGGAAAAAGTAGGCCCCCGGAGGGCGTTCCTTGCATCCGGAGATGCGAAACAAACCCTTTGTGCAGGGAACAGCCCGTATCCGGGCGGGGACAGAGCCCCGCCCCTACGGGTTTGTTGTGGGATTTCAGCGTCCACCCCGCCAGAGCGCGGAGTTGTCTCTTACAACACCTCATCCGTCACGGCTGACGCCGTGCCAAAGCCTTCTCCTCAAGGAGAAGGCTTTGGCAGCGCTTCGCTGATTTCCCACACCGGGCACATTATATCCACGCAAAAAACCGGCCTGTGACTGGCACAGGCCGGTTTTTTCTGTTTCGATATCCTCTTCGCCCCAGATATCCTCTTCGCCCCAAAGCCTCACACCAGACGGTTCCGGGGCAGGCCGAAGCTCACCGCGATGGCGGTGTCCACCCGGTCCATCACGTCCCGGTCCACCCGGCCCATCCGCTCCCGCAGACGCCGCTTATCCAGCGTGCGCACCTGCTCCAGCAGGATCACCGAGTCCTTGGGCAGCCCGCTGCTGGCGGCAGCCACCTCGATATGTGTGGGCATCTTCGCCTTCCCCGTCTGGGAGGTGATGGCCGCCGCGATCACCGTGGGCGAGTGGCGGTTGCCGGTGTCGTTCTGGACGATCAGAACCGGGCGCACGCCCCCCTGCTCGCTGCCGACCACGGGGCTCAGATCGGCGTAAAAGATATCGCCGCGCTTGACTATCGTATCCACAAAGTTCACACTCCGCCGCCAAGAAGTACCCGGCGCTGCCCGGGTCACTCTCATTCTCCCACGCAGCCGCGGAATTTATACCCCTGTGTGAAATTCGCTGTTTCCCCGCCCCGTTTTATCCTATGCCGCGGGCCTTAAAAACGCAACATCAGCTCCCGGCCCACCACCTGGCCGTGGCGCAGGTAGACCCGGGGCACACGCTTGCTGACGGCGCAGGTGATCTCGTAGGAGATGGTGCCCGCCAGCGCCGCCACCTCGTTGACGCTGATGTGATTGCCGAAGATCTCCACCTCGTCGCCCTCCTGCACCTGAGGCAGGTCCGTCAGATCGATCATGGACATGTCCATGCAGATCCGGCCCCGCTGGGGCGCCGGACCGTAGTCGGTCATCATGCGGCAACGGCCCGACAGGCACCGGAAGAAGCCGTCGGCGTAGCCGTAGGGCACCACGCCCATCCGGGTGGGGCGCTGGGCCGTAAAGGTGCGGCCGTAGCTGACGGTGGTGCCGGGGTCGTAGTTCTTGATGATGCTGACGGTGGTCTTCAGGGTCATCACCGGCTTGAGGCCCAGCTGCGCGGCAAACTCGCCGCAGCCGTACTGCAGGAGGCCGGGGCGGATCATGTCCATCCAGGCGTCGGGCCACAGGGCCGTGGCGCCGGTGTTGGCGCAGTGGTGCAGGGCGAATTTGCGGCCCCAGCGCGCCTCCACCGCCTCAAAGGTGCGGCGGAACAGGTCCAGCTGACCCCGGGTGTATGCCACGCTGGTCTCCTTGTCCGGCTCGTCGGACACGGCGAAGTGGGTGAACACGCCCTCTACGTCCAGGCCCGGCAGGGCGCAGGCCTCGGTCACGTCGGCCACCGCCCGGTCAAAATGCTCGCCCTGGCACAGAAAGCCCACCCGGGACATGCCGGTGTCCAGCTTCATATGGACCTTCAGAACGCCGCCATGGCGCACCGCCTCCGCGCTGTAGGCCTTCGCCGCCTGGGGAGAGGTGACGGCCTGGGTCACGCGGAGGTCGATGAGATGACCCACCTGGTCGGCGGGGGTATAGCCCAGGATCAGGATGGGCAGGCGGATGTGGTTGGCCCGGAGCTCCATGGCCTCGTCGACGCTGCTGACGGCCAGATAGTCCGCCCCCAGCTCCTCCAGCAGCCGGGAATAGGGGATGGCGCCGTGGCCGTAGGCGTCCGCCTTCACCACGCCCAGGAATTTCACGTGCTCACCCACGTGGGCGCGGAGCGTCCGGTAGTTGTGCTCCAGGGCGTCCAGGTCGATCTCCGCCCAGGTCCTCTTCAGTGTAGATTCCATGTGTGTCTCCTGTCCTTTCTCAGTCCTCCGCGGCCTCCAGCTCGGTCCGGAAGGACGTTATTGCAGCCGACAGCACCAGGTGCTCGGCCATGGTAAACTCCGCGTAGACGACATCCAGCGTGTCGCCGTCAAACCAGGCGGTCACCGCCACCTTGTCCCCGGAGGGGGCGGTGGTGTCCAGGGTCAGACGCAGGCACTCCCGCTCCCCCAGCGTCTCCCGGCCCTCCTCCAGCACGTAGCCGGAGGACGCCGCCTTCAGAAGCCAGGGCAGACAGTTGGCGGCGCACAGGTCCGTCAGCGTGCCCGCCGACAGAGACAGATCCCCGTAGGCGAGGGTCAGGTCCTCCCCGGAGACGGAGGCGGTGGTCCCCGCCAGCTCCGCCGGGGCGGTGACGGTGACGGCGCAGTCCCCGTCCCGGTCAAAGGTACAGTCCAGCGTGAACGTCCGGTTCTCCTCCGGCAGATGGCAGACCACGTCCGCCGTCAGCTCCGCCGATCTCACGGCGGCATAGTGGGCCTGGAGGGCCTCCGCCTCCTTCGCCCGGCCGCAGCCGGTCAGCAGCAGCGCCGCCAGCAGCAGCCACGGTACGATCTTTCGCATCCTTGCCTCCCTTCGGAGGCTCTCCAATTCCCGTCAGATGTGTCTGGGATATCGTCTCTCTATTTCGCCCACGGCGTCGGAGATCCGCTCCAGCAGATCCGTGGGGGTCATGGACCGCTCCGTCTTGTCCCGGGCGGCCAGATCCCCCGCCAGGCCGTGGAGATACGCCGCCGCGCAGCAGGCCGCGAACGGCTCCACCCCCTGGCCCAGCAGGGACACCGCCATGCCGGAGAGGATATCGCCGCTGCCGCCCTTGGCCATGCCGCTGTTGCCGGTGGGGTTCACCGCCAGGCGGCCGTCCGGGGCGGCGATCACCGTCCGGTGGCCCTTGAGGATGAGATAGACGCCCCGGTCCCGGGCGAACGCGGCGGCGGCGGCCTCCCGGCCCGCCGTCAGATCGCCGATCCGGGCGAATTCCCCCTCATGGGGCGTCAGCACCGTGACCAGCCCGCGGCGCCGGTCCAGTTCATCTATATGTCCCTGGAGAGCGTTTATGCCGTCGGCGTCCAGCACCAGCGGCTGCGGGAGATCCAGCAGACGGCGCGTCAGGGCGTCCGTCTCCTGGCTCCGGCCCAGGCCGCAGCCCAGGAGCACCGCGTCACAGGGCGCCGCGGCGGCGCGGACCGTCTCCTCCGCCCGGAGGGACAGCTTCCCCTCCCCGGTGTCCGGCAGCGGGAAGGCCATGACCTCGTCGCACTTGGCGGCCACCACGCTCCATGCCCGCTCCGGCACGCCCAGATACACCAGGCCGCTGCCCATGCGCACGGCGGCACGGCTTGCGAACACCGGCGCGCCGGTGAAGCCCACGCTGCCGCAGAGGCAGTATATCTTGCCGAAGGTGCCCTTGTGGCCCAGGGGGTCCCGGACGGGCAGGGCGGCGGCTGCGAAATCGGCGGTCAGCTCCATAGGTGCGGCTCCTTTCTCCACGCGTTTTTTCCGAGTATCAGTATACACCTGCTGTCAATCGTTGAAAAGCGGGAAAAACGCTCTTGCAACAGGAAAAAAACTGTGTTATAAATATTATTTGTAATGTGAAAAAAGCGAAGAACGGGAAGTACCGCGGAGCACCGCCCCAGCAGAGAGGACCGGCCACAGGCTGCAAGCCGGTTCGGGGATCGGGCCGCGGCGTTCGCCCGGGAGCTGCCGCGAGGAAATGCGCGGCCGGGTCGGCCCACGTTACCGGGCCTGTAAGAGCGCCGCCCTCCGGGCGGCGAAGCCGGGTGGTACCGCGGAGGGTCATGCCTTTCGTCCCTGTATTGGAGGGACGGAGGGCTTTTTTGTCGCCCTCGCCCCGGAGAACGCAATCAAATTCCGAAGAACAGGAGTGTAACAGATGAAGCAGCAGTTGGAACAGCTCCGCTCCGCCGCCCTGGCCGCCATTTCCCAGGCCGGAGGCGTGGAGGATCTGGAGAACGCCCGGATCAGATTCCTGGGCAAGAAGGGTGAGCTGACCGCCGTGCTCCGGCAGATGGGCAAGCTGAGCCCCGAGGAGCGCCCCGCCATGGGCCAGCTGGCCAACGAGGTCCGCGCCGCCATGGAGAAGGCCATCGACGAGACCCGCGCAGAGCTGGAGGCCGCCGCCCTGGAGCGGAGACTCCGGAACGAGGCCGTGGACGTGACGGTGCCCGGCGAGAAGGTGGCTATCGGTCACAAGCACCCCATGTATATCGCCCTGGACGAGATCAAGGAGATCTTCGTGGGCATGGGCTTTACCGTGCTGGACGGGCCGGAGGTGGAGCTGGCGGAGCTGAACTTCGACCGGCTCAACGCCGAGGAGGGACACCCCTCCCGGGACTGGTCCGACACCTTCTATTTCAAGGAGGACAGCAGCGTCATGCTCCGGTCCCAGACCAGCCCCATGCAGGTCCGGGCCATGGACTCCATGCCCCTGCCCATCCGCATCATCGCCCCGGGCCGCGTCTACCGCAAGGATGAGGTGGACGCCACCCACAGCCCCATGTTCCACCAGGTGGAGGGCATGGTCATCGACCGGAACATCACCATGGCCGACCTGAAGGGCACCCTCAACGCCGTGGTGGAGCAGCTCTACGGCAAGGGCACCCAGACCCGGTTCCGCCCCCACCACTTCCCCTTCACCGAGCCCAGCTGCGAAATGGACGTCCAGTGCCACAAGTGCGGCGGCAAGGGCTGCCCCACCTGCAAGGGCGAGGGCTGGATCGAGCTGCTGGGCGCCGGGATGATCCATCCCCACGTGCTGGAGATGGCCGGCATCGACCCGGAGGAGTGGTCCGGCTGGGCCTTCGGCATCGGCCTGGAGCGCACCGCCATGCGCCGGTTCAAGATCGACGATCTGCGGCTCATTTTCGAAAATGACGTCCGCTTCCTGGAACAATTTTAATCTCACGAAAAATGCTGACGCATTTTTTCCGTGAACTCTCTTGCGGTCTGCTGCAGCGCACTCGCTGGCGCATAAGTACGTGTTGCCAAATCAAGATTTGGACACTCACTTATCGCTGCGCTCCCACGTTTGCAGACCGAGAAGTGTTTTTTGCCACGTACACGCCGCGGCAAAAAATGACTTGATTTCTTCGCGGCGTGCGCGCCGCGAACTCTGCGAGGCCGACTGCAAAGGGGCCTCCCTGAAAGGAGAATAGTAGAATATGGATCTGAGCCGTAAATGGTTGAACGAGTTCGTGGACGGCGTGTCCGTCAGCGACATCAATGACAAGGATTTTTCCGAGGCCATGACCCTCAGCGGGTCCAAGGTGGAGACCTTCCGCTGTCTGGGCGAGGGCATCGACAAGGTGGTGGTGGGCCGGATCACGGCCATGGAGCGCCACCCGGATTCCGACCACATGTGGGTGGTGCAGGCCGACGTGGGCGGCGAGGCGCCCCTCCAGATCGTCACCGGCGCGTGGAACGTCCACGTGGGCGACCTGGTGCCGGTGGCCCTCCACGGCGCCTCCCTGCCCGGCGGGAAGAGGATCGAGCGGGGCAAGCTGCGGGGCGCGCTGTCCGACGGCATGCTGTGCGGCCTGCGGGAGCTGGGGCTGGACGAGCGGGACTTCCCCTACGCCGCCGTCACCCCCGCCGCGCTGCTGAACGACTACCGCCCCATCGACCCCGCCAAGCCCTCCATCGGCGCCGACATCCGGCCCGGCGATAAAATCTACGGGCCGGTGGTGTGCGCCAGGGTCGTCGCGGAGAGCACCGTTCTGCTGGATACCGGCAGCGGCACCGTTACCGTGGAGACCCCCTGCGCCAACCTGCACGACGGGGATCTGGTGGCCTACAACACCAGGAATAACAGCATCTGTACAGTGGAAGACCTTCACGCCCAGCAGCGGGAGTTCCCCCACTGCATCAGCGACGGCATTTTCATTCTCCGGGAGGACTGCCGGATCGGCGACGACATCAAGGCCGTGACGGGTCTGGACGACCACGTGGTGGAGTTCGAGATCACCCCCAACCGGCCCGACTGCCTCAGCGTCATCGGGCTGGCCCGGGAGGCCGCCGCCACCTTCGATCAGCCCCTCCATCTCCACGAGCCGGTGGTGAAGGGCGGCGCCCAGGGCGTGCTCACCGACCTGCTGGACGTGGAGACCCCGGACGCCGACCTGGTGCCCCGGTACACCGCCCGGATGGTGCGGAACGTGAAGATCGCCCCCTCTCCCAAGTGGATGCGGGAGCGGCTGCGGGCCATGGGCGTGCGGCCCATCAACAACATCGTGGACATCACCAACTACGTGATGATGGAGTACGGCCAGCCCATGCACGCCTTCGACTACCGCTACGTCAAGGGCGGGAAGATCATCGTCCGGCGGGCCAAAGAGGGCGAGGAGTTGACCACGTTGGACGGCAACGTCCGGAAGCTGACCGCCAACCACCTGGTCATCGCCGACGAGACCCGGGCCGTGGGTCTGGCGGGCGTGATGGGCGGCGAGAACAGCGAGATCGTGGCGGACACCGCCGACGTGGTGTTCGAGTCCGCCAACTTCGACGGCACCTGCATCCGCAAGGGCGCCCTGGCCCTGGGCATGCGCACCGAGGCCTCCGCCAAGTTCGAGAAGGGTCTGGACCCCATGAACACCCTGCCCGCCGTGAACCGGGCCTGCGAGCTGGTGGAGCTGCTGGGCGCCGGAGAGGTGGTGGACGGCGTCATCGACGTGCTGAACTTCGTGCCCCAGCCCACCGTGCTGGCCCTGCGGCCTGACAAGGTAAATGCCTTGCTGGGTACTGACGTAGCAACGGATGAGATGGTCCGCATCCTGCGGAAGCTGGACTTCACCGTGGAGGGTGAGACCGTCACCGTGCCCTCCTGGCGGGGCGACGTGAGCCACTACTCGGATCTGGCCGAGGAGGTGGCCCGGTTCCACGGCTACAACAACATCCCCTGCACCCTCATGCGGGGCGAGACCACCCGGGGCGGCTTCTCCGAGGCGGAGAATCTGGAGCGCCGGCTGGGGACCGTGTGCCGCAGCGTGGGCTGCGACGAGATCATCACCTACTCCTTCATCTCCCCCACCTGCTACGACAAGATCCGCTGGCCGGAGGGCGACCCGCGCCGGGAGAGCTTCCGCATCCTGAACCCCCTGGGCGAGGACCGCTCCATCATGCGGACCACCACCCTGCCCTCCATGCTGGAGATCCTGACCCGGAACTGCAACTTCCGCAACAAGGCCGCCCGGCTCTATGAGTTCGGCCGGATCTATCTCCCCGGCGGGCCCGACGGCCTGGCCGACGAGCGGAAGTTCCTGACCCTGGGCATCTACGGCGAGGGCACCGACTTCTTCACCCTCAAGGGCGTGGTGGAGGCCATCCTCCGGTCCGTCCGGGCGGAGAACGTCCGCTTTGAATCCGACAGTGCCAATCCCAGCTACCACCCCGGCCGCTGCGCCAAGGTCTGGGCCGGGGACACGCTGGTCGGCACCCTGGGCCAGATCCACCCGCTGGTGGAGCGAAATTACGACATGGACACGGAGCTGTACTGCGCCGAGCTGTCCATGGACGCCCTGATGGCCGCGCAGGGCCCCGAGCCCCTCTACACCCCCCTGCCCCGGTTCCCCGCCGTCACCCGGGATATCGCCGTGGTGTGCGCCGAGGAGGTCACCGTGGGCGCGCTGGAGGACTGCATCCGCCGTGGCGCCAGAGGCCTTTTGAAGGACGTGGCCCTGTTCGACATCTACCGGGGCCCCGGCATCGCCCCGGGCATGAAATCCGTGGCCTTCAACCTGACCCTCCGCAGCGACGAGCGGTCTCTCACCGCCGAGGACGCCGACGCCGACGTGGCGGCGATCCTGGAGGCCCTGCGGACCGAGCTGGGCGCCGTCCGTCGGTAACAAGAGGTTACAATTTGGTGAATTTTCCTCTTTACATTGAGAAAATTTTGGCGTATACTCTGTGATAAGGAGCAACAGAAAGGCGGTGTCCCACATGGATGAGTTTACCAGGAAGTTCAATGCCGCGGAGGACAAGGACGTGCAGATCCATCACGTTCTCACCGCCGTGTACGAGGCCCTGAAGGAAAAGGGTTACAACCCCATCAACCAGATCGTGGGCTATATCCTCTCCGAGGACCCCACCTATATCACCAACCACAAGGGCGCCCGGGCTCTGATCTGCAAGATCGACCGGGACGAGCTGCTCCAGGTGCTGGTAAAGCACTATCTGGACGTATAACGCGGATTGTCGCAGCACAGGCCGCCGGGTTTCCCCGGCGGTCTGTTTTTTCTCCGATAGACGAGCAGGCCTTTCATTTGCATGGGGAGATTGTGAAGAGGGGATGGGAGTCCCCTCTTCACGTTTGATCTGCGCAGAGGCAGAGCAAGCTCTGCCTCTGCCTGTTCCGCGCATCGCGCGGAACAGGCCGCCGGGTTTCCCCGGCGGTCTGTTTTTTCTCAAAAAACGGCATATCCGCTTTTTGAGATGGGACTTGCAGCCCACTTCGCGCACTCGCCCCATGCGGGGCTCGCACACTTCGTGACCTGAGATGTGTATTTTGCCACGTTCACGCCGCGGCAAAATACGATTCCACGCCTTCGCACCGTGCGCGGTGCGAACTCTGCGAGGCATTTTTGACAAGTAAAGGCAGGTACCCGGTTTTCGCGCTTAACCCCCGGTTCACACTTATTTTATAATTTACATAATTGACAGAATGGCCGTCGTGTGTTACAATTTGGTTACAAAATCAGTATGAGGAGACTGTGAAAATGGCAGAGACCAAAAAGGCCGAGGGCCTGATGTACCGCAACCACCCCCTGCGCCGGATCGACAACCTGATCTACTACGGCAGCATGGCGGACAAATACATCGTGATGTTCCAGATCCTGGATACCAAAAAGGAGAAGGATCTGGACGTGGCCACCCGGGTCAGCGTGCAGCTGCAGCTGACCGATCCCGATCTGAAGAGCCGGGACCGGGTGGTGAAGAAATCCGAGAAGGACAGCCTCTACGCCGCTATGGACGTGGGCGCCATCTGGCTGGAACGGGCTTTGGCCGGCAAGCTGTAAGCACCCGCCCCGACGGAAAAAGGAGTTTCCCATGAAGCATCTGCGTAAAAATCTTACCTCGCTGGCCGTGGCCTTGGTGATGACGGCGGCCCTGTGCGCCGCGGTGATCTTCACCGGACAGACCTCCGCCGTGGCCGAGACCGGCAGCAACGTTGTCCGGTCCGGGACGCCGGAGGTTCAGACCGGCGATCTGGAGATCGCCGACGCGTCCGGTATTCTGGCCGGAGCGAATCTCCGGTCCACCCTCCCCGCCGCCCACGCGGTGCTGGAGGCGCCGCCCATGCCCAGCGCCCTGGGTCCCCTGGCCGGCGCCATGAACGCGCCGGAGGCTCCCGAGGAGAAGCAGGAGGACAGCGAAAAGGCGGAGAAGGCCGAGGCCACGAAGGCGGACTCCCAGCCGGAGGACACGGCCACGGCGGCCGCGACGCCCCCGAAGGCGGAGACCCCCGCCGCCACGACCCAGCCCGCTCCCGCCCTGCCCGCCTCCGACACCTCCGTGATCTACGTGGGCACGGTGAGCAGCTCCGGCGTCCGGGTCCGCACGGCACCGGTCAGCGGCAGCATCATCACCAACCTCAACGCCGGCACCGTGGTGTCCATCTACGGCCTGCAGGACGGCTGGTACAAGGTGGGCTATGACGGCAAGACCGGCTACATGTCCGCCGACTACGTCACCGCCCGGACCTCCGCCTCCGATCTCTCCGGCTACGGACGCGTCACCGCCGACGCCCTGAACCTGCGCACCGGACCCGGCAGCGGCTACGGCGCCATCCAGACCGTCAGCAGCGGCCAGTACGTGAGCCTCACCGGCTTTGAGAACGGCTGGTACGCCGTATCCTACAACGGCACCAGCGGCTACATGTCCGGCGACTGGCTGTCCCCTGTGGCTACCAAGCCGGCCCCGGCACCCACGCCTGCGCCGACACCCACGCCGACGCCCTCGGAGCCGGAGCCCACACCGGAGCCTGACCCCGAACCGGCCCCCGGCAGCGGCAACGGCAGCAGCATCGTGGACTATGCCGTCCAGTTCATCGGGACCCCATACGTCTATGGCGGCGCCTCCCCCTCCGGCTTTGACTGCTCCGGCTTCACCATGTACGTGTTCCAGCACTTCGGGTACAGCCTGCCCCACGGCGCCACCGGCCAGCTGCGCTACGGCACCGCCGTCAGCAAGAGCGACCTGCAGCCCGGCGACCTGGTGTTCTTCTACGATCCCGCCTACGGCGGAAGCGGCATCACCGCCACCCATGTGGGCATCTATGCCGGCAACCGGCAGTTCCTCCACGCCAGCAGCTACTACGGCGGCGTGTGCTACTCCAGCATCGACGATCCCTACTATTACAGCCCCTATTTCGTCGGCGCCCGGCGGATGGGCTGAAATCGCGGAATCAAAACCTCCGGCTAAGCCGGAGGTTTGACTAAGCCCTATAAGGGCTTTTTGCGGACGAAGCCCCTTAAGGGGCCCGAAAAGGTTTGCCAACCGCATTGCTTTCTCGGGCTACCCCTTAAGGGG
>Ga0208297_1000319_pt1 | contig 114568 bp, 94 predicted proteins | sample LMS_cellobiose_e_FD_187367 | JGI IMG/M metagenome (GOLD analysis project Ga0208297, IMG submission 187367) | Rumen-fistulated moose microbial communities from Alaska, USA - LMS_cellobiose_enrichment (SPAdes) (version 2) | ecosystem: Host-associated > Mammals > Digestive system > Stomach > Rumen...
TTCGGGGCAAATACAATATGGTACTTGCAATTCCACTTACTGTGTGATAAACTTTGTACCGGTTCTTTCATTACGGCCTCCTCGGTTGTTTGTGACGATGGCTGGCGAGCCTTTCGTTACTATAACCTCTGGAGGCTTTTTCGTCTCGCTTGAATCTGAAGATTTCGGCTACTCACCGGCTAAGCCGGTGGTTTTTTTGCCCCGAGGACGGGACAAAAAAACGGAACCGTCCGCGATTTGCGAACGGCTCCGTTTCGGGTATCGTCCGGCTTAATTGAATTGGGCGTTGTCGACCTTGCGGCCGATCAGGATCTCGGCGATCTGAACGGCGTTGAGCGCCGCGCCCTTGAGCACCTGATCGCCGGAGACGAAGATGTCCAGTCCGCGCTTGTCGTCGCGCGAGATATCCTGCCGGATGCGTCCCACCTGCACGTCGTAGCGGCTGGTCGCCTCGACGGGCATCGGGTAGAGGCACTTCGCGGGATCGTCGACCACGGTGACGCCGGGGGCGGCGGCGAGGATCCGCCGCGCCTCGTCCGGGGTAATCTCCTCGGCGAACTCGAGGTTCAGCGCCTCGGAGTGAGCGCGCAGCACCGGCACCCGCACGCAGGTGCAGCTGATCCGGAGCGAGTCGTCGTGGAGCATCTTCCGCGTCTCGTTGAGCATCTTCAGCTCTTCCTTGGTGTAGCCGTTGGGCTGGAAAGCGTCGATGTGCGGGATCAGATTGAAGCCGATCCGGTGGACGAACGCGCGCGGCTCGATCGGCTGGTCGTCCAGCAGCTGCCGGGTCTGGAGCAACAGTTCGTTCATGCCTTTGGCTCCCGCGCCGCTGGTCGCCTGATAGGTCGCCGCGACCAGCCGCCGGAGTTTCTTCGCCCGGTGCAGCGGAGCGACCGCGACCAGCATGATGATCGTCGAGCAGTTGGGATTGGCGATGACGCCGCGGTGCTTAGCCACGTCCTCGGGGTTGACCTCGGGGACGACCAGCGGCACGTCGGCCTCCATGCGGAAGGCGCTGGAATTGTCGATCATCACCGCGCCCGCGTCGGTGACGGCCTGGCGGAACACCTTGGAGATGTCGCTGCCCGCCGAGAAGAGCGCGATGTCGACGCCCTTGAACGACGCCTCGGTCATCTCCTCGATGACGACCTTTTCGCCCTTGAACGTCGCGGTCTTGCCCGCCGAACGCGCCGATGCCAGAAGTTTGATCCGGGAGACCGGAAAGTTACGCTTTTCGAGCGTGTTGATCATTTCCACGCCGACGGCGCCGGTGGCGCCCGCTACTGCGACGCAATACTCCTTCGCCATGATAAATGTCTGTCCTCAATGTTTGGATTGCTGAACGCGGTTCATTATAAAACGCCGTTTCGATCGACGGAAGAACCGCAACGAAAACCGTTTATAATATAAACCCCGGTCCGTGGAATTTCAATTTGTCCGACTTGAAAAATTCCCCCGCGCGTACTATATTCACCTTTCATTATGGAAACGACCGACTTCAACATCGAAAAACTCTCCGCCGGTGAACTCGCGGAACTGATCCGCTACCACAACCGGCGTTACTGGGAACTGGGCGAACCCGAGATCACCGACGCCCGCTACGACGAACTGGTGCGGGCGCTCGCCGCCGTCGCGCCGGATCACGAACTGCTGTCCGAGATCTCCTCGCCCGCGGTGGAAAGTTCGGGCAAGGTGCGCCACGCCGAGCCGATGCTCTCGCTCGACAAGGCGTACTCGCTCGAAGAACTCCTCGCGTGGCTGGATAAATTCCGCCGCTCCCCCGGCGAGGAACTGCTCGTCGAACCCAAGTACGACGGGATCAGCGTCAACTACGACGGCCGCGTACTCTCGACCCGAGGCGACGGCGAGGTGGGTGAAAACGTCTCCGACAAGATCCCGCTCATCGAACTCGAAGCCCCCGGCTACCGCGGACCGCTCGACCGTCCCGCCCGCGGCGAACTGCTGATCCGCAGCGACGACTTCCGGACGCTCTACGCCAACATCCGCAAAAAGGACGGCGGCGTGTACAAGAACTCCCGCAACGCCGTCGCCGGGATCATGACGCTCAAGGACATTGCCCCCATGCTGGTCCAGCACGCCAAACTGACGCTGGCGGACTACCGCCTCGTTTCGCACCGCGTCCGCGCCGACGAACTCGCCGCCAAATGGGAAGAGCTGAAGCGGGAACTCGTCGAACTGCCCTATCCGCAGGACGGCATCGTCGTCAAACTCGCCGACGCCGCCTACCGCGCTTCGCTCGGCAACACCGCCCACCACCCGCGCGGCGAGATCGCCTACAAGTTCACCAACCGCTCGTGCGAGACCGCGCTGCTCGACGTCGAGTGGAGTTTCGGCAAGAACAACCTGACCCCCGTGGCGCACCTCGCCCCGGTGGAACTTTCGGGCATCACCATCAAACGCGCCACGCTGCACAACGCGCAGAACCTGATCGACATGGACATTCAGATCGGCGACACCGTGACCGTCGAGCGCGCGGGCGACGTGATCCCCTACATCTCGGCGCGCAAGCCCGGAGCCCAACGCCGCAGCGCCCTGATCGACCGCTGCCCCTCGTGCGGAGCGCAACTGGTGCGGCGCGGCCCGGAACTCGTCTGCCCCGCCGCCGACTGCCCCGAGACCGGACTCCAGCGGCTGCTCGCCGCGCTGCGCAGTTTCGGCGTGGAGCGCCTCGGCGAACCGACGCTGCGCAAACTGGTCAAGTCGTGCGGCATCCGGCACGTCGCGGACCTCTTCCGGATCACCGCCGCCGACCTCCTGAAGATCGAGGGATTTCAGAAAAGATCCGCCGAGAATCTGGTGAACGAGATCCGCAAGGCGCGCCGCGTCGAGGAGTACAAACTGCTCGCGTCGCTCAACATCCCCAATGTCGGCGCCAATATTGCGAAAAAACTGCTGGAAAAACATTCGCTCGACGAACTGCGGCAGCTGTCCCCCGCCGAACTGATCCGGCTCGACGGCGTCGGTCCCGAGCGCGGCGCCGCCATCGCCCGCGAGTTCGCCGCCCAGCGGGAGTATCTGGACGAACTCCTCGCCGCGGTCGAAGTCGTCCGTCCCGGCGCCGACACCGCCGAACCCGGGCGCGGCAAGGTCTGCTTCACGGGAAAAATGCCCGAAAAGCGCTCGTTCTACGAAAAACTCGCGGCGAACGCCGGGTTCGAACCGGTCGACGCGGTCACCAAAGACCTCGCGCTGCTCGTCGCCGCCGACCCCGCGGCGAACGGCGGAAAACTCGCCGCCGCCCGGAAAAACGGCATCCGCATCATCGCGCTCGACGAGTTCCTGAAACTCGCCGCCGACGCGGCTCCCGCGGCGGAAGCCCAGCCCGTTAGCGACGATCTGTTCGGAAACTTATAGAAACCTTCAAGTACAGGTGCAGTCATGGATGAACACACACATCAACGCCCGTCGTGGGACGAATACTTCATGTCGATAGCCCAGGTCGCCGCCACCCGCAGCAACTGCCGCCGCCGTCAGGTCGCGGCGGTGCTGGTGCGCGACCACCGCATCATCTCGACCGGATACAACGGCACCCCGCGCGGCATCAAAAACTGCGACGAAGGCGGTTGCCCGCGCTGCAACTCCGACACTCCCTCCGGGCACGACCTCGGCACCTGCCTCTGCAGCCACGCCGAGGAGAACGCCATCGTGCAGGCCGCCTACCACGGGATCATGGTCAAAGGCGCGACGCTCTACACCACCTTCAGCCCCTGCCTGCTCTGCGCCAAAATGATCATCAACGCCGGGATCGAGGAGGTCGTCTACCACGCGCGCTACAGCATCGACGACGTATCGCTGTCGCTGCTCCGCGAGGCGGGGGTGCGCGTCCGTCCGCTCCGCCGCGAAGGAGAAGTCCTGTGAAGCCGCTCGAACACCCCGAACTCGGTCTGCTCACTCTCGACGCCGCCCGCCGGTGGCGGGAGGAACTGCGCGCCGTCGGTAAAAAACTCGTCGTCACCAACGGCTGCTTCGACATCATGCACCGCGGGCACGCCGCCTACCTGCGCGAAGCCCGCGCCCAGGGCGACGCGCTGCTGGTGCTCGTCAACTCCGACGCCTCGGTGCGCCGTCTGAAGGGCGAGAAGCGTCCGGTGGTGGGCGAGGTCGACCGCGCCTTCATGCTCTGCGCGCTGGCCGCCGTCGACCGGGTGGTGATCTTCGACCGCGAACGCTGCGACCGCGAACTGGCCGCGCTCGCCCCCGACGTCTACGTCAAGGGCGGCGACTACACGCTCGACAAACTCGACCCCGGCGAACGCGGCGCGCTCCTCGCCGCCGGGACGAATATCGTCTTCAAGCCGTTCATCCACGGTTTTTCCACCACGACGCTGATCCGGCGCATCCTCGACGCCGAAACGCGCTGAAACGCCGCCCTCAGCGGCGGCGGAAGTGCCGCCGGATGGAGCGACAGTCCCCCGTCGTCACCGGAATGAACAGCCCCGCGCCCATCAGGAAGCGCCCCGAATAACTCTCGCCGCTCTCCGTGTCGACGTAGCAGCCGTCGGGATCCAGCCCCCGCAGCCGCACCCGCTCGAGCTTGGGGTTCGGCAGCGCCCGGATCCGCACCGCCGTGAAGACGAATTCGCTTTGGTCCTTGGCGACCACCTGCCACGCGCAGAGGTTGGCGGTGTGGGGCGACGTCAGCCGCACCAGATCGCCGTCGAGCAGCAGTTGTTCCGTCGCCCGGGCGGCGGCGAGCTGGCGCTTCACCACCTCGTCGTCCTCGGCGGTGAAGGTCCCCGGATCGAGTTCGTACCCGAACGCCCCCGTCATCGCCACATCGCCCCGGGTCGCAAGCGGCGTCACCCGCGCCACATGGCGGCTCGGCACCGCCGAAACGTGCGCCCCCATCGTGCTCAGCGGATAACCGAAACTCGTCCCGTACTGGATGAACAGCCGCTCGTAGGCATCGGTGTCGTCACTGGTCCAGATCTGCGGCGTGTAGTAGAGCATCCCGGCGTCGAAACGGCCGCCGCCCGAGGAACAGCCCTCGATCAGAAGTTCCGGGTAGCGCTCGCGCAGGCGCTCCAGCAGCGAGTAGGTGCCGAGCACGAACCGGTGCTCCGCCTCGCCCTGCCGGTCGGCGGGCAGGATCGCCGAACCCGCCTCGGTGATCGGACGGTTCGCGTCCCACTTCACATACTCAATGCGCGTGCTGTCCAGAATGGCGGACATCTGCCGGAACAGCTGCTCCACCACCTCCGGGCGGCCCATGTCGAGCACCAGCTGGTTGCGCCCCAGACTCGGCGGACGGCCCGGAATATGCAGGCACCAGTCGGGGTGGGCGCGGTAAAGATCGCTGTCCGGCGAGACCATCTCCGGCTCGAACCACAGCCCGAACTTCAGCCCGAGCGCGTGGATCTGTTCCGACAGCGCCGGGAGTCCCGACGGCAGTTTCCGGTCGTAGACCACCCAGTCGCCGAGGCTCGAAGTACCGTCGTCGCGGTGCCCGAACCACCCGTCGTCGAGAACGAACATGTCCATCCCCAGTTCGGCGGCGCGCTTCGCAAAGGCGAGGATCTGCCCCTCCGTGAAGTTGAAGCGCGTCGCCTCCCAGTTGTTGATCACGATCGGGCGCTCCCGGTGCGCCCACTTGGGGTCGATGATGTGCTCGCGCAGAAAGTCGTGGAACGCCCGGCTCAGGTCGCCGAAGCCCGAAGCCGAAAACAGCGTGATCGCCTCCGGCGCCTGAAAACTTTCGCCCGGAGCCAGTTTCCAGCGGAAACGCTCGGGATTGATCCCGAACTGCACCCGCACCGTTTCGTACTGCTCGCGCTCGATCTCCGCCAGATGGCAGCCGCTGTAGACGAGCATCTGCCCCCATGCCCGGCCGTGCGTTTCGTCCGCGTCCGGGTCGCAGAGGATGAAGAACGGATTGATCTGGTGCCCCGACAGCCCCCGGTTGCTCCCCAGCGCCCGGATCCCGTGGCCCAGCCGCGCCCGCTCGAAGTGACGCTCCCGCACCCACGCCCCGTGGAACGAGACCACATCCAGCGGCTCCGCCGGGAAGTCCAGTGTCAGACTGGCGAGTTTTTCCACCGTCACCGCTTCGTCGCCCCGATTCGTCGCCCGCACGCTGCGGATCACCCCCGGGACCCCCGCGAAAATACTGTACGACAGCACGAACTCCACCCGGATCGCCGCGTCGGCGAGCGTGATCTCCAGCGTCTGCGCCTCGGACTTGCCCGCGAAACTCGACGGCAGCCCCGGCAGTTCCGGCTTGCCCGCATAGATCCGGTGCGAAACAAACTTCGCATCCACCGCGTTGAACCCGTCCGGAGTGCGCACCTGCGCCGACGCCACCCGGAAATCCCCGCAGCCGAAACTCGAAAACTCCTGCGGCAGATTGCTCAGCGACCCGCTCCCCCGCTGCGCCCCCTCCGGCACCGGACTCTGAGCCCGCGGCGTCGCATCGTAGGCGAAAAGCCGCGCCGCCTCCTCACCCGGCAATTCCGGACCGTAGTACAAGTGCACCAGCCGCTCGTAAAGCGGATGCACCATCAACGCATAGGTACACCCCCCCGACGTCAGAACAAACAACCGCTTCTCCGGATAATATGCTATGCCCATTGCCGCACTCTCCTCCTTTTGGTGATGGCGTTTTCGGATCCTTTGCCATACCATACCACGCCGCAGAGAAAAAAACAACCTCGCGTCACCGGATAACCTCACCCACCGATTTGGCTTTTTGGCGCTTCCGGTGGTATATTATGGCACACACCGCAAGGAGAGATGGTCGAGTGGTTTATGGCTGCGGTCTTGAAAACCGCCGCGGGTCAATCCCCGCCGGGGGTTCGAATCCCCCTCTCTCCGCCATTTTTATTTTAAATTCCTGTTTTGTAATGGATTAAGTTTAATCCACGTTCTGACCGCTTGCTTCCCGTTTGGTACACGTTGTGGACCACAGGGAGCGAAAAATGAATGTTCCGGTCAGAAATCTTGTGTCCCGCCGCAATAAATACTACTTCCGTTGCCGTTTCCCTCAATGCCGGATGTCCTACGATGTGTCCGCCATACAGCGCTATGGATACGGGCATGAAAAAGACAACCCGAGCGAAATAAAAATCTGAAATCATGCGGAATGTTCTGTCGAAACTCGCGGCAAGAAACATACCCTGTCTTCCTGTCCATGACAGCGCCATCGTTCAGTATTTCCGTGAATGGGACTTGCGCCGGGAGATGAACAATGCCTATCGGGGAATGTTCCCCGGTTTTTGGTGCGGCATCGAAAAAAAGTGCGCGTGAATGTGGTTCAAAAATCCCGATGTGACTTTTTCCAAGTACGGAAGGGCAAATCGGGAATGGAAGACCGACGCGAATCGTTGTCGTCCCTTCAAGAAAAAACACGTCGATTTTCGTCGGCGCGGCATCGGGGAACTTGATTTTTACTCTCGTGTGGATTAGATTATATTGGTTTTGTATATTGACACGCCATCAACGGAGGTAAGGCACGGAAAAAAACAGCTGATTGAACACAGACAGTCTTGAATGACTTTCAGCAGACAGCAGGTATCGAAACCGCTAATTTCAAAACCTTGTGAGTTGTCGCTGGAGGGCAGTGCACTTTGTGTACTGGTGCCCCCTTTGCATTCACAAGTGGCTCTTAGCGGTGCCTCGATACCAATGTAATCGGGGCACCTCTTTTTTTTGCTTCGATTTTCCGAAAGTAGCGTAAGATTTTCCGGTTCTATACGCATCAGGTAAAACAGAAAAATAAAACAGGAGCAAAGACACCATGAGTATTCAACTGATTGACTGCCCCGCCTGCGGGAGCAAGATTTCATCACAAGCCGGAGCGTGTCCCCATTGCGGACACCCCATCCACCCGATATTGTGTCATCAAGACAAAACAAATTTGTTTGTCGCAGAGAATTTTAAGTTAAATATTTATGCTGGAATTGAAGCAATTATCATTCAGGGCGTAATTGTTTTCTTCATGGCGTGTAGTTTGATTCATAAGTTAAATGAGTTGTTAATAATTGCATGTATTTTCTATCTTTGCTTTTGGGGATGGCATTTAATGCAAGCTCTTAAAAAGAACGAATCAAGCAAAGTTTTACTTTTGATTTTTTTACCAGTTTTGGGAATGATTTTATGCTCACTTTTGACGCCACAAGAAAACAGAAAGGATGTTGAACGATGAAAACAATCTGTCCCCACTGTAAACAGGAATTTCCGGAAACACCTGATGAATATTTGGGAATGACTCTCCAATGTTCGGTGTGCCAAAAAGAATTTATTTGTGAAAAAGCAAAATTCTGTTCAGAGTGTGGCACACTTAACTATGCAAAAGCGATAAAATGTTCTAAATGTGGTAATTTTTTTCAGGCAATGTCGCAACGCCCAATTACGCCTCAAAAAGATTTTGCATATGACGATATTGAAGAAGTTGAAAATGTTCCGTGGTATAAACGTACGATATTTAAGAAGAGAGAAAAAATTGAATATGAAACAAACATATGGGGATTATTGGCTATTTTTTTAAGTTTGGGAGCATGTTTTGTTCCCGTTTTGATTATACCTGCAATTGTTTATGCACTTTTGGTCCATGCTTCAAAAAGGCAAAGATATATTGCTATTGCTATCGTGATTTTAAGAATGATTGCAAACGTTGCACTTGAAATCAGCAAGTTGATGTAAGAAATTATCAATGGTATAAGCCAAGCTCCCAAGTGTGTGTTTGGGCTTTTGGTTGTTGCGTCTGCCTTAACAACAATAGCCAAGGGGATTGTTTGGCTCATGGGCTTGCTTTGTCGTAAAATGCAAGATTAGCATACAGTATGGTTATTCGCGGCGGTGTTTGCTGTTTGAAAGGAGGTTTTGCAGACGCTGTTGCGCAAGCAGTGGGTTTCTTATCGTATGATGTTAATTCTGGTAATAAGAGGCGAAAAATGAGTATTGCATTTAAATGTCCGAATTGCGATAATGAACTTCATGCTGAAGATGATATGAAGGGAAAAAGGGGAAAGTGTCCACAATGTGGAAGATTGATTAAAGTACCGGAGTATTCATCGCATGAACTTGTGATGTCGGAAAATGGTTATTTCAAATCCCAGCGGTTGAATGAACTTTTCCAAGAATTTCTCGATGAATATGATGAAGACATAAAAAAATGTCATGTCGGGGAGGAGCGTGGGGTTTCAACAGCCGTTGTTGAAGTATATACAGATGGCGGGCGCAGCCAATTTGTCGCGCTCGGAGTCAGTAAGGTTAATGACCAAGATGAGTTTCTCATGTCTTATACAGTGATTGGCAAAAATCCAAAATTTCTCAATTTTCCCGAGATTCTTGTGGATTTAGCTTGCAATATGCCGTTATACCCGACATATACAGCACATGTACAAGGAGACCAACTCATGTTATTTAAGATTACGAACCTTAAACATGTTGACAGCCAAGTCTTCTACGAATCAATAATTGCCATGGCAAAGTATGCTGATTCAATTGAGGAGAAGTATTATGACAACGATGCCAATTGACGTGACAGCCCCTTGGTGCATGTTTTAGTTGCAGTTTCCCGGTGGTATGCTTAAAGCGCCCATCCGGGTTTTTATGCTCGGCGCATCGAAGTTTTTTTAGAACGGCGTGGAAATATGAGGGGTGCTCTTATATATTAGTGGCGGTATTCACCGAATGAAAGGAGGTTTTGCAGACAGCCGCCGCCAATAGCGTTTTTGTCGTCATCAACTCAAATCATTTGGTACACAGAGTGTTCCACAGTCCGGGCATCGGTCTTTTGAATTTAATGCGTTGTGCAATAGTGAATTGTGACAAAAAATGCGGAGTATCCCCCTCTCTCCGCCATCTTCTTTTAGTTCAAGAATCTACGCAAATAAAGCGAACTGCTTTGGCAAATGGATTTGCCCGCGGTTCGCTTTTGATTTCGCTTTGGTCCGCTTCGCGCCGATGGCGCGGAATGGGTGTGGGCAGACGACCGTAATAGGTAAATTTAGCGCTTTCGTGAATAGACGTGGTTGGTATTATCGCAAGCGGTGGCTTCCCGCGTCAGCGTGTGTCAAACATCGGTACGCGGGCTGCAGCCACGCGTGCTTGCCCGCCGCAGCCTAGGCGAAGGCGGGTCCGACATGTCCGACATGTCCGACTTGTCCGACCAAGCGCTTATTCACGCGACGGCGGCTGGCAATCGCGCCAGCGTTGCCCCTCACGCTCATTCGCGGTCAAGTGTTTGTCAATGAAAATCGCTCGATTTCTTGACAGCCGCCGGAGCGGTCGTTATATTATGGTCGTCGGTTTGTTTTTCCAATCAGGGAGTTACCGCGATGTGTCACGTTTTGAGGGTCGTGCGCGTACTGTGGGTGCTGTGGGTGTTTTTCCTGTATGCCCTGCTTCTCCCAGCGGTTTATGTATCCCCCCGCGTCAGCGTGGATTACAAGGGCTGGCGGCAGTTGGATGACTACTATGCGGAACACCGCTGCGCCCCGCCGGAACTGCTGCGCTATGTCGTTTCCCCGACGGCGGCCGGGGCCGAACCGGGCGATGCGCTCTCCCCCGCCGTGATCCGGGAAGACGGTCGGGAGTTCGCCGTATCCCGCCGGGCGTATCTGGGGCCGGGCGATTGGGTTTGGGAGGCGGAACCGTCTCCGCTGCGGTTCTTCCCGGAGCATCTGGGGCGTGACGGCCGGATCGTCATGCTGTTTTTCGATCCGGCGGCGGAAAAACAATCCGTGATCGTCAGCCGGGCGGGAACTCTCTCCCCCGCCGAGGTCCCGACCGCGGAGGCGGAGCGGGTGATGCGGGAAAATGCGCTTGAGCCCTATCGGCTGAGTATCCGTCGTCCCCGGTGGTTGGGCATGTTTTTCAACCTTGCGGTAAGCGTGATAACGATCCTGTTGTTCCGACCGGCGGCGGAGATGTCCCGGCGCCGCAATTGGCTGCGGAGCGTCGTGATCGCCGGAGCGGTGCTCCCGCTGTTGCTGCTGCTGTTCCGCGCGGAGCGCTGGCCTATGATGATCCTCGCGCTGGAACTGGCGGCGGTCGTCTGCGGTCTGACGGATATTTTCACCCCGGCGGAACCCCCAAGCGGGACCGATCCTCACCACGAAGGAGAACCCGAACGATGAAAAAATCCTGCGCATTGATGTTGATGCTGCTGGCGGGGGTGCTCTTTGCGGCGTTCCAATTCGTCGTGGTGAAGATCGCGTATTTCAAATATCCGGAAGGCCGGGAATATGACAGTTTCGCGGAGTTGCTTGTCGACGCGTGGACACGCCCCGAGGCCCCGAACGGAGTATACCATGAGATATACGGTCCGGTGAGCGCCATCCGGAATTTTGTGTATGTATTTTGTTCGGCGGGTGCGATCTGCGGTGTCATCTTCTTTATCGGCGGTCGACGGAAGATCCGCTCGCGGCATTAATGCCGGGCTGCGCACCGCAGCGGAGGAGACACGCTGGCGCGACTGCCGGCCGCCGTTGCGCGAATAAGCGCCCCGAACGGACTTGAACGGACACGAACGGACTTGAACGGAGTGAGGTGGCTGGAGCCCGCGCGCTGATGTTGGTGTCACGCTGACGCGGGAAACCGCCGCAAGCGGTAATACAACCCGCGAACCAGCGGTGGTAATGTTCCCCGCCCGGCCGAAGGCGGGCGGCTGACCCCGCTTATACTCGCCGCAGCGTTGATTCCGCCGCCGCCCCCAAACTCCGCAAACACCAGTGTGCGACTGCCCACAACGTACACACCTACGGGGAAGCGAACGTTGAGCAACGGGTAACGTGACCCATAGCAAAGACCCGATCCTTGATTCGGCAGAAAAGCCGGGTCAAGGTCGAGGGATTTGCGGTGGCCGAGGTGACGCCCGAGCGCGGCGGGATCCCGGTCACCTTCGCCGACAGAGGGAGACGTTTCCCGGCGTTGCCGACAGGCAAAAGTCCGGGAACGTCAACCCCTTTCCGCTTACTCTATTAAAGTAGCGGAAAAATGCGGCAGCATTTTTCTCGAGGTGCAGGGTTTGCAACCCTGCCGAGGGGTGTGGGGGCGAGCAGCCCCCACATCTCCAAGCCGCAAGCGCCGGTTATTTTGCCTGCCACGCCCGGCCGAAGGCGGGCGGCTGACCCCGCTTATACTCGCCGCAACGTTGATTCCACCGCCGCCCCCCAACTCCGCAAACGACCGCATACCGCTGCCCACAACGTACACACCGACGGGGAAGCGAACCATAAAATACGGGTAACGTGACCCATAGCAAAGACCCGATCCTTGATTCGGCGGAAAAGCCGGGTCAAGGTCGAGGGATTTGCGGTGGCCGAGGCGACGCCCGATCACGGCGGGATCCCGGTCACCTTCGCCGACAGAGGGGGACGTTTCCCGGCGTTGCTGATAAGCAAAAGACCGGGAACGTCAACCCCTTTCCGCTTACTCTATTAAAGTAGCGGAAAAATGCGGCAGCATTTTTCTCGGGTTGCAAGGTGAAAACCTTGCCGAGGGGCGTGGGGGCGAGCAGCCCCCACATCTCCAAGCCGCAAGCGCCCGTTTGCCACCTCCGGCGGGATGAGGAGCGATTGCTCCGCATGACACCAAGTGGAACCGGGCACATATAAAAAGCGCCCGCCCCGTGGTTTTACGGGGTGGGCGGATGAGGCGGGTGCCGATATGCTTACAGAACGGCGCGGATCTCGGTTGCCGGGTCGCCGAGGCGATAGACGATGCGGCTCGCGAGTTCCACCGAAGCGATCGCGCGCCGATAGGAGGCGGGGATGCGCTTCAGGTTGGTGCGGAAGCGGCGCGAGAAGATCCGGGGCAGGTGCGAGAGGATCAGTTCGTCGGTGACGTACTGCGGATTATCCTCGAGGAACTTGCGAAGTTCCCGATTTTTGGCGTTGATGGCTCCGCTCAGTTCCTCGGTGAGTTCGGTCATCGGTTTGCCGTCGGGGGAGAAGTGGGTGAAGAGCCATTCCGCCTCGTCGTCGGCGCGGCGGCGCAGGATATCCATGACCTCGCGGACCAAGGTGGTTTTGACCGAGTGGAAGTCCTTCTCGTCGAGGATGATGCCGCTCAGGATCTCGTAGCTTGAGGTGATGACGCCGCACTTGTTGGCGGAGGCGTCCTTGACGATCACCACGCCGAGTTTCTGCAGTTCGAGCCGGGCTTCCGGCGAGATGAAGGAGTTGGCGCCTTCGACGATCGCCCGTGACGACGGCACACCGTTCGGGGCGTAGGCGGGCACGTTAGCGGGCGTGAGCGTCCGCGGGCGGCCGCCGCAGGGGATGAAGACATCGGCCTTGTGGCAGATATTGTTCTGGAAGAGGTACATGAACTCGTCGCGATCGATCTCGCGGTCGACCAGTTTGCCGTGCTGGATCGTCGCCATGCGGAAGACGTCGCCCGCATCGGTGCGGCGGGGCCGGTTGAAGATCATGTACGCGCCTTCGCCCTGAAGTTTCTCCGGGTTGAAGGAGTCCAGATTGGCGGTATGGACGAGCCGCGAGAGTTCGAGCCGGTCGATCCCGGCGGGATCGTAGACCGCGGCGGGGCCGTCGGTGACGGCGACGATCTTGAGTCCGGGCATCAGGTACTTGCCGCCTTCGTCGCGGGCGTTGAGCAGTTTGATCTCGTTGCCGGCGACATCGCCGAAGGGTCCGCCGGAGATCTTGACGGTGAACTCGTCCGCGGCGGGGTCGATGCCGAGGTACTTCAGGGTGCGCAGCAGATAGCGGTGCACGCCGTAACTGGTGACGCCGTAGAACTTGTGGTTGATGCCGGTATCGCTCTTGCCGGAGATGACGCCGGAGCCGAGGACGTAGCCCTTTTCGACGGCGCGCCGGCCCATCCACTCGATCATATCGTCGAACATATTTTCGTCCGGGCCGATCTCGATGATCTCCTGTTCGCCGGTGAAGTCGACGATGGACTTGTCGCGGAGTTTGCCCTTGTCGTCGCAGTTGATCAGCGACAGGAACGCGTCGAAGATGCCTCGCTGGGCCGCCCACAGCACCGGCTTGAGTTCGCCTTCGCCGGAGAACTTGAGCAGCGTCAGCATCTTGGAGCCGCCCTCGTAGATATCCTTGTTCTTCTTGTGCTGGGTGTTGGCGAGGACGTAGCACTCGCGGAACGCTTCGCAGCGGGCGTACTCGTAGGAGTCGCCGAGTTCGAGCGGATTATCCTCCATGCGGGGCACGACGGTGCGCCAGCCGCCGCGGGCGATCTCGTCGAAGCGGATCTGGAAGCCGAACGCCTCGCGCCGCCAGAAGAAGAAGACGCCGTAGGGGCGTTCGGGCGGGAAACTCGCCGCGTAGGCGGGCGAAAGTTTCTCGTAGTCGCTCATGAAGGCGGCGTCCAGACGGAACGCCAGCGCGCTCTTGCCGGTCGAAAAATAGTTGCTCTTGAGCACCCGTTCGAAGAAGCCGAGCACCGCGCCGAGGACGGTGCGGACGCGCTGGTCCTTTTCGGCGACGCCGCTGTTGACCTGAGCGATCTCGCGGCGGATGCGGGCGAAGGTGGCGGCGGTCTTCTTCTCGTCGGCGGGGCCGGCGGGATCGAAGCGATCCTCGAAGGCGTTGCACATCTTCTTGAGGATGGCGGGATAACTCGCCATGAAGCGGCGGATGTCCGCCGAGTTGTAGGCGTTGCGGTCGACGAACGCGAGCTGCGAGTGGACGAACTCCGCCGCCGCCCGCAGCAAGTTCACCGAAGCGAAGCAGAAACCGTGGCGGAAACTCAACTCCTCCTCGAAGTAGTCGGAGTTGGGGCTCCACGACAGTTCGTTGAGTTCCCGTTCCAGCTTGGCGATCGCCGCCGGAGCGCCCGCGGCGCGCCGCAGCGGCACAACGTAGAAGGTGTTGATGCGCACCGCCTTGCGGTAGAAGTCGGCGCCGTCCTTATCCGCGCGGGTGAATTCGCGCAGGTACGAGCGTTCGACGCGGAATCCGCTGGTCTCCAGAACGCCGATGGTGCGCCCGAAAAGCCCCTCCTCGCGGGCGATGCTCGCCACGGCGAAAGCGATCTGGAAGCCCTTGTCGCGCGGCTCGATGCGCACTACCGACGCGTCGCTGCCCTCGACCCGCAGCACCATTTCGAGACGCGAGGCGATACGCTCGGCGTCGAGGTCGCCGACTTCGCTCCAGTTGATGCGCGACGCCGCCGAGTCGAAGCCGACCGGGATCCGGCCGTAAAGTTTGCGGTAGGCGGTCTTCAGCGCGTCCACCGAGCAGCTGGGGGTGGCTTCGCGGCGGGCGCTGCCCTTGGTGACCTGCTCGATGACCAGCACCTTGCCGTCGGGGAGCGGATTGGACTCGTGGACCACCAGCCGCAGTATCCGTTTGCCCGCCATCATCTTGCTGACCGCGAGCGGATTGAGTTCGTCGCTCTTGATGTAGACCAGAAGCTGCGAATCGGCGCGCTCCAGGATCTGCAGCCCGCTCTTGTGCTCGATATCCAGCATCAGCGGCAGAATATCCTGAAGTTCCTCCGTGGAGACGCTCTTGAAGAAGTAAGGCGGCATCAGCTGCTCCAGTGTCCGGTAGCAGGCTTTCAGCTTGGCCGTCTGTGTACCCAACAGGCTCTCGATGGAAAATTGGCTCATCTCGATTATCTCCTTTCTTAACGTCAACCGCCACGCGAAGTGACCGCATGAAAATAATTTACACCATGCTTTTATATTATAATAAACATTCCCCCTTTGTCAAATCCGGCGCGGAACTTTTTCCGACAAAAGTATAATTTTTCACATAGTGATGCACATTGGTATCATATTGACCGTTGTCTGGCGGTTTATAAATACGGTTTTTGCTTCGCACTGAGGGTAAATGATCGGCGCTTCACGCCGCGATCCGCCGCCGAATGGAGAAAAATCGGCTTGACTTTCGCGGCGGCGACATGTATCTTTCATCCGACCACCCAATCGGAATATAGGAGATACCGCCGAAATGTTGTCGAAGATCATCGCCGGATTGACCGCTGTCGCCGCCGCCGTGACCGTCAGCGCCGCCAGCATCGTGAGTTTCCAGCTCAACTATTACTGCGAGGGCGGAGAAGTCAAACTGCTCAAGGCTCCCTCGCCCGGGGTGAAACTCGAAAAACGTCTCACTTTCAGGAACCCCAAGTTGATCGGTTTCGCCTATCCGGTCGAGATCGACCTCGACAAAACCACGGAGATGGAAGCCACGCTCGTCGTGACCCGCGGCAGCGGCCGCATCGTACCGTCGCTCTCCGGACGCCATACCGGGCCGCGCGCCAAGCGAGGTCCTTTCACCTTTGTCTGCACCGGATTCGAGTTCTGCGGCGAACCCGCGGCAAAGAAACTCCCCTTCACCGTCACCAAGTGGACGAATATGCTCCCCGCCGGAGTGTTCGTCACCGAGGGCGAGACCATCACCATCAAAGCGTCGTTCAAAAAGGCCAAGTGACCCCCGCCGGGGGTTGAGCGGCGGCGGGTCGGGTCACTTCACCGACGGGACGGCGGCCTTCGCGGTTTTGGGGGCGGCGTCCCGGCTGACCACGGCGCGTCCGCCGCGGTTCCAGCCGGCGGTGACCGCCACGCATCCGATCTGGAAAAGCCCCCAGCAGAGGACGATCTGGACGATCCGGGTGGCGATGTGGATCACCGTCACTTTGCCGGAACGTTTGCCGACGATCCGCACCGCCTGCCAGACGACGGCGAGGAACACCAGCACCGTCACGGTGAGCAGCAACAGTTCCGTATGTTTTCCCGGAGCGGGCACGGGCAGATTCAGCAGCGCGCGCACGGCGTTGACGGGGAGCATCGGCAGGTAGCCGACGACGACCAGAAACCAGTAGGCGAACCCGGAGGAGGCGTTGGCGGCGAGATCGGCCCCGCGGAGATAGCTGATGGCGGCGCAGCAGAGCGAGGTCAGCGCCAGCGCCAGCATGGCGAGGTCGAAGGAACGCCGGGCGCGCTGTAAGCGTTCCTGAGCGCGGCGGGAGGTGCGTTTTTTCATTTTTTCCGCCATGATCACCGCCTCCTTCCGCCGGAGTTGGCGCCGATGCGCTGCATCAGCAGATAGGTGACGTATCCGACGATCACCATGACGAGGACGAGCGCGCTGTAAGCGTGGGGCGCCCAGATGCCCTTGGTCATCTCGGTGAACTCGGACATGCCGCCGAGACCGGTGATGACGGTGAGCGGCATGAAGACGACGTTGATGATGGCGAGGTACTTCATGATGACGGCGAGGTTGTTGCTGACCACCGAGACCCGCGCGTCGGACATGCCGGTAAGAATGCCGGCGTAGATATTGGCGAGGTTGTCGCACTGTTTGTTTTCGACGGTGATGTCTTCGAGGAAGTCGATCTCCTCCTCGTTGAAGCCGATCCGGGCGGCGTCGTTGCGCAGCCGCAGCAGCAGGAACTGGTTGGCGCTGGTGGCGGATTCGTAGTAGGTCAGGCTTTTGAGCAGCGAGAACATGTTGACGAGCGACTTGTTGGTGACGGCGAATTCGATCTTGTTCTCGATCTCGTCCGAGATGTTGCGGATGATCCGGAGGTGTTCGAGGAAATGGTGGGTCGCGTGGTGCAGCAGCCGCAGCAGCACGCCCTGGATGGAGTTGCCGCGCAGCGGCATGCGTCCGTGTTCGAAGAGCGGCATGGCTTCGGACTGCAGCGCGATGAGGCGGTCCTTGAAGAGGAACACCCCCACGGAGGACACCTTGAACGCCATGCGCCGCCCGGTCTGGACGTCGCGCGGGCGCTTCATGATGACGGCGATGTGGTTGGGTTCGTACTCGACGCGGCTGATCTCGTCCTCGTCGAGCGCGGATGCGAGCGTATGTTCGTCGATGCCGCATTCGCCGATGAGGTAGGCCTTTTCCTCGTCGGTGGGATCGCTGTAGACCTGAATGATCCCGGACTGCCCTTCGCCGCAGGCGCGGACGCGGCCGTCGACGAGGTCGTAATACTTGAGCATGATTTTCCTCCCGGTGACGATGTGTTAAGGATGCGGGTGCGCGCGCGGTGCCGCCGGGCGGGACGGATAGGAGATCGGGATCTACCGGGAAAGGTCAATTCCGGCGGATCGCGGACTATCCTCACCGGCGGCGCTGCGCCGTCGAGGTCCAGGGTCGTCGTTACTGGTGTTCATTTATGATCCGTTTCCGAAATTGATTTGGGTTGCACGATGGGACTAATATAACCCGCCGCCGCCGACTTGTCAAGTTAGGCGGTCGCGGAGTTATTTTTCCATGAAATCGCGGACGGTCACGGCGGCGACGCGCCACGCTCCGTCGCGGCGGACGAGTTCGATGCGCACGTCCTCGAGCACGGGGTCGTCCCAGCGCCGGGACTGGGCGGTCCCGGCGAGCTGCGCCGAGCCTTCGGCGACGGCGGAGTCGCCGCTGACGGTCACGCCGAGGTCGCTCAACTTGACGCGGAGTTCCTTCAGGTACTTCCGGGTCGACGCCAGATGCCCGACCAGGGTGCGGCGCTCCATCACCTGCTCGTGGATGGCGCCGCCGCGCCGCCAGCGGATGGTGACGCGATCATCGAGGCGCGAATCGAGGCGGCGGAGTTTCAGCAGCGCGGGGGCGGCGGCTTCGCCGGAACGGAAACTCGCGGTCTCGGCGCACTCGTCGAGCAGCCGGACGATCCGCCGTTCGTCGCTCGGGAAGCAGTTTCGCCACAGCCATACGCCCGCCGCGGCGAAGACGGCGGCGACGAGCAGCATGATGAAAAGTCGGCGTTTGTTCATACTCCGGGCCCTCCAAACCGGCGGATCATTTGTCATCAAGCGCTTCGAGCGCGGCTTCGAGCGTGTCGGCGGGCAGAACGCCGAGCGTCATGAACTCCTTGCGCAGGTCGTCGAGCGAGCGGCGGGGCTGCCGCGCCTCCGCCTCGCGGCGGGCGAAGTTGCCGAGGATCGCCGCCTGCAGTTCGGCGGCGAGGTCGGTCGCCGGGGCGGACTTCTTCGCGCCGCCCTTGAGTTCCCGCGCCGCGTCGGCGAGGCGGGCGCACTCTTTGCGCGCGTGTTCGTCGAGTTTCTTCCACGCCGGGGCGGCGGCGGGATCCGCGGCCGCCGCGCGGGCGGCTTCGAGCGACTGCCGAAGTTTCGGGAACTTGGCGACCGCCTCCGGCAGTTCCGCCGCGGAGTCCGCGAGCGCCTGAGCGGCGGCGCGGGCGGCGGCGGTGTAATCCTGCCACGACTTGGCGCGGGCGCCGCGGTCAGCGGCGGCTCGGGCGCGGGCGAAAGTCTCCTCCGCCTTCTCCATGCCGCCCGCGAGTTTCCGGCAGTTCAGCGCGGCGAATTCGTCGCGGATGGCGCGGGCGCGCGAAGCGCCCGCCACCGGATCGGCGGCGAGGGTCTCGAGTTCGGCGATGAGTTCGCGGCCGCGGCGCTCCTTTTCGGCGAAGGCGGCGTTGCGGGCGGCGAAGAACTTGTCGAGCGCGGCGTTGAACTCGCGGTAGAGTTCGTTCTCCTGCCGTCCGGCGTGGCCGATGGCGTTGTACTCTCCGCGCAGTTCCTTGGCGCGGCGGACGTCGGTCAGGTCGGCGATCCCGTCGATCAGTCGGCGCTTGGCGGCGGCCGCCGCGGCGAAGCGCCGGTCGCGCTCGGCGTTGGCGGCGTTGCGGGCGGTGAAAAAGCGGTCGGCGGCGGCGTGGAAGCGCTTGAAGAGTTCGCCCTCCCGGGCTCCGGCGCGGGGGAGCGCCTTCCACTTTTCCTGCAATTCGCGGAAGAAGGCGGTGCCGGGGCCCCAGTCGGTGCGTTCGGCGTTCCGCTCCGCCTCGTCGCAGAGGCGGGACTTTTCGTCGGCGGCGGCTTTCTGCTCTTGCCGCCGGTTGGAGTAAAACTCGTCGACGCGGTGCTGGATGGTCCTGGTGAGTTCGAGGTAGCGGGGGTTGACCTCCTCGCTCTTCTCCTTGGGAACGCTGCCGAGCGACTTCCACTTGTCGCGGATGGCGGTGAGTTCCTTGGAGACGTTGCCGAGTTCGGTCTCGGGGGCGTCGAGCATCTTTTCGAGGGCGGAAAGAAGGTCGAGTTTCAGCGTGTAACTTTCCCAGCGGGCGTAGTCGAGCGTTTCGTAGTGGCGGGCGAGCATGACCTGCGCCTTGCGGTGCGCCTCCTGATAGCGGGTCGCCCACGGACGGGCGACTTCGCCGAGGGCGGCGTAGGCGCTTTCGAGTTCGCCGCGGCGGTTTTTGAGCGCCTCGGGATCGCCGGAAGCGACCAAGGCTTCCCACTCGGCGGCGAGTTGGTCCGCCGCCTCGCCGCGGCGGAGTTTTTCCGCCTCTTCGGCGGCGAGGGCGCGCTCGCGTTCGCCGAGCTGGTTCTCCCACTCGGCGCGCGGGCGCTCGCCTTCGCCCCAAAGCGCGAAGTAGCGTTTTTTGAGCGCGGCGATCTCGGCGGCGGTGGCGAGGTCGCCGGCAGCGCGGACGGCGGCGAGTTCGGCGGCGAGTTTATCCGCTTCGGCCCGGAACTCGGCGTCATGGGCGGCGGCGCGCTCCACGGCGCGCTTCGCCTCGGCGAAGCGCTGTTCCAGGAGTTCGCGGAACTCCTCCGGCAGCGGCGGCAGCGCGGAAAATTCGGCTTCGAGCGCCGCCCCGCGCCCGGCGCGGTCGGGGCACGAGGCGTCCGCCGCCAGCTGCTCCAGCGAGCAGCAGAGGTTCTCGTATTTACGCAACAACTCCTTCAGCGCGGGGGCGAGTTCGCCGCCGCCGAGGGACGCACCGGATCTTTGATTTTCGCTCATGACACGCCGGATATTATGGTTTTTTGCATTGCGGACATGAAAAATGTACCGTCTTTTAATTATAACCCGTGTGACGTTTTTTTGCAAACTCTGCGCGGCGAACTCTTGATTTTTCCGGCGAAAAATCTATATTGTCATAATCGTAAACCCAAACACAGCCTTTCCGAAGGGGGGAAACATATCATCATGGGCAAGACCCGCGAATTCAAAACCGAAGTCCGTCAACTGCTGAAGTTGATGATCCACTCGCTGTACTCCAACCGCGACATCTTCCTGCGGGAACTCGTCGCCAACGCCGCCGACGCCATCGACAAGGCGCGCTTCGAGAGCCTCACCCGCCCCGAACTCGCCCGCGAATGGCGGATCCGCATCACCGCCGACAAGGATAAGAAACTCCTCGTCATCAGCGACAACGGCATCGGCATGAACGAAGAGGAGGTCGCCTCCAACATCGGCACCATCGCCAAGAGCGGCACCCGCGCCTTCCTCCAGGCGCTCGAGGCGCAGGGCGATCAGGCGGCGAACCTGCCGGAACTCATCGGGCAGTTCGGCGTGGGCTTCTACTCGGCGTTCATGGCGGCGGACCTCGTCGAACTCGACACGAAGAAGTCCGGCACCGACGACCCCGCCGTGAAGTGGTCCAGCGACGGCGAGGGCGAATACACCATCGACGCCGGGACCCGCACCGAACCCGGCACCACGATCACGCTCCACCTCAAGGAGGACGCCGCCGAGTATCTGGAGTTCTGGAAGGTCTCGTCGATCGTCCGCAAATACTCGGACTTCATCGAGTACCCGGTGGTCATGCCCAAGAGCGTCAAGGACAAAGACGGCAAGGAGACCGTCACCGAGGAGGTGCTCAATTCGCAGAAGGCGATCTGGCGCCGCAAACCCGCCGAAGTCACGGCGGACGAGTACAAGAGTTTCTACTCGCACCTCTCCAACTACGGCGGCACCGAGTATCTGAAGGCGATCCACTTTTCCGCCGAGGGGAGCAACGAGTTCACCGCGCTCCTGTTCCTGCCCAAGGAGGCGCCGTTCAATCTGCTGATGCCGGATCTGCAGAAGAAGGGTCTGCAGCTCTACGTCAAGCGGGTCTTCATCACCGACGAGTGCAAGGAACTGCTCCCGGATTACCTGCGTTTCGTCTGCGGCGTGGTGGATTCGAGCGACCTGCCGCTGAACGTCTCGCGCGAAATATTGCAGGAGAACCCGATCATCGGCCGCATCGAAAAGGCGGTCACGGGCAAGATCCTCGGCGAACTCAAAAAACTGCTGGAGACCGACCGCGAAAGTTACGAAAAGTTCTTCGACGAGTTCGGACGCATCCTCAAGGAGGGGCTGCACACCGACTTCGCCAACGCCGAAAAACTCAAGGACCTCGCGATGTACGAGTCGATGAACACCCCCGCCGGCAAGCGCATCACGCTGGCGGAGTACCTCGCCGCCATGCCGGAAAGTCAGGAGAACATCTACTTCATCACCGGCGAAAAACGCGCCTCGGTCGAGAACTCCCCGGTGCTCGAATACTACCGCTCGCAGGGGTGGGACGTGCTCTTCATGACCGATCCCATCGACGACTGGGTGATGCAGTCGATGTTCCAGTATCAGAAGAAGCACTTCAAGGCGGTCGACAAGGGCGACTTCGACGAGAAGGCGGGCGCCGACGCCGTCAAGGCGGCGCAGAAGAAGTACGGCAAGTTCGTCGACTTCCTCAAGGAGACGCTCAAGGATTCCGTGGTCGAGGTCAAGTTCTCGGCGCGGCTGACCGAAAGCCCCTGCTGCCTCGTGACCGAGGGCAACTCGCTGAGCCCGCACATGGAACGGCTCTTCCGCGCGATGCATCAGGACATTCCGAAGAGCCGCCGGATCCTGGAACTCAATCCGGGGCATCCGCTGATCGGGGCGCTCGCCAAACTCGCGGAGGCGGGCGGGGAGTCCGCCGAGCGGGCGAAGTCGTACGCGCACATATTGCTGGATCAGGCGCTGCTCCGCGAGGGCAGTCCGCTGCCCGACACCGCGGGATTCGTGAAGGCGGTGGGCGAACTGCTGCTGGAGCGCGCCGAGCGGCCGTGACGCCGGCGCGCGGCTTGAAAAATTTTTCAACTGTGCTATATTAAGCGTCTTGTGATTTGACGACAACAGAAATCCAATAAAACGCATTACGCAGGAAAAGATCATGGCTGACAAGAAATTCGCAATCAAGCGCAATCGCACGAGCAAGGAGGCGAATCTGCGCAACCGCGCCCGTATCAGTGAGTTGAAGACGCTGGAAAAGAAGTTCCGCGCGGCGGTCGACGCCGGCGAGGCCGCCGGTGCCGAAAGCACCGCCCGCGAACTCGTGAGCAAGTTGGACAAGGCCGCCAAGGTCGGCACGATCCACGCGAACCGCGCCGCCAACAAGAAGTCCCAGGTCGGCAAGCTGCTGAATACGCTCGCCAAGTGACTCCGGCTTCATTCGAGGCGAAAACAACTGTTTTTTTCGACGGCGGATGCGCGGTTCGGCGCATTTCGCCGTTTTTTTGACACGATCCGCCGGTGTTCCGGTCAAATACGAGGGGATTTGAGGCGATGCGGGTATTCACGCTCCTTTCCGTCCGGCGCCTGACGCTGTGGCTGCTGCCGCTCTTCGCGGCACTGACGGTGGCGGCGGCGCCGTTGCGCCAGTACAACGACGACGAACTGCGGCTGATCGCCCGGCTGGCGTCGCGGGTGCTGATCCAGAACCACTACCGGGCGGCGCCCCCGGACGAGCAGATGTCCCGGCGCTTCTACGAGGAGTTCGTCAAGGACCTCGATCCCGGGCGCATCTACTTCACGACCGACGATCTCGCGCCGTTCGAGGCGCGGCGCGACCGCCTTTGCCGCGACCTGCTCGCCGGCGACGCGGGCTTCGCCTACGAACTTTACGACCTCTTCCGCCGCCGCAACCGCGAGTTCCGCGACTTCGCCGCCGAGTACCTGAAGCACGATATCGACTTCACGCGCGACGAGTACTTCCGGATCGACCGCAGCAAGGCCCCCCGCCCCGCCAACTCCGCGGAGCGCCGGGAACTGTGGCGGCTTCGGCTCAAAAACGACGTCCTCTACTTCCGCATGATCGACCGCATGCTCAAGGAGGAGCCCGCCAAGCCGAAAAACGGCAAAAACGGCAAAAACGGCAAGCCCGCCGACCGGGAGGACTCCCCCCCGTGGCGCGCCAAGTCCCCCGCCGAGCGGGTGGCGGCGCGGCTCCGCGACGTCGGCAACAACGTCGACAAGCGCGACCGCATCGAGATCCTCGGAATGTACCTCGGGGCGCTGGCGAACTCGCTGGGGCCGCACTCCAGTTACGCGCCGCCGACCCTCGACGACGACTTCGACATCCGCATGAGCCTCACGCTGATCGGCATCGGCGCCACGCTCACCAACGAGGACGGCTTCATCAAGGTCGTCGCGCTGATCCCCGGCGGCCCCGCCGCCCGCGACGGGCGGCTCAAGGTCAACGACCGCATCATCGCCGTCACCGAGGAGAACGGCGAATCGGTCGATGTGATCGACATGCCCGTCGACCGCGCGGTGCGCTACATCCGCGGCAGGGAGAACAGCCGGGTCACGCTGACCGTGCTGCCCGGCGACAAGGGGCGCAACGCCCATCCCGTGAACATCCGGATCACCCGCGCCAAAGTGCATCTGGAGGAGAGCGCCGCCAAAGGCAAGGTCGTCGAGATCCCCACCGCGAACGGCAAACGCCGCGTCGGCGTCGCCACGCTGCCCGGATTCTACCTCGACTTCGCCGCGCTGCGCCGCGGCGACCCCCGCGCCCGCCGCTGCAGCGAAGACCTCAAACGCATCCTGAACGACTTCAACCGCGCCAAGGTGGACGCCGTGGTGGTCGACCTGCGCCGCAACTCGGGCGGCAGTCTGCCCGAGGCGATCTTCTGCTCGGGTCTGTTCATGACCGAGGGACCGGTGGTGCAGATCCGGGCGCGCGGCCGCAAGGAGGTGCAGTACGACCGCGACGCGGAGCAGGTCTACGCCGGGCCGCTGGTGGTGCTGAACAGCAAACTTTCCGCGTCGTCGAGCGAGATCTTCGCCGCCGCGCTCCGCGACAACCGCCGCGCGGTGCTGGTCGGCGACAGCCGCACCTTCGGCAAGGGGACGATCCTGCAGGTCGAACCGCTGGAGGATTCGCTGAGTTTCCTCGGCCGCAAGATCCCCGCCGGACTGCTCACCTACGAGATGGCGATGTTCTTCCGGGTGGCGGGCGGTTCGCCGCAGCAGCTGGGGGTGCCAGCCGACATCGTGATCCCCTCGCTCACCGAGGAGATGAAGGTCGGCGAGATGTACCTCGACCACCATCTGCCGTGGGATTCCATCGAACCGGTGAAGACCACGCCCTGCGACCCCGATCTGGATGCGAAGATCCCCGAACTGCGCCGCCGCTCGGCGGAGCGGGTCGCCAAATCCCGCGAATTCGCGGCGCTCAAGCGCCGGATCGAGATGTACCGCCGCTACCGCGACCGCGACAAACTGTCGCTCAACGAGGAGCGGCGCTGGGAGGAGTACCGTAAGGAGAAGGACGCCGAAGAGGCGGCGGAAAAACTCCTCTCCGACGAAGGCGCCAATTCCGGCGACGATGCCGCCGATCCGGTCCTCGACGAGGCGGCGCACATCGCCGCCGACCTCGCGGAACTCGACCGCGCCTCCGGCCGCGACATCCCCAACCCCGCGCAGGTGCGGCGATGAAGACGGGCTTCTTCACCGCGCTGTTCGGCGTGTGCCGCGGAACGGCGGTCTTCCGGCGACTGCGCGAAAACTCCGGATGGCGGGCGGTGTGGCACCTCGCGCTCATGTCGCTCGTCTGCACGCTGATCGTCGGGCTGCACATGCACGGCGAGATCCGCCGCGAATGGTCCGACTGCGCCGAACGCTTCGGCGCCGTGTTCGGTCCCCGGATCGCCGGTTCCGCCGCAAACGGGCTCTTCCCCGAACGCGAACCGGAGCGTCCGCGGTCGATGGAACTGCCCCGCTCCGGGCGGCTGCTCTACACCGCGCGCGTCCCCCGGCCCGATCTGTCGGAGCGGGCACTCAATGGAGCCGATTACCTCGTCGTCTGGGGGGCGGGCGGCTTCGGCGTCGCCATGCGTCTCGACGAACGGCGCTGGGATGCGCAGATCATGCGCCCCGACCGGAGGATCGTCCGCGAACAACTCGACCGCGACGGCATATCCGGCTTCTTCGCGCGGGAACTCGCCGCCGGGAGCGGGAGCAACTGGAGCATCGACGACTTCCCCCCGGTCGAGATCCGGGGACTCTTTTCCGCGTTCTCCTCGCTCTCGCAGATCATCTGGTTTATCGGCGAATGGCTCGGATGCTTCGTGCTCGGGATCTTCTGCACCGGCTTCTTCACGCTCATCTCCCGGCTGACCGGCGCGGCGCGCGCCCGCGGGCTCACCGGCATGGAATACTGGCGGATCGGCATCTACGCCGGATTCCCCGGCATGCTCATCGGCGCCGTCGCCGACGCGCTGGAACTGCCGTTTCTCCACTACGGGCTGGTCTACTCGCTGGCGCTGGTCGTCTACTGGCTGCCGGCGGTGCTGGCGTGCTCGACCCCGGAGCCCCCGGAGCACGGCGGGGAGCCGCCGCGGGTTTGACAAATCGCCCGAATCATGGTATTGTATTCCCCGGAAGCGAAGAACCGCAATTCTGAAAGGGTCGAAAACATGTCCGAATCGAAGAACTTTCTCTCCACTCCCGGATGGTATCCGCGTCTCGGCGCCTACGCCCCGTTCACCACTTTCGTAGCGCTGCCCGACGAGGCGGTGAGTTACCTCGCCAGCACCGAACGCGACACGTTCGGGGACGTCCGCGGACTCGAGGAGCGCGTGCAGGAACTCTTCAAACGCCCGCTCGAGGCGTTCTCGGGGTACGTCTTCGTCACCGTCGACAACTGCGCCCCCACCGACACCGAACGCTTCCGCGACCGCCACGGCGCCGTACATCGCGCCGAGCAGGTCTGGAACATCCTATGCGCCAGCGAAAAAGTACGCCGCAGCGCCGCGCGCGGCGAAGTCAGCTGCGTGTGCCTCCGCCCCTACCACCGGATGCACGTCACCCGCGAGTTCCGGCTCTTCATCCGCGACCGCGGACTCGTCGCGATGAGCCAGTACCACCTGATCCGCCACTTCCGCCGCCTCGAAGGGGTGCGCGAAAAGTATTGGAATATCGCCGCCAAACTCATCGGCACGATCGGCTGGATGCTTCACGAACCCGACCTCGTCATGGATGTCTACATCTCCAGCGACGACCGCATCCAGATCGTCGATCTCAACCCGTGGGGCAGCCCCACCGATCCGCTGCTGCTGCGCTCGTGGGACCGCGACTGGAGCGTCCCCGCCGGGCTGGTGCTGATGGATCCCCCCGCCAAACTCTCCGGCAAGGTCGACGTCTCGTTCTGACGCCGCGGCGGGCGTTTGCCCCGGCGCGAAGTTGAAAAGCCGGTGAACTGTGATATAGTATTACCGCGTCAGCGGCTTTTCACACGCGCGCGCACGAGGGGTTATCGTTGAAACAAAACGCGGACACGCTCCGCATGGAACACCAAAAATACTGGCAGACATCATGAAAAACAAGTGTTTCGACCGGCTGGTCATCCTGGAGATGGCGAACAATCACATGGGCGATACGGCACACGGCGTCGCGCTGATCCGCGCGCTGGCGGCGGCGGTCAAGGGCCGACCGTTCCGCTTCGCGGTCAAGTTCCAGTACCGCGACCTCGACACGCTGATCCACCCGGATTACCGGGCGCGCATGGACATCAAGTACATCAAGCGCTTCTCGGAGACCCGCCTCGCGGAGGAGGATTTCCTCGCCCTCAAGCGCGAGGTGGAGGCCTGCGGCTTCATCCCGCTCTGCACCCCCTTCGACGAAAACTCGGTCGATCGGGTGGTCAAGCACAACTACAGCATGATCAAGATCGCCAGCTGCTCGTTCAACGACTGGCCGCTGCTCGAAAAGATCGCTCAGGCGGGCAAGCCGGTGATCGCCTCCACCGCCGGCGCCGCGCTGGAGGATATCGACAACGTGGTGAGTTTCTTCGAACACCGGAACCTCCCCCTCTGCCTGATGCACTGCGTCGGCTCGTACCCGACCCCGGCGGCGGATCTGGAACTGGATCAGCTCGACTTCTTCCGCGCCCGGTATCCCGACATCTCGATCGGCTTCTCGACCCACGAGGACCCCGCGGACTTCACCCCGGTCGTCGCCGCCGTCGCCAAGGGCGCCGAGGTGCTGGAGCGTCACGTCGGGCTGCCGACCGACAAGTATTCGCTCAACGCCTACTCCTCGACCCCGGAGCAGATCGGCAAGTGGCTCGACGCCGCCGAGTACGCGCACGTCATCTGCGGCACTCCGGGGCGCCGCCGCGACATCTCCGCCAAAGAGAAAGGCGACCTGCGCGGACTGCAGCGCGGCATCTTCGCCGCCCGCCCGATCGCCAAGGGCGAAAAGATCGCCCGCGACGCGGTCTTCTTCGCGATGCCGAACCAGCCGGGGCAGTTCGTCGCCAACGACTTCTCCAAGTACCGCGACTTCGTCGCCACTGCCGACATCCCCGCGCTCGCCCCGCTCGACCCGGCCAACGTCCAAGTCGGCGACAACCGCGCCCGGGTCCGCGCCATCGTGGGGAAACTCTGCAAACTCATCCGCGACTCCGGCGTCCAGCTTCAGGACAAACTCGAACTCGAACTCTCGCACCACTACGGGCTGGAGCGCTTCGACGAGGTCGGCTGCACCATCATCACCTGCGTGAACCGCGAATACTGCCAGAAGATCATCATGCTGCTGCCCGGCCAGTACAACCCCGTCCACACCCACTACAAGAAGGAGGAGACCTTCCACATCCTCTACGGCGAGCTCGACCTGACCCTCGACGGCGTGAAGAAGACCTGTCACGCCGGCGACATCGTGGTGATCGAACGCGGCAAGCCCCACGACTTCGGCAGCGCCACCGGCGCGGTGATCGAGGAGATCTCGACCACCCACTACAAGAGCGATTCGTTCTACGAAGATAAGAACATCGCCGAGACCAGCAAGCGCAAGACCTACATGACCTTCTACCGCAGCTGGCTCGCCGGGGAGATCGAGTGACGATGGAAAAGGTCTCCGACTACATCTTCCGGTATCTGCGCGACACGGCGGGCGTGAAGGTCTGCTTCATGCTGCCGGGCGGCGGGTGCATGCACCTCGTGGATTCGCTCGGCAAGAGCGGCATCCGCTACATCTGCAACCTCCACGAACAGGCGAGCGCCATCGCCGCCGACGCGGCGGGGCAGTACACGAACGACCTCGGCGTGGCGCTGGTGACGGCGGGGCCGGGGTCGACCAACGCGCTGACCGGGGTCGCCGGATCGTGGATCGACTCGACGCCGGTGCTGATCCTCTCGGGTCAGGCGAAGCACAACGAACTCATGGAGGGACGCGGCATGCGCCAGATGGGGATCCAGGAGGTGGACACCCCCCGGATCGCGGCTCCCGTGACCAAGTACGCGGTCACGGTCAAGGATCCGGCGCGCATCCCCTACGAACTGGAAAAGGCGCTGTATCTGGCGCGGACCCCGCGCAAGGGTCCGGTGTGGCTGGACATCCCGGTCGACGTGCAGGGGGCGCTGATCGAACCGGAGCGGCTCGAACACTTCACGCCGCCCCGACCGGCGGACGACTCCGCCGAGTACCGCCGGGCGGCGGAGTTCATCCTCGCGGAACTCGCCCGGGCGCAACGGCCGGCGGTCTACGTCGGCAACGGCGTGCGCGCGGCGGGGCATGTGAAAGAGTTCCTGCGCTTCGCGGAGAAGTTCGGGATCCCGATCCTCACCAGCTGGAAGGCGGCGGACTTTCTCCCCGACGACCACCCGCTCTTCGCGGGGCGGCCGGGGATCATCGCCTCGCGCGGGGCGAACATCATCCAGCAGACGGCGGATTTTCTGCTGCTGCTGGGAACGCGCCTCGACCTCTGCCAGACGGGGTTCGACCATCCGGGCTTCGCGCCGCGCGCGCGCAAGGTGATCGTCGACATCGACCCGGCGGAGATCGGCAAACTGGATATGGAGTTCGCCGCCAAGTTCGCCCTCGACGCGGGGAAACTGCTCGACGCGCTGCTCGAACTCCCCGCCGCGCCGAAGCCGGAGCGCTTCGCCCGCTGGGTCGCCTTCGCCCAGGAGATGCGGCGGCGCTATCCCATCGTCACGGATGATATGAAGCATGGCGAAAAGATCAACCTCTACCACTTCATCGACGAACTGGCGGAGTTCCTGCGCGACGACGATCTGCTGATCCCCGGCAGTTCCGGGGCGTGCGCGGAGTTCGTGATGCAGGCGATCCGGATCAAATCGAAGGCGCGGATCTTCAACACGCCGGGGCTGGGGTCGATGGGCTTCGGGCTGCCGGCGGCGATCGGCGGCGCGGTCGTCTCGGGCAAGCGCACCATCGGGATCGTCGGCGACGGCGGTCTGCAGCACAACATCCAGGAGCTGCAGACGCTCAAAAACCTGCGGCTGCCGATCAAGTTCTTCGTGCTCAACAACGGCGGCTACGGGTCGATCGTGAACATGCAGAAGGCGCGCTTCAACTCGCACTTCGTGGCGAGCAACGCCCAAAGCGGTCTGCACCTGCCCGACTTGAGCAAACTCGTCCCCGCCTACGGTCTGGAGTACCGCCGCCTCGCCTCGGCGGAGCGGCTCCAAAGCGAACTCGGCGCGGTGCTGGAACTGCCCGGCACGGTGGTGACGGAGGTAATGACCGATCCCGAAGCGGTGTGCGCGCCGCGCCTCTCCTCCAAAATGCTCCCGGACGGGCGGATGGTCTCGCTGCCGATGGAGAACCTCGCCCCCTTCCTGCCGGAGGCGGAACTGGAAGCGCTTTTACACTGGAGCTGACGCCGCAAAATGCCGCTCTGCCGACTCTGCCGCCACGAACTTGACGAAGCGCCGCGTCTGCGTTACGCGGAGATGCCCGCCGTGTCGCAGCACCTGCCGGAGCGCCCGGAGCGCGGCGGGGTCGAACTGCGCGTCACGGAGTGTCCGGCGTGCGGGCTCGTCCAGCTCGCCAACGACCCCGTGCCCTACTACCGCGAGGTGATCCGGGCGGCGGCGTACTCCCCCGAGATGGGGGAGTTCCGCAAGCGGCAGTTCGCGGCGTGGGTCGCCAAGTACGCGCTGGCGGGCAAGCGGATCCTCGAACCGGGGTGCGGGCGCGGCGAGTATCTGAAACTCCTGCGCGAAGCGGCTCCGGTCGAAGTCTGCGGCACCGAGTACGGCGAGCGTTCCGCCGAAGCAGCGCGCGCCGCGGGGCTGGCGGTCGAAACGCTCTTCTTCGAGCGCGGCGACGAGCGCGTGCCGCAGGCGCCCTGCGACGGCTTCTTCACCTTCAACTACCTCGAACACCTGCCCGATCCGACGGCGTTCCTGCGTGGAGTGCGCAACAATCTCGCCCCGGGGGGGTACGGGCTGGTGGAGGTCCCCGACTTCGCGATGATGCTTGAAAAGGAGATGTTCAGCGAGTTCACGATCGACCACCTCGCCTACTACACGCCCGCCACCTTGCGGCGGATGCTGGAAATCAACGGCTTCGAGGTGCTCGACTGCCGGAGCGTCTGGCACCACTACATCATCTCCGCCGAGGTGCGCCGGCGGCCGGCGACCGACTTTTCGGGCTTCGGCGCGGCGGCGGAACGGCTCTTCGCGCAGATCGCGAACTTCTGCGGCGAGGCTCCGCGCGGGGAACTCGCAGTCTGGGGCGCGGGCCATCAAGCGTTCGCGCTCCTCGCCGCGTCGCGTCTCGCGGAGCGCTTTTCGTGCATCCTCGACTCCGCGAAGTTCAAGCAGGGGCGCTTCGCCCCCGCGACCAGGCTGCCGATCGTGCCGCCCGAGACGCTCGACATGGGGGAGATCCGCCGGGTGCTCATCATGGCGGGCTCCTACTCCGACGAGATCGCGGCGCGGATCCGCTCCCGCTACGGCAAACGCCACACGCTGGCGCTCGTCCGCGAGGATCATCTGGAGACGATACCATAGGGATTTTGACATAACACCAACTCAGGATTCGGACAAATGACAGAACCACGACCCCTCACCGGCGCCGAACAGGCGAAGCGCAATCAACTGCAGCGCGAAAAACCCTACGTCTACGAAAAGATCATGAAGTACGCCGACAAGGTCAAACGCGGCGAAAGCATCGCGATATTGCAGTTCCAGTACGACTACAGCTGCAACTTCCGCTGCGACCACTGCTCGGTCAAGCGCTTTCAGGGCAAGAAGGCGGGGCGGTACTTCACCATCCCCGACGTGCGCGAACTGTCGCGGCAGGCGGATGAACTCGGGCTGGCGCACCTCGTCATCACCGGCGGCGAACCGCTGGTCTTCCCCGACCTCGATCAGATCATCGAAGCCGTCGATCCCCAGAAGTTCTACATCACCAGCGACACCAACGGCTGGCTGCTCGACGACAAACGGGCGAAGCACCTCAAATCCATCGGTCTGGACAAGATCCAGCTGAGTCTGGACAGTCTCAACGCCGCCGAGCACGACGCCTTCCGTCACGCGCCCGGTTCGCATGCGCGGGCGCTCCGCGCGATCGACGCCGCCCAGAACGCGGGGCTGAACATCATCCTTTCCACCGTCGTCACCCACGACCGCGTGCGCTCGCAGGAGTTCATCGACTATCTGGAGTTCGCCAAGGCGCACCGCGTCCCGGTCTTCGTGACCTACGCCAAGCCGGTCGGCTCGTGGGAGGGCAACTTCGACGTGCTCGTGAACCGCGACGACATGAAGTACATGGAGGAACTCGGCAAAAGTTACGATGTTTTCACCCACCTGACTCCATCATACGGGCTGGATCTGGGGTGCATCGCGGTCAAGCGGATGATCTCGATCACCAAGTACGGCGACATCATGCCGTGTCCGTACATCCACGTCTCTCTGGGCAACTTCTTCAAGGAGCCGCTCAAGGACATCATCGCGCGCGGGCTCAACATCAAGTGCTTCGGCCGCAAGGTCGACACCTGCCTGATCGCCGAGAGCCTGCCGTTCATCAAAAAGTACATCGTTCCCACCTATTCGCGGGAACTGCCGGTCCCCTGCGACGAGATCTTCGGCGCCGCCGACCGGATCAACCCCTGACGCGCGAAAGGAAACGGGAGGTTCCGGCATGGACATCGCCGTGATGGGGGGCTCGTCCCATATCGCCAAAAACCTGATCGTACGCTTCGCGGCGCTCGGGGGCTGTCGGCTGACGCTCTTCTGCCGGGACCGAGCGCCGGTGGAGGAGTTCGTGCGCCGTTACGCCCCCGGCGGGGAGATCGCGGTCGTCGAAGGCTACGGCGACTTCATGGAGCGGCGCTTCGACGCGCTGATCGACTGCGTGGGGGCGGGCGCGCCGGGGACGGCGGGATTTTCGCCCGTCAACTGGTTCGACACGCTGCAGAAGTTCGACGACCTCGCGCTGGAGTATCTGCAAAAGTCCAACCCGCGGGCGCGCCTCATAAGTTTCAGCAGCGGAGCGGTCTACGGGGCGCGGACGCCGGGACCCTTCGACGACGGGTCGCTGTATCGGGTCGCCGTTAACGCCCCCGAGACCGGCGACCTCTACGCGCTGAGCCGCCTCTACGCCGAGGCGAAGCACCGCGCGCACCGGGACCTCGACATCGCGGATCTGCGGATCTTCGCGTTTTACAGCCGCTTCGTCCGCACCGACGCGGGATATTTCATGAGCGACCTGCTGCGGGCGCTCCGGGAGAAGCGCGAACTCGTCACGACGCCGCACGACATGATCCGCGACTACATCGCCCCGGACGACCTCTTCGGGATCGTGCGCTTCTGCCTCTCCCGCGACCGCGTGAACGGCGCCTTCGACGTGCGGAGCCTCAAGCCCGCGGGCAAGTTCGAGATATTGGAGCGCTTCAAGACGCGCTTCGGTCTGCGCTGGCGCTTTTCCGGCGACGCCGTGGCGGCGTCGCCCAACGGCGACAAGCCCGTATACTGTTCGCACAGCACCGCGCTGGAGCGCCTCGGCTTCCGCCCGCGTCTCTCCGCGCTGGAAGGATTGATCCGCGAAACGGAAAGCGCCCTCGACGAATAAGGATCTTTGACCATGCCGAAAAAACTGCTCAGTATCGTCACCGGATGTTACAACGAAGTCGAAAACCTCCCCGAACTCTATGACCGGATAAAGCAGGTGATGGCGAAGTTCCCCGACTACGACTGGGAACTTCTCGTCGCCGACAACCACTCCACCGACGGCACCCGGGAACTCCTGCGCCGCATGGCACAGGCCGACCCGCGCGTCAAAGTGGTGCTCAACGCCCGCAACTTCGGGCACATCCGCTCGCCGATGAACCTCTTCCGGCAGGCGTACGGCGACGCGGTGGTGACGCTGTGCTCCGATCTGCAGGATCCGCCCGAACTCATCGCCGACATGATCCGCGAGTGGGAAAAGGGAACGCGTGTGGTGATCGCCGTCCGCGACCGCACCGAGTGCGGCTTCCTGATGGAAAAGGTGCGCCGCTTCTACTACGCGCTGCTCAGAAAGGCGTCGCCCGAAGCCGACGTGGTGAGCGGCTTCACCGGTTACGGACTTTACGACCGGAAGTTCGTCGACGCGTTCCGAATGTTCCGCGACCCGTATCCGTACTTCCGGGGGATGATCGCCGAGATCGGCTTCGACCGCAAGGAGATCCCGTTCGTCCAGCCCCGGCGCAAACACGGCAAGACCAAAAACAACTTCTTCACGCTCTACGACATGGCGATGACGGGCTTCGTGAACCACACCCGGCTGCCGCTGCGGCTGGCGGTCTTTTCGGGGTTCGCGCTGGGGGCGGTGAGCCTGCTGATCGCGCTCGCGTATCTGGTGCTGAAACTCGTGTTCTGGGACACCTTCAGTTTCGGGATGGCGCCGCTGATGATCGGCATGTTCTTCTTCGGGGCGATCCAGCTGATCTTCATCGGCATCATCGGCGAGTACATCGGGGCGATCCTCGTGCAGGTCAAAAACCGCCCGCTCGCGGTCGAGGAGGAGCGGCTGAACCTGCCGCCCGCAAGCGACGACCGGGAGGTGCGCCGGTGACCGGGCGGCGGAGAAGCGCACTCGCCGCGGGTATTCCGCTCGCGGCGCTGCTGCTCGGGGCGGCGGTCCTGTGGCTGCTCGCGACGGTCGCCGACCGCGACTTCGCGGAGCGACTGCGCCGGACGGCGGAACTCGAAACCCGGGCGGAATGCACCCGCCTTCTGGGCGCCCCCATGTACGACTGCCCGACCGACGACGAGGCGGGCGCCGCGACGATCGAACGGATATGCCGCGGTCAACACCGCTTCCCGGCACTGGAGGGCGGCAGCGTCGCCTTCTATCGCCCCGGCGGGAAATTCGTCATCCCGGCGAAAGCGATCTTCGTTCTCTACGACCGCCGGACGGACCGTATCGTCCGCTCCGGTTCGGTGCGACTGTAAACGCGTCAACTTCGGGGGAGGCAGCCGACGATGGGACAAGTTTCGGGATCGGCGGGAAAACCGCGCTTCGCGCAACGGTGGTTACGTGTGCTCGTAGGTGACGACGCGGCGAAGCGGGCGTTCTTCGTCTGCGTGCTCGCCCTCTTCGGCTCGTGGCTGCTGCTCGCCCTCTTCGTCTTCACCGGATGGGATCGGACGGTCTTCTGGTACGAGAATATCTCCAACAGAATGTGCGGTCTGCATACTCGCCCGCCGCTGCCCGTGTGGATACTGCCGCTGCCGCCGCTGCTGTGGCTCGCCGCGGCGGCGGCGACGCTGCGGCTGTGGCATCCGTTTCTGAAGCGCCGCCGCCTCGCCGTCTGCGGAGTGCTGGCGGCGGCAACCGCCATCATCGCAGCGGCGTGGCGGATACTGCCCGGAGCGATCCTGCTGATCTACCCGCTGTTGATCCTGCCGCTGGCGGCGTATCCGCGGCAGTGGAAACTCGTGCTGCTGCGCGGCGCGGCGTGGGGCTTTGCCCTGTTCATCGCGTGGCGGGGAATCCGCCCCCTGCTCGCCATAGCCTGCGGACCCTTCGATTGCACCCCTTTCGACCGGGCAGGCAATGAAACTTGGTGGTCGGTACTGGCGGTGCTGAGTGTACCCGCGTGTTTACTGGGCGTCTGGCTCACGGCGGTGATCGTCGCCCGCGCGACGGGACGCGCGTGGCGGAGCCTTTTCGGGCGCGGCGCGGTGACGGTGCTGGCGCTCTTCGCGGCGGTCTACTTGTGCTCGCTCGGGTTGGCATTCGCGGAACAGGCGCGGACGAAGCGCCGCATCGCGGCGTTGGAACGTTTTCACGGCGCTCCGGCGACGGGACAAACGTTCCGCGACCGCTACTACGCCGGACGAAGCGCCGACGGCCAGTTCTGGAAAAACGCCGTCGCGCTGTATGGTCTCGAGAGCGAGGACGAAGAGTTGGTCGAGGACCTCAAGGCACCCCCCGCCCCCGCGCTGCTGGACAAGTGGCGGGACCGCCTCGCCAAATCGCGGAAGTATCAGGAGACCCCGCGCCTCCTCGCCGTACCGCCGCCCCCCAATGTCCGCGACTACGACGGCGACCTGCTTGATATCCCAATGCCCGAGTGGCAGGTGCTTTTACGCGCGTGCCGTTACGAAGCGTGGCGCATCCGTTTCGCCGTCGCCGACGGCGATGCGAAAGCGGCGCTGGCGGCGTTGCGGCGCATGGACAACGCCTTGGAATATCTTGATCGCGACGATTTTCTGGTCGCCGGAGTCGCACGTCACCGTTTGTCGCGCTGGCGCCTCGATATGCTGGAAAGCATGTTGGATGCGCGGCTGCTCACCCCCGGTGAACTCCGCCGTCAGCGCGATCTCCTTGCGCGGGAGATCGGCTCCGCCCCGGCCCGCCGCCGCCGCATCGCCTTGGCGGAGGCGGCAACGTGGCTGCGGATCTGCGACAAATTCGCCCATGGCGGAATCGAAACGGATCTGCGGTGCAATAAAATGGCCCCCGGCAAAGCGCTCTATCCGTTCCGCTGGCTTCTGCCGCTGCTCTGGTACAACTCCACCCGCACCCGCGGCGAGATCGCGCGCTTATACCGCATCGACGATCTGGAGCGCTTTCCCGCGTTTCCGCCGAAAAGTTTCCTGATGCGGTGGGCACTTCCGAGCATCACCTCCCTAAAGGGAAAATTCAACACCGCCCGCGAAAAACGGCTGCTGGAACGGCTCGACGCCGCGTTGCGGCAAACCGTTCCTTCCGCCGCTCGGGGCGATTGACATCTCACCGGGACAATGCTATATTTTATGGTCATAAACTATTTTATGACGCAAAATACAATTCGTTTCGGTATCATAAATCAATAAGCGGGGGTTGGCGATGGAACGACTGGAGTTGAACGGAGTGTGGCGCTTCTCCTTTGTGGAAAACGCCCGGTGGAATGACGCGGCGGAACCGGCGTTCGACGCCTTCATGAGCGTTCCCGGCACATTCGACACCATGCCCGACTGGAACAGCCGCCGCGGCACCGGATTCTACCGCAAGGAGTTCCACCTTGAACACGACTGCACCGGGGCGTTCCTCCACATCGACGGCATGGGGTTGTGCGGGCGCTTCGAACTGGACGGGCGCGAGATCGGCCGCTCGGAACTCGCGTATTCGGCGCTCGACTTCGCCGCCGGTCCCCTCGCGGCGGGCCGCCATGTGCTCACCGCCGCGATCGACAACACCCTCGCGGAGGTGCCGGACCGGATCTTCCAGCCCTACTACGACTTCTACGGCTTCGGCGGCTTCTACGGCGACGTGACGCTGAAACTCATGACCGGCGAGTTCGGGCTCGACCGGGTGCGGGTGCGGACGCTCGACTACCGGACCGGGCGGGTGCGCCTGATTTTGGACTTCGTCGGCGGCGCTCCCGCGGGCGAGTACGCGGCGCTGGTCGCCTTCGACGGCGGCGAGGCGCGGCGGCTCGCGGTGCGCGACGGCGTCGTCGAGTGCGAGGTGCCGGAGTTCCGCCTCTGGTCGCCGGAGCATCCCGAACTGCACTCCGTCACCGTTCAGGTCGGCGCCGAACGCGCCGGCGCCGTGTTCGGCATCCGCGAGATCGCCGCGGCGGGCAAGCGTCTGCTCCTCAACGGCCGCGACCTGTACCTGCTCGGCGTCAACCGCCACGAGACCTCCGGCATGTCGGGCGGGGCGTCGTCCGAAACGCTGATGATCGCGGACCTCCAGAACCTCAAGCGGCTGGGCGGCAACTTCATCCGGGGCAGCCACTACCCCCAGCGCGAACGCTTCCTCGACCTCTGCGACCGGATGGGCGTGCTGGTCTGGAACGAGACCCTCGGCTGGAACAACACCCCGGAACAGATGACCGATCCGAAGTTCATCGACCTCAATCGGGAACAGCTGCAGCTGATGATCCGGTCGAGTTACAACCATCCGTCGGTGATCGTCTACGGCTTTCTGAACGAGTGCTCCAGCGACACCCCCGAAGGCGAAGCGTTGGTCAAACTCCTCTGCGAGACCGCGCACGCGGAGGACTCCGGACGCCTCGTGACCTTCGCCTGCAACCGCCGCTTCACCGACCGCGCGCACCGCTACACCGACCTCATCGCGTTCAACACCTACCCCGGCTGGATCGCCGACCGCTTCGATCAGGAACCCACCGCCGGAATGGCCGCCAACCAGCGCCGCATCATCGACACCATGCGCGAAAAATTCGGCCACGACAAGCCGATGATCGTCAGCGAAATGGGAACCTGCGGCATCTACGGCCAGCACGACGAGGCGAACGCCCAGTGGACCGAGGAGTTCCAAGCCGAGTACCTGCGGGCGGTGATGGACACCGTCTTTGCCGAGCCGGAACTGCGCGGACTCACCATCTGGCAGATGAACGACGCCCGCAGTTTCCTGCGCAAGGGGCAGAACATCCGCACCAAACCGCTGGCGCAGAACCTCGCCGGGTTGTTCGACCTCTACCGCCGCCCCAAACTCGCGTTTGCGACGGTGCGCGACGGCTTCACCGCTTTCGCCCGGAAACAGCAGGCTCCCGCCGGCAAATAAACGCGGGCGAAAGATTTGCCGAACCTCAAACTCCCCACCCGCCCCGCCGACGACGAAAAAAACGCGCCGGAGGGGTGAGCCTCCGGCGCGGATGGTCAGATTGCAGTCGTTAAGCCAAGTTCTTGAACTTGAGCGCGGAGTCTTCGAGCGTGAAGCCCCAGCCCGCGAAGTCGCCGCTGGCGAGTTGGTCGTCGAGGGCGAGCGTGCCCTGCGAAACGCCGTCTACCAGCACGTCGAACTGGTGGTAGTTCGTGTCCGTCGCCGCGTCGACGAGCGTCCACTCCGCCGACTGCCCGGTCGCGAGGTTCAGCGCGATGGTGTCGCCCGAGAAGTCGGCGGCGCTCCAGTTCAGCATCGCCGTATCCGCCAGCGTTTCGTCGCGTCCGGCGACGTCGAACTTCCACGTGCTGTTGGCGACATCCGCCGCCGCGGTGGCAAGCGTCATCACCGTTCCGTCGTTGAACTCGATCGAATCGAAACCGCCGATCTCGCCCGCGAAGGTGCCGCGGTATCCGGCGAAGGTCAGCGTCGCGTCGCTCGCATCGGCCGCGCCGACGTAGCTGTAGCCGTAGACGTTGCAGGCGTAGTCGTTCGCGCCGGTGAAGATCACCTCCGCGCTCGCCACGGTATCGCCGTCGAGTTGGCCGCGCGCATAGATCGCGCCCGAAATGTCGCCGCCCGAAACGGTGATGGTAACGTCGCCCGCCTCGGTAGTGCCGCCCGAGGTCGAGTGGCTGCCGCCGCCGAAGACGTTCGCGACCGTGCCGCCCGAGATCGAGATCGCCACGTCGCCGACGGTCGAAGTGCCGTTTTTCTGCGCCCAGCCGCCGCCGTAGACGTTGCCCATCGTGCCGCCGGAGATGCTGATCGCCACGTCGCCCGCTTCCGCGCCGACCTGCGACGCGAAGACGCCGCCGAAGATCCCGCGGCCGCCGTGCGCCGTGCCCCAGTTGCCGCCCGAGATGTCGACGGTCACGCTCGTGACTGTGTAGACGGTCCCCGCGGCGTCGCCGGTGGCGTAGCCGCCCGCGAAGGCGCAGAAACTCGTGTTGGTCGCCGCGCCGCCCGCGAGGGTCAGACTCACGTCGCCCGCCGTGTGGCGGATGCCGTCGCCGACCGTCGCGGCGGTCTTGACCGCCGACGCGCCGTAGAGGTTCCCGGCGAAAGTGCCGCCGTCGACCGTGAGGTTCACGTCACCCACGCTCGTGGCTTCGGCGTTCTTGTTGGCGAGCGCGCCCGCGTAGAAGTCCTTGGCAAAACTGCCCTGCGCGACCAGCGTTTCGGTCGCGCCCGTGACGCTGCCGAAGCCGCCCGCGTAGCCCGTGCCGTCGAGCGTCGCGCCGTCGAAGGTCAACTTCACCGCGCCGACGGTCTTGCCCGCTTCGGCGCCTGCCGCGAGGTTGCGGATCGTGCCCGACTTGGCGTTGATGTTGACGGTCCCCTCGTAATCCACGCCCGCGCCGTAGATCGCCTTCGCGGCGTCGCCCGCGACGGTCAGGAACGCGTCGCCAGCGAAATTTTCGGTCACGAGCGTCGCGTTGTCCGTCGCGCCCGTCCACTTCGCCGCGCGGTCGGCGGTGCGGAGTGTCGTGTAGTTGTCGCCCGTCAGCCCCGCCGCCGCGCCGGTCGTGATGCTGAGCGCCGTCGCCGTGACCGCCGTACCGTTGAAGGCGTAGGTGAGACCGTTCAGCGCGTCGTCGTAAGTTCCGCCGTTGGCGAGCGCATTCTCATACAGCCCCCACTTTTGCGTCACGGTGTCGAGCGTGCCCGCGTCGCCGAGGGTGTACGTTCCCGCCGCCTGTTCCGCGCCCTTGACATACACCGTGGTAGTGTCGCTGACGAGCGCGAGGTCATTGACGATGGTCTTGGCACCCGCGCCCGCCCCGGTGAAGTCGAGCGTGAGGTTCGCGCCCGTATCGGCGGTGTCGCTCAAGGTGAGCGTGCCGCCCGCCTTGACGACCGTATCCTCGATGGAGCCGAAGCCGGTCCCGGTGGTGGCGTTGTACTCGAGGATGCCGCCCGAGTTCACCACCGTGCCGACCGCCTTCGCGGTGTGGCCGTTGAAGCGCAGTGTGCCGCCCGAGTTAACCACCGTATCGTAAGCGGTCGCGTTGGCGCTGATCGCGAGCAGCGTGGTCTTGCCGTTGCTGCCGTTCAGGACCGTATCATAGGCGGTCGCGTTTTCGGTCAGGATCACCGACGCCGCGGCGGTCTTGCCGGCGACGGTCACGCCGCTCAGCACCGCGCCGCCGAAGCCGGAGATGCGGCAGTTGTCGTTGACGAGCGCCTCCTTGACGATGATGTCGTCGCCGAAGCTCAGGCGGTAGGTCTGGCCGTCCGCGCCGAGATTCTTCACGATGCCGCTTTCGACGCTCGCGCCGAGCGCAGTCGTCGCGCCGTTGTAGTACAGTGTGCCGACGGCGATGTCGGTCCCCGCGCCCTGCAGCATCGCCTTGGCGGCGTGTTCGACGAACTTGACGGTCGCCCCCTCGCGGATGTCGCCGTTGTTCAATGTCGCCCCGCCCGAGATGTAGACATTGCCGTTGGCGAACGCGGTCGCGTCGAACGCCGCGCCCGAGATCAGATTGAGCGTCGCCCCGCCCGAGACCCGCACCGCCGAGACCGTGCCGCCCGAACTGACCCGCGCCGAACCGGCGAGAAGGTCGATATCCTCGGCGTAGGAGTCGGTGCCCGCCGGATTCGTGAGATTCGGACGGTCGCCGACCGACATCATACCGCCCGAGACCACGGTGTGGAAGGCGCTGCCGCCGTTCTGCATGGTGAAGTCGCCGCCGCGGACGATGGTGTTTTCGTAAACGCCGCCCTTGCCGCGCGCGATCAGCGCGCCGCCCGACAGGACGGCGTTGGTGACTTTACCGCCGCCCGAGAGGTAGACGTAGGCGTTGTAGAGCGTCACGTCGTTCGCTTCGGCGGTGCCGCACAGCGACAGCACGGTGAGGTCATTTTTGGTCGCGGAGACCCGGATCCCGTCGGCCTTGACGCCGTTGGAGAAGATGACCCGCCCGCCGCTGGTGAACATCATATCCACATTGCTGACCGTGGCGTTCGAGAAGATCGTCCACGTGCTGTCATAGAAAGTGGCGTTGGTGAGCGTCGCCCCGGAGACGAGGAGGTTGGCGCCCGAAGAGAGCGTGAAGTCGTTCAGCACGGCGCCGGTGTCGGCGGTCATGTACGCCGCGCCGACGAGGGTCGCTCCGCTGACGATGCCGGTGCTGTGGACGTCGACCGTGCCGCCCGACTGGGTCAGGCCTTCCAAATAGCCGCCGCTGTTGCGGTTGGCGGAGCGCCGGACGGTCATCTTGCCCGCGTACATGGTGATGTCGGAGACGTTGCCGAAGTAGCTGACCAGCAGCGAACCGCCGGACATGACCACATGGTCGAGGTGCATGTCGGTCCACGCCTCGACCGGGATCCCGCCGATTGAGCCGTTGGTGTCGTTGGCGTAGCACTGGACTTCGCCGCCGCCGTAGATCGTGAAGTTGGTGAAGTGACCGTCGTTCTGCAGGTGGACCACACCGCCCGAGACCCGGACGTTGTCGACGTAGACGTTGCTGCCGCGCAACACCGCTATGCCCTGCCGGATGTCGATGTCGCTCCCGCTGATCCGGGCGCGCCCCTGGATCGTGCCGGAGGCGTTGGGATCGTACAAGTTGAATACCTGAACACCGTTGGTGCCGCTCACCACCGTGCCGAAAACGTTGCCGCCCTGACCGACCGAAACGGTCCCGCCGAGGCCGATGAGGCCGCCGGAAAACGTGGCGCCGGTCGACACTTTGACGGCGGCGTGGATCTCCATATCCTCGATGAGGGAGCCGCTCGTCATCGTCCACGTCGCCGCCCCCGCGGAGAGGACGCCGCCGCGCACGGTAGCGTCGACATTGTAAAACCGCAGGTTGCCGCCCGAACTGATGATCGCGTTCGAGAGGAGACTGCCCTCATACAGCCGCACCTCGGCGCCGGAGTTGATGATCACGTTCTCGCCCACGCCGCCCGAAGAGACGATGAGCCCGTTGGCCTTGACGAAGTCCACGCCGTTGATCAGCGTCCCGCCCGACGCGTGGATGTAACCTCTGAACGTGCCGCCCGAGACCGCGAAGCCGGAGCGGATGTGCAGTGCCAGCCCTTCGTTGTTCAGCCCGTACAGCACGCCGTTCTCGACGCGCATCGACTCGCTGTAGGCGCCATCGTAGTAGATCGCGCCCTGCGCGATGTTGGTCTCTTTGCCGGCGAAGACGACGTTCGCCTTGATCTCGAATTTCGCCCCGGCGGCGACCTGAACGTTGTACACCTCGCCGAAATTGCTCGCCAGCGAGTAGGCGCCGGATTCGATGGTCGTGTTGGACAGGTAGCTGCTGTGGTGGATGGTGAGCGAGCCGCCCGCCTGGATCGTGCCGCCGAACAGCGAGCCGCCGCTCGTGATGTTCAAATTGCCGCCCGACTGCACCGTGGCATTGTGCATTTGGGCATCCTGCCAGACCATGGCGTAACCGCCGTCGGAGATCACCGGATTGTAGGCGACCGCCTCTTGGATGAGGCTGAGCGTGCCGCCGGAACTCACGACCGCGTCGTTCACCCGGATCCCCTCGGTGAGCGTGATGGCGCGCAGATGGTTGACGCCGTTGTCGACGAGCGTCATGCCGGTGATGACGCCGTTGGTGATGGTGAGGTTGGGGTCGCTGTCGGCGGCGGCGCTGGTGAACGCACCGTTGCAGATGTAGATCGGCGTGGCGGTGAGGTCGGCTTGAGTGCCGCCGAGCGTGGCGCCGGTGTAGTTGAGGTCGAAGACCAAGGCGCTCGAGAGGGTGAAGTCGACGGCGGAAGCGCCGGTGTAGACGATCGTCCCGCCTTTGCCCTTGGCGTTGGTGCCGCCCGAGATCGCCGCCCCGGCGGAGAGATACAGCCACGAATTGATGACGGGATCGAGCGCTTTGGCTCCGCGGAGGTGCAACGCGCCGGTGAGCGTCATGTTGTGCCACCAGCCGTCGGCGTCGGTGTACGCCTTGAGGTCGGTGTTGCCGGTCATGACCTTCGCCCCCGATTCGACGCGCACGTCGCCGTAGATGTTGGTCGCGCCGGTGAAGAGGTTGGTGATGGTCGCGCCCGAGGAGACCGTCACCCCTCTCAGCGTAAAGCCCGCGTTGACGAACGAACCGCCCGAATGGATCGTGGCGCTGGAGATCACGCCGCCCGTCATGCCGCTCAGCAGCCCGCCGTTGTGGACCTCCACGTTGCTGAAGGTGTTGAGCTGGTTCTTGACGGTGGTCTTGCTGTTGGTGACGGTGCCGCCCGAACTGATGACCAGATTGGCGAAGGTCTGATTGTTGGCGCTGATGCCCAGACTGCGGACATACGGCTCGTGCCCGTAGGTGACGTCGGTTTCGCTGTTGAAGATGTAAAGATCGCTGAGGCCTTCCGTAACGATGACGGCGCTGCTTCCCGCAATGTACGACATTTTACCTTTCCTTTCCGTTGATTGTTAAGTCGATTCCGATATGGTCAGTTTTCGATCTGCATCTTGTCGTAGACCTTGGTCCCGCTCGCCGCTTCCTCGGCGGCGTAAACGTTGACCTTGACCGAGCAGAAGACGCCGCTGCCCGCATGCAGCGGAGCGTAGAATTTCGTGAGTTCCGGCGTGCTGACCGACTCCACGTTCCCGGCGAAGGTCGCCACGTTGTGCCGACCGCCGTGCAACGGGACCGCCCACGCATGACCGATGCTGGAAGAGTCGGTGTACCACCACGGGATCAGCCGCGACATCGCCGCGCCGTTGAAGTTCACCGCGTCGGAGAACCAGATCTGCTGGCTCGGCGACACCGGCCCCTTGTATGGCCCCGTCAGCGCCTGCGCCTGCGCCTTCGACGGCATGGAACTGAAGCCGTTCCGCAGGTACGGATGGTTGATGTAAAGCCCGCCGAACCACGGCGAGACCCCCGCGCCGGTACCGTTGTTGTAGACCGCGCCGATGGTCTGGAAGTCGTTGTTGGCCTGCGCATGCGGCTTGACCGTCAGCGCCGCGCAGCGCATGAAACTCGGCACGCTGTTGAGCAGCCGATTGCGGTTTTCGCCGCTCGTCTCGACCCACCAGTTGCTCTCGTTGGGGTTGTCGAGTTTGATGTACTTGCCCCGGTGGAACGCGGCGTAGACGTAGTTCGTGGTCGAGGTCACGCCGCTCAGGGTGTTGGGACCGTACCAGCAGCCCCGGTGCTCGTCGAGGTACTGCGTGCCGAGGGTCACGAGCTGCTTGATGTTGTTGACGCAGGTGGCCCCCTGCGCCCGCGCCCGCGCCTGCTGCAAGGCGGGCAGCAGCATCGCCGCCAGAATGGCGATGATCGCGATCACGACCAGAAGTTCGATCAGCGTGAAACGTGCGGCGGGGTGCCGGTGGAACGGTGTCTTCATGTTCTCTTATGCTCCGACTGGGTTGTCGCGACCGCACCGTAATATCGCACGTTGCGCATACGGAAATCGGCCGCTTTCTGTTTTATGAATCAGTACAAAAAGTTCGTCTTCGATACTTATCCGCTGCGCGGCACCGGGCGATCAGCCGACCGCCTCCCAAATCCCGCCTCGCGCCGCCGCACAACGTTTCGGAACGGTTCTCCGAACGCTTCACGGCAACTAAACCATATACTATACACCGGGATTTTCGGATTGTCAAATTTTATTTTATTGCGGCACAACAATAAACCGACCTGCCGCGTCAGCGCTCCGGCATGCCGAGCGACATCCCGCCGTCCACCGGCAGCACCGCCCCCGTCACGCTGTCGTTCGCGGCGAGGAACAGCACCGCCGCCGCCAGATCCGACACCCCCACCGGACGCCCCAGCGGCACGCTCCGCAGCACCTTCGCCATCCGCGAGTTCTCCAGACCCGCCGGCGGCAGCATCGGCCCCGGCGCCACCGCGTTGAAACGCAAGTTCCTTTCCGCGAACTCGCGGGCGAACTCCCGCGTCGCGGCGGTCAGTCGGCGGCGCGATTCGAGATACTCCGCCTCCTCCGTCGGCCGGGCGGCGAGCACCGCCTGATCCACCACGTTCACCACCGCCCCCGCCGACAAACCTTGCCCCGCAAACCGCCGCATCAGTTCCAGCGGCGCCCGGCAGTTCACCCGGTCGTAAAGCCCGCGGCGCTCCGCCGGCAGACGGTAGCACGAGGCGTTGTTGACGAGAACGTCCACCGGAGCGTCGAGCAACGCCCACAACTCCGCCGCCCCCGCTTCGCCCGCGGAAAAGTCCGCCGCCACCGCCCGGTGTCCGGCCCCCAGCTCCGCCGCCAGTTCCCGCGCCGCCTCCAGATGCTCCCGGCAGTGGATCGTCACCCGCGCCCCCGCCGCCGCAAACGCCCGCACCAGCACCGCGCCGACCCGCACCGCGCCGCCCGTCACAAGCACATGTTTACCGCCAAGTTCCAAAATCCCGCACTCCCGCGATTTGAAAAATCGTCTTTCACATATTATATTCCAATAAACTCGACTAATCAAGGGGGATCGCCATGAAAAAAATCCGTCGTTTCACACTCGTCGAACTGCTGGCGGTGATCGCCATCATCGCCATCCTGAGCGGCATCGGCTTCGGAGCATACACCTTCGCCAACACCCGCGCCAAGGAATCCGCCACCGAGGCGCTGCTCAAACAGCTCGAAGCCGGGCTGGAAGGCTTCCACACCAAAAACGGCTACTATCCGCAGAGTTCCGGCAAAAAGTTCGCCACCGTCATCTTCAAGTTCAACTCCGCCGGCGTGCCGGAGAAGATCGGCTTCGGCAGCACCGATACCGCCGAATGCGTTCTCAACTACAACACCACCGACTCCCCGGGACGCAAGCAGCGGTTGGAAAACGAGATCTTCAACTCCTTCGCCCGGTCGCTCGACATCCCGACGATCCGGAAGCACCTCAACGCCGACGGCGAACTCGAAGACGCCTGGGGCGTCAAAATCTACTACCGCTCGCCCGGCGAATTCAAAAAAGGCGGCTACGACCTCGTCTCCGCCGGTCCCGACGGCGAATTTTCCGAGGACAAAAAAACCGCCGCCGATCTCGACAGCCTCACCGTCGGCAAATTCCGCGACGACGACGGCACCCGCCGCTGCGACGACCTCTTCAACTTCTGACCCCCCCCCGGAGGCGCGGCAGGCAAAATAACAGGCGTTTGCGCATGGGAGATGTGGGGGCTCCTCGCCCCCACACCCCGATGTCTGCCTCACTAATATTCTCTATACACAAACTACCACCCGCCCCGCCGGAGGCGGGGCAGGCAATATAAACGGGCGGGAGGGCATGGGAGATGTGGGGGCTCCTCGCCCCCACGCCCCTCGGCAGGGTCGCCGACCCTGCACCTCGAGAAAAATGCTGCGCATTTTTCCGCTACTTTAAATGGCTGACGCGGAAAGGGGTTGACGTTCCCGGTCTTATGCCTGACGGCAACGCCGGGAAGCGTCCCCCTCCGTCGGCAAAGGTGACCGGAATCCCGCCGCGATCGGGCGTCGCCTCGGCCACCGCAAATCCCTCGACCTTGACCCGGATTTTCCGCCGAATCAAGGATCGGGTCTTTGCTATGGGTCACGTTACCCGTATTTTATGGTTCGCCCCCCGTCGGTATGTACGTTGCGGGCAGTCGCACGCAGTTGTTTGCGGAGTTGGGGGGCGGCGGCAAAATAAGTGCGGCGGCGAGTATAAGCGGGGTCAGCCGCCCGCCTGCGGCCGGGCGGGGAACAGTACAAACGTTTGTTTGCGAATTGTATTACCGCCAGCGGTGGTTTCCCGCGTCAGCGTGTGGCAAGCGTCAGTGCGCGGGCTCCAGCCACCTCACTCCGTTCAAGTCCGTTCAAGTCCGTTCAAGTCCGTTCGGGGCGCTTATTCGCGCGACGGCGGCTTGCATTCGCGCCAGCGCGCCACCCCCTGCGCCCGTTCGCGGGCGCGGCAAACTCAAAACGCGAACGTTACCACCGAGCCCGGATCGAGCAGGACCCGCGCGAAACGGTTCCGGTACTTCAACTGCGCGCACGAGACCCGCTCGCCCGCGTTGGTGAAGACCGCGACCAGCCCGCCATCCGGCTTCCTCCCGACGACGGCGTAAACGTCGCGCTCCGGCGGATAGTTGGCGGGGCAGTCCAGAATGACCGTGCCCGGCCGGAAGTACGGCGCGAAGTGCCGGAACGCATGGTACTGCGGACTGTACGATATTTCGGTCGACACCGAGTCGATCGTGACCAGTCCGGCGCAGTTGTACTTTCCCAGATTGGGGCGCCCGCGTTCGTCGAGGGCGAGGTTCCAGCCGGAAAACGACCGGCAGAAGTTGTTCAGCGCGCCGGTGATCGTTCTGCCCCACCAATGGATATGGCTTTCGGGGGAGTCCGGGGTGAGGTTCGGTCCCTTTTCGGTCAGGTGAAAGTCGATTTCCGGGAATGCGGCCTTGACTTGGGCGATCATCTCGGGCGTACCGCGGTAGGGGTGCCAGGCGACGGCATCGGCGTGTTTTCTCACCTCCGGGTCGCCGAGCAGATAGAGCACCTTCGACCATTCGCGGAAGTTGTGGTCGTGCAGCCAGAGTTTGGTATTCAACCCGTTGGCGCGCAAACGTTCCGGCATCAGGCGACCGACGAGTTCCATCTCGAAGTCGGGGTGGAGCAGCGACTGGGGCATGTCGCCGTTCTGGGTGCAGTCCGACTCGTTCTGCATGGTCAGCGCGGAGATCTCCACGCCGGCGGCGCGGTACGCCTTGAGGTACGCGATCAGATAATCGGCGAACGCTGGCAGGTATTTTTCCCGCATGTACCCGCCGCACATCGAGCGCGGGGCCTTCATCCACGCCGGGGGGCTCCACGGCGAGGCGAACCAGAAGATATCGGGGCGGATCCGCTGCGCAGCCAGCACCGCCGGGAGGATGTATTTGCGGTCCTGATCGATGTAAAAATCCCGCATTGCCAGATCGTCCGGGGTGTCGTCTTAACTGTAGATCCGGGTCGCGTAGTCGCTGGGGCCGACGTTCAGCCGCCCGATGGAGAGGTTCAAGGCGTCGGGAGAGAAGAGTTGGCGCAGCAGTTCCGAACGGCGCTCCGGCGGGAGTTGGGCGAGCATGAAGCACGACGCCTCGGTGAAGGAGATGCCGAAGCCGGCCAGCGACTGTTTTTCGGCGGCGCGGTCGATATCCAGTATCGGGCAGTTGTAGTAGAAGTCGCCGGTGAACTCCGGCGGAACGGCGGGAAGCGCCTGCCTCCGGTCGTCGCTGATGAGCATTTCCGAGATCCCGTGTCGCGTCATGTCCCGTCCCTCCCCCGGATGATGGTGTTTGCGTCGGTGATAATATACCTCCGTCCGGGCGATTTGCAACCGGCGGCCGACCGGACTGGCAAAAGCGATTTTCCGCGGCGTCCGAACTGGCAAAAGCGCGGGAACGGAGTTATATTAGTTCCCGCTGGATATGTCCGGGTGGTGAAATGGCAGACACACGAGACTTAAAATCTTGTGCCGAAAGGCGTACGGGTTCGAGTCCCGTCCCGGATACCAGTTTTTTCGCCGTTCCCGCCGCCGCAGGAGTCCGGGGAGCGGCCGCCGCTCACTGAACACTCCGGAGGAAAGTTTTGGAAAAGCCGCTCATCCCGTCGGTCAAAGTCACGGGCGAGATCCACCATATCCGCTACGAGAACAAGGATTCGGGCTTTGCCGTACTGGTGATGACCTCCCCCTCCGGCGAAAAGTTCGTAGCCTGCGGAGTGCTCGCGGGCAACGCCCCCGGCAAGACGCTGGAACTCACCGGGCACTACGAGGATCACTCCGACTTCGGGCGGGAGTTCAAGGTCGACACCTTCCGCGAGGTGCTGCCGCGCACCGCGGCGGGCATCGCGCGCTTTCTCTGCGGGTCGGTGCCGGGGATCGGGCCCAAGACCGCCGATCTGATCGTCAAACACTTCGGCGACGACACGCTCGCCATTCTGGACAAGTCGCCGCGACGGCTGGTCGAGGTGCCGGGGATCGGTCCCCGCCGCGCCGCCGACCTCGCCGCCGCGTGGAAGCAGAACGGCGAACGGCGCGACCAGCTGATCTTTCTGCAGGGGCTGGGGGTGACGCCCGCGTACTGCCGACGGCTCTTCAAACGCTACGGCGAACGTGCCGCCGAGGTCGTGAGGGCGAACCCCTACCGCCTCGCGGAAGAGGTCGACGGCATCGGCTTTCTCAAGGCGGACGCCATCGCCCGCGAACTCGGCTTCGCGGAGGATTCTCCCGACCGCCTCGCCGCCGCCGCGGTCTTCGCGCTGAACGAGGCGACCGGGGCGGGCAGCGTGTGCCTCGCGGCGGGGGAACTGGCGGAGCGCACCGCGACGCTGCTGAAACGCCTCCCCGCCGACGGGGAGCGGGCGGTGAGCCTCGCGCTGGAGCGGCAGCTGCTGCGCGAGGACAACGGCCGGATCTACACCCCCCAGTTGCTGCGCCTCGAGATCGCCCTGCCGCTGCAGTTGCGGGAACTGGCGACCTGCCCCAAGTTCGCGGGGCGGCGGCTCGCGCCGCGCCGTGACGGAGCCTCCCGCTTCGCTCCGGAGCAGCTGCAGGCGCTCGAAAACGCCGCCCGCTATCCGTTGAACATCATCACCGGCGGTCCCGGCGTCGGCAAGACCACGGTGGTGGGCGAACTCGTCGGGCGCGCCAAGGCCGCCAGACTGCGCGTGGTGCTCGCCGCGCCGACGGGCCGCGCCGCGAAACGCCTCGCGGAGTCCTCCGGCGACGAGGGAGCGAAGACCATCCACCGCCTGCTCGCCTTCGACCCCGCGACCGGAAAGTTCGGATACAACCGGGAGCATCCCCTCAAGTGCGACCTGCTGATCGTCGACGAGGTGTCGATGCTCGATCTGCCGCTGGCGTGGGCGCTTTTCAGTGCGGTGTCGCCCGGGACCAGCGTGGTGCTGGTGGGCGACGTCGACCAGTTGCCGAGCGTGGGGCCGGGGCGGGTGCTGGCGGATCTGATCGGGTCGGGGTTCTTCGGCGTGACCTTTCTCACCAAAGTCTTCCGGCAGGCGGAGAACAGTTCCATCATCACCAACGCGCACCGGGTCAATCGCGGGGAACTGCCGGAGCCGGGGCGCGACGGGGGCGACTTCTACTGGATCGAGCAGGAGGATCCGCTCCGGGTGCAGGAGATCATCCGCGAACTGGTGACTTCGCGCATCAGCGGGCGCTTCGGCATCGCCCCCGCGGATACGCAGGTGCTGACGCCGATGAACCGCGGACTCTGCGGCGCGCTGACGCTGAACGAACTTCTCGGCGGGGTGCTGAATCCCGATCCGGCGCCCGAATTGAAGATCGGCGAGCGCACGCTCAAGGTGGGCGACCGGGTGATGCAGCTGGCGAACGACTACGACAAGAACGTCTTCAACGGCGATATGGGCGTACTGCTCCGGATGTCGGCGGAGAAACGCAAATTTCTCGTCCGCTTCGACGGCGCGCGCGACGCCGAGTACGCCTTCGACGAGGCGGACATGCTGATCCGCGCCTATGCGATCACCATCCACAAGTCGCAGGGCAGCGAATTCCCGGCGGTGATCGTGCCGCTGCTGAACCAGCACTTCGTGATGCTGCGGCGCAATTTGCTCTACACGGCGATGACGCGGGCGCGGAAACTGCTGGTGCTGATCGGCGGTCGCAAGGCGGTCGAGATGGCGGTGCGCAACGCGCGCGTCGAGGTGCGCGAATCGCAGCTGCTGGCGCGGCTGCGGCAGACGCGGCGGGAATTGACCGGGAAAAAACGCTCCGCCGAAGCGTAAGCCCTTGTTTTTGCCGCGCAAAGCATTATATTAGCCAAGGACTGAAACCTGAATCCATAACATAAAGGGAGAAAGCATATGTACTACGATTCCAACGGCAATCCGCGGGCGGTGGAACAGCCCGCGACCGCACTGGCGGCGTGTCTGACCCGAGTTTACTGGTGGATGACCCTCGCGCTCGGCGTGAGCGCCTTCAGCGCGTGGACCGTCGGCACCTCGGAGGGGCTGACCAAGCTCCTGATCAAAAATCCCGGCATCTTCCTCGGGCTGGCGATCGTCGAGATCCTCATGGTGATCGGCATCGGCGCGGGGATCAACAAACTCCGCGCCGCGACCGCGACCGCGCTCTTCATACTGTACGCGGCGGTCAACGGGATCACCTTGTCGGTGGTGTTCATCGCCTACCAGCTGTCGTCGGTGGCGCAGGTCTTCGGGATCACCGCCGCGACTTTCGCTGGGATGGCGCTGCTCGGATCGACCACCAAACGCGACCTCTCCGGACTCGGCAGCCTGCTGACCATGGCGCTGCTCGGGCTGATCATCGCCTCGGTGGTCAACCTCTTCTGGGCGAACGGCACGCTGTACTGGATCTGCTCGTACGCGGGGGTGCTGATCTTCGTCGGGCTGACCGCCTACGACGCGAACAGGATCAAGCAGATGTACCTCGCCGCCGGGACCGACGATCCCGAGACGGTCGGGCGGATCGCGGTGATCGGAGCGCTGTCGCTCTATCTGGACTTCGTGAATCTGTTCCTGTACCTGCTGCGGATCTTCGGCCGCCGCCGCTGAACGCGGTGCGCGTCACCAGCGGCGCGGCGGCAGACCGAATTCGGCGGAGATGCGGTCGCGCACCGGATGTTCCGGCGCGAAGGTGTCGGTGGTGAAGCCGACGGCGAGGCGCTGCTCCGGCACCGCGAAGCCCTCCGATCCGAGCGCGCCGCCGTGGCCGAAAGCGCCGCCATCCCAGAGGATGTACCCCAAGCCGAAACGCTCCCAGCCGCGCACCGGATCGTCCGCGCCGCGCTCGGGCGGCGTGAGCGCCGTTTGCAGCGTTTCCGGCCGGAGCAGACCGTCCATCACCCGGGCGTAGTGCCGCGCCAGCGAACGCGCGCTCGAAAAGGCGTTGGCGGAGGGGATGAAGCCGCGCCGGACCTCCGCGTCGCCGATGAAGCGCACCTGCCAATCCGCCGCCGCCTCGGGGGGATGATGCACCTCCAGCGTCAGATCCGCGGCGGCGGGGTCGACGCCGTAACTGAACTCCGTCATCCCCGCGGGGGCGAGCACCTCGTCGCGGACGATGGTCGGGAAATCCCGGCCGTCGGCACGATGCGCCGCCTCGCCCGCGAGCCAGGCGAAGGTGATGGGCTGGTAGCGGGTCCGCGTTCCGGGCGTCCCGACAGGGCGGCGGGCGGCGAGCAGCGCGCACATGTGATCCCACTCCGCGAGTTCCGCGAAGGTCGCCGGCGGCAGGATGTGCATCCCGGCGCGATGGGTCAATACGTCGCGGAGCGTGATCCGCTCCTTGCCGTTCGCGGCGAACTCCCGCCAATAGACGGCAAGGGGCGTATCGAGTTCCAGCACACCGCGTTCGACCAAACGCAGCACCGCCGTGACCGCCGGAGCCTTGCCGGCGGAAAACACGGGGAAGCGCGTCCGCGGCTCCGCCGCACCCGCCGCGAGGTCGCACCAGAGTTCGCCGTCCCGATAGACGGCGAGCTGGCAGGCGTGCTCCTCGCCGCGCGCCACCGCGTCGTCGAGGAGGGCGAGCAGCCGTTCGGGTGTCGTCACCGGCGTTACCGCAGGTTCCCGACCGCCGCCGCGATCAGCACGTCGCTCGCTTCGGGGGCGACGGTGTTGGGTCGGGCGGTGGTCTCGTAGCCGCCGCGCGCGAAGCAGTCGCGCATCGGCACATAGACGCTCTCGGACTGGGCGAGTTCGATCACGAAGGTGTGCTTGTAGGGCGACGCCTTGCGGATCGCCTCCGCGATACCGTTGAAGGGTTCTCCCGGCAGCGACACGAACGCGAGTTCCCGGCCGAGGTTCACCCGGGTGAGCCGACACGTCCGCGAGGGCGAACTCTTGTCGCGGCAGTCGAGCAGCATCTGCGCGAAGCAGCGGCAGACCGTCACGTCGCCGTTGGCCAGCCCCTCGCTGGTGAGGTCGCCGCCGGACTTCGGCACGTCCTTGGTATCTTCGAGGTACTGCTTCGCCTCGGCGTACTCGGCGTCGGTGACTTTGCGGTTGGGGATCACGACCGTGGTGTTGGCGACTTCGATCTCCCCCGGCTCGACGGGTTCGAGTTGGTCGAGCAGTCCGGTGACGATCTTGCCGTAGATGCGGCCGATGCGCACCGCCTCCTGATAATTGGTCTGGTCGATCTTCTGGTGGACGTCGAAGTGGTTGAGGTTGCCCGAAGCGTCGGTGAGGGCGAAGACCGGAACGTCCTCGGTGAGCGCGTATTGGATCTCCGCCTCCATGCGTCCGGGCCAATCCGCCGAAACGAGCGTGCCGCCGACGGTGTCGCAGTGGTTGGCGATGTTGACCATCAGCGCGCTCAAACGCCCCGCCTGCTTCACGGCGAGGACGCGGATATGACGGTCGAAGTCGGTCTCGGGTCCGACGATGTCGGGGTTGCAGCGCGTGGGGTTGGTCACGACCTTGCCGTTCTTCATGAAGTAGCGGCGGACGAAGGCGCAGGGATTTTCGTCGTGTTCGGCGTAGAAGAGTTCGGCGGGGGCCATGCTGCGCACCGCGCGCGTCATCGCGCGGACGGCGGCGTCGACGGTCTCCTTGCAGGCGTAAGCCTCGGCGTCGTTTAAGTTGGAGGGGTTGCGCGACTGGTGCCCGGTGTGGGTGTGGGTCGCCGAGATGATGACGTCGTCCGCGAAGTCGATCCCCGCCGTGCGGAGCCCCATGCGGATCGCCTGAAACATGAATTCGCCGAGGTGGAGCAGATCGAGGACCAGAAAGCCCGTGTATTTGCCGTCCTTTTCCATCGCCATCGCGTGGACGGCGAGATCGTCGTAGACCCCGGAGACGGGGCGGAAGTTGATATACCCGATCAGTCCCGCGCCGAAGGGCGGCGTGATGATCTCTTTGGCGACACCGATGTTGAGCATGGTAATTATCCTTTATTTCGAATTCAGAGGTTTTTGATCGAGGCTTCGATCAGGATGTCGCTCGCTTCGGGAGCGACGGTGTTCACGTCGGGCTGGACCTCGTAGCCGCCGCGCGCGAAGCAGTCGTGCATCGGCACATAGGCGCCCTCCGACTGGGCGAGTTCGATCACCAGATTGCGCCGGTAGGGCGACGCCTGACGGATCGCCTGCGCGACGCCGTTGAAGGGTTCGCCCGGCAGCGACAAAAACGCCAGTTCCCGGCCGAAACTCACCCGCGTAAGTTTGCAGAACCGCGACTTGACGCTCTTTTCGGCGCAGTTGATCACCCGGTTCGCGAAGTAGCGCAGCACCGTCACGTCGCCGTTGGCGAGCCCTTCGCTGGTGAGGTCGCCGTCGGTGACGGGGGCGTTCTTGGTCTCCTCGAGGTACTGCTTCGCCCGGGCGTACTCCTCGGGAGTGATCTTGCGGTTCGGCACTTCGACCTTGAGATGGCTGACTTCGAGTTTGCCCGGTTCGACGGGTTCGAGTTGGTCGAGCAGCCCGGTGACGATCTTGCCGTAGATGCGGCCGATGCGCACCGCCTCCCGATAATTGGTCTGGTCGATCTTTTGGTGGACGTCGAAGTGGTTGATGTTGCCCGAGGCGTCGGTGAGGGTGAAGACCGGGACATCCTCGGTGAGCGCGTACTGGATCTCCGCCTCCATGCGGCCGGGCCAGTCCGCCGAGACGAGATCGCCGCCGACGGTGTCGCAGTGGTTCGCCAGATTGACCATGATCGCGCTCAGACGCCCCGCCTGCTTCACGGCGAGGACGCGGATGTGGCGGTCGAAGTCGGTTTCGGGTCCGACGATGTCGGGGTTGCAGCGCGTGGGATTGGTCACGACGGCGCCGTTCTTCATGAAGTAGCGGCGGACGAAGGCGCAGGGATTTTCGTCGTGCTCGGCGTAGAAGAGTTCGGCGGGGGCCATGCTGCGCACCGCGCGCGTCATCGCGCGGACGGCGGCGTCGATCATCCCGGTCCAGGCGGCGGATTCGGATTCGTTCGGCGTTTTCAGGTCGATCGCGGGCGCGGTGTGGGAGTGCGTCGCCGAGATGATGAGGTCTTCCGCGAAGTCGATCCCCGCCGCGCGGAGCCGGATCTTCAACTCGGTGATGAGCGGATTGGTGAAGTAGCCGAAGTCGAAGACGAGGAACCCGGTGCGTTTGCCCTCCTGTTCGACCGCCATCGCGCGGACGCAGATGTCATCGTAGACGCCGCGCGCGGGGCGGTAGTTGAAGTACCCGGCAAGCCCGGCGCCGAACGCCGGGGTAGTGACTTCGGTGGCGATACCGATATTCAGCATGATATGATCCCTGTTGGTTTGAACTGTGGTGTTTTTTTTGGGAAACTTGGGAACTCCGGCGCGGGCCGGCGCTCCGGAACTCTCAAGGTCCTCAAAAAATCCCCGCGCCGGGAACTCCGGCGCGGGGAAAAGTCGCGGAGTTACAGATTCCGGATCGAGGCTTCGATGATCACGTCGCTCGCTTCGGGGGCGACCGAGTTGACCCCCGGCTGCACCTCGTAGCCGCCGCGCTCGAAGCAGTCGCGCATCGGCACATAGCCCGACTGCGACTGCGCCAGTTCGACGATGATCGTCTTCTCGTAGGGCGACGCCTTGCGGATCGCCTCGGCGATGCCGTTGAAAGGCTCGCCCGGCAGCGTGACGAACGCCAGCGCCTTGCCGAAGTTCACCCGGGTGATCTGGCACTTGTGCGACGGATCGCTCTTGTCCGCGCAGTCGAGGACCCGCTGTTTGAAGTAGCGCATGACCGTGACTTCGCCGTTGGCGAGACCTTCGCTGGTGAGGTCGCCGTCCGAAAGTTTCGCGTTCTTGGTATCTTCAAGATACTGCTTCGCCTCGGCGTACTCGGCGGGGGTGATCTTGCGGTGCGGGATCACCATCTCGGCGTGGCTGATCTCCATCGCGCCGGGGGCGATCGGCTCCAGTTTGTCGAGCAGGCTCAGCACGATCCGGCCGTAGCCGCGACCGATGCGCACCGCTTCCTGATAGTTGGTCTGGTCGATCTTCTGGTGGACGTCGAAGTGGTTGATGTTGCCCGAGGCGTCGGTGAGACCGAAGACCGGCACATCCTCCTTGAGCTGGTACTGGATCTCCGCCTCCATGCGGCCGGGCCAGTCCGCCGAAACGAGGTCGCCGCCGACGGTGTCGCAGTGGTTGGCCAGATTGACCATGATCGCGCTGATGCGCCCCTCCTGCTTCACGACCAGCACGCGGATGTGCTTGTCGAAGCCGGTCTCGGGACCGACGATGTCGGGATTGCAGCGGCTGGGATTGGTCACGACGGCGCCGCTCTTCATGAAGTAGCGGCGGACGTAGGCGAACGGATTGTCGTCATGCTCGGCGTAGAAGAGTTCCGCGGGGGCCATGCTGCGCACCGCGCGCTTCATCGCGCGGACACCGGCGGCGATGGTCGCCTTGAACGCGTAGCACTCGGCGGTGTTCGCCTGGGAACCGCGCCGCAGATTGGTCCCGGTGTGGGTGTGGGTGGACGAGATGATCACGTCGCCGGAGAATTCGATCCCCGCCGCGCGGAGTTCCGTCCGGAGTTCGGCGATGAACGGATTGCCCAGACTGCAGAGGTCGAAGGTGAGGAAGCCCGTATACTTGCCGTCCTGCTCGATCGCCATCGCGCGGACGCAGATGTCGTCATAAACGCCGCGATTGGGACGGTGGTTGAAGTAGCCGGCGAGCCCGGCTCCAAACGGAGGAGTGATGACCTCCTTGGCCAAACCGATGTTCAACATACTTGGAATATCCCTTGTGTTTACCGATATCCGGCGCCCCGCCCGATGCGGAGCGCCGGGATTTCACTGGTGACGGGATCCGCGCTCAGCGGACCTTGTACATCTTGCCGTCGTTATGCGCCGACTTGTGCGCCGCGAGGCAGAGCCGCAGATTGTGCAGACCGTCGTTGCCGTTGAGCGGCGTACCGTTCTGGACCGACTCGGCGTGCCCCTCGATGAGCGACTGGTAGATATTCGGGAACTTGCGCGGGCTCAAGGGTTTGACGCCCTTGGCCGTCTCAAGTTCCAGCCGGATGTGATACGGCTCGTCGGCGTGTCCGGAGATCTGGAACATCGTTCCGAAACCGCGGATGACGCCTTCGGTGCCGTAGATCTCGTACCCGAGGTTCGAGAAGGTGCCGATCAGCCCGCCGCGCGGCTCGCTGAACGCGACCTTGGCGGAACCGGTGATGCCGTTGTCCATCGTGTACTTGATGTACGCGCCGTCCTCGGCCTTGATGCCGAGGGTCTTGGGCAGGTAGACCGCCGCGACCGAAGTGATCTTGGCGCCGAAGATGAACTCCGCCAGATAGAAGCAGTGCGAAGCCACGTCGCCGATGGGGCCGCCCATCTCTTCGACCTTGGAGCAGCGCCACGTCGCCGCCTCTTCGGGGGTGGCGCCGTAGAGGAACTCCATGTGGAAGCAGCAGTCGTTGATCTGCCCCGCCTTGCCGAGCGCCACGGTGCGCTTGGCGAGCCGGTTGTAGGCGTTGTTGACCATCATGTGGTCGACGACCAGCGACAGTTTCTTGCGCGCCGCGAGTTTGACCATCGCCTGCGCGTCCTCGACGCTGGTGGCGATCGGCTTCTCGACGATCACATGCTTGCCGGCGTTCAGCGCCCGGATCGCCAGCGGAGCGTGGCTCGCGTTGTTGGTGGCGACGTAGGCGGCGTCGATCTCCGGGTCGGCGAGGAGTTCGTCGACCGACTTGTACCACTTGAGGCCGAGCGCTTTGGCGGCGGCTTCGCGGGCGGGATTGACGTCGAAAGCGCCGACGAGCTGGGCCTTTTTCAAGCCCTCGGGAAAACGCGCCTTGTCGCAGGCGAAGCCCTCTTTGGCGATGCGGTTTTCGGCGATGCCGCCGAAGCCGATGAGCGCGTATTTGACCTTGTTCATGAGATGATCTCCCGTAAACGTAAATTTATCTATGGCGCGGCGCGGCCGCGCAACGCGGCCGTGCCGGTCGTTTTACCGCTCGGACCCTTACTTCATGTAGGCGTCGGCGACCTTGCGGAACGCATCCGCGCAGGCCAGCATCTGCTCTTCCGAGTAGACGGGGTGCGTGAAGAAGCTGATCGTGCGGTCGGTCAGCCAGTTCGCGGTCTTGCAGTTGAAGTCGTTGGCGTAGTCGATGTTGCGCGACTTGGGATCGCAGAACGGGTACTTCGCCACGCCGAAGCCGTTGCGCTCGATGTAGGCGCGTTCCTTGTACATCTCGGGCCACAGCACGCTGTAGACCGGCACGCCCTCGGCGCCCACCGCCTTGATGAACTCCTTGGTGGTGCAGGTCAGCTTGTCGGTGTCGATCACGAACGGGGCCCACCAGAAGGCGTTCTGGCGCTCCGGAGTGTCGACCGGGGCGTACATCACGAGCGGATGATTCGCCAGTTCCTTGATGAGGATCTTGCCGTTGCGGCGGCGGTTCGGGAGGTTCCAGTTCGCGAAGCGCTCGAGTTCGCAGAGACCGATCTGGCTCTGGATCTCGGTCATGCGGAAGTTGAAGCCGACGCGCTTGTGGATGTACAGCAGTTTGCCTTCCATTTCGAGCAGGTTCAGGCGCTCCTTGACGTCATAGCCGTGGTCGCGGAAGCTCCGGCACTCCCAGGCGAGATCGTCGTTGTTGGTGATGACCATGCCGCCTTCGCCGCCGGTCGTGAAGTGCTTGCTCTGGCAGAAGCTGAAGCAGCCGATATCGCCGATCGTACCGGCGGTGCGGCCTTTGTAGACGCCGCCGAAGCACTGCGCGCAGTCCTCGACGACCTTCAGATTGTACTTCTTGGCGATCGCCATGATCGGATCCATGTCGGCGATGATGCCGTAGAGGTGGACGACCACGATCGCCTTGGTGCGCTCGGTGATGTGGCGCTCGATGTCGGCGGGATCGAGAGTGTGGTCGGTGGTGGTGTCGGCGAAGACCGGCAGCGCGCCCGCCTGCAGCACGCAGAAGCTCGACGCGATGAAACTGTAACTGGTGCAGATGACCTCGTCGCCGGGGCCGATGTTCAGCGCGGCGAGCGCGGTATGCAGCGCGGCGGTGCCGTTGGAGACGCTGATCGCGTTCTTGACGCCGATGTACTTCGCCCACTCTTCCTCGAATTTCTTGCCGACGTCGCCGGTCCAGTAGTTGACCTTGCCGCTCTTGAGGATGTCCACGACCTTGTCGTAGCAGGCGGGATTGAACTGGGGCCACATCGGGAACGTGCCCTTGTAGGACTTCTCCCCGCCGTTGATGGCCAGCTTGGCGATCTTTTCGCTGTTCATGATACTGTTTCCTTGTGGTTGTTGGCGGACGATCCGCCGTTTTGTTCCGACGCGGGGAGTCGCGGACTCCGCGCGCCGCTGCTCAACATTTCAGCAGACGCGGGGAACCGTTCCCCGCGGCTGCGGCAACTCCTTGAATCGGTAGATCTCGACCGGTGAAGCGACCGGCTGCCCCTGCAGCAGACGCAGCAGCAGCGTGACCGCCATCCGGGCGTACTCCTCGACGTTCTGCGAGTAGAGGATCATCCGCGGCGAGGGATAGCGCTCGCCGATCTCGTCGTGGATGATCGTCGCCACGAGCGGCAGATAGGGCTCCGCCGCCCCGGCCTGCCCCGAGACGAGTTCCGCGAGAAAACCGCTCACGATCGTATCGTCGTCGCTGACGATCCCGTCCGGGCGCTCCGCGGGGGGCAGCGCCAGAAAACGCCGCGCGATGGCGGCTCCGCCGTCGTAGGAGCATCCCGAAACGGTCTCCAGCCAGCCGCGACGCTGCGCCGCCTGAGCCGGCGAGGCGCAGAACTGGACGATCCGCCGACACCCCGCCTGAACGAGTTTGCGCCGGGCGTCGTCGATGAAGCCCCGGACGTCGATCAACACGCCGAAACCGGGTTTCCGGCGGTCGTCGTCGCCGATGAAGCAGTATTTGATGGCGCAGTTGTTCAAGTGGCGCACCGCCCGTTCCGAAAAGGGGCAGAGGGAGATCATCCCGTCGAAGCGGTGCTCCGCCGCGGCCTGCTCCAGACCGGGGAACTCGCCAAGGTCCGGACACGGCGCCAGCTCCGGGTCGGAGACCTGATAGAAGGTCAGACAGCGGCAATTCTGTTCGTTCAGCAGCATCTGGATGAACCCCGCGAGCATCGCCGCGTAGGAACTGCCGACCAGCCGTCGGACGGCGACGGCGACGGTGCGCCCGGCGAGGTGGCCGCCGGCGGGGTTCTTGACGAAGATCCCGACCTTGTCGTGGACTTCGAGCACGCCGAGTTCGCAGAGGGATCCGATGGCGGCGGCGATGGTCTGGCTGCCGAGGCCCAGTTCGTCGCGGAGCCGGGAATAGGGGGGCAGCCGGTCGCCGGGGGCGAGTTTCCGGTCGTGGATCAGAGTGACGATCGCGTCGCGGGCGAACTCCACTTTGCGTGACAGATGTCGGCGGAACGGTGTCATATTCCCGAAGGGGGATCAATACCCTATACTGTTTTCTGTATAACTCGAAACTATTATAACCGCGAAACGGGGATTTTTCAAACGGTTTTGCGAAAAAAAACGCAAAAAATGTTGACGCGGGCTCCAGACCGACCGGTCGACGCAGCGGTTATTCGCGGTCGGCGGCGGACGCCTCACACGAAGCGGGTGTGGTCAGACGACCGTAATGGGTAAATTTAGCGCCCCCGCGAATTGGCGCGGGGAGAACGCTGGCGCGATTGCAGGCGACCGCCGCGCGAATAAACGCCTTGAACGGACTTGAACGGACTTGAACGGACTTGAACGGACTTGAACGGAGTGAGGTGGCTAGAGCCCACGCACTGATGTCGGTGCCACGCTGACGCGGGAAACCACCGCTTGCGGTAATACGACACACAAACCGGCGCTTGCGGCATTTCCCCGCCCGGCCGCAGGCGGGCGGCTGACCCCGCTGGTGCTCGCCGCAGCGGTTATTCTGCCGCCCCCCCCAACACCGCAAACGACCGCGTGCGACTGCCCACAACGTACGATACGCGGGGCGAAAAACCAGACAAGACGGGTAACGTGACCCATAGCAAAGACCCGATCCTTGATTCGGCGTAAAAGCCGGGTCAAGGTCGAGGGATTTGCGGTGGCCGAGGCGACACCCGATCGCGGCGGGATTCCGATAACCTCCGCCGACAGAGGGGGACGCTTCCCGGCGTTGCCGACAGGCAAAAGTCCGGGAACGTCAACCCCTTTCCGCCTGCTCTTTAAAAGTAGCGGAAAAATGCGACAGCATTTTTCTCGAGGTGCAGGGTCCGCGACCCTGCCGAGGGGTGTGGGGGCGAGGAGCCCCCACATCTCCCCAGCCGCCCCCCCCCGGTCGAGGCATAAAAAAAACGCTCCGGAGTTGACCGGAGCGTTTTGAAGAGATCTCGAAAGATCGACTTATTTCGGCAGACCCGTGACCGCGTCACGCAGCGTGTTCGGGACAACCGTCGCCTTGTTCTGCGAGCTGCCGTACTTCGGATAGCCGGCGTTCTCGGGCGAGAACCAGCCGAGGCCTTCGTAGCCGCGGACGTGACCGTCGAGGAACAGGATGTTACCGAACTTGGTGTGGTTGGCGTTGCCGCTGTTGGCATCGACGCCGGCGTCACCGGTCAGGTCGGCGGAAACCGCGGAGTCGGCACGGCCGGACGCGGTGCTGTCGCCTTGGATCATACCGGCATGGTAGCCGTAGGACAGGTTCGCCTTGTTGTTGCCGGTCGGGCCGTTCATCCACGCCAGACTGTTGTTGTTGCCGCCGGTCGAAACGGTGGTCGACGGGCAGACGTAGACCGCGTAGTCGGCGAGGTACTCGCCGTAGCGCAGCACTTCGAAACCGCCGGCACGGCCGTCTTTGCTGTAGAAGTCGCTGGCATCCAGCTTGCCGCCGACGACGCCGACCCAAGTCGGACCGTTCGGCATACGACCGTCGAAGCTGTTCGCATACTGCGCCAGCGCGAGGCCGATCTGTTTCAGGTTGCTGAGGCAGCTGCTGCGGCGGGCGCTCTCACGGGCGCGCTGCAGAGCGGGGAGCAGCATACCGGCCAGAATCGCGATGATCGCGATGACGACCAGCAGCTCGATGAGGGTGAATCCACGACTCTTCTTCATTGCTTTAATATCCTTTCTTTGGATTTTCAACCTTCAAAGCACTCCGGACCAACCAACGGCGGACCGTTTTTTCCGAAATACTTTGTTGAACGTGTCTATATTTTACCCGAAAGCCGGGCAATCTGCAAGCCTCCCCCGGCAAAATTTACATCAACTTTCAATAAATTTCATTATGTGAAAAATACGCCTGTGAAATGCCTTGTTTTTAAACGCCACTTCAACGCATCCCACTAAAGTGGGTGCCGACGCCCGCCGCGATCACACCGGATCGTCGAATTTGGCGCACACTATTGCGCCCGCGCGCTCCAGCACCGCGAGTTCCTCGGGGGTACACCGGGTGAAGTACCCCTCGATGAGTTCGTTAAGTCCGCGGTCGACCTGCCGGAAGATCTCCTGCGTCTCCGGCGAGGCGGAGATCACGACGTTCCGGCGGTCGTGCGGATCGGTCTTGCGGCGGAGCACCCCGGCGCAGACGAGTTTTTCGACGAAGAGCGACGCCCCCGCGCTGGTCAGTCCCGTGACCGCCATCACCCGCGACAGGTTGCACGGCAGCACGAAGCGCAGCAGCAGCAGGTGGTTGAACTGCACCGGGGGGATCCGCACCGCGAACTTGGGGCGGTTCTTCGCGAGGTAGGCGCGGCGCTTGAGGTCGATAAGCCGCACCATCCGCTTGAAGTTCTCCAGATCCCGCCGTTCGCGGTCGTCGAATTCCCGATCGGTCATCTCAGCGCGCTTCCTTATACTCTTCGTCGATGGTCTTGCTGATCGACTTGAGCCGCTCCTTGCGGGCGGGGCGGTCCTCGTCGAGCCACGGCTGGAGGAAGAACATGTTGCCGACGCGGCTGGTCATGCCCTTGTTCACGCCCTTGACGATGGTGCCGAGATCCTCGCGGACCTTTGCGCCCATGGTGTCGCCGGGGTTCGAGAACTCGACCCGCGCCACCAGCACCAGCTGCGACTGCTTGATCGACTCGGTTTCGGTGGAAAATACGCGCCCGATGACGGGGATGTCCTTGAAGAAGGGCAGTCCGGTCGTGCCGCGCACCGATTCGGACTTCTTCAGACCGCCGATCACGAACTCCTGCGAGCCGTAGCCGATCTGGAAGGTCGTACCGGTCTTGGAGAGGCTGGTCCGCGCCGAACCGTCGAGGTTCCACCCCAAAAGCGAGATGCTGTTGAGGTCGAAGGTCAGTTTCGCCGCCGCTCCCGTCACGACGGGTCGGATGCGCAGATCCACACGGAAGCCGTCCGCGACCATCGGGTACTGCAGCCAGCCGTGGATCACGCCGGGCGCGGCGTTGGCGGAGTTCCAGTCGGTGTTGTAGTAGGCGCCGGGGACGATGGTGCCGTCCGCCTTGACGTAGCCCGTCAGGTACTTGGCGAGCGCGTCGGTCAGCGCGTCGTAGACGCTGTCGGGAGCCGTACTGCCCGCCGCCTGCCCCGCCGCCTTCGACGCGGGGGCGCGGGTGTCGCCGTAGGTGTAGGTGGTGGTCTGAGTGCCCATCATCCGGCGGGTGTAGCCGTCGGGACGCAGCATCACGGGCGCGCCCGCGTCGTTGTAGAGGTCGACCATCGTGCCGTAGGGCATGACCTTGGTGGTCGATTCGCGCAGGATCGTGTCGGGATTGGGATCGGTGTACGCGAATTCGCCCGTGCCCTCGGCGATGGTGCGGGCGCCGGCGGTGTAGTAGGTGCGGTCGTAGAAGAACCCCGAACTCACCTGCACGCTCGACACCACGCGGTTCTGCGCCACCAGCACGCCCTGCGCGAGGCACTTGGCCTTGCCGATCGAGGTGATGAAGTCGAGGTAGCGGGTGTTCCACTTGGGGTTGAAGTTCCAGTACGAGGTGCGGTTGTTGCCGGTATCCTGCACGCCGCTGGTGAAGAAGGTTCCCCAGTTGCGGCGGATCACCGTACCGGCCGAGAAGAGGTCGACGCCGTCGTTGTTCTTCCAGCTCTGGAAGTCGACGCCGATGCGGTCGTCGTTTTCGGCGTAAATCTCGATGATCCGGTACGAGACCTTGACCTCGGGGACCGCCCGATCGTAGCGTTCGAGCATGGCGCGCATCTCCTGCCAGCCCCATTCGGGGGCCTTGATGATGAGCGCGTTGAGTTCGGCGTCGACGATCACGCGGTCGGGGCTGGCAGCGAACTCGGGATCGAGCGCGGAGGAGCCGACCTTGAGCAGCATGTCGCGCAGGTTCGCGGCGCGGCTGATCCGCGGGAAGTAGACGTGGACGCCCGCCTCAGGCAGCAGCGACAGTCCGGGACGGTCGAGCGCCGCGACGATGCCGTCGATGCCCTTGGCCGAATCGGAGTCGGTGAAGCGGTACGCCTCCGCCGACACCAGCACCACGCCGGAGCCGTCGGCGTACTTGACCGCCGTGACCTGCGCCGGACTGCTGCTGACGCTGCGCGCCCCCACCGCGGCTTCCAGATAACCGCGCACGGCGTAGGGATCGGCGTGCTTGAGGACGTACGGCTTGGTGATGACGTAGGGATCGCTGTTGTCGCGGATGACCTTGACCTCCCTGGTGCCCTCCTTGACCTCGATCTTGAGTTGCGCCTGCACGTTGCTCGGGGCGTAGCCGCCGGTCGGCCGGTCGTTTTCGTCACGCGGACTGCCGGGGATCCCCCGCGGGACGACGGTCACGCGCGGATCGGCGAGCTTGAGCGCGGCCGGAGTCTCCGCGGCGAACGCCGCCGCGGCGGCGGACATCATGACGGCGAAAAGCCGGATCTTATCGGCATTCATCTTACTTCACCTCCCCGGCTTTCTTTTCGGCTTGCGGAGCAGTTTGCGGTTTGTCGGCTTTCGGCCGCTTCTTCGGATCGCGGCGGAGCGGGTTTTCGATGCGGCGCTCGACCTGCGCCTCGACGCTGACGTTATCCAGAAGCCCGCTCGAATCCGGATGGATCGGCTGCGCCTCCGCCGACACGATGATGTAGGTGCGTTCCTTGATGCTCGTGACCGTGCTGAACAGGTATTTCAGGATCGGGATCCGGCAGAGGATCGGGAAGCCGACCGTCTGCTCGACGTCGTTCTCCTTCTCGTAGACGGCGAGGATCTTTTCGACCCCGAAGCCCAGCGTCGCGGCTCCGGTGAAGGTCGCGGAGTTGCTGAGTTCGCTGCCGGTGTTGCCGCGCTCGATGACGTTCTTGAAGTACAGCGCGTAGAAGAACAGCACCCCGCCGGGAGCCTTCATCGCCTCCCGGCCCTTGGGCATCACGCCGTTCTCGAGGCAGACGATCGGATTGATGAGCCGCACGTCGAGCACCGGCGGATCGGAGTGCTTCACCCCGTCCTCGTCCTCATAGTAGCTCTTGCCGATGAAGGTGCGGCCGAGGACGTTCTTGGCGATGTTCTGGTACTCGGGGTACATCGACACCCGGTAGACGAACGGCGCGTTGTCGCGGTGGCGGATCTGATAGTCCAGCAGTTTCTGGTAGTCCTCCTGATCGCGGACGGGGGTGTTGATCATCGTCAGCGAGGCGCTGGCGGCGACGCTCGCGTTGCCCGACTGCTCCAGACAGCGCACGAAACTCATGTCGAACTGCGGCGCGGTGAAGAAGCCGCCGTAACCCCAGCTGGCGGTGGCGGCGTACTGCGCCGACTCCAGCAGTTCGTCGACGAATATCCGGCCGGCGTTGTAGCCCAGATTCAGCATGTTGACGCCGGGGCCGTTCTTCCACGCGAGGTAGTCGAGCCCCCAGTCGCGCAGATCGCTGTCGCGCAGTTCGTAGTAGTTGAGCCGGATGTTCACCTGCGGCAGCGGACGGTCGAGTTTCTCGACCCAGCCGAGCGTCCGCTTGGCGGCGGTGCTCTGGTCGCGCCAGAAGATGGTGTTGGTCTCGCGGTTCACATACGCCTTGCCCGAGGCGGAGGCGAGCGTCGAATCGATGATCTCCGCAAACTGCGACGCCGCCCGGTAACGCGGAGTGTAGGCGATCCGCGACATGCCGGTCCCCCGGATCGCTCCGCGCTTGCCGTCGGCTCCGGGACGGTCAAGCGCCGCCACGATCGCGTCGACGTAGGGCATGAACGCTTCGCCCGTCGACACCAGCAGCGCGTTGCGCTTGGCATCCCCGTCGCCGGTCACGCGCCGCACCGACGAGTTGCGGCTGTAACGCAGCACCGCCGAGTTCACGAACGGCAGCACTTCCTCGTTCGTCACGTTTTTGAGTTCGTAGACTTTGCTCACATAGCGCACCTGCGCGTCATCCTGCCGCAGCCGGATCGTCCGCACCGAACCGTCGTCCGCCTGCGCGGCGGCTCCCGCCAGAAGCGCGGCGGCACACCAGAAGGCACCGAACCGTAATTTCATGAGACCTTTCCTTTCCAAGGTTGATGAAATCTTATCCGCCGTCCTTGCCCGGCGGGTGAAACCGAACGGAACGTCACTTGAAGTTGAAACTTATGACATGCGCCCTGCCGTCGGCGAAGGCGGTGACCACCTGAAAGAGCACCTCCTGATAAAATTCCTTGTCGTTCTTGAGATTCATCCGTTTGAAGCGCACCGCCCAGATATTGGGCTTGAGCGCGGTCATCTCCAGCGTGGTGAGGTAGCGGAACGACACCGGCTCGCCGAGTTCCCGGACGATCCGCTCGCGGGTCTCGCGGAACTTTTCGACCGTGAACTGCTCCTGCACTTTGGGTTCGAGGTACGATACGAAGGCGCGCCCGTCGTTTTCGAGGAACGCGATCAGCATCTTGCGGCCGAGGACGAATTCCGGGGAGTCGCCCTGCTTTTTCACCTCCGCCGGAGGCAGTTCCTTGACGCTGACACAACCCGCCGCGACGGCGGCAACCAACGAGGCAACCATGAATCGACAGACCGTTCTGAGCATATAAGCCCCCCTTGTGTTTGACGAAACGGAAACTATCTTTAAGTGAAAACATCTTTATCTGAAAGATGATTTTCGATAATATATACTGCAAAATGGAATTTTACAAATAAAAATTTGACCGGGCGGGGCCGGAGCCGGCGCACCGATGTTTTTGCCACGTTGACGCGGAAGATTGGATAGTGTTTGTCAAGTTCTGCAATTTGAAAAAGTCTGATATTTTAGGCTTGCATAATCCGCCACCGAAGGTAATTTAGAATAAAAAGCATGTTCTGTGGAGAGGACTGGTACCCCGAAAAGTACCCCAAAGTACCCCGAGAAGTACCCCAAGAGGTACCCCAAGCCGCCCCACTTGCGTTTGGACGCGACACACAAGGGAAGATCGGTTTAAGCCTCTTTGAGCTCAAATCTCCGGGAATTTGAGTAAGGAAAGCGTAAAAAACCGGAAGTTTAAAAAAGAAATGGTGGTGGGAGATGGATTCGAACCATCGAACTCGTCGAGAGCAGATTTACAGTCTGCCGCCTTTGACCGCTCGGCAATCCCACCACGCGATGGAGCGGGTAACGGGGGTCGAACCCGTATAACCAGCTTGGAAGGCTGGTGCACAGCCGTTATGCCATACCCGCACCCGAATCAAAAATTGGTGCCGACGGGGGGAGTTGAACCCCCACTCCTTTAAGGGGAACTAGGACCTGAACCTAGCGCGTCTGCCAATTCCGCCACGTCGGCAGCACCACTTTTTCAAACAGCCCGCTCCGCATCGAATGCGGTGCGTGTTTACCTAATATATCCCGGTATCGAAAAAAAAGCAAGCCGCTCCGGCGCAAAAAAAACGCATTTTGACCGCCGCCGCGCTCCCGAAAATAAAAATCGCGTTTTTTTTACGTTTTACCATTGACTTATCGCCACTCGAACGGTTATTTTGATATATGATCAATTGCGGCATACCGGCGCGCGGCGCCGGAGAAAGGGGGACGAAGATGAAGGCGGGACAGCTTTTTCGGCGGCTCCGGATCGTCGCGGCGGCGTGGTTCTTCGCCGTGGTGCTGGCGGCGTTCCTCGGCTGGTATCCGGCGGCGCGCGCCATGCGGATCGAGTTCGCTCCGGCGCTGCTGCAATGTGTCGCCGCGTTCACCGTGGGAGCGTTAGCGGTGGTGCTGGCGCTGCTGCTGTCGGCATGGCTCTTCGGGCGGTTCTACTGCGTGGCGCTTTGTCCGCTCGGGATCTGGCAGGACGCGGTCGCCTGGCTGTCGCGCCGCAAGGGGCGGTCGGAGCCGGATCGTCCGCACATCCGTTACTTCATTTTGGGCTTCTCGCTTTCCGCGCTGATCGGGTGGGCGCTGCCTTTCATGGCGCTCGACCCGTACTCCAACGCGGGGCGGATCGTCGCGGGCGGTTTCACTTTCGGCGCGATATTGCCGCTCGTGGCGATCACGCTGCTCGCCGTCTGGAAGAAGCGGTTCTACTGCACGACGATCTGCCCGGTGGGGACGCTGCTCGGGCTGTTCAGCGGACGCGGTCTCTTCGGACTGCGCTTCACGGAAAAGTGCGTCAAGTGCGGCATATGCGTAAAAAGTTGCCCCGCGGGGTGCATCGACCCCGTCGCGGGAACTCTCGACAACGAGCGGTGCGTGCGGTGTCTGAACTGCCTCGCCGCCTGCCGCCTCGGCGGTGTGGAGTTCGCGCTGCGGCGGAAGAAGGTCGAACCGGTGGAGCCTGCCCTGCCGTCGGATCGGTCGCGGAGGAAGTTCCTGATCGACTGCATGACGATCTTTTCCGGGGCGGCGCTCGGCACCGTGTTCACCCGTGCGGCGTCGATCCCGCTGCTGGTGAATAAAATGACGCAGGAGCCGGGCAAAGGGCCGATCCTGCCGCCGGGGGCGGGCGACGAGGCGCGTTTCACGTTGAAATGCACGGCGTGCCAGCTCTGCACCGCGAACTGCCCGGCCAAGATCATCGTGCCGGCTCCGACCGGGTACGGACCGGTGCGGCTCGACCTTTCGCGCGGAGCGTGCCGCTACGACTGCGACCGCTGCTCCGCCGTCTGCCCGACGGGGGCGCTGGTCCCGCTCGGTTTGGAGAAGAAGCGGCGCACCCGGATCGCCCGGGCGAAGTTCGATGCCGAGCACTGCATCGTCTGTCAGCGTTTGACGAAGTGCGGCAAGTGCGCGCAAGCGTGTCCGACCGGGGCGATAACGCTGCGGGGACGCCTCGGCGTGCCCAAACTGGATCCCGACAAGTGCATCGGCTGCGGAGCGTGTCAGGCGGCGTGTCCGGCGGCCCCGCAAAAGGCGATGACGGTGCATCCCGTCGGATTTCAGATCACCGTTGAAAAACCGTTGTCAACTGTGGAGGAATAGAATCATGCACATCGGACCGTGGGAGATCCTGCTGATCGTGGTGGTGGTGCTGCTGCTCTTCGGAGCGCGGCGGATCCCGGAACTCGCCCGTTCGCTCGGGCGCGCCGCCAAGGAGTTCAAGCAGGGCCGGGAGGAGACGGAAGACTCCGCTTCGCCGGAGGCGGATAAGGGATCCGCGGATCGGCACGACGCATGAGCGACGGCGAAAACACGCTGATCGCCCATCTGGAGGCGCTGCGCGGGACGCTGCTGCGGATCCTCGTCGTGACCGCGCTGCTCTGTCCCGTCGCGTACTGGGCGGCCCCGTACGCGATCGACGGGCTGACGCGCTGGTGCTTCCCCCAAGGGGCGAGTCTGCACTACTTTGCGCCGATGGAGGTATTCTGGGTGCAGCTGAAACTCGCGCTGGTGCTGGCGCTGGCGGCGGCGTACCCGTGGAACATTTTGCAGGTGTGGAAGTTCGTGCTGCCGGCGCTCTACCCGGCGGAGCGCCGGGCGCTGGGGTGGTGGGTGCTGTTCTCGTCGCTGCTGTTCTTCGCGGGAGGGGCTTTCTGCGTGGGGGCGATCCTGCCGCTGCTGATGAAATTTTCCGCCTCGTTCGCCACCGGGAACCTGACGCCGCTCATCGGTCTCGAAAGTTTTCTCGACCTCGCCGGATGGCTGACGCTCGCGTTCGCGCTGATGTTCCAAACGCCGATCGTAGTGTTTCTGGCGGTGCGGCTGGGGCTGGTCTCGGCGGCGGCGCTCGCGAAGAAACGCCCGCTCGTCGTCACCGTTCTTTTGATCGTCGCCGCGCTGCTGACCCCGCCCGACGTCGTGAGCCAGCTGCTGCTGGCGGCGCCGACGTGGCTGCTCTTCGAATTGGGGCTGCTCCTCGCCCGCCGGGCGGAAAAACTCCGCGCCGTCAAGTAACGTCTTACCCCCGGCGTCAGTACCAGTCGTGGAAAACCGAACGCACCACCTCCGCGAGGTCGGCGCGCACCGGGAAGTCGGGCGGCGCGTCCAGCCCCGCCAGAGTACGTTCGCCCCAGCCGCCATTGCGCACGAGAAAACTCTCGCGGCACCCGGCGGCGCGTCCGGCGGCGATGTCGCCGAGGCGGTCGCCGACCATGATCGAACGCCCGAGGTCGATCCCGAGTTCCTCCGCCGCCCGGAGGAAGAGTCCGGGCTTGGGCTTGCGGCAGTCGCACTGCGCCCCGGCGGGGTGCGGGCAGACGTAGAAACGGTCGATGTGCGCGCCCGCTTTGGCGAGTTCGGCGTTGAGGTGTTCGTGGACGGCGTCGAGTTCTTCCCGCGTGACGACTCCGCGGCCGACGTAGCCCTGATTGGTGACGACCACCGCGAGGAATCCGTGCTCGCGGATGCTCCGGAGCGCGGCGGCGACCCCCGGCAGCACGATCACCTGCGGGATGGTCACGAAGCGCGGGGTGATCGGGTCGCCGGGACCGAGGTTTTCCAGATAGCGTACCTTGATGAGCACTCCGTCGCGGTCGAGAAAGAACGCGGGACGGCGGGACAGCGGCTGGTCCATGGTGGAGTTCCTTTATTTTGGGGCTTTTCGGGATCTCATAATTCGATGACTCCGCCGCCTGCGAGGCGGTCGCCGTCATATAGCACCCCCGCCTGTCCGGGCGTGACCGCGTAGAGCGGCTCCGCCGTTTCGATGCGGCAGCGGGCGGCTTCGGGGTAGACGCGGCAGCGCGCCGGGCGCGACCGGTAGCGGATCTGGACCTCCAGTTCGCTTCCGGCGGCGGGGAGTTCCCGCTGCCAGTTCACGCGCGCGATGTAAAAACTCCGGCACGCCAGCAGTTCCCGGTCGGTGCAGAGTTCCACGTCGCAACTTTCGGGGTCGATGCTCCGCACATACGCCGGGACTCCGAGCGCGACCCCCAGTCCGCCCCGCTGCCCCACCGTGATCCGGTGGATCCCCGCGTGAGCGCCGACCGTTTTGCCGCCAGCCACCACGCGGCCGGGGCGGGCGGACAACCCCGCGCGCCGCAGCAGCGTGTCGCCGCAGCACTCGCCGGGAACGGCGAAGCAGGCGTCCTGACTGTCGGGGCGCTCCGCGCACTTGAGCCCCTCCGCGCGGGCGAAGGCGCGCACCTCGGGCTTGGCGAACTCCCCGAGCGGGAAGCGCAGAAACGGCACGAGTTCCCGTCGCAGCCGGTAGAGAAAGTAGCTCTGATCCTTCGCGCGGTCAAGTCCCCGGAGCACCCCCGCGCCGTCGGTGCGGGCGTAGTGCCCCGTCGCCAGCGCGGCGGCGCCGAGTTCCCGCGCGGCGCGCTCCAGCAGCGCGAACTTCAGCACCTCGTTGCACTCGCAGCAGGGATTCGGTGTGCGCCCCCGGTCGTACTCGCGCGCCGCGGGCACGATCACCCGCTCCTGAAACTCCCGCCGCGCGTCGACCGCGACGAGCGGGAGGTCCCGCTCCGCGCAGAACTCCGCAAGCGTCGGATCGGGCGCGGCAGCGTCGGGGTGCAGCAGCAGCGTGACGCCGCAGACCTCCCGCCCCTCCCGGCGCAGCAGCAGCGCCGCCGCCGAGGAATCCACTCCCCCCGACATCGCCACCGCGATCCTGCCCCGACCGGTCATTTTCGATGCTCCCCCCGCTTTTCGTTCCGTGCTTATTAATATAATACGCGCGCGGCGGTTGTGCAACGTTGAAAAAGCGCGCTTTCGAGTGTACATTACCCCCGTAAGCATGTACATATACCATAAAAACCCGAACATAAAGGATACTTGGGAAAAAATGGCTTCCTACGACTTCACCGCGATCGAACAGAAGTGGCAGCGCTACTGGGAAGAGCATAAGACCTTCCGCGCCGAGGACTTCTCCGACAAGCCCAAATACTACTGCCTCGACATGTTCCCGTACCCCTCGGGCGCCGGTCTCCACGTCGGCCACCCGGAGGGCTACACCGCCACCGACATAACTTGCCGCTACAAGCGGATGAACGGCTACAACGTCCTGCACCCGATGGGCTGGGATGCTTTCGGTCTGCCCGCCGAGCAGTACGCGGTCGATACCGGCACCCACCCCGAGATCACGACCAAGAAGAACATCGACAAGTTCCGCAGTCAGATCAAGGCGCTCGGCTTCAGTTACGACTGGGACCGCGAAGTCAACACCACCGACCGGGAATACTACAAGTGGACGCAGTGGATCTTCATGCAGCTCCACAAGAAGGGCCTCGCGTACCTCGACGAGGTGGCGGTCAACTGGTGCCCCGCGCTCGGTACGGTGCTCGCCAACGAGGAGGTCATCAACGGGCGCAGCGAACGCGGCGACCATCCGGTCGAACGCCGCCCGATGAAGCAGTGGATGCTCAAGATCACCGCCTACGCCGAACGGCTGCTCAACGACCTCGACAAACTCGACTGGCCCGAAGGCATCAAGGAGATGCAGCGCAACTGGATCGGCAAGTCAACCGGCGCGGAGGTCACGTTCCGGACCCGCTGCGGCGATCTGGTGGTCTACACCACGCGCCCGGATACGCTCTTCGGCGCGACCTACATGGTGCTCGCCCCCGAGCATCCGATGGTGGAAAAACTCACGACCCCCGAGTGCCGCGCCGCCGTCGACGCCTACCGCAAGGAGGCCGCCAACAAGAGCGAACTCGCGCGCACCGAAAACGCCACCGTCAAGACCGGCGCCTTCACCGGCAGTTACGCCGTCAACCCCGTGAACGGCGTCGAGATCCCGATCTGGATCGCGGACTACGTGCTCGTGAGTTACGGCACCGGCGCGATCATGGCGGTCCCGGCGCACGACACGCGCGACTTCGACTTCGCCAAAACCTTCGGTCTCCCGATCAAGTGCATCATCCGCCCGGACGAAAAGGAGGCGGCGGAACTCGGCACCGACGTCGAAGCCGTCCTGCGCGGCGAAGCGTGCTGGACCGGCGAGGGCAAACTCATCAACTCCGCCAACGCGGAGGGGCTGGACCTCAACGGCATGTGCGTCAAGGAGTCCAAGCCCGCCGCCACCGAGTGGCTCGCTCAACGCGGGCAGGGCAAGGCGGCGGTCAAGTACAAACTGCGCGACTGGCTCTTCAGCCGCCAGCGCTACTGGGGCGAGCCGTTCCCGATCATCCACTACGACGACGGCTCGATCGAACTCGTGGACGAATCCGAACTGCCGGTGGAACTGCCCGAAATGACCGACTTCAAGCCCTCCGGAACCGGCGAGCCCCCGCTCGCCAAGGCGAAGGCGTGGGTCGACTACACCGACCCCAAGACCGGCCGTCACGGCCGCCGCGAGACCAACACCATGCCGCAGTGGGCGGGTTCGTGCTGGTACTACCTCAGGTACATCGACCCGCACAACCCCGCCGCCGCGTGGGACAAGGCCAAGGAGAAATACTGGATGCCCGTCGACCTCTACGTCGGCGGCGCGGAGCACGCGGTGCTGCATCTGTTGTACGCGCGGTTCTGGCACAAGGTACTCTTCGACGCGGGCTTCGTGTCGACGGACGAGCCGTTCCGCAAGCTCATCAACCAGGGGATGATCCTCGGCACGAGCTACAAGGACAAGCGCGGCGCGCTGGTGCCGACCGATCAGGTGGAGTTCACTCCGGCGGGTCCGGTGCGCAAGTCCGACGGCGAAGCGCTGACGGAGTTCCCGGCGAAGATGTCCAAGAGCCTTCGCAACGTGGTCAATCCCGACGACGTGATCCGCGACTACGGCGCCGACAGCATGCGGCTGTACGAGATGTTCATGGGGCCGCTCGAAGCGACGAAGCCGTGGAACACGACCGGGGTCGAGGGGGTGTTCCGCTTCCTGAAGCGGGCGCACCGCGTCTTCACCGAGACGCCGGTCGCGGACAAGCCGGTCGAAAAGGAACTCGCCCGGGTGATGCACGCCACGGTGAAGAAGGTCACGCGCGATCTGGATCACTTCGACTTCAACACCGCGATCAGCGCGCTGATGGTCTATCTGAACGAACTCGCCAAACTGCCGGAACTCCCGCGCGAGGCGGCGGAGAAGTTCGTGCTGATGCTGGCGCCCTTCGCCCCGCACCTCGGCGAGGAACTGTGGCAGACCCTCGGCCACGACGGCACGATCGCCTACGCGCCGTGGCCGAAGTACGACGAGAAGATGCTCGAAGTCGCCGAGGTCGAGATCCTCGTGCAGCTGATGGGCAAGCCGCGCGTGCGGATGATGCTCCCGGTGGGGTGCGCCGCCGCCGACGCGGAGAAACTGGTGATGGCGAATCCGGAGGTGCAGGCGTTCCTCGCGGGCAAGACGGTCCGCAAGGTGGTATACGTCCCGAACCGGCTGGTCAACATCGTCGCCAACTGAAACCGCTACCCGGAAAGGAATCATTGATCATGAAGACGCGTTTTAACTTGCCGCTGCTGGCGGCGCTGGGGGCGGTGCTCGTGCTCGCCGGCTGCGCCGAGACGAACCTGCGCACCGGAGAGTACCGCGCCGAGCAATCCGGCCGCGACGATTTCGCCGCCGTCTACGGCGACCTGATCTTCGTGCACGTCAAAAGCCCGGAGAACGTCCCCGGCACGCTCGCCTACTGGGAGTGGGCGGGCAAGTACAAGGTGCTCGACAACGGCGAACTCAACTTCGACATGGACCGCGAGACCGCGCGGCGGTGGCGTTTTTCGTTCCAGTTCGTGCGCAATCAGGCGGGGATCCTCGTGAACGATCTGGAGCGGCAGAGCGGCTTTACGCTGCGCTACCGCACGCCCAAACTCAAGTCGGGAACGGCGGGGCCGCGGCCGACCGGTTCGCGCGGAGTGGATCCCGTATACCAGTATCAGGACCTCTCCAATCCCCGCGACTGACCGAACGGGACCAAATTCGGACATATTAAGACACATTACCCAAAACAACAGTAGAGGAAAGAGATAATCATGTTCAGCAGAATCCTTGCCGCGACGGCGGCGCAGCCGGAAAACATCGACGACAGCATCCGCTTCGTCCAGAAACTTTCGCAGCAGCTGGCGGCGTGGTTCGACGCGCAGAAGGCGAATCTGCTGCTCGCCGTCGTCGTCGCCGCGCTCGGCGTCTGCGCCGCGGTCGTGATGTGGTACATCTTCGCTCGGGTGCTCAAGGGGATTTTCGGGCGCTTCTCGGATGTCGCGGGGCGGATCTTCGCCAAACTCGGCGCTCCCGCCGCGTGGGCGACGCTGCTCATCGGGCTGTCGTGGTCGAACCGCATGGTCGATCTGCCGGGTCAGCTCGACCGGCTGCTGGACAAACTTTTCTACTCGTTCTTCATCCTCGTCTTCGTCTGGGGCGTGCTGCGGGTGGTGGGCGCCTGCGACGAGCACTTCGCCGCCAAGCGCGCGCAGGATCCCGACTCGGGCATGGACAAGCTCGTCGCGGATCTGATCCGCCGCGCGGTCAAGACGGTGGTCTGGATCGTCGCCATTTTGTTCGTGGCGCAGAACATCTTCCGCTTCAACGTCACCGCGCTGATCACCGGTGCGGGCGTCGCCGGTTTGGCGATCGCCTTCGCCGCGCAGAACACCATCGCCAACATCTTCGGCGCGCTGTCGATCGTGCTGGACAAGATCTTCAAGGTCGGGGACTTCATCGACGTCGGCGGCAAGCGCGGCACCGTCGAGGGGGTGGGCTTCCGCAGCACCAAACTGCGCAGTCTGGACGGCACGCTCTGGAATCTGCCCAACCGCGTCGTCGCCGACGCCGCCATCGAGAACATCTCGATGCGCAAGAACATCAAGTTCATGTTCACTCTGAATCTGGTCTACAGCACCACGCCGGAGCAGATGCAGCAGGCGCTGGACATCCTGAAGGACATCTTCGGCAGCTACGCGGGCTTCGACCAGCAGAATGCTCCGGCGAAGTTCAGTTTCACGGCGTTCAGTTCGTCGTCGCTCGACATCGGCGTGATCGTGTGGTTCAACACCCGCGACTTCATGGAGGCGCAGGGCATGAAGCAGGAACTCAATCTGATGATCCTCGAACGCTTCAACGCCGCCGGACTGTCGTTCGCGTATCCGAGCGTCACCAACTACATCGTCGAAAAGAAGTAACGGCAAAAACGGCGCTCCGGCGGGACCTCGCCCGCCCGGGGCGCGGATCGGTTCGCCCGCCCGGGGCGGGGAGAAAGGAGCGGCGGAATGGAAAAATCGAGTTTCGGCGAGTTGTTCTCGCGGGCGTGTCTGCGCGCCAAAGACTTGAAATTAAGCGGCTTTCTGCTGCTGGAAACGCTGGTCGCCTTCGCGGCGGCGCTGCCGTTAATGGCGGTGCTGGGGGGCGGCGTCCTGCACTGGATCGACCGCTGGTCGCGGCGCGAACCGACGGCGGAACTGCCCGCCTTTTTGTGGCAGCTGGCGTTGCAGCTGGCGGCGTTGGCGGCGGCGTTCCTGATCTATGCGTGGGTGCTGCGAATGCTCCAAGTCGGATTGTTGCGCGAGACGCTGTACCCGGCGACGGATATCCGGCGCGGCTTCCGGAGCGGTTTTTCGCGCTGGAAGACGGTGCTTTATCCGCTGCCGTGGCTGCTGGCGGTCGGGATGGTCTTGTGCTGGCAGACGGTGATGGGACGGCTGCTGCCGCCGCTGGGGATGGCGTCGGCGGGCGCGGGTTCTTTGCTGCAGATCGTGGCGGGCATCTACACGACCTTCCTCTTCTGCGGCGTGGCGGCGGGTTCGCCGCGTCAGAAGTTCGCTGGGCTTTACCGCAACGCCTTCACCGCCTTCAAAAACGGCTGGGGGCGCTGGCTGGTCATGTATCTCTGCTCCTTGGGATTGATCCTGTCGACCGTGGCGAGCGCGCTGCCCCCGGCGTTCGGCGTGTTCGTCGGCATCCGGGAAAACCGTCCGCTCGCGCTGTGGGTCGGCATCGGCGGGCTGGCGCTGTGGGCGGCGGTGATGTTCGCGGTGTGGCTGTTGGCGATGGTCGTCTTCAAGGCGTTCGCCATGTACCTCTACCTCGACGCCGCCGGGGTCGCGCCGGAGCCGGACGACGAAAGGAAAGATCCCGGCATATGACCGAAGCGGAACGTCGCGAAACCCTGGAACGTGGACTTCGGGCGGCGGAGTACGTCTTCTGCCGTCCCGATCCGGGAACGGGAAGATTGACCGCCCCCGCGGGGGCGCCGGAACTCGTGCTGGGGGCGCTGCGGACGGCGCTCGTCCCCGCCTCCGCCGCCGCGGCGGGAGCGGCGCGGCTCGCGCACTACCTGAACGCCCTCGGGAGCAGCCGCGACGCGGCGGCGGAACTTCTGGGCGACTGCTTTGCCGCCGCGCTGCGCCACGGCGTCATCCTCTCGGCGGCGGCGGACCCGGCGGACGCGCGGCGGGAGTTCCTGCTCGGTCGGATGGAACACCTTTTTGCGGCGCTCCGGCGGCTGCCGGAGCGTCTGTCTTCCGCCGAGCGCCCGGAACTCTCCCCGGGGGCGGAGGAGCTGTTTTCCGCGCTCCCCGAGGGAAAGGCCGCGGTGTGCGCGGCGCTCGCGGCGGCGGACGAACTTTCGCGCGGGCGGTGTTTCCTCTTCCGGAGCGGGAAGATCATCCCGGTCGCGCCGGAGTCGGTCAAGCCGGTCGAAAAGTTCTTCGGTTTCGCCGGGATGCGCGCCATCTACCGCGACCACTTCCGCGACTTCGTCGGCGGGGTGTGCAACGTGCCGCTGTTGATCCACAGTCTGCCCGGCTACGGCAAGACGAGCATGGTGCTGTCGCACGCGCTCGCTTCGCCGGAGGTGACGGTGATACTGCCCGAACCCGCCGCGCTGGAGCGCGAGTGGGATACGCTGCTCGACAAACTCATCCGGCGGCCCGACCGCAAGTTCGTGCTGTTCTTCGACGACATCGACCCGCGCGCGGTGGACTGGTACCACTTCCGCACCAACGTCGGCGGAGCGTTTTCCCCGCCCGCGCACATCATGGTGGTGCTGTCGTCGAACTACGAGTTCCCGGCGGGGATCCTCTCGCGGGGGCGGCGCATGAGCTACCCCGTCTTCGACGAGGTGCGCTGCACCGAGATGGTCGAGGACTTCCTGCGCGACTTCGGGCTGAAACGGCCGCCGCGCAATCTGGTGTCGCTGATCGCCGCCGACTACACCGAGGAGTTCGGCCAGAAGAAGTTCACCGAACTCTCGCCCCGGACGCTGATGCGCTATCTGACGGTCTACGGAATGAACCGCAACAAGCGCCGCACCATCGCCGAAATGTCGCTCGGCGAGGTGATAACCAAGCCCGACGGCGAACTCTTCTACGAGTTCAACATCGAACTCATGCGCTCGCTCTACGGCGAGGAGTACATCCAAAAACTCCTGAAAGACAAACTCAAGAACCTGTAGCCGACGCGGGAACGGTGTTGTTTTTTTCGGAGCGGCGTGGTATATTTTACCAAGTAAAAACCACCACAGCATGAGGGTTGGATCATGGAACACGTTCTGGTAACCGGCGGCGCGGGCTACATCGGCAGCGCCTGTGTGGAATATCTGCTCGACCGGGGGTATAAAGTCACCGTTTTCGACGCGCTGATCACCGGGCACCGCGACGCGGTAGATCCGCGCGCGGAGTTCATCCAGGGGCACCTCGCCGACCGCGAGGGGATCATCAAACTCTGCCGGGAGCGGCGCTTCGACGCGGTGATGCACTTCGCCGCCTTTTCGCTCGTCGGCGAGTCGATGAAGGATCCCTCCAAGTACTTCGTGAACAACCTCTGCTGCGCGATCAACCTCGCCGACGCCGCCGTCGCGGGGGGCGCGCGGCACTTCGTCTTTTCGAGTACCGCCGCGACCTTCGGCCAGCCCGAAAAAGTGCCGATCCGCGAAAACGACCGCCAGCAGCCGATCAACCCCTACGGCGAGTCCAAACTCTGCTTCGAGAAGGTGCTGCGCTGGTACAGCGAGATCTACGGCATGACCTACACCGCGCTCCGCTACTTCAACGCCGCCGGCGCGACCGAGTTCCACGGCGAGGACCACCGCCCCGAGAGTCACCTGATCCCGCTCATATTGCAGACGATCCGCGGCAAGCGCGACAAACTCCTGCTCTACGGCGACGACTATCCGACCCCCGACGGCAGCTGCATAAGGGACTACATCCACATCCTCGACCTCGCCCAGGCGCACGAACTCGCGCTCCACGCCCCCCGCAGCGGGCACTACAACCTCGGCACCAGCAACGGCCTCTCGGTGCTGGAGATCATCCGCGCCGCCGAACAAGTCACGGGCAAGCGCGTCGCCTACGAGATCGCTCCGCGCCGCCCCGGCGACCCCGCGAGCCTCATCGCCTGCAGCGACCTCGCCCGCGCCGAACTCAAGTGGAAGCCCCGCTTCGAATCCGCGGAGGAGATCATCGAATCCGCGTGGAAGTGGCAGCTCAAATTCCCCGACGGGTACGCGAATTGAACTGGTACGAGCTCGGCCCGTTCACCGTCTTCGACTTCGAGACCACCGGCATGAGCCCGGTCAACGACCGGGCGGTCGAACTCGCCGCGCTCCGCATCGACACCGACGGAGAAGAAAACGTCTTCCACTCGCTGGTCGATCCCGGACGCGCCATCCCGCCGGGCGTCGTCGCCATCCACCACATCACCGACGACATGGTGCGCGGCGCGCCCCGCTTCGCTGAAGTCGCCAAGGGGTTCCTCGAGTTCGCGGCGGATTCCACCCTCGTCGCCCACAACGCCATCTTCGACCTCGGCTTCCTGCAGGAGGGGCTGGCGCGCTGCGGTCTGCCGCTCTGGAAGGGCAAGACCATCGACTCGCTGCGCCTCGCCCGCCGGTGCTTCCCCGGACTCAACTCGTACCGGCTGCAGAGCCTCCGCGTCGCGCTGCGGCTGGAGGACGAGGCGGGCAACGATCAGGCGCACCGGGCGGGGGCGGACGTGTTCTGGACCGCGCAGGTGCTCCGGAAGTCGCTGGAGCGCGCGCTGCGCGCCGGGGCGTTCCGGCGGAGCGGCTCGCCCGACGGATGCTGAACTACGCACGATTTTAAGTTTTTTTTGCCGCTCCGGAGGATTTTCGATTTGACTTTTCCGCGTTTCGGCGGTATGGTAAGGTCGACCCGGACGCAATGACGCAATGCGTTCCGAAAATGTCGTTTCTTATTTTTTAACGAAAGGTTTTCAAGATGGATATTACGACTGTCATAGTAGTAGCCGTGATGGCGATCGTCCTGATCGCGATGCTGATCTGCAAGAAGAGCATGGCCACCAGCCCCATGCTGCAGCCGATCCTGTTCCTCTGCGTGGCACTGGAACTCGGCGGCGTGATCTATGTGATCTACAACAACGTCGGCGGCGGCGGCTCCAAGAGCATCATCAAGGGTCAGATGGCGTTCTACCATTCGCGCGGCTATGTCGCGGCGGAACTGCTGAACAAGAAGGCCCCCGGCAAGAAGATCCTGCTGATCGCGAACCCCGGCTGGGAGACCAGCAAGATGGACGGCTCGCTGATCGAGGCGCTCAAGAAGAACTACGGCCCCGTCGAAGTCGATACCATCGTCATGCCGCCCAACGCCGAAGAGCAGGGCATCATGATCTCCGAACTCATGACCAACAAGGCGGTCGACGGGATCATCGAAAAGCACCCCGACGCCGGGATCGTCGCGTTCCTCTACGGTCTGCCGGAAAATCCGCAGCGCATGAAGATCTTCACCAAGAAAGACCGTCCGGTGATCTTCCTCTTCGAGATGGGCAGCGCCGAAGGCAAGTGGCTCACCAAGAAGATCGCGGATGAAACGATCTCCGGTCTGATCGTCGCCAAGCGCGGCGTCAAGCACACCGAGCCGCCGAAGCGCAATGACAAGGACACCTTCGACGTGCGTTACATCCTAGTCACGAAGGACAACCTCGACGCCAACCGCGAGCGCATCGAGTAGTTCCGCCACCCGGACACCGAGTGCCGACCTCCGGAGTTTTCCGCTCCGGGGGTCTTTTTTTATCCGCGGACGAGAGAGAGAAGCGCCCGACCGCGAATTGGCGGGGCGGGTGGCAGTTCGAGTTCAGTTAAAAAACGTGCGCGCCGGTGCGGGGCGCCGCCCGGCATTGATGCCCGCCCTCCGGTACTTTGCCTGCCGGGTCGGCGGGAGCGACACAAAAAAGCCCATCCCGGCATAAAGCGCGGAATGGGCGAACGGCAAACGAACGCGGAACTTACTTCGCGGGTTCGATCCGGTCGAAGCCGCAGAGCGGCCGCAGCACTTCGGGGACGACGACGGTGCCGTCCGCCAGCTGGAAGTTCTCCATGATGGCGATGAGCACGCGGTCGGTGACGGCGGTGGCGCTGATCGTATGGACGAGTTCGCGTTTGTCGCCCTCCTTGTAGCGGATGTTGAGCCGCCGCGACTGGAAACTCGTCAGATTGGTGTTGCTGGTGACTTCGCGGTAGCCGCCGAACGCGGGGAAGTACGCCTCGATGTCGTACTTCTTGTATCCGGGCGCGCCGAGGTCGCCGACGCAGACGTTGACCACATGGTAGGGGATCTTCAGCGACTGGAGGATGTCCTCCTCGTTCTTGAGGCAGAACTCGTGGTACTTCGGGGAATCCTCGGGCTTGCAGAAGACGATCTGCTCGACCTTGTGGAACTGGTGGACGCGGAAGATACCGCGCGCCGCCTTGCCGTAACTGCCCGCCTCGGTGCGGAAGCACGGCGTGAACGCGGTGTAGCACAGCGGCAGTTTGGTCCCGTCGAGAACATCGTCGGCGTGGTAGCCGACCAGCGTCTGCTCGCTGGTGCCGATCAGGGCGAGGTCCTCGCCGACGAGGTTGTAGGTCTGATCGGCGAAGAAGGGCAGATAGCCGGTGCCGAAGAGGGTGCGCTCCTTGGCGACGCAGGGGGTCATGAACATCGTGAAGCCGCGTTCGACGAGGAAGCGCTGGACGTAGAAGTAGAGCGACTGCGCCAGCATGGCGCCCTTGCCCTTCCAGTAGTAGAATCCGGCTCCGGCGACCTTGGCGCCGCGGGGGATGTCGAGGATGTCGAGCATCTCGCCCAATTCCTGATGGTCGCGGATCTTGAAGTCGAAGGTCGGGATGACGCCGACCTTGCGCAGTTCGACGTTGCCCGAGTCGTCGGCGCCGTCGGGCACATCGGGGGCGAGAAGGTTGGGCAGCCGGGTGGCGGCGGCGAGGATCCGCTTTTCGAGTTCCGCCATCTTGGCTTCCTTTTCGCCGAGGGAGACCTTGAGGCTCTTGACCTGCTCGCGGGCGGCGGGATCGCTGCCGCACTGTTTGCTCAGGCGGTTGCGTTCGGCGCGCATCGCCTCGGCGTCCTGAGCGAGTTTGCGGTAGTCGGCGTCGAGTTCGAGCAGATTGTCGATGTTGATCGGGCACTTGCGGCGGGCGCAGTTCGCCTTGATGAGGTCGCTGTGCTCCCGAATGAGTTTGATATCCAGCATTTTGAGAAGTTCTCCTTAAAACGTTTGCCGCGCCCCGGACTCAGCAGAAGCGGGGCATCGGATAATTTTTCATGAACGCCTTGACCTCTTCGCCGAGGGCGCGGAGTTTGGCTTCGTCCTCGCGGAACTCGACGCCGCGTTCGATGAAGTCCGCGAGCTTGACGATCTCGGGCTCCTTGAAGCCGCGGGTGGTCACCGCCGGGGTGCCGACGCGGATGCCGCTCGTCACGAACGGCTTTTCCGGGTCGAAGGGGATCATGTTCTTGTTCACGGTGATCCGCGCGAGGTCGAGGGCGTTGGCGACGGCCTTGCCGGTCGCGTGCTTGGGCCGCAGGTCGATCAGCATCAGGTGGTTGTCGGTGCCGCCCGAAACGATGCGGAAACCGCGTTTCACGAGTTCCTGCGCCAGCAGCGCCGCGTTGACGCGGACCTGGTGCTGGTACGCCTTGAATTCGGGCTTGAGCGCCTCGCCGAAGCAGACCGCCTTGGCGGCGATCACCTGTTCGAGGGGGCCGCCCTGCAAGCCGGGGAAGACCGCCGAATTGATGGGCTTCAGGTACTGCTCGCGGCAGAGGATCAATCCGCCGCGGGGTCCGCGCAGGGTCTTGTGGGTGGTGGTGGTGACGACGTCGCAGTAGGGCACCGGGCTGGGATGCTCGCCGGCGGCGACCAGTCCGGCGATGTGCGCCATATCGACGAAGAGGATCGCGCCGACCTTGTCGGCGATCTCGCGCATCCGGGCGAAGTCGATGATCCGGGGATAGGCGCTCGCGCCCGCGAGGATCATCCGGGGTTTGTTCTCGACGGCGAGGCGTTCGACCTCGTCGTAGTCGATGAGTTCGGTCTCGCGGTTGACGCCGTAGGGCACGATGTGGTAGAGCGCGCCCGAGAAGTTCAGCGGATGGCCGTGCGACAGGTGGCCGCCGTGGTCGAGGCTCATCGCCAGCACGGTGTCGCCGGGCTTGCAGAGCGCGGTGTAGACCGCCTGATTGGCGCCGGATCCGCAGTGGGGCTGAACGTTCGCCGCCTCGGCGCCGAAGAGTTTTTTCGCGCGTTCGATGGCGAGGGATTCGACTTCGTCGACATGGGCGCAGCCGTTGTAGTAGCGCTTGCCGGGATACCCCTCGGCGTACTTGTTGGTCAGCACCGAGCCCTGCGCGGCGCGGACGGCGCAGCTGGCGAAGTTCTCGCTGGCGATGAGTTCGATGCCGCAGTTCTGGCGCTCGACCTCGCGGTCGACGATCGCGGCGACTTCGGGATCGCTGTCGCGGAGCGCGGCGATGTCGTCGTAACTGTTGCGCTCGACCTTGGCGAGGCGGCGGGCATGGCGCTCGTCACACGAGAACGGGGTCCCGAGCCAGGCGTCCATGATCTCGCGCATGGCGGCGAAGTCGATCTTGTCGCCGGGGAGCACCAGCACGTTGGAGGCGTTGTGCTCGCGGCTCTTCTTCGCGGTGGCGGCGTCCTGCGCGACCACCGCGCGCACGCCGTGGAAGCGGTTGGCGACGATCCCCATGCCGACGCCGGAGCGGCAGATCAGCACGGCGGCGTCCGCCTGTTTGCGGGCGACCATCCGCGCGGCGTCGCCGCCGAAGTCGGAGTAGTCGTCGCCGGGATCGTTGACGAAGGGACCGCAGTCGATCACTTGGTGACCGAGGCTTTCGAGGTGCTTTTGGACCTCGCCCTTCACGGCGAAGCCGCCGTGGTCGGTCCCGACGGAGATAGTGAGTTTTCTGCCCGAGATCTCTGAAATTGCAAACATTTGCGCGCTCCCTTCCTGGAAGTTTGTGTATAGTTGTCGTGCCCGAGTTTCGTTCCCTTGATCCGGCTCGCCGCGAAAACGCGCCGCCCCGGGGGAACAGAGATCGATATTATCTGTATAATATATCCGCGCCGGAGGCATTTTACAACATCCGCGCGCACGAAAACCCCCGTCCCGCCGCCGCCGCTCGCCCGACGCGGGAGCGTTTTTCCGAAAATCGCGGGATTTTCTCGTTTTCGACGTTGAATTTATCCGGCACCGTTTTTATATTATACTGGAACCGGGGGAGGCGTCCCCCTTTGATTTGTCCGAATCCATCAACATTGTCAAGCCTTTGGGTTAAAAAATACAGGAGATGTGAAAGTGAAGAAGAGTGTCTTGCTGGCGATCATCGGCGCGGCGGCTTTGACCGGCTGCAACAACGAGGTCATGAAAGAGCGCGAATACGTTCCCGCGCCTCAGGACGATGCCGCGGTGATCGACCGGACCGCCCCCGCGGCCGGTCCGACGGTAAGCGACCGTTCCGGCGAGCGGACGGCTCCCGAGGCGGCCCCCGAAACGACGGCGAAGCGTCCCGCCAAGACCGCCGACACGGCGGAGTTCCCGCCCATGACCGGCACGTTCGACAACTCCGGCGTCGGCGCGGATGACGCCGCGGCCGGCTCCGTCAAGGCCGGCGCGGGCGAATACATCGTCAGGCGCGGCGATACCCTCGGCAAGATCGCGATCGCGCACCGTGTGCGCCTCTCGGCGCTGATGAAGGCCAACCGCCTCACCGACAAGGATGCGAAGCGCCTCCGCGTGGGGCAGAAACTCGTGATCCCCTCCGGAAAGGACGCGGCGCCGGTCCGCAACGGCAGGCACGCCCGTCCGGGTAAGCCGGGTAAAAACGGCAAGCGCGAATTCGGCGGCAAAGGCGGCGCTCCGGCGCTCCAGCCCGGCGAGTACATCGTCAAGGCGGGCGACACCCCCGAACGCATCGCCCGGCGCGCCGGAGTGCGGCTCTCGGCGCTGATGGAGGCGAACCACTTCACCGAGGAAAAGGCGCGGCGGCTGCGCATCGGTCAGAAGATCGTGATCCCCGGCAAGGGCGCGGCGACGGTCAAGACCCAGCCGAAAAAACAACCCGCCGCCCAGCCGAAAGAGCAGCCGAAGGCCAAGCCCGAAGCCAAGCCCGCCACCGACGACGAACTGGATCGGGAGATGAACTCCGCAACGGTCAAGGGGCAGACCCCGGCGGCGACGCCCGCCCCCGCGCCCGAAGCGGCTCCGGCTCCGGCCCCGGCTCCGGCCGACGTTGCGACTCCGGCCCCGGCTCCGGCGGCCGATACCGACACCACCTACGTCCAGGTGAACGAGGAGATCACGGTCGCCGAGTTCGCCCGGCGTCACGGCACGACCCCCGAGGTGGTGCGTCAGCTCAACCCCGACCTCACCGGCGACCGGATGTTCAAGAACCGGATCTACGAAGTCCCCAAGAAGTAACTTCCATCGGAGCGGCATGTGGACACCCTGAACCTTGCCGGAGCGATCATCGTCGTCGCGTGGCTGCTGTGCGGTTTCTACGCGGCGGGCATATTGGAAAACACGGCTTCCCGGGAACGCATCCCCGGGAGGCTTTTTTCTTTTCTGGAACTGCTGGCGCTCGTGCTGGGTCCGGCGGCGGCGCTGGCGGTCTGGATCGACGGCCGCCTCGCCGGGGGCTTCTCCGGCTGGTTGAAGGATAAGCGGGAGCGCCGCAGTCAGGTGCCGCTGGTCATCTTCGACGGCCACGGGCAGGAGTTGTACCAAGCCGGAGAGTCGCGCAACCGCGACCTCGGTCAGGCGATCACCGAACTCAAAAAACTGCTGTACGACGCGGTACGCCTCCACGCCAGCGATATCTTCGTCGATCCGCATTCGGGCGGCACGCTGCAGCTGCGGCTCCGGGTGGACGGGGCGCTGCGGGTGCTGCGGGAACTCGATCCGCAGCTCGGCGGCAACCTGATCAACGTGATCAAAGTTGCGGCGGGCATGGACATCACCGAAAAGCGCCGCCCTCAGGACGGGGCGTTCAGCCTCGAAAGCGACCTCGGGCGCTCCTCGCTGCGCGTGGCGAGCGTCGGCGCGTTCGGCGGCGAAAAACTGACGATCCGGCTCCTCGGCGCCGGGGCGGGGCCCAAGACCCTCGAAGAGACCGGGCTCTCCGGTGAAGAACTGCGCTGTCTGCGCAGCGCGGCGCGGCTGCCCTCCGGGATGGTGCTCATCTGCGGCCCCACCGGAAGCGGCAAGACCACCACCTTGTACGCGCTGCTCAAGACCATCGACTACCGCATGAAAAACGTCATCTCGATCGAGGACCCCATCGAACACGTCATGGAAAACGTCAGCCAGATGGAGGTCAACGCCAAGGCGGGCATCACCTTCGCCCAACTGCTGCGCAACTCGCTGCGGCAGAACCCCGACGTGATCTGCCTCGGCGAGATCCGCGACGAGGAGACCGCGCAGGTGGCGGTCCACGCCGCCCAGACCGGCCACCTGATCATCGCCACCGTCCACAGCAGCGACAACGTCGGCACCATCGACCGGATCGTGAACCTCGGCGTCCCGCTGCGGAGCGTGGCCGGCGTGCTGCAGGTGATCGTTTCGCAGCGGCTGGTGCGGCGGCTCTGCGACTGCGCCGAGCCGGACACCCCTTCGCCGGAACTCGCCGAGTACCTGCGGCAGGCGGGACTCCCGGCGGATAAACTCCGCAAAGCGAAGGGCTGCCGCAAGTGCGACGGCACCGGCTACCTCGGCCGTCAGGCGCTCTTCGACGTGATGGTGATGGACGACCGCCTCCGCGCGGCATTCGAGGACGAACACGCCACGCTCGGGGCGATCAAGGCCGAACTCGCGTCGCGCGGAACTTCGGTGATCGCCTACGCGGGGTACAAGCTCGCCGCGGCGGGGCTGACCTCCGTCGAGGAGGTCGAACGCGTGACCTTTGACATGGAGCACGAATTCTGATGGAAACTCTGCTGTTCTGGGTTCCGCCCGCTCTGCTCGTGCTGCTCGGGCTGAAAGGAAAATTGATGACCGGCTGGCGGCTCTTCGTGTGCGGCGGGCTGGCGCTCTACCTCGGCGTGTGGGTCGCCCCCGGCTGGAGCGGGCTGCTGGACTTTCTCCCCGCCGAAGCGGAGCCGTTCCGGATGGGTATGGCGATACTGAGCGGTACGCTGGTGTTTTTCTGCATCCTGTTCGCGGCGTCGCGGGGACTGGCGCAGCGCAAGGACGACGAATTCACGTTCCCGCGCGTACCGGAGTGGATCATCAACGCGCTCTGCCGGATGTGCTTCGGAATCTTTTTGAGCACGTTCGCGTTTCTGCTGTGCGCCGCCACTCCGCTGCGCGCTTCGCTGCGCAACAACGGCGACGGATTCGAGGCGCTCGCCACGACGGCGCTGCTCCGGATCACCGCCGTCGGCGACACCCTGACCTGCTGCCGCCCCGCGGAACCGCGCATCGACGCGGTCACGGCGTTCTGGTACGCTCCGCCCCCGCTCCCGGTCGAGGAACCGGAAAAGGCCGGGAACGCGGCAAAAGGCGCTCCTCCGGCGGGCAAAACCGACCGGAAACAACCGCACAAGTGATCGAACACCATTCAAAAGAGGATGACATAATGGCAGGATCGAAGGTTTTTTTTACGGACTTCCGCACCAAATTCCACGGCGCCGGACTCGGAGACAAACTCAGACGGCTGATGAAATTCGCCGGCTTTGAGAATATCGACTTCACCGGCAAGTTCGCCGCGATCAAGATGCACTTCGGCGAGGCGGGAAACCTCGCCTACCTGCGGCCGCAGTACGCCAAGACGATCGCCGATTATGTGCGGACCCGCGGCGGCAAGCCGTTCCTGACCGACTGCAACACTCTCTACGCCGGAAGCCGCAAAAACGCCCTCGAACACCTCGAAACCGCGGCGGCTAACGGCTTCAACCAGATCACGACCGGCTGTCAGATCATCATCGGCGACGGCCTCAAGGGGAACGACGAGATCGCGGTCCCGGTGCCGAACTTCGTCCACTGCCCGACCGCGAAAATCGGTCGCGCGGTGATGGACGCCGACGTGCTCATCAGCCTGTCGCACTTCAAGGGCCACGAGATCATGGGCGTCGGCGGCGCGATCAAAAACGTCGGCATGGGCTGCGGATCGCGCGCGGGCAAGATGGAAATGCACAGCGACGGCAAGCCGCTGCTCGATCCGGAACTGTGCGTCGGCTGCGGGATCTGCCAAAAGCACTGCGCCCACGGCGCCCTGACCAAGGTCGGCCGCAAGATGACCATCGACCACTCCAAGTGCGCCGGCTGCGGCAGCTGCATCGCGGTCTGCCCGCGCGACGCGCTCGCGTCATCGTGGGATCAGGGTTCGCGCCTGCTCAACGAAAAAACCGCGGAGTACGCCGCGGCGGTGCTGGCGGGACGACCGCACTTTCACGTCATATTGCTGTGCGACATCTCGCCCAACTGCGACTGCCACGGCGAAAACGATACCCCGATACTGCCGGATATCGGCATGCTGGCGGGCTTCGATCCGGTCGCGCTGGACGTGGCGGCATGCGACCTCTGCAACCATACTCCGCGCCTCAAACATACCTGGATGGACGACCGCCCCGATACCGGCGACCTCTTCAATGACGCCCACGGCGACACCGTGTGGCGCAGCGCGATCGACCACGCGGTGCGGATCGGTCTCGGCAGCGACCAATACGAATTCATCACAATGAAGTGAACTCCGCCGGGCGCGAGCGGTATCGTCAACGGGGGGCGTCGAACAAGTCGCCGGTATGCGGGAGGGCGTCGGGATCGCCGGTTTGGTCGCGGAGCCACCCTACGATCATCCCGACGACTCCGGCGATCTCGGTTTCCGTGAGCTGCCGTCCGGCGGGGATGCCGTACCACTTCGCGAGACATCCGCGGCAGCAGGTCGCCGTGGCGTGCTGGGCCTTGAAGACGGGGTGTCCCCGCATCGGCGTCTGGCGGCCGTCGTGCGGCGGGTCGGAGAGCGCCAGCCGCTCGCGCACGATCTTTTCCGCCTGAGCGGCAAGCACGCACAGGCCCCGTTCCGCCACATACGCCCGTTCCCCGGCGGTCAGGCGGAACCGCGACCGGAACCGCGACGCGGCAAACTTGGGCTTCATCTGTTCGTAGTCCATAGGGCGAGCCGCGACCGGAGCGGCACTTGCGCCACGGTATGCAAAAAACGCTCCGGCGTTACCGCCGGAGCGTTGCCGTTTCGGTCGTCAATACCGATCAGCCGCGCATCGGACGCGGCTCGCGCGGACGCGCTTCGTTCACCACCGCCTTACGGCCGCCGATGTCGCTGCCGTTCAGAGCTTCGATCGCCGCGCGCGCCTGCGCATCGTCCGCCATCTCGACGAAGCCGAAGCCCTTGGACCTGCCCGTATCCCGGTCGTTGACGATTCGCGCCGCCGCGACTTCGCCATAGGCGGCGAAGATCTCGCGCAGTTGGTCGCGGTCGATGCTGTACGGCAGGTTGCCCACGTAGATGTTCATTACTTTTCCCAATCCTTTCTGATGTTTTTATGATCGGACCGTGCCTCCTTGTCAGCATGCGGTCGGCGATCCCGTGACACTATGGTTCAAGAGCCCCCGGCGCGGATCCGCGCCGCCGCGGGTTTCCGACCGGCCGTTTTCTTTATTCAGGCGCGCACTCGCCCGGGGATCCTAAACTGCGGGGGCGGAACTGCTGACAAAGGAGGGCGGACTTCGAAAACCCGCCGGATGGCGGTCGGTCCGATTGTGCGGAGTGTTCAGAACTTCGTAAAAAAAATCCCGTAAAAAAATTGTCCGAAATCAATGCGTTGTTAATATTATACCCGATATCGGTTAAATGTCAATAGTTAAGAACGTTTTTTTTCGACTTTTTTTGAAAAACTCCCCTTTTTCGGTGAAAAATCCGACCCCACGGGGGGTTGCGAAGCAAAAAACGCCTCCGCCGCTCCGCGCCGATTTCACTCCGAAATATTGATTTTAAGCCGGAGGCGGTGTATATTATCCGCCCGGCATCGGGAACGGCGGAGCGCCGCCGCTCCGGAATGGTGGCGATGGAGCCGGCATCGCGCCGTAAACATATCAGGTGTTCCATTAGGAATAACAACACGGAGTTCCTGCCAACATGAAGATCTACAACTTCTCCGCCGGGCCGGCCATGCTGCCGACCGAAGTCATGCAACTTGCGCAGAAAGAATTCACCGACTACTCCGGCAGCGGCAGCGGTATCCTCGAACTCTCGCACCGCGGCAAATTCTTCCAGCCCGTCATTGATCGCGCCGAGGCCAATGTCCGCCAGATCCTGAACCTCTCCGACGACTTCGCCGTGATCTTCGTTCAGGGCGGCGCCAGCATGCAGTTCGCGATGATCCCGATGAACCTGCTCAACGGCGGCACCGCCGATTACGTCGATACCGGCGTCTGGAGCAACAAGGCCTCCAAAGAGGCGAAGTTCTTCGGCACCGCCAACATCGCCGCCAGCAGCCGCGACGACAAGTACGACCACATCCCCTGCCCCGACACCTGGAAACTCACTCCGGGCGCGGCGTACCTCCACATCACCAGCAACAACACCATTGCCGGCACCCAGTACCCCGACTTCCCCGACGCTCCCGCCGGAGTGCCGCTCATCGCGGATATGTCCAGCGACATCCTGTCGCGCCGCTTCGACGCCAATAAGTTCGGTCTGATCTACGCCGGCGCCCAGAAGAACCTCGGGCCCTCCGGTCTCGCGCTGGTGATCATCCGCAAGGACCTCGCCGCGCGCACCGACGAATCCAAGGTGCCGACCATGCTCCGCTATTCGACCTACATCGACAACGGTTCGATGTTCAACACCCCGCCGACCTTCGGCATCTACATCCTCGCGCTGGTGACCGACTGGATCCAGCAGCACGGCGGACTCGCCGCGCTGGAAGAGGTCAACAACGCCAAGGCGGCGAAACTCTACGGATTCCTCGACGGCAGCAGCTTCTACCGGACCCCGGTCAAGGGCAGCGACCGTTCGCGCATGAACGTCGTCTTCCGCACTCCCAGCGACGAACTCGACGCCAAGTTCGTCGCCGAGGCGGGCAAGAACGGGCTCACCCAGCTCAAGGGACACCGGCTGGTCGGCGGCTGCCGCGCGAGCATCTACAACGCCATGCCCATCGAGGGCATCAACGCCCTGATCGACTTCATGAAGAAGTTCGAGCTGGAAAACAAGTAATTCCGGCGTTTTCGGCAACGCTCGCCGCATCCCGTTCAAACGGGGTGCGGCTTTTTTTGTGCGTACGCCCCGCCGAAAGCGGAGCGGGCGCGCCGGCGCGTCGCATTTCATGCTACGCTCCTTGTCGAATCCATCTCCGTTTAAGGTTATTTTGTGCGCGGCTGACGCCGCTTCGCCGGATCAAAAAACTTGCGCTCAATATCGGTAGGGTTCTTGGCGGAGAACCGGCATGCGGGATATTTCCGGAAATCCCAATAAAAGATTATAAAAATGGTAGTTTTTCGGTATGAGCATTTGATTTCAGCGAAAACCGGCGTTATTTTATCTCAATGCACAACTAAAACAGTAGTGTTTTTTTGAAATAAAGGCAAATGATGAGTTTTTACGGCACCGGTCCCGGCCGCCGCGTTCGTCGTGCGCGCTTCGGGCGGACGCCCCGCGAGGTGGCATCATGACGGTCGAAGCGGAGATCGCCGCGCTCCGGCGGCGGCACGGCGCGCTGATCCTCGCGCACAACTACACCCGCCCGGAGATCCAGGATCTCGCCGACTTCGTTGGCGATTCGCTGGAACTGGCGCGCAAGGCGGCGGAGTGTCGCGCGCCCGTGATCGTCTTCTGCGGCGTCCGCTTCATGGCGGAGACGGCGAAGATACTCTCGCCGGAGTCGATCGTGCTGCACCCCAATCCCGCCGCCGGGTGTCCGATGGCGGAGATGGCGACCCCCGAGGCGGTCGCGGAGTACCGCCGCGACCACCCGGAAACGCTGATCGTCGCGTATGTGAACACCACCGCCGCGACCAAGACCGAGGTCGATATCTGCTGCACGAGCGGCAATGCGGAAAAGTTGATCTCCGGTCTTCCCGCCGACCGGGAGATCCTGTTCCTGCCGGACGCCAACCTCGGCGCGAACCTAAACCGGAAGCTGGATCGGCGCATGGCGCTGTGGCCGGGGTGCTGTCCCACGCACCAGCGGATCATGCCCGAGCAGCTGCTCGCGGCGAAGGCGAAACATCCCGGCGCTCCGGTGCTGGTGCATCCGGAGTGTTCTCCCGCGGTGGTCGCGCTCGCCGACCGGGCGCTCTCCACCGGCGGCATGCTGAAGTTCGTGCGCGAGTCGGAGCATAAGGAGTTCGTCATCGGCACCGAACACGGCATCCTCCACCGGATGCGCAAAGAGAACCCCGATAAGGTGTTCCACCCGCTCGAACCCGCCATACGCTGCCCGAACATGAAGAAGATCACGGTCGAGGACGTGCTATTTGCTTTACGCACGCTTTCGCCCCGCGTCGAACTCGACGCAGCGGTGCGGCTCCGGGCGAAAACCCCGATCGACCGGATGCTGGAGGTGCTGCCGTGAGGGTCGCGGTCGGGCTGTCGGGGGGCGTGGACTCCTCGGTCGCCGCCGTCCTGCTCCAAGCGCAGGGGCACGAGGTCGTCGGCGTCACCATGAAACTCTGGCGCGAGGGGCGTTACCGCGGCGGCGCCAAGGACGCCTGTTTCGGTCCCGGCGAGGCGGAGGACATCGCGGCGGCGGAACGGCTGTGCCGCGCTTTTTCGATCCCGTATCGCGTCTTCGACTGTTCGGAGGAGTACGAAAAAAACGTGTTGGAGTACTTTCGCACAGAATATCTTGCCGGGCGGACGCCCAATCCCTGCGTCCGCTGCAACGCCGCGATGAAGTTCGGTGTGCTGCCGCGTCTGGCGCGCAAATCCGGCGTGACGTTCGACAAGTTTGCCACCGGGCACTACGCACGGATCCGCGAAGAAAACGGCGTGTTCCGTCTGCGGCGGGGCGCAGACGCGAAGAAAGATCAGTCCTATTTTCTCTACCGGCTCGAACCGGCGCAGTTGAGCGACCTGCTCTTTCCGCTCGGCGAGTTCCGCAAGTGCGAGGTGCGCGAGCTTGCCGCCCGGTACGGGTTGGAGGTCAAGAACAAGCCGGACAGTCAGGATTTTTACAGCGGCGACCGCACGGAACTCCTGAACACGCCGCCGAGGGTCGGCAACATCGTCGATGCGGCGGGCAAGGTGCTCGGAACTCACGCCGGGTTCTGGAACTACACGATCGGCCAGCGAAAAGGGCTCGGGATCGCCGCCAAAGAGCCGCTTTACGTCCTCGATATAAACCCCTGCCGCAACGAAGTCGTGGTGGGCGGCGCCGCCGACACCGTTCGGCACGAACTGACCCTCGTCGACTGCGCGTGGACCGCGGCCGAGCCGGAGGGCGAAGTGCTGGCGCAGGTGCGTTCGGCCTCCAAACCGCTCGCGGCGCGTTACGCAAACGGAAAACTGTACTTCCCGGGCGGGGTGTTCGCCGCCGCTCGCGGACAATCCGCCGTATTGTACCGCGGCGACGAAGTGCTGGGCGGCGGGATCATCGCCGAGGCGGAGTGAAAATGGATCCCCGGATCGCAAAGGCGCTTCAAAAGCCGTGCAACCTCACCCGCGGCGAGATCGGGTCGCTGCTGGGGATCGAAGATGCGCAGGAACTGTTTTCCGCCGCGTACGAACTCAAGTGCCGTCAGGTCGGCAAGGTCGTCGCCCTGCGCGGGATCGTCGAAATGGGCAACGTCTGCGCCAAGAACTGTTTTTACTGCGGGATCCGGCGCGGCAACGGCAAGGTCCGGCGCTACCAAATGGACGCGGACGCGGTGGTGCGCATGGCGCGCTGGTGCTTCGACCAAAAGTACGGTTCGGTGGTGCTGCAGTCGGGAGAGATCGAGTCGGAGGCGCACACGGAGTATATCGAGCGCATCTTGAAACGCATCCGGGAGTTCGGCGGCGACAGCTTCGGCGTCACGCTGAGTCTGGGCGAACAGACGGAGGAAACTTACCGCCGCTGGCGCGTCGCCGGAGCGCACCGGTATCTGCTGCGGATCGAAAGTTCCGTGCCCGAACTGTACGCGAAACTGCACCCCGCCGATCACTCGTACCACCGGCGGGCGGAGTGTCTGCGCACCCTGAAACGCCTCGGCTATCAGACCGGCAGCGGCGTGATGACCGGTCTGCCGGGGCAGTCCCTTGACGACCTCGCGCGCGACCTCGAATTTTTCCGCGCGCTCGACCTCGACATGATCGGCATGGGGCCGTACATCCCCCACCGGGATACTCCGCTCGGGCGCGATATCGAACTCACGCCGGAGTTTGCGGCGAAACAGCTGGCGCTCGGGTTGAGGATGATCGCCGTGACGCGCCTTTATCTGCACGACGTGAACATCGCGGCGACCACCGCTTTGCAGGCGCTCGACGACCGGGGCCGCGAGCAGGGGCTCCTCGCCGGAGCGAACGTGCTGATGCCGAATGTCACCGATACCGAATACCGCCAAAATTATCAGCTGTATGAAAACAAGCCGTGTCTGGACGAAAATTCGGAGCAGTGCCGCAACTGCCTGAACTGGCGCGTGCTCTCCATTGGGGAAACAATCGGTTGGGGAGTTCGCGGCGACTCTCCGCATTACGGAAAGGAAAGCCGCCCGAAATGAAACTTCATCCCGCGATCGAAACCGCATATAAGGTGCTCGACGGCCGGCCGCTGACCGAAGCCGAGGCGCTGAAACTTGCGGAACTGGTCGGCAACGACCTCCTCGACCTCGTGTCGCTCGCCAACAAGGTGCGCGACAAGTTCGCCCCGAAGATCGTACCGTGTTCGATCCTCAACGCCAAGTCCGGCTTCTGCTCGCAGAACTGCCGCTTCTGCGCCCAATCCGGGCGTCACCATACCGGGATCGCGACCTATCCGCTGCTCGCTCCGGAGGAGATCGTCGCCTCCGCCCGGAAAGTCCATGCCGAGGGGGTCCGTTCGTTCGGGATCGTGACGAGCGGTTACGGTCATCTCGACGCGGACGACGCGGAGTTCCGCCAAATTCTGGCGGCGATGGATGCCCTGCGCCGGGAACTGCCCGATCTGAAGATCTGCGTTTCGCTCGGCGTGTTGAGCGAAGAAACCGCCCGACTGCTGGCGGAGCACGGGGCTTACCGCTACAACATGAATCTTCAGACCAATCCGGAGCGCTACGCCGAACTCATCAGCGACACCCACTCGATCGACGAAAAGATACAGACGATCAAGCACCTGCAAAAATACGGCGTCTCCATCTGCTGCGGCGGGATCTTCGGGCTGGGCGAAACGTGGCGCGACCGGGTGAGGATGGCGTTCGCCTGCCGGGAACTCGATGTCGACGGCATCCCGCTCAACGTGCTGCTGCCGATCCCCGGCACGCCGCTCGAAGGCCGCCCCGTCATGGCTCCCGCCGAAGTCGCCAAGGCGTTCGCGATCTTCCGGCTGGTCAACCCGGAAAAGACGATCAAATTCGCCGCCGGCCGCGAAACCGCGATGAAGGACTTTCAGGGACTCTTGATGCTGGCGGGGATGAACTCCTTCATCACCGGCGGCTACCTCACCACCCGCGGACGGTCCGTGGCGGAGGACAAAAAATTTTTGCTGGATCTTAACGACTTTACCTCGAATAAGTAAGGGGGGATCACGATATGGCAGGGAACAAACCGCCGTGGATACGTTCCGAATACCGCCGCGGCGATATCGAAGCAATGGAAACGCTGATGAGCGGACTATCGCTCAACACCGTGTGCCGTGAAGCGAACTGCCCCAATCGCGGCGAGTGCTTTCGGCATCATACGGCGACATTCATGATCCTCGGGAGCAACTGCACCCGTCGCTGCCGCTTCTGCAACGTCCAACACGGACCGGTCGCACCGCCGGATCCGGACGAACCGCGCCATATAGTCCAGGCGGTGCTGAAGCTCCAGCTGAAACACGCGGTCATCACCTCCGTCACTCGGGACGATCTCGCGGACGGCGGAGCGGCGCATTTCGCCGCGACGGTCAACGCGATCCACGCCGAGGCGCCCGGCGTCTCCGTCGAATTGCTGATCTCCGATCTCAAGGGCGACCTGGAGGCGTTGAAAACGATCCTCGACGCCCGTCCCGAAGTTTTGGGACACAACCTCGAAACCGTGCCGCGTCTGTATCCCGTGGTCCGCCCCCAGGCCGACTACCGGCGCAGTATGGATCTCCTCGCCGCGGCGAAGGCGTATTCGCCCCGCACCGTCGTCAAGACCGGGATCATGGTCGGGCTGGGAGAGACCCCGGACGAGGTCGCGCAACTGATGCGCGAGGCGGCCGAGCATTGCGACGCGCTGACCGTCGGCCAGTATCTGCGTCCGTCGCCCGAACATCTGCCGGTAGCGGAGTACGTCACACCGGAGCAGTTCGAGCGCTACGCCGAACTTGCCCGCAGTTTCGGTTTCGCCTCGGTGATGAGCGGTCCCATGGTGCGCAGTTCCTATCACGCGGCGGAGATGCTCAGATCAGGAGGCGAAAAATGATCTTTCTGGACACGCCACAAGTCGCCGATGCCGCGGAATTTTTCGCGCTCGAATACGCACTTGCCGTCCGTCGATCGACCGAGGAGTTTTACTTCTTCTGGCAGACGCCGCCGACCTTGATGCTTGGGCGCAATCAGGTGGTCGAACAGGAGATCGATCTGTCGGCGGCGCAACGGGGAAACGTCGCTATCCGGCGGCGCAACTCCGGCGGGGGGACGATCTACACCGACGGCGGCACGTTGCAAATATCTCATCTGGTCCAGAATCCGTCGGATATGTCCGTACAGCTTGCCGTCGAGACCCGGCGTCTCGCCGCCGCGCTGCGCAGCCTGGGAATCCCCGCCGAGTTCAATTCGCACAACGATATTCTGGCGGACGGCAAAAAGGTCTCCGGCGCGGCGGGGTACGGCTGCGGCAACTGCTATCTCTATCACGCCTCTTTGCTGTGGGAGGCCGATCTTTCCGCCATCGACGCACTGCTCATGGTGAACGAAGCAAAACTCAAACGTCACGGGATCTGCTCGGTGCGCCAGCGTGTGACGAGTCTTTCCCGATTTTGCGGATGGTCGTTTGCAGAGTTTTCCGCACGGCTTCGGACGGTGCTCGCGGCCGATTGTCCGCACCGCCCGCCGACGCCCGGGGAGGCGCAGTCGGCGAACCGGTGTAAAGAACGCATTTTTGCCGATCCGACGTGGATCATGCACGGGAAAGGAATTCCCGAACTTTCCGAAAAAACTTCTTAAAAAACAAGGAGATCATCGAACAATGAAAGAACTTATCATCGGCGGACGCAAGTTCACCAACCGCTTCTTCCTCGGGACCGGCAAATTCGCCTCGACGGAAATTTTCCGGCAGGCGCTTGCCGCTTCGGAAACCGAACTCGTCACCGTCGCGCTGACCCGCGTCCACGAAGACGACGCCGCGCACGACGACATCCTGCGCGCCATCGACCGGGAGCAGGTCGAAGTCATGCTCAACACCTCCGGCGCGCGCAACGCCGACGAAGCGGTCAGGATCGGTCTCATCGGCAAGGCCGCCGGGTTCAACTGGATCAAACTCGAGATCCACCCCGACGCCCGCTATTTGCTGCCCGACCCGGTGGAGACGCTGAAAGCGGTCGAGACGCTGGCGAAGCACGATCTGACCGTGCTGCCCTACATCAACGCCGACCCGGTGCTGGCGCGCCATCTGGAGGAAGCGGGAGCCGCCGCCGTGATGCCGCTCGGTTCGCCCATCGGCACCAATCGGGGGATCCGCACCCGCGACCTGATCGAGATCATCGTGGAGCAGAGCCATATCCCCGTGATCGTCGACGCGGGCATCGGTCTGCCGTCGCACGCGGCGGAGGCGATCGAACTCGGCGCGGACGCGGTGCTCGCCAACACCGCCGTCGCGGCGGCGGAGGATCCCGTGCGCATGTCGGAGGCGTTCAAACTCGCCGTCCGGGCGGCGGAACTCGCGCTCGAAGCCGGGCCGCCCGCGCCGCGAAGCACCGCCGCCGCCTCCAGCCCGATGAACGCCTTCGACATCTTCAAGTGAGGCGCGGTCATGTTTCCGAAACTCAAGTTCACGGCGGCGGAGATCGAAAATCATTACGCCCGCGTCACATCCGACATGGTGCGGGCGAGTTTGAACGCGCCCCGGCACACTTTTTTCGACCTGCTGAATCTGCTCTCGGTCGAGGCGGGAAAACCGGAATACCGCGACGCCTTGCGCGACGTTTCGACGCGGGCGCGGCGGCGCTATTATGGTAAAACCGTTTCGATCTTCGCGCCCTTGTACATCTCCAACACCTGCGTCAACGCCTGCCGCTACTGCGACTTCAACCGTCATCACCGCGCGGAGCGCAAAACACTGACCCTGGAGGAGATCGACCTCGAATGTTCCGCGATCCGCAAACACGGCATCGACACTCTGCTCATTGTGGCGGGCGAGAACCCGAAGCGCATGACGGTCGATTTTCTCTGCGAAGTCGGGCGGCGGCTGAAGGACCGCTTTTCCTGCCTCTCGCTCGAAGTTGCCCCGCAGGAGGAGGACGCCTACCGCAAACTCTTCGCGGCGGGCTTCGAGAGCCTGATCTGCTTTCAGGAGACCTACGATCAGGAACTCTACCGGTATCTGCACCCCTCCGGTCCCAAGAGCGTCTACGACTATCGGGTGTGGACGCAGCTCCGCGCGGGTCGGGCGGGGTTCCGCACCCTCGGCGTCGCGTTTTTGCTCGGGCTGGCGCCGTGGCGACTCGAAGCGGCGAGCCTCGGCGCGCATGCGTATTATCTGCTGAAGGAGTGTTACCGGAGCCGCCTCCAGTTCGCCTTTCCCCGGATCACCCCGGTGAGCGGCGGCTTCACCCCCGCACACCCCGTGGACGAAAACGACTTGGAGCAGATGATGCTCGCGTTCCGGATCGTCTTCCCCGAGTGCGGCATGACCGTTTCGACCCGCGAATCCCCGGCGTTTCGGGATCAGATCGTGCGGAGCGCCGCCGACAACATGAGCGCGGGTTCGCGCGTGACCCCCGGCGGCTACGCGGTGCTGGCGGATCGCGATGTGGCGCAGTTCACGCTCAACGACTCCCGCGAGCCGGAGGAGATCTATGCCGCGATCCGGCGTCACGGTCAGGAGGTCGTCTTCAAAAACTGGGACCGCCGGATATGAAACCTGACGGCGACGCCGGATCGTCCCGCTGCTGCTGCGGCGGCGGTTGCAACGGTTGCAACGGTTGCAACGGTTGCGGTTGTCGTTGCGGCGCAAAGTATACGGTCATCGACTCCTTCGTCTGGCCGCCGTGGCCGGAGAAGGATGAACAACGCCCTGCCGCGGAGGAGGGTGCGACGGGAACTAAACCGCCAGTCCCAGCAGCACGGCGATGACGGTGTTCGCCTCCATCGCGGCGGCGATGCCGACGCGCGGCGACGCCGGCGCGAGTTCCGGAGAAATGCCGCTCGCGAGATCCCCGACGAGGTAAAGCCGAGCGCCCGCCTGGCGGAGCCGGATGGCGTTGGAGTTGCCGAAGCCCGCCAGCCCGGATGCCGCCACGACCGGGATCCGCGTTTTCGCCAGCGACCCGATCAGCATGGTCTTGGCCTCCGCCTTGTCGAACGCCTCGACCACGATGTCGCAGTCGGCAAAGAGGCCGGGAAGGTTCTCCGCCGTGAGTTTGAGGTCGCGGAAGTCGAGTTCCAGATCGGGATCGATCCGGCGCAGGTTTTCCGCCAGTGCGTCGGTCTTCTTCATCCCGATCTGGTCCGCAAAGAAAAACTGCCGGTTCAGATTGCTTGCCGACACCACGTCGAAATCCGCGGCGACGAAGCGGCGGACCCCGGCGCGCACCAGATGGCAGAGCACGTTCGAGCCGAGCCCGCCCAATCCGGCGACCCCGACTTTCGCCCGTTCGAGGATCGACTTTTGCACGGGCGTGAGATACGGATTCGTCGCCATCAGCCGCCCCCCACCATCGAAAAGAGATTCAGCACATCGCCGTCCTTCAGCGTGAAGGTCTCAAGCGGATCGCGTTCCGTGAGGATCCGGCCGTTCAATTCGAGGATCAGATTTTTCGCGCCGGGGTTCCTCGCCCGCAGAAACGCGAGCAGGTCTTCCCCCGGGGGAAGATCCGTTTCGCGCCCGTTCAAGATGATTTTTGCCATATTCCGCCTCCATTGGTTGGTTCTCCGGCTAATATAGACGGCGGCGGGAAAATATCAAGGCAAAAATACGATTATTTAAGTAGATTTTTAAGTGAAACCGGAGTTTTCACCCGCGTTTCGATCGGCTTTATCCGCCTCAAACTACGGCCGCAGCGGCAGAATTTACAAAAAACTACTAAAATAATTGTGTTTCGGGTTTGACAAGCGGTTTTCGCGGCATTATATTAGGTCACGTCGCCGGCGGATCGCCGTGCGGATCATTTTTTTAACGGTATACATTACCATAATGGTAGTGTATGGATCAACAAGGAGGTCATCAAGAAGATCATGATTTCAGGCGCTTCCCGGAGAAGTCGTTTTCACGCGGTCCCCGAGTTTCTCGTATTCCGAATGCGATGTTGCGGTATGCGACCCGTCGAAAAATGACTTGACCCACCATCGGCAACCAACATCGCAAAATCGTTAGATCAAGGAATACATAATGAATAAACATGGAAAAATCGCCGCCGTACTGCTGGCAGCCGGGATCGCGGGGACTCCGCTGCTTCACGGAGCGCCGCCCGAGGACGACATCCGCACCATCCGTCTGCTTCAGGATGACGGCCAGGTGCGGATCGTCAGCAAACTTTACGAACTCAAACACCTGAAGGCCACCGACATCCGCCCGTTCGTCGAGGCGGCGGTCAAGCGTTACAGCGCGGCGTCGAAGGTCGACCGCGTCAACTATCCCAAGGCGAAACGCCAGATGATCCTCGTCTCCACCGGGGAGGACTTCATCCCCTATGTGGACGAACTCGTCGCCGGACTGGACCGCCCCGGCAAGCCGGGACGATCCGGGTCGATCATCGACGGCACCGGGGTCACGCGGATCACCTACATCCCCAACTACCGGGCGGCGGACGACATCGTGCGGCTCATCAACGACGGCACGCTGAAGACCGCCGAGGGCAAGGCGTTCCTGAATCAGGACACCAACACCATCTACTGGAAGGACGACCGGCAGGCGGCGCTGGCGACGCTCGCGTGGGTCAAGTACCTCGACCGCCCGGTGCCGCAGGTGAATCTGCGGCTCAATTACTACGAGATCCGCGAGAGCAAACTGCGCGACATCGGACTCGACTACCTCGCGTGGAAGAACGGTCCCGGCCTGGACATCTTCTCCGCCGGGTTCGACGGCGGCAAGATCTTCTCCAGCGAGGCGGTCTACAAACTCGTCAGCGGGGCGTACAAACTTGCGGACATCACGAAAAACTTTTCGACCTCGTGGGGTTACGGAGCGTTCTTCACCGCTCCGGCGTTCGATCTGAGTTTCGTGCGGGTGCTGCAGCAGTCCGGCAATGCCAAACTCGTCGCGCACGCCGATCTGACCATGGTCAACACGGCGGTCTACGACGCGGCGGCGCTGAACACCCATCTGCCCAAGGTGTACACCGCGACGCTGACCCCCGGCTACGAGAACATCGGCAAGGACGCCGACGACCGGAGCCACATCGCGGTCGGCGGCGACAGCACGCTGAAACTCGCGGTCACCAATCCGGTCATCTGCTTCGGCGCGGAGCCGGGCGAGATCGACCCGTCGGGCCGGATCCCCGCCACCGCGGAGTTCTACCAAAAGAACCGCGGCGGGGTGGTCTTTGCCTACACGCTCGACTCCAAGACCGTGACCGAGCGCAGCAATCGGGGCGACGAACTCGGCAACACGAGCACCGTTTCCGGCGAACTCACGCTCGGCTTCAAGACCGAAAAACTGCTGGCGACCTACGTCCGCGAGCAGGACGTCGAACAGACGGTCGGCATCCCGTTCCTGGTGAAGATACCGGTCCTGAAATATCTCTTCGGCACGACCACCACCATCCGGGAGCGCACTTACATCATCGTGACCGCCGAGGCGAATCTGGTGCATCCCGACGCTCCGGCGCCCGCTCCGGTCAGCCGCGAAGTCGCCTCCAATCTCTGAAGTCTGAAAGGATCATCCATCCATGAATACCATACGAACGCTTCTTTTTGCCGCCGCGGCGGCTTCGGCTCCGCTGTGGGCGGAGGATATCACGCTCACCCCCAAGGCGATCCCCGGGACCGTCAAGGCGAACGCCAACATCCCCTCCGCCGGCTACGGCAGCAGTACGGTACAAGCGCAGCTGCGGGTCAATGTAAAGGATTCGGAGCAGGCGATCCGCTTCGTCCGCACCAACACCGACCCCTTCGTCGTCACCAAACTGTACACGCTCAAACACGCCGAGCCTTACGCTCTGCGCGGGTATCTTCTGAGCGTGGTGCAGGGTACCAAAGTGGGCGGCAACCCGGTGCAGGTCGACGCGGTCAAGTTCAACGACGGGCGCGGCGTGCTGCTGGTCTCCGCCGAGGACTACCGCTTCCGCAAGACCGGCAGCGGCGACAGCATCGACGAGATCGTCGCGCGGCTGGATCAGCCGGGGCTGGGTTATTCGAGCGGGCGGCCCAAGTTCATCTACTTCCCCAAGGTCAACGCCGCGGCGAACCTCAAGGCGATGGTCGAGAACGTCGGCGCCGTCGGCAATGACGTGGAGTTCTCGGGCGGCACCGACCGGCTGGTCGTGGACGGCGGGCTCAACGCGCTCTTCGTCGCCGCTCCGCCGTGGAGTTGGGACCATATCCTGGAGCAGCTCGAAAAATACGACCGGCCGATGCCGGAGATCCGCCTCAGCTATCAGCTGCTCGAAGTCAGCACCGAGAACGACGACAAACTCGGCGTCGATTTCCAGAGCTGGAAGAACAACAACGGCGTGGACTTCTTCTCGGTCGGCGGCCGCTACCGCAACAACTGGGCGAGCACCTTCGCCGCCGGGATCGACGGGTCGCATTCGAACCGCACCGACTTCTTCAACTTCAACCCCAAGTGGAACAGCAAATACTTCGACTTTCTGAGCGCCACCGGGCGGGCGAAGGTCGTGACGCAGGGGGTGATCGTGGCGAAGAACCGCCGCCGCTCCGTGGTCTCGGTCGCCACCGGGCTCTTCTACGAGGAGGAAAAACCGATCGCGGATACCAAACTCAACGGCAAGATCCCCGGCGGACGCGACCAGCTGCCCCCCGAGGCCGATCTGACGCTGCAGCACGGCAACGCCCAGAACACCCGCGCCGCCAACGGTTTCAAGTTCGAGTTGGAACTGACCCCGGTCGTGACCGGCAAGGCGTCCATCCTGCCCGTGAAGGTCTCCGGAACGAGCCTCCTCGGCTGGAACAGCGACGGTTCGCCGCGGCTCAACAAATCGGCGTTCGATGCCGAGATCCAGGTCGGCAACGGCGGCAAGGAGTTCGTGATCGGCGGCATCAAGCGCACCAACGTGATCCGCAGCGTGGCGGGGCTGCCGCTGCTGAAGGATCTGCCGGTGCTGGGGTGGGTCTTTTCGACCGAATCGGAGACGACCCGCCACTCCGAACTCGTGCTGATCGCCCGCGCGGAGTTGTCGGGCCCCTTCGACCCGGCTCCGGACGCGGTCAAGCAGGATATCTCCGGCGCGGTGGAGCGGGTCTCCAAGGGGAAAGCCCACCCCGTCACCAACCTCGGCTTCGAGCAGTTCGGGCTGGACACCAACAAAATAGAATGATCTCTTGAAAGGAAGACACAACATGGATCTCAAACATAAACTTTTAATTCCGCTCGCGATCGGATGCGTCGCGGCCTCCGCCGCCGACAAAGTCCGGGTCGGCTATCTGGCGGAGCCCGCCCACGGTCTGCACTTCATCGCCAAGGAAAAAGGCTACTTCACCGAGGAGGGCATCAACGCCGACATGTTCCAGTTCGCCACCACCGCCGAGGGCTGCTCGGCGGTCAAGGCGCGGAAACTGGATGTCGGGACTTTCGGCACCGCCGCCCCCCTGCTCTTCATCGCCCGGGGGACGGACTTCACCATCTTCGGCGGCATGATGATCGGCGGACAGGCGATCATCGTCAAACCGGAAAACGCCGCGAAATTCAGAGACCTCGCCCATTTCAGGGGCAAAAAAGTGGGTCTCGGCAAACTCTCCACGGGAGACGTGATCTTCCGTGGGGCTTTGAAAAAAGCCGGCATCGATCCTTACAAGGATCTGAAGATCGTCGAATTCGGCGGCCAGAACGCCGTGGTCGAGGCGGTGCGGAAAGGCGCGGTGGACGCCGGGATCGTGTTCAGTCCGCATTTTTCGATCGCGAAGCAGAAGTACGGACTGGTGGTCTCCAATTATATCGCGGATTTCCAGCCGGGATACACCTGCTGCCGCCTGATCGCCAATACGCCGGATGTGAAAGCAAAACGGGATGTCTACCGCCGTTATCTCATCGCGGAGATCCGCGCCTACAAATTCTACCGGGAAAATCCGGAGGAAACGGTGCGGATCTTCGCCCGGGCGCTCAAGCTCGATCCGGAGCTGGTCAAGGCGGACACCTACACGAACCGCACCTTCGAGTCCAATCCCGACCCGCTGAAGAAGGGGACGCTGGATTTCTGGAACACCATGAAGGCGATCAACTACCTGCCCGAAACGAAAGTCGACATTCATAAGCACATCGATACGACCATATACCGGGAAGCGCTGAACGAGGTACTGAAACGGTATCCGGATGACCCGATCTACCGGGAAATGGACGCTTTCTTCAAGGCGAACAACCAATAACGCCGGACGGGGGGGCGAGTGAAGATATTGCTGTTCATCGGATTTGCGGCACTGACCGCCGCCGCGCTGCTGCACGCGGATCACCGCGTCGCGGGAGCCGGTGCGCTGATCGCGGGCGTTACCCTGATCCGCGCGCTGCTCGCCGGCAGGGGCGGCCGCCGCCGGACCATTCTCGACGTGAGCGCGCTTCTCTGCGGATTCCTGCTGGCGTGGCAGCTCGCCGCCGCCAACTTCCGGGTGCTCGATCCGGTGCTTTTTCCGACGCCGGAAGAGGTGCTGAAGCTCTTTTTCGGTGAATTCGGCGAAATGTTCAAAGGCATGTTTTCCTCGCTCTATCTGCTGGGCAGCGCCTATTTTCTCGCGCTGGCGACGGCGATCCCCGCCGGGCTGGCGGTCGGCGGTTCGGAGCGGCTCCGCGACGCGGCGGAGCCGTTCAGCAAGGTGCTGAGCGCGATCCCGCCGATCGTCTACATCCCGTATGCGATCGCGCTGCTGCCGAGTTTCAGCGCGGCATCGATCTTCGTGATCTGGTCGGGAGCGTTCTGGCCGATTTTCGTCAACACGATCGCGGGAGTGGTAAACATCCCGGAAACGCTGCTGGATTCCGCCCGGATGCTCCACCTGAAGAAGCGGATCTTCATTTTCCGGATCCTGCTGCCGGGGGCGATGCCCTCCATTCTGACCGGAGCGTCGCTGGGATTGATTTTCAGCTTCCTGCTGCTGACCGCCGCCGAACTCATCGGCGCGACCGAGGGGCTGGGATGGTATGTCAAGAACTATTCCGACTTCGCCGATTACGGCAAGGTGATCTGCGGGATCATCTTCATCGGGCTGGTCATCACGGCGATCACCGCGGTCTCCAGGCGGATCGAAAAAGCCCTGTTGCGCTACCGGGAGGTGCGGAAATGATCGAGTTTCGGGATCTTAACGTATCTTTTCAGGATAAAACGGTTTTGGAGAAGATCGATTTCACCGTGGCGGACGGGGAGTTCGTCTGTCTTCTCGGCCAGTCCGGGTGCGGCAAGTCCACGCTGTTGCGAGTGCTGGCGGGGCTTCTCCCCGCGACCTCCGGCGGCGTGACCATTGACGGGAGGGCGGTTTGCGGTCCGGAGCGGGCGTGTTCCGTGGTGTTTCAGGACTACTCGCTCTTTCCGTGGATGACCACGGGGAAAAATCTTATGCTGGCGCTGGCGGCGTCCTATCCGGAAAAAAAACGGGCGGAAATCCGGGATCTGGCGGAATCGTATCTGGAAATGGTCGGTCTGGGCGGGGTATTCGGACAATATCCGGCGACGCTCTCCGGCGGCATGAGGCAGCGGGCCGCGATCGCCCGGGCGCTGGCGATCCCCAGCCGGATCCTGCTGATGGACGAGCCGTTCGGCGCGCTGGACCCGGTGAACCGGGCGATGCTTCAGGACCTGATCAAGGAACTGCACCGCGATTCGCGGGGAGCGCGGACGATGATCTTCGTGACCCACGACGTGGACGAGGCGCTTTATCTCGGCACGGAGATCGTGCTGCTCGGCAGTTCTCCGGGGCGGGTGATCGCACGGGAGAAGAATCCCGCGGCCCGCAATCTCACCCGGGAAAAACTTTTCAACGACGGATCCGTCATCGGTTTGCAGCGGAAGATCATGGATATCTACCGCGCGGATATGACGGAAAAACTGAATCACAGGACACTGTTCCATTCCGGAAACGGTATTTGACGAAAGGGAAAGACATGAATAAAAAATCACTCGCCGCCGTCGCGGCGCTGGGCGCCGTCGCCGCCGTGCTGAGCGGCTGCGGCAAATCGGACAAGGGCGGCTACGCCCTGCGGGTCGGCTATCAGCAGGGGGGCAGTTCGACGCTGCCGATGATCGCCCGGGAGGAGAAGTTTTTCGACCGGACCGGGGTCGGGACCGACTTCGTGCTGTTCACCAATTCGAGCGACGGGCTGAACGCGCTCAACGCCGGGAAACTCGACGTGGGCGTTTCGTTCGGCACCGGCGGTCCGCTGACTTTCGCCGCCAAGGGCGCGAAGTTCGTGATCGTCGGCGGCAACCTCTCCGGCGGCCACCCGATACTGGTCAAGCCGGAAAAGGCCGCCGGGATCAGGTCGATACGGGACTTCAAGGGCAAGACGGTCGCCACACCGCGGGTGTTCACCTCCGACGTGGTCTTCCGGGCGGCGCTCGCCCAAGCCGGGCTGGACCCGAAAAAGGATCTGACCGTCATCGAGTTCAAGCGCCCGAGCGACGTGCTGGAGGCCGTCAAAAGCGGCAAGGCGGATATCGGCGTCGGCGCGACCAACATCATCGGGCAGGCGCGGCAGGCGGGTCTGGCGTTCCCGCTGTGGAGCAACGACCTGTGGCCGGATCACCCCTGCTGCCGGGTCGTGGCGACGGAGCGGGCGCTCCGTGAGCACCGCCCGGAACTGGTCAAGTTCCTGAAGGCGCTGCTGCTGGCGGAAAAAAAGTTCGCCGAAGACCCGGAGTCCGGCGTTCGGGCGGACATCCGCCAGCAGAAGTTCAGCGAAAAACTCGCCCGCGCGCTGGTGCTCGAACCCCACATCCGACTCGGCGCCGACCCCAACCGCCGGGGCGTGGAGGAGATGTGGCGGCATATGAAGCGCATCGGCTACGCGCAGGGGGAGATCGACTTCGACAAGGTCATCGACACCTCGCTCTACCGCGAGGCGCTGGAGGAACTGCGCCGGGAGTCGCCCGACCCCTACTGGGAGAAACTCTATAAACTTTACCGGGAGCGGAACCGGTGAACTGTAATGCGTTGATACAACTGCGCAACCTCTCCTTTTCCTACGCGGGGGAAACGACGCTGTCGCACATCGATCTGGAGATCGCCGCCAGCGAATTCGTCGCGGTGATCGGCCCCTCCGGCTGCGGCAAAAGCACGCTGCTGCGGCTGGTGAGCGGTCTGCTTTCCCCCACCTCCGGCGAGGTGCGGGTCGGCGGCGAACCGGTCGCGGGGCCGGGGCTCGACCGGGCGATGGTCTTTCAGGATTACAGCCTCTTCCCGTGGAGCAGTTGTACCGACAACCTCGCGCTCGCGCTGGAGCAGACCCGTCCGGGGCTTTCCCGCGCCGAGCGCCGCCAGATCGCCGACGAGTATCTGACGATGGTCGGCCTGGCGGGGTGCGGGAAGAAACTCCCCGGCGAACTCTCCGGCGGCATGCGCCAGCGGGCGGCAATCGCCCGGGCGCTGGCGATGAATTCGCCCATACTGCTCATGGACGAGCCGTTCGGCGCGCTGGACGCCATCACCCGCGCGCGGCAGCAGGATATGCTGCTCGACATCTGGCAGTCGGGCGGTGCGGAGAAGAAGACGGTGCTCTTCGTGACCCACGACGTCGACGAGGCGCTGATCCTCGCGGGGCGGGTGATCGTCCTCGGCGTGCGTCCCGGACACATCGCCGCCGACATCGCGGTCGATCTGCCGCGTCCGCGTTCGCGGGAGGAGTCGGTGAACAGCGCCCGCTTCCGCGCCCTGCGGGAGAGGCTGCTGCACGAACTCGACCTCGCGGTCGCGCGCCAGCTCGAAGCCGCGCAGACACTTCAGGAAGGGGGCGGAATATGATCCGCGCGAAAACCCGTAATTCATACGTCGGCGCGGCGGCGGTATTCGCTTCGCTGGTCGCGCTCTACGCGGTGCTGACCGATCTGACCCGGACGCTCGACCCGGTGCTGTTCCCGGGGTGGACGGTCATCCTGCCCGAGATGGCGAGATCCTCCGGCGAACTCCTCAAGGGGCTGTTCTATTCGCTGCGGCTGCTGCTGCCGTCGCTCGCGGCGGCGGTGTTGTCCGGGATCGCCGTCGGCGTGGCGGTAGGGATGCGCCCCAAGGTCAAGGCGGTGCTGATGCCGCTCTTCCGGGCGCTGAATCCGTTCCCGCCGACCATGCTGATCCCGTATGCGATCGCGGTGCTGCCGTCGTTCTGGCTCTCCAGCGCGGCGATCATCTTCATCGGGGTCTTCTGGCCGGTGCTGATGAGCACGCTCCACGGGATCGCCATGCTGGAGCCGCGCTGGATCGACAATGCGCGCTGTCTCGGCCTCCGGGGGAGAAAACTCATCTTCAAGGTGATCCTGCCGGGAGCCATGCCGCAGATCTTTTCCGGCATCGGTTCGGGTCTGATCTTCAGTTTCATACTGCTCACGGTGGCGGAGATGTTCGGCGCCAAGGCGGGGCTGGGCTTCTTCGTCCAGTACTACGCCGACTTCGCCGAGTACGGCAAGGTGCTGGGTGGGATCGTCTTCATGTCGCTCGTGGTGGTGCTGATCATGACGCTCTTCGACCGCCTTCAGCGGCGGGTGCTGTATTGGACGCAAAAGAGGTAAGGCGCAAACTATGGAAAACACATACGACATCGAACTCACGAAGCGGGTCAAAGACTACGCGCTTGAGATCGGCGCCGCGCTCTGCGGGATCGCCGACGCTCAGGTTTTGAACGAGGCGCTGGAACCGGATTTCCGCCCGGAGGACTCCCTGCCCGGCTGCCGCGCGGTGGTGGTGCTGTCGCTCCACATCCCCGACGGCGCGCTGGAAATCATGCGCCGGGGGCGGATGAACTACTCGTACAACATGTTCGGGTACGCCTATCTGAACCGCGAACTCGACTATCTCATCTACCGCATGACGCTCTTCCTCGAAAACGCGGGCTACGCCGCCGTGCCGATCCCGGCGCGCGGCACGCAGTACGGGGCGCGAAAGCCGTACTTCGGCCCGCTTTCGTATCGCCACTGCGCGGTGGCGGCGGGGCTGGCGACCTTCGGGCTCAACGGCTTGGCGCTGACGCCCGAGTACGGTTCGCGCCAGCGCTTCGTCGGGATACCGACCACCGCGCCGCTGAAACCGGCGGAAAAACTGCTGGACCAGTCGATCTGCGACAACTGCATGGAGTGCATCCGCAACTGCCCCGCGCACGCGCTGTCGCTGAATCCGCCGCACATCTGCAAGCTGGGCGGCATGACCTACCGCTACGCCCGGTGCAACCAGCCGGCGTGTACCCACATGGCGCGGGGACTGAGCCCGAAGGTGTGGGAGGGCGCTCTCTTCAACCCGAACGTCGACGTTCCGGTCGAGGAGAACCAGAGCCGCGCCGGACACTACGACGATCTGTGGAACAAACGCGACGCCCGCATCCGGATCAGCGAACACGCCGAGGCGACCTACGGGGCGACGCTGTGCGGCCGGTGCATGGCGTTCTGCACCGCGGGTCACGACGCGATGAACCGCCGGATGCGCCCCGGGCAGACCGCCTACCAGAACGACGAGGTGCTGCACCGCGACGGTACGCTCCGCGTGCCGGAGCGGGTGGCGAAACTCAGAAAACGACCGAGATGATCCGAGAGGAGAAAACGAAGATGGATAAAACGTGCGAATTGAGTTGTTCGGAGTGCGCGGTGCGCAACTGCTACCGCAAGGACAAACAGTACCCCGCGTTCTGCCTGACGCAACGGTACGCCGGAGCGGTGGAGGCGACGAAAAAACTCTACACCTCCAACTCCGTGGACGGGCGCCTCGCGCGCGCCGCCGCCGAGATCGAGGGCGAATACTACGGGCGGCTGACCCGGCTGGAGGAGACGATCCGCTTCGCCAAAAAACTCGGGGTGAGGAAACTCGGCATCGCGAGCTGCATCGGGTTGTTGGACGAGGCGTCGCTCTACGCGAAGATCGTCCGCACCGCCGGGATCGAAACCAAAACCGTGATCTGCAAGGTCGGCGCGGTGGACAAGTGCGACATCGGACTGCCGGACGGGCTGAAGGTCTGTCCCGGCTGCAATGAATCCTGCTGCAACCCGGCGCTTCAGGCGCAGGTGCTGAACGAGTGGGGGGCGGAGCTCAACGTGCTGGTCGGGCTGTGCGTCGGGCACGACGCGATCTTCACGCGGCACAGCAAGGCGCCGGCGACGACCTTCATCGTGAAGGACCGGGTGCTGGGACACAACCCTGCCGCCGCGCTCTACACGGCGAAGTTCTATTATAAGCGGGTGCTGGACGAAAAGACCTTCCCCGAACCGCGTCCGGAGGCGGTCGAGGCGGAAGAGCAAGCCCGCCGCAAACGCCGGTCCTGATTTTCACACGCGTGTGGCGGCTGAGTCCGCAGACAGGGATTTAACCTCAAAAAACGGACGATCTTGCCGTTCCTCTTTGCGTATTGGCACGTTATGACACTTCCCCGGCTGAAACCCGTCTTGCCGATTTTGGGGAAAAATGGTAAACCCGGGGAAAAAACAGGGAAGTTTTTTCGCGTGTACCATCCTTTCCGCGAACGACAGCGAGCGGAAAGCGGGGAGCGTTTTACTCCGCGGGATTCGCCGCATGGTCGGCGCCGAAGTGTTGTTTTCTCCAGCGTATGAACGTCTGCGGCGACGCGAAGCCCAATTCCCGGGCAAAAACTTTCAGCGGAGTGGACTGATCGGTGCTGCTGCTCGGCTTCAGCAGCGACCGGTAGCGCAGGATCCGCTGGCGGTTGACGTACTCCAGCACCGAGCATCCGGCATAGCGGCGAAAGTTGCGGATGAAGTGGGTCCGGCTGTATCCGGCCAAATGCGCCAGCGTGGAAATGGAGCAGTCGCGTCCGCACTGCCGGTCGATGTACTCCATGACCTGATCGATGTGGAGGCGGTTCTTTTTTTCGGAGTTGAAACTGTCGAATTCTTCGATCTCCGGCAAAATCCGGAACAACCTGACCGCCTGAAGTTGGATCAACAGCGACAATTCGGTCAAGTACACTTCCCGATCCGGGTGTTCCGCCGCCCGATCCCAGGCCGCGATCAGCTCCGCATAGTCGTGGGGACAGTAGTGGCGGAAGCCGCTTATTTTATGGTCGTCGCGGTATCCGGAGTCGGTGACGGTGTCCAAGTGGTAGATCAGATGTTCGGGCAGGAGAAGCATGCACAACTGACGCACCGGAGGCGTGCCGGCGGGGTAATATTCCTGATGTTCCTCGCCGTTGCCGATCAGCAGCGCGCAGCCCGGATAAATGCGGTAGATCCGATTTTTCAACAGCATGTCGCATTCGCCGTCAAGGGCGATCACCACCCCCCGGCGGTCGGGATGGCGGCCGATGGAGCGGCATTGCCGATCCGCGTCGGTGGCGTTGCGTTTTTCGATCGCCGGATCGCAGCGGAACGAGGAAACCAGTTTCAGATTTCCCCATTTCATAATATCCCGTTTGAAATCGTCGGTCATAAGCGATGACTTGATATGCGAATGTTTTGGGCCGATACGCCAATCGCGGCGCATTGTCATCGGGAAAATATGTGGTACAATAAGAATATAGCATATCCGACGAGTTTTGCAAGGCAATGGAGAACGAACGGATTTGCGGTAAGGCGGGTGCGACCGCCGGGCAAGCCCCGGAGCGCCGGCCTATTGATATCAACTGATGACAGAGGTGCATGATGGTGAACTTCGAAGTCGGCGGACACGAACCGAGTCTGCTCCCCGACGGCGAATGGGAAATGGTTTGGCACGATGAATTCGACGGCCTCGAACTGGACCGCTCGAAGTGGGATTTCCGGTTGTCGATGATGGGGCGCCGCCATCCGGCGTGGGTGGATCGCGGCGTTCGTTTGGACGGTCGGAGCCACGTCGTATTCGACCTCGTCGAAGAAGACGGCCGTCCGGTCAGCGCGCAGCTGCAGACCGGTTACAACTTCATGGACGAGCCGGTGGTCCCGACCAAATTCGGCAGCGAGGCGCTGCAGTGGAACATCGGCAAACTCCGCCCGAGCCTCTACCTTCACCGCTACGGATATTACGAATGCCGCTGCCGCCTGCAGCAGAATACCGACGCCTGGTGGAGCGCTTTCTGGCTCCAGTCGACGGTGATCGGAGCCTCGCTCGACGCCGGAGACACCGGAGCCGAGATCGACGTGATGGAGTACACCCGATCCGGTCGGATCGCCTCGCACAACGTCTTTACCGGCGGTTACGGTCTCGACAGTCGGCGTCTCAAAACCGGCGGCGTCGACGGCATCGACACGGCGGCGTTCCACCGCTTCGGTCTGCACTGGGAGCCGACCGGATACACCTTCTACGTCGACGGCGTCGAAAACGGGCGTATCACCGAGGAGGTCTCGCATCGGCCGGAGTTCATCCTGATCACGACCGAGGTCAAGGGCTACCGCCATGACGACCATCGACCGGTCGCGGCGGCGTTCGACGCGATCGGTCGGGACTCCTTTGTCGTCGATCACGTCCGCGTTTTCGACGCCGTGCGCTGAAGCCGCGTACCGGCGGGGGCGGCGTGCCGACGCGGAAAAGTGTCGCAAGCGGTAAAACCGCACACGGACGGGCGGGGGGGGGCACGCTGGCGCGACGAACCGGCGACCGACCGCGAATAAACGCCCCGAACGGACACGAACGGACACGAACGGACTTGAACGGAGTGAGGTGGCTGGAGCCCGCGCGCCGATGTCAGTGCCACGCTGACGCGGGAAACCGCCGCCTGCGGTAATACCGCCCGCGAATGAGCGCGGTGGCGCTAAATTTACCCATTACGGTTGTCTGCCCACACCCGCTTCGTGCGAGGCGGTCGCCGCCGAGCGCGCAGGGGGCGAGCGAGGCTGGCTTTTTGCCGGTCAAAAAGACAGCCGAGTGCACCCGAGCATTAAGGCCGCGAGTGAGGCAGTCGC
>Ga0208297_1000320_pt1 | contig 114352 bp, 73 predicted proteins | sample LMS_cellobiose_e_FD_187367 | JGI IMG/M metagenome (GOLD analysis project Ga0208297, IMG submission 187367) | Rumen-fistulated moose microbial communities from Alaska, USA - LMS_cellobiose_enrichment (SPAdes) (version 2) | ecosystem: Host-associated > Mammals > Digestive system > Stomach > Rumen...
CATTTCTGCTCCGATTTTGAATCGGATGCAAAGGTACGCATTTCAAGGTTCGGACAGGGTGTCGTCCTCCGAAAGTGCTGTGTATAAAGGGCATTTATGACTAATTTAAACAATTTTAAGAGACCTTGAATTCAAATTGATAATGCAACAAATGTGTCAAAGAAGTAAGTGAGCAAGGAGCATGAAAAAAGGGACAAAAGTTCCACTGGATCTTTCGTCCCTGGCATTAAATGCTTACCTTTGCAGACAAACTTCCACATAAGTTGCAAATATGGCAAAGCATCTAACAGCGCAGCAAAGGTACGAAATATCTTTCAGACTGCAAAATAAAGAACGTCCAATCGACATAGCCAGGGCTCTTGGTGTGCACCGCAGCACCATCAGCCGGGAGACGAGGCGCAACAAGGCTCCCTATGGTAAGTATAATGCGGAAAAAGCCCAGTGGCTGTCAGACAAGAGAATGAGCGCAAGAAAGCACTATACCGTCCTGACGGACGAGATGAAGGCTTACGTTGACCATAAGCTCACACAGGAACAGTGGTCTCCCGAACAGATATCCGGGCGGCGACGTGCACTGGGATTGCCGGCCATCTCACACGAAACCATCTACAGGTATGTGTGGGAGGAGAAGCACAAATGGGGAAAGCCTCTGTATAAGCATCTGCGCCATAGGGGCAGGCGCTATAATAAGCGCGGCTCATCCTATAAGTCAAGGGCGATACCCGGACGTGTCGGCATAGAGAAAAGACCTGCGGTAGTTGATGAGAAAGGAAGGTTCGGAGATCTGGAGATCGACACCATCGTGGGGAAGAACAGACGGAACGTCATCATGACAATCAATGACAGGGAGTCCGGGTTCCTGATCATGCGAAAACTTCCTTCAAAAGAGGCACAGCCGCTGGCGGAGGCTGCCATCGCTGCACTTAAGCCGATAAGAAAGGAGTTACACACCATGACCGCAGACAATGGAACGGAGTTCTCCAGACACCAGCAGATTGCCAAAGCACTGAAAATGGACTTCTTCTTTGCCAGGCCATACCACTCTTGGGAAAGAGGTGCCAACGAAAACACTAACGGTCTGGTCAGGCAATACTTCCTTAAAGGGACTGATTTTACAAACATAACAGATAAAGACATCAATATGGTGCAGAACAGAATCAACAACAGGCCTAGAAAAAGATTGAATTACAAAACGCCTGTCGAATTCATCAGACAAAAATATGGAGAAAATAAAACAATTATAAAGTTGTTGCGTTATTAATGTGAATCCTGCGACACTAATGATATAAATATAATATATAATATAAAACCATTCTTCCTTTCCATATATAGAGTTCGCGCATGTGCAGGAGGAAAATGCGACGATGCGACAATGCGACAATGCGACCATCGGTTTGGCGGTTCAGGTTCTTTTCTGCCCAAGGAGATGAAAATGCTTTCCGAAGGAATAAAGCCCCGTCATCTGTGTTTTTTTTCAAAAAAAAATCACACAAATTGCAAAAATCTTTAGAAAAATATTTTGCCGCTTGATTTTTTCGCCGTAACTTTGCGCCGAAAATGAACAGAGGGCAATGAAAAAAATCCCTTCTGCTCTTTCAGATTCTCATTTTTATCCCTATCTTTGCAACTACAATCGTAAACCTGAAAAAAATCAACCACCCTATCAATATGACATCGATTATGAAAAAGACTCATTCCATCCTGATTGCCGTGCTGGCGCTGTTTGTGGCTGTGCTTACCTCCTGCAAAGCCCCAATGGGTAAGACGTTTGAGGTCGGCGAGGGCTCGTTCCTCCTCGACGGCAAGCCGTTCGTCGTCAAGGCCGGCGAGGTACACTTCCCCCGCATCCCCCGCGAATACTGGGAGCACCGCATCCAGATGGTCAAGGCGCAGGGCATGAACACCGTCTGCATCTACGTCTTCTGGAACTTCCATGAGCCGCAGCCCGACCAGTTCTGCTTCGAGGGTCAGGCCGACGTCCGCGCCTTCGTCAAGCTCTGTCAGAAGCACGGCCTCTACGTCATCGTCCGTCCGGGACCCTACTGCTGCGCCGAATGGGAGATGGGCGGCCTGCCCTGGTGGCTGCTCAAGAAGGAGGACATCAAGCTTCGTTCGCTCGACCCCTATTTCATGGAGCGCGTCCGCAAGTTCGAGTCGGCGCTGGCCGGACAGCTGGCCGACCTCCAGCTGTCGAAGGGCGGCCCCATCATCATGGTGCAGGTGGAGAACGAGTTCGGCGGCTACGGCACCGATAAGCCCTACGTCAGCGCCGTGCGCGACGTGCTGCGCGAGGTGGGCTGGACCGACGTCCCCCTCTTCCAGTGCGACTGGAGCAGCAACTTCGAGCAGAATGCCCTCGACGACCTGCTGTGGACGATGAACTTCGGCACGGGCTCGAACATCGACAGCCAGTTCCGTCGCCTGAAGGAGCTGCGCCCCACGACGCCCCTCATGTGCTCGGAGTTCTGGAGCGGATGGTTCGACAACTGGGGCCGCGCCCACGAGACCCGCGACGCCAAGGACATGGTGGCCGGCCTGCGCGAGATGCTGCAGAAGAACATCTCCTTTAGTCTCTACATGGTACACGGCGGCACGTCGTTCGGCCACTGGGCAGGCGCCAACAGCCCCGGCTATCAGCCCGACTGCACCAGCTACGACTACGATGCGCCCATCAGCGAGGCGGGCCACCCCACGCCCAAGTTCGACGAGCTGCGCGCCATGCTGCAGAAGTTCAGCGACAAGGCCCTGCCCCCCGTGCCCGCCATGTATCCCGTGACTTCTTTCCCCAAGATTGAGCTGACCGAGTTCGCTCCGATTGCCTACGGCTGTGGCGGCCTCTGCACGACGGAGAACCAGGACAACCTCACCTTCGAGTACAACAACCTCGGCTGGGGCTCAATGTTCTACATCACCGGTCTGCCCGAAGTGCCCGTGCCCAGCACCCTCACCCTCGAGGCGCACGACTACGCGCAGGTGTTCGTGGGCGACCGCTTCGTCGGTCGGCTCGACCGCCGTGTCCGCGAGACCACCCTCACCCTTCCCCCCACCCGCGAGGGCGATGTGCTCCGCATCCTCGTCGAGGCCACGGGCCGCATCAACTACGGCCGTGCCATCAAGGACTTCAAGGGCATTGTGGGCGACGTGACCCTGCACTACGCCGACGAGTCTGTCACATTGACGGGCTGGGAGCGGTTCCCCATCCCCGACGACTACGAGCAGGCTGTCCGGGCTCTCGAAGGCTTCTCGGGAAAACGCATCGATGAGTATCACGAGGGTTTCGCCGACGAAGTGAAAATCTTCGGCAAGCGCGGCTACTACCGCGGCACGTTCGACGTCACGTCGCCCGGCGACACGTGGCTCGACATGAGCACGTGGGGCAAAGGCCAGGTGTATGTCAACGGTCATCCCCTCGGCCGTTTCTGGGAAATAGGGCCGCAGCAAACGCTCTACGTCCCCGGCTGTTGGCTCAGGAAGGGCACGAACGAGGTCATTGTCCTCGACGTTGTGGGCCCGCAGGCGCCTGCCCTCGAAGGTCTCGACCATCCCATCCTCGACAACCTCCGCCAACCCACGCCCGTCATCACCCCGCTCGACGGCGAGAGCTGGCAGGGCGACGGCCCGGGTGCCGTCTGGCAGGGCGATGGCCCGGGAGCCATGTAACCCACGTTCCGCAATAGATTAAAATGATTATCCGCAATCGTATCACCAACCCCAATGTTGCGCCCCGAAGGGACAATGAGCTACCAGCCCAGGGCGTTGCCCTGGGCTGATGGCTGCTGGCCTTTCAGGCCGCCCCGGTGGTACGGTTGCGGATAATCAAATAGATTAAAATGTAAAAAAGAATGCTGCGCTTGCAGGTACTTACACCCAGCACAGCATTCTTTTTTGTATTCTTTTCCAGGGGGCTACATCATCCGCAGGAACACCTCGATGGCCTGGTACTCGGGCAGTCCGAGCTGGTTGTAGAGGTAGGCGGTGTGCTGGGTGCGCTCTTCGGCACGCTGCCAGAACTCGCGCTGGTCCTCGCCCGGGAAGGGCACGATGTCCTTCTGCGAGAGGTGGCGGAAGATGGCCTGACGCTTCATGATGAGCTCGTCGGGACTGAGGGGTACAGCCATATCCACTTGGTCGAGGGGCCACTCCTGCCAGGCACCGCGGTAGAGCCAGAGGTGGCACTCGGCCATCCACGGGTCGTCCTTCACCACTTCGAGGGCACCGAGGACGGCCTCGATGCAGACGCGATGGGTGCCGTGGGGGTCAGAGAGGTCGCCGGCGGCGTAGATCTGATGGGGCTTGATCTGGCGCAGCAGCCGGACGATGATGTCGATGTCGGCCGTGCCGAGCTCGCCCTTCTTGATGGTGCCGCTCTCGTAGAAGGGGAGGTTGAGGAAGTGGACGTTGGTGCGGTCGTCGAGGCCAATGCTGCGGTCGGCGGCGCGGGCTTCGGCGCGGCGGATGGCACCCTTGATGTTGAGCAGCTGACGGGGCTCGGGCTGGCCGGGCACCTTGCTGGCGATGATGGCGCGGATTTCATCGACACGGTCGCCGAAGCCCATCTCGCGGGCGGTGTCGAGGTTCTGGATGACAACGTCGTCATAGACGGCGACGTTGCCGCTGGTCTCGTAGGCAACATGGACGTCGTGGCCCTGCTGGATGAGCCGGCAGAAGGTGCCGCCCATCGAGATGACGTCGTCGTCGGGATGGGGCGAGAAGATGAGGACGCGCTTGGGGAAGGGGATGGACTTGACGGGGCGTGTGGCATCGTCGGTGGCACCGGGCTTGCCGCCTGGCCAGCCGCTGATGGTGTGCTGAAGGTCGTTGAAGACCTCGATGTTGACCTGGCTGTACGTCTTGCCCAGCTTGTCGAGCATGGGGGCGAGCGAGTGCTGGAGGTAGTCCTGGAAGGTGAGCTTCAGGATGGGCTTGTCCACCTGGGTGCAGAGCCAGATGACCGCCTTGCGGATGAGCTTGCGGCTCCACTCGCAGGGACCCACGACCCAGGGGGCCTCGTAGCGGGTGAGGTGCTCGGCGGCGGTCTCGTCGGTGATGACCTCGATGTCGGGGTGCTCCTGCAGGATGCTGGCGGGCACCTGCTCGGTGACCTCGCCCTCGACGATGCGACGGATGACGTCGGCCTTGTCCTCGCCCCACGCCATGAGGATGATTTGCTTGGCCTTCATGATGGTGTCGATGCCCATGGTGATGGCCATCTTGGGCACGTCGCCTGCCGAGGTGAAGAAGCCCGACTGCGTCTTGATGGAGTTGTAGGAGAGCTGGACGAGGCGTGTCTTGGAACGGGAGAAAGTGCCTGGCTCGTTGAAGCCTATCTGTCCCTGTTCGCCCACGCCGATAATCATGAGGTCCATCTTGCTTTTGGCCTCGTGGCCGTAGTGGCGGCAGTAGTCGCTGATGCGGCTGAGGGGCACGGTGCCGTCGGGGATGTGGATGTTTTCGGGACGGATGTCGATGTGGTTGAGGAACTCGGCGTGGATGCGGTAGTTGCGGCTCTGCTGGTGCTCGGGGGTGATGGGGTAGAACTCGTCGAGGCTATAGACCTCCACGTCACGGAAGCTGACCTTGCCTGCCTTGTGGCGGGCGACGAGCTCGCGGTATAGCCCGAGAGGGGTGCGGCCGGTGGTGAGGCCGAGGACGAAGGGACGGGAGGCGGCAGCGGCATCGTGGGCGGCAATGGCGCTGACAATCTTGTCGGCTACGTACTGGACACCCTCGTATTCGTCAGGATAGACGCGGGTAGGGACTTTCTCGAAGCGGCAAACGATGTCTTCGGGAACGGCTGAGGCGATGAGGCCGCCTTCCTTGGGGAGAGAATACTTGCTTTTCATAAACTGTTTGATTAGGTTAATGGGTTATTTTGAAATGAATTAGAGCTATAGGAACTATGGTCACTATAGGCACTATGTCTTTGCATAATCAGTGAGGGGGGCAGCTGACGCTCCAGCAGGCTGCGCATGGCCCGCATGTCGTCGGCGGTGTGGGCAAAGAACTGCTTGTAGCCCTTGCAGAGACGGCTGTGGCCGTCGGGATGGCGATGCTGGGGACATTCGCCGTGGCAGAGGAAGAGCCATCGGCAGCGCTGGCACAGACGGGGCAGGGCAGCGTGCTTGGCGACACCGAAACGGAAGCGCCCGGGCTGGCGGTAGAGCTCGCCGAGCGACTGCGTGCGGAGGTTGCCGAGGCGGTGGGTGGGAAGGACGAAGTGGTCGCAGACATAGACGTCGCCGTTGTGCTCGACGGCAAGGCTGTCGCCGCACGTCTCGCCGAGGGAGCAGAGGGCAGCGGGCTGCCCGCACCACTGGGCAAGGGTGTTGTCGAAAAGCTGCACGTAGATGCGTCCCACGTCGGTGCGCACCCACTCGTCATAGACGTCGCAGAGGAACTGCCCGAAGTCGGCGGCGGTGATGGAGTAGGGGGTGAGGTGGCCGTCGGCTGTCTCCACGACGGGCAGGAACTGGATGAAGGGGGTGAGGTGGCGCAGGAAACGATAGACCTCGGCTCCGCGTCCGGCCGAATGGGCGTTGACGGTGCAGAGTATGTTGAAATCGACGCCGCTCGTGGCCATGAGCTGGGCGGCGCGGAGCACGCTGTCGAAGGTGGGGCGTCCGCCGCGGTCGCGCCGGTAGGCGTCGTGGAGGTCGCGGGGACCGTCGAGGGAGAGCCCGACAAGGAAGTGGTGGTCGTGGAAGAAACGGCACCATTCGGCGGTGACGAGCGTGCCGTTGGTCTGCAGGGTGTTCTCAATCTGTTTGTCCCCGCGGTACTGCTGCTGAAGAGCTACGGCCTTGCGGTAGAAGTCGATGCCGGCGATGAGCGGCTCGCCGCCATGCCAGCAGAAGGTGACGACGGGTGTCTCGACAGCCTCGATGTACTGTCGGATGTAGAGCTCGAGCAGCTCGTCGTCCATCACTGGCTCGTGCCCGCCATAAAGTTCCGCCTTGCTGAGGTAGTAGCAGTAGTCGCAGCGCAGGTTGCAGGCCGAGCCGACAGGCTTGACCATCGTGCTGAAGGCGCGCGGCTCCACGAGCTTCTTTGCGGCGGAAAAGGGCAGGACGGAGGGCATTTATTTCTTATCTCTTATCTTATAGTTTTTTTTCATTCTTCACGTTGGATGTATTGCGTTTCGTCGTATTGCTCCTGCAGTTTGCGCAGGGTTTTCATCAGGCGTCGCGTGATACGTTCGGTGCCTGGCTTACCGTAGAGGTTGTGCAACTCCTGCGGGTCGTTCTTCAGGTCATAGAGCTCCCAACTGTCGATGGTGTCCTTCACCTTGATGCCGTCGAGCGTGGCGGGGTAGAAGCGGATGAGCTTGTAGCGGTTGTCGCGGACGCCGTAGTGGCGGCGGACGGCGTGCTCGGCGGGGTACTCGTAGTAGTGGTAGTAGAGTGCCTTGCGCCAATGCCGGGGCTGGCGGCCTTGCAGGAGTGGCAGCAGCGATACGCCCTGCATGTCGTCGGGCACGGGGACGCCCGCCAGCTCGAGGAACGTGGGGGCGTAGTCGATGTTCTGCACCAGCTGGGCGATGTCGCCTATCTTTCCACCCGGCAGCCGGGCGAGCAGCGGCGTCCGGAAAGACTCCTCGTACATGAACCGCTTGTCGAACCAGCCGTGTTCGCCCATGTAGAAGCCCTGGTCGGAGGTATAGACGACGAGTGTGTTGTCCATCAGTCCGTTCTCCTCCAGATAGTCGAGCACGCGGCCCACGTTGCGGTCGATGGAGGTGATGACACGCAGATAGTCGCGCATGTATTGGTTGTACTTCCACTGGGCAAGTCGCCTGGCATCGGCCTTCATGCCGCCGTTGGCGGGCGACATGGTTTCCTCGCTGCCGCTGGGGGCGAGGCGCATGAAGCTGTCCTTGAATGTTTCGATGACAGGGGCGTAGTGCTTGTCCCAAAAGGCTTTCTGGCTGGGGCTGAGGAGGGTGCTGTACATGGTGCGTCCCCATCCTTCCAGCTCGCCGCCGTGAATCTCGTTCTCTTTGTCGGCCAGCTTGAGGTCATAGACGAGGTCCATGTCGCGGAGGATATGCATCTCCTGTGCGGCGGCAGCGGGACGGCCGTCGTAGTCGTCCCAGAACGTGTCGGGCAGGGGAAACTCCGTGTCGCTGAACAGCTCCATGTCGCAGCTGTCGGGCATCCAGGTGCGGTGGGGGGCCTTGTGGTGGAGCAGCAGACAGAACGGCTTGCTCTTGTCGTGCTTGTTCTCCAGCCAGTCGAGGGCAAGGTCGGTGGTAATGTTGGTGGCGTAGCCCTCGCGCTTCACCTTCTGGCCGTTGCAGATGAAGTCGGGGTTGTAGTACATTCCCTGCCCGACCAGGATGTCCCAGTAGTCGAAGCCCGTCGGTTGGCTGACGAGATGCCACTTGCCTATCATGGCCGTCTCGTAGCCCGCCTTCTGCAGCAGTTTGGGGAAGGTCTGCTGACTGCCGTCGAACGTCACGGTGTTGTCCGTGAAGCCGTTGGCATGGCTGTGCTTGCCCGTGAGCATGCAGGCGCGGCTGGGGCCGCTGAGCGAGTTGGCGACGAAGCTGTTTGTGAAGCGGACACCGCCGTCGGCGATGCGGTCGATGTTGGGTGTGTGGATGAACCGCTGGTCGTAGGCGCTGATGGTCTGGTAGGAGTGGTCGTCGCACATGATGTAAAGGATATTCATGGGCTTCGACGGCTCGTCGGCCGTCGGCTGAGGGGCACGGCTGGTGCAGCCCGTGAGGGCGGTGAGCACGGTGATGCCCGAGACGGCAGGCAGCAGGGGGAATGTCTTTTTCATGGCGTGTGGTCTCAGTTGCGTGCGGCAAGGATTTTAACGCGGCTGTTGAAGACGTCTGCCTTCAGCAGATCCTCTAAGTAGAGGTGCATGCGGTAGCGCCAGTAGTGGCGGGGATTGGCGGGGATGTTGATGCGCTCGGCGAAGGGGTCGGGGTAGCGCAGCTTGCCGTCGATGCCCAGCCAGTCCTGCAAGGGCAGGATAGCGAGCATGGAGGGGCTGGCCATGTGGCTGCGGATAATCTCCTCACAAATCCAGGGCTCGCACTTCTCGGGGGCGGTGTCGGGGCGGTGGAGCACGTCGTTCCAGTAACGCTGGGTGAGGCTGCGGTCCTCCTCCCACCAGGCACGGATGTTGGCCATGTCGTGCGACGAGGTGGTGCAGACGCTGTTGTAGGGATAGCGGGCGGGGGCGCCAAAGGTGACGCCCACCTCCTTCGGCATCTGCTGAATCTCCAGGCTGAGGATGTGCAGTTCCTCCATTACGGAGGGCACGCACGAGGGTATCATGCCGAGGTCTTCGCCGCAGACGAGCATGTCGGTGGAGTCGATGAGGGCGGGAAGCTTCTTCATGGCTTCGGCACGCCAGAAGTCGTTGTGGCGGCGGTAGAAATACTCCTCGTGCAGCTCGCGATAGGCGTTGCGCTGCCATTCGCCCAGCGTGTTGAAGCAGGGCGCGTCGAAGCCCGAGATGCGGGGATGGAAGTAGCCCTCGCGATACTCGTCCTGCACGAAGAGGACGTCCGTCTCGGGCTTGTGGTTGACGTTGAGGGTAGAGAGGGCATTCACTTGCCCGATGGTCATGCCGAGCCGGGCGCAGATTTCGCCCGTGGAGTAGGGCATGGCGGGATTGAAGTGGCCGAGCAGCCCCGAACGGTAGCGGATGGGAATCTCCCAGATGCGGAAGAAGCCGAGCAGGTGGTCGATGCGGTAGGCGTCGAAGTAGTCGCTCATCTTCTGGAAGCGGTTGCGGAACCACTGGTAGCCGTCACGGGCCATTTCCTCCCAGTTGTAGGTGGGGAAGCCCCAGTTCTGTCCGTCGGTGGCAAAGGCGTCGGGCGGAGCGCCGGCTTGTCCGTTCATGTGGAAGAGGTGCGGATAGACCCAGGCATCGACGCTGGTGCGGCTGATGCCGATGGGGATGTCGCCCTTGAGGGTGACGCCGTGGGCATGGGCATAATCGACAGCCTTCTTCAGCTGGATGTGCAGATGGTACTGGATGAAGTAGTGGAAGGCTACATCGGCATTCCCTTCGAGGCTGTCGATGAGCTCGGGGCTGTAGGTGACGTCCTTCCAGCGGTTGAAGTCGGGCGTGCCGAACATGTCGCGGAAATAGCAGAATGCCGCGTAGGGGCGCAGCCAGTAGCTGTTGACCTTGAAGAAACTCTTGAAGGCCGACGAGGCAAAGGTGGCCTCGCCCTTTTCGGCATAGATGAGGCGCAGGTAGTCCCACTTGGCGTTGGTGACGCGCTCGTAGTCGATTTGCGGAAGGGCGTTGAGCTCCTTCTGCAGGGCTTTGAACGCCTTCATCTTCTCCTTGTCGCTCAGCTTGCCCACAGCTTCGAGATTGATGTAGGCGGGATGGAGGGCGAAGGTGGAGTTGGCGTTGTAGGGATAGGAATCCGTCCAGGTGCGCGTCATCGTGGTGTCGTTGACGGGCAGCAGCTGGATGATGCACATCCCTGTCTGCTCTGCCCAATCGACCATGAGGGGGATGTCGGCAAACTCGCCGATGCCGAAGCTCTTCTTGCTGCGGAGGGAGAAGACGGGGATGGCCACGCCGGCGCCACGCCAGCGGTTCACCTTGTCGGCGCCGACGATGCGGGTGAAGTTCTCGCTGTAGAAGGGGGCGTCGGGGCGGTCTTTCCAGTAGTCGTTGAGGGTGACTTCGCCGCTGGCCGGGACGGTGGCCTGATGGGCGCGCCACTCGCGGCGGGTGACGTTGCCGTTCTCGGTGACGAAGTAGATGTAGGAGATGTTTTTCTTCTGGGCAGGGAGACTGATGAACCAGTTGCCATGTCCGTCGTTGTCCATGAGGTAGTCCGTCCCCTCAAGGGAGAGGTGGAGCTCTTCACCCCAACGGGTGTAGTATTGGATTCTGAAAGTTAGCATGGGGGTTAGTTGTTTTCTGGGGTTTCTGGGGTTTCTGGGGTTGCTGGGGTTGCCGGATTATCCGGATTTTCCGGGCATTCCGGTTCTTCCGGAGCTACCGGCGTCTCGGCCGCTTCGGCGGCTTGGACGGGGGCATCGAAATAGGTGTCGAGCTCGGTCTTGGCTGAGCCGTTGACGTTGGCAATGTCGCGGAGGATGACGCCGTGCTCGAGCAGGGCGATGCGCGGGCAGACTTCGACGGTGTGGTCGAGGTTGTGCGACGAGATGAGCACCGTGGCGCCGGTCTCGCGGTTGTAGGCAGCCAGCAGATGCTTGATGATGGCTTGGCTGGAGGGGTCGAGGAAGTTGAACGGCTCGTCGAGGATGAGCAGCTCGGGGCTGTGGAGCATGGCGCTGACGATGCCTATCTTCTGCTTGTTGCCCATGGAGTAGTCGCGGATAAGCTTCTTCTCACCGAGGATTTCGCCGTTGAAGAAGGGACGGAAGTGCTCGAGGCGTTCGCTGACGGCCTCTTTCTTCATTCCATACATGCGGCCGAGGAAGGCGAAGTATTCGTCGGGCGTGAGGTAGTCGATGAGGAAGCTTTCGTCGATGAAGGCACCGGTGTGGCGCTTCCAGTCCTCGGTGGAGGTGACGGCGGCGTCGGTGAGCGTGCCGTCCTGGGTGCTGACGGTGACGTTGCCTTCGTCGGCTTTCAGAAGGTCGAGGATGAGGCGGAAGAGCGTGGTCTTGCCGGCGCCGTTGTTGCCGACGAGGCCCACCATGTCGCCGTGACCGATGACGTAGCTGTCGATGTTGGCGGCAATGACGCTGCCGAACTTCTTATGCAGATTGTTGATGGAGATAATCATAGAATAAGTATTAGCGGTTTGACAATTATCGATTAGAAAAACTCCTCAGGGCCGCGAGGCGCGGAAACCGGCCATGTTGACGTAGCGGCGTTTCATGAAGCGCTTATAGACGTTGCGCAGCCAGAGGGGATGGGCAAGGGTGAAGGCGATGCCGATGGCAAGCGTAATCCATACAGAGGTGCGTCCGTCGGGGAAGATGGCATTGAGCGCCATAATCACGATGACGGGCAGGAAAAAGCCGCCCATGATGAGCATCGTCTGGAACCAGTTGCCCGTGGAGTTGCGGCCCATGACACGTTGGTTGAGGTTCATGGTGCTCTTGTTATAGACGGCCAGCTGGAACATGATGAAGAAGACAAAGCCCGTGGTGATGAAGAACGCCGCCAGCACGTCGAGCACGTCGAGCTTGCCCTTCACCACAGGGGCAATCATCACCAGCAGCGGCACCACGCAGATGGCGCACTGGAGGTAGTACTTCGCCTTCAGCAGCGAGAGGATGCTCTCCTTGCGGCTCATCAGCCCGTCCAGGTAGTTGCCCTCGAACATCATGCATTGCGAGAGCACCATCACACCCAGCACGCTGAAGTTGTAGATGGCGATGAAGTAGCGCATGAAGTTGTCGTCGTATACATCCGAAAAGGCCAGCATGACGCTGAACATAATCATCAGGATAAGGCCCGTGCGGAACTGCACCTTGGGCACCTTGTTGCGGGTGAGGAGCTTGATTTCGAGCCGGAGGTATTCGCCTATCTCGCCGAAGCGGTCGAGGAACCGGTATTCGCGGACGCGCGTCAGCTTGGTGGTCTTCGTGCGGGCTATCTCCTTATCGACAATCCTCAGCTGCAGCACGCGGCACAGCACGAACAGCAGCGCCAGCACACCGATGGCCGCCAGGAACGCCAGTGGCTCCCACCGAATGAATCCTTCGCCCCATTCCATGCCTATCCAGCCGAGGTTGTGCTTCCAGGGCACCACCATGCCGCCCACCATGCCGCCATAGATGGCGATGGGCACCAGCACCCACAGGATATGCTCGTTCATCAGCGTGCGGCAGATGGCGGTCAGATAGCCGTTGGCCACAATGAGCAGCCAGTAGCCGAGCAGGAATCCCAGCAAACCGGCAAGGCCGAAGAACTTCCACAGCGTCATGCAGCCGAAGGGCAGCAGCAGGAAGAACCAGATGAGGTTGTAGGCGTCGAGCCCGTTGAGCAGCAGGTGGCTGTCGATGACGTCGCGCTTCCTGACGGGCAGCACGGCGTAGGGCTTCACCTCGCTGGCGGGCAGCTTCTGAGCCATGAAGCGGAGGCCGAAGTCGAGGATGAAGATTATCCACATACCTTTATTTAAAATATGGTAGGGCTCCATGCCGGGCATCTCTTCGCGGAAGATGGTGGGGAGCAGGAAACCGAACAGCACGAGGTAGGCCACCCAGAACAAGCCGAAGAAATACATGAAGTATTTTCCGAACTTGTTGTTCTGATACATGGGATGCCGTTTCGCACCGAGTTTGCGCTGGCGGCGGATTTCCTTTAATAAAATTGCAAATCGTTTATTCATTGCCGTGTAACAAGGGGAATGGGGTGGTTGATGACTTATTTTTTGGGTGGTTCATTGCAATGGTTGGTCTTAACCACTGCAATGACCTGGGTGGTTCATTGCAATGACCCGGGTAGCCCATTGCAATGAACTGTTCTCATCTGCCTATTGGGCATCGGCTTTAGCCTTGCCGGACATGACGATTTCAATGTCGTTGCCCTGGTCGATAAGCTTCTTCGCGGCGAGGCGCACGTCCTCGGCGGTGATGGCGCCCACGGTCTGCTCGTAGTTGGTGGCGTAGTCATAGCCGTAGCATACCCATTCAATCAGCTGGCCAGTCCAATAGCTGTTCTCGCGCAGGTTCTCCTGATAGCGCTTTATGGCCAGCTCCTTCACTTTGGCCAGGTTGGCCTCCGAAGGGCCTTCCTCGGCAAACTTAGCCAGAATGTCCTTGACGCGGCTGCCGAGATACTCGCGGCGGTCGGGGTCACACTGGAAGACAATCTGCATGGTGGCGCGGTTCTTGGGCACGTTGGTGGTCTGGGTGACGACGCTGACGCCGTAGGTGCCGCCTTCCTTCTCGCGGATTTCCTCGGTGTAGAGGATGTCGAGCACCTGTCCGGCGAAGTCGAGGGCGAGGTTGTTCTTCAAGTTGTAGTCGAAGCTGCCGTCAACCACCTGCAGGTAGGTGGCCTGCGGCACTTCCATCTCCTTGTCGAAGATGTTGGTGAGCTTGCCGGGAGTAATGTCCATGTGGATGTCCTTCCAGTTCTCCTTCTTCTTGCCCTTGGGCAGGCTGCCGATGTACTTGCAGATGAGGGGCAGGGCTGTGGCTTCGTCGATGTTGCCGGTGAATACGAAGATGAAGTCGGCTGCGCCGGAGAAGCGCTCCTTATAGATTTGCATGGCGCGGTCGTAGTTGATTTCGTCGAGCATCGGGGCTTTCATGCGGCGTGCACGGAGCTTGTTGCCGTAGAGCACGCTGGCGATGGTGTCCTGCAGGGCACTCATGGGGTTGAGCTCCTGGTTCTGCAGGGAGGCCTTGCTGCGGTTGATGTACGACTGGTAGGCCTCCATGTCCTGACGGGGCGAGGTGAAGCGGAGCCATGCGAGCTGGAGCAGCGTCTCGAAGTCCTTCGGCGTGGTGGAGCCGGCCATACCCTCGTTGTAAACGCCGACGGACGTGTTGAGCGACACCTTCTTGCCGGAGAGGGCTTTCTGCAGCTCGGTGGCGCTGAAGTTGCCGACACCGCCCAGCGTCACCACGTCGTCGCACTGGCCGAGAGTGATGTACTCGCTGTCGTCGTAGAGTGACTGACCGCCCTTGCTGAAAGCGCGCATGTGGATTTGGTCGGCCTTGAAGTCGGTGCTCTTCAGATAGACGGTGGCGCCGTTGGAGAGGGTGAACTTCTTGTAGCCGTACTTGTCCTCCTTCACCTTCTTGACCTTGCCGGGCTTCAGCGTGGCGGAGATGAGCGGTTCGTCGCTCACCTTGTCCTCGTAGGGGGCCATCTCCTCAGCGGCCACGTCGGCCAGCACCTTGCCGAGCTCAGCCTCGGTGGGGTAGGTGATGCCTTCCTTGTCGGGCAGCATGCAGGCCACGACGAGGTTGGAATCGTTGGCCATCTCGCCAATCAGCTGGTTGATTACCTCTACGGGAATGTTCGGAACAATCTGGTTCATGAGGGCGTAGCGGTTTTCAATGCCGGGGATAGGCTCGTTGTCGATGAAGTGGCGGACGTACTGGCTGCAGTAAGTGGCGCTCTTCGTCTTGTCGCGCTCGTTGTAGTTGCTTTCCAGACGGGTAAGGTAGTCGGCCCGGGCACGGTCGTACTCGCTGGCGGTAAAGCCGTGACGAATGGCGCGCAGCATCTCGCGATAGACAGCAGCAACGCCCTTGGCGAGACCTTCCTCGGAGGTGACGGCAACGCCCGATGCGGCGCTCTTCGTCTTGGCAAGGAAGAAATCGTCGTTGAAACCTATCTGTGCCTGCATGAAAGGCGGCTCGGCCTGCATGGTAATCTCGTCCATGCGGGAACTGATCATGATGTCGGCCATCGAGAGGGCATAATTAATAATAAGGTAGCTCATGTCGCTCTTCATTTCGCGGGGCAGGGCGTCGTGCTTGTTGAAGATGTAGGTGATGGCGTTCTGCATCTCCTTGTCCTTGGCCATGGCGATGATGGGTTCGTCGTTGTCCTCAACCTGCACATAGTAGCGCTCGGCAGCATTCTCGGGCATCGGGATGGGGCTGAAAATCTGTTTGATTTTTCCTTCCACCTCATCGACGTTGATGTCACCGACGACGACGATGCCCTGCTGGTCGGGGCGGTACCACTTCTCGTAGTAGTCGCGCAGCGCCTTGTAGGGGAAGTTATCGACGACGCTCATCAGGCCGATGGGCATGCGCTGGCCGTACTTGTTGTTCGGATAGATACGGGGCAGCAGCTGCTCGTACATACGCATCTGTGCGTTCTGGCGGCTGCGCCACTCCTCGTGGATGACGCCGCGCTCGTGGTCGATGTCGTCGTCCTCAAGCAGCAGACCGTTGGCCCAGTCGTAGAGGATGTAGAGGCACGAGTCGATGTTCATCGGGTCGGTGGTGGGGACGTTGTCGATGTTATAGACCGTCTCGTCGATGCTGGTGTAGGCATTGAGGTCGGCACCGAACTGGACGCCGATTTTCTCGCAGAACTTCACAACGCCGTTGCCCTTGAAGTGTTCGCTGCCGTTGAAGCACATGTGCTCCAGGAAGTGGGCAAGGCCGCGCTGATCTTCCTCCTCGAGGATGGAGCCGACCTTCTGCGCGATGTAGAAGTGCGCCTGGTTCTTGGGCTCCTCGTTGTGGCGGATGTAGTAGGTGAGTCCGTTGTCGAGATGACCGATACGTACTTGCGGGTCAACGGGCATCGGTCCCATGCCCCCTTGACCTTGTGCTGAAGCATTCACTACAAGCCCCATCAGCAGGGCTGCTGCAAGAAAAAGTTTCTTCATTGTTGTTTTTTGATATGAGTTGTTTTTTGTTCTAATTCGATGTTTGACGTTCGGGAGAGACAAAAAAGTTGCAAGGAGAGACAGGTTTTTATGTAATCTATCATCCTAACCTCTAATCCAAACCTCACTTCAAGCCTTTCTCCGAGAGATAGCGATCCACTTCCAATCCAGCCTTGGCGCCGCTGCCGGCGGCGATGATGGCCTGGCGGTAGTGCGGGTCGCAGACGTCGCCTGCGGCAAAGACGCCCGGGATGCCCGTGCGCGGGGTGCCCGCTTCGGTGAGGATGTAACCCGTCTCGTCCGTCTGGACGTAGGGGCGGAAGATGTCGCTGTTGGGACGATGCCCGATAGCGAGGAACAAGCCGTCGATAGCGAGGTCATAGTGGCTTTCGTCGGGCTGACCGAGACGCTTCACCAGATGAGCCCCTTCTACGCCGTCGGCACCGAAGAGCCCCTCTACGTTATGCTCGAAGAGGACTTCAATCTTCGGATTGTCGAACACGCGCTTCTGCATGATTTCCGAGGCGCGGAGGTAGTTCTTGCGGACGACGAGATAGACTTTCGCGGCCAGTCCCGCCAGATAGGAGGCTTCTTCGCAGGCGGTGTCGCCGCCGCCCACGACCGCCACCGTCTTGCGGCGGTAGAAGAAGCCGTCGCAGGTGGCGCAGGCGCTGACGCCCATGCCGGCATATTTCTTTTCGTCCTCCAGCCCCAGGTATTTGGCGGTGGCGCCGGTGGCGATGATGATGGTGTCAGCCTCGACGACCGTGCCGTCCTCGATGGTGACGTGGTAGGGGGCCGACGAGAGGTCGGCTTCGACGGCCATGCCGCTGCGAATCTCGCAGCTGAAGCGGAGCGCCTGCCGACGCAGGTCGTCCATCATCTGCGTGCCGTCCACGCCCTCGGGATAGCCGGGGAAATTCTCTACTTCGGTGGTTGTCGTGAGCTGTCCGCCGGGTTGCAGCCCTTCGTAGAGAAGGGTGGGGATGTCAGCGCGTCCCGTATAGATGGCCGCCGTATATCCGGCAGGGCCGGAACCTATGATAAGGCATTTCGTCTTTTCCATTATCTTGATTTCGTGAAATATTTAATGGTGGATGGTTAATAGTGAATTATTTGAATTGTGAATTATTTGCTATCTCATGTCGATGACTTCGGCATCGTAGTCTTTGGTACGGCAAGTGAAGTCTTCTGCGCTGTATTTGAGGCCGTTCTTGAACGAGGTGACGTCAACATTAGCCTGATACCCGTTTTGCAGGTAAGCCTGTAGGGACACCAGCCGGTTGTCCTTGTCGAAAAACAGCTTGGCCTCCTGCAATTCGGAATAGTTTCGGGGCGTGAGCTTTAGACCCGCCGCTGCCCCTTTGGGCAGCTGCTTGCCATCTATCGTACGGATGTCGAATTGCTTCTTGGCGTTCTTCATCAGCAGATAGGGATTGAGGTTCTGCTGCTCCTCGGCAGAAGGTTCGGAGATGTAGATTTCTTCCGAACGCAGAAACCACTGGGTCTTATTGTCAAACCAGATGGCAAAGTCGGCTACGTTCGCGTGGAATCGTTCGTGGTCCATTTTCAGGGAAAGGGCAAAAGCGCCGTCGCCATAGTGGACAATGCCGTTCATCTCTACGCCCCCCTTTTCAAATGGAGCAATTGCTTTGTCAAGAAGCGCAACAGCCTCCTTGTCGTTCTGCGCGAAGCAAATCGTACAAAGGAGGAATGTGGTAAGGGTAAGAATGGTCTTTTTCATATATCTAATTGTGAATTATTCAATTGTTAGTTGTCACTTTACTGTCTCAGGTTGGCGATTTTGCTTTCAAGCTCCAGGATATCCTGGCAGAGCACCTGGCGTGGCTTGCTGCCCTGTGCCGGGCCGACGATGCCCGCCTGCTCCAGCTGATCCATGATGCGTCCGGCGCGGTTGTAGCCGATGGCGAACTGGCGCTGGATGGTGCTGGTGGAACCCTGTTGACGGCTGACGACCAGCTGGGCGGCCTCCTCGAACAGCGGGTCGAGGTGTCCGGCATCGAAATCCTCTGCGGGGCCGCCTTCGCCCTCCTCGACCACTTCCGGCAGCGGGAATACCATAGGATAGCCTTGCTGCTTGTGGATGTAGTCGCCGATGCGCTCCACCTCTGGCGTATCGACAAAGGCACACTGGATGCGCACGGGGTCGCCGGTGCCCAGATAGAGCATGTCGCCACGTCCTACAAGGCTGTTGGCGCCGGTACGCTCGAGGATGACGCGCGAGTCGATGGGCGACATCACCTTGAAGGCAATGCGGGTGGGGAAGTTGGCCTTGATGGTGCCGGTGATGATGTTGGCCGTGGGGCGCTGCGTGGCGATAATCATGTGCATGCCGACGGCGCGTGCCAGCTGGGCAATGCGGCAGATGGGAAGCTCGACGGCTTTGCCGGCCGTCATGATGAGGTCGCCATATTCGTCGATGACCACCACGATGTAGGGCAGGAAACGGTGACCCTGTTTGGGATTGAGCTGACGGTTCTTGAATTTCTCGTTGTAGTCTTTGATGCCACGCACACCGGCGGCCTTCAGCAGGTCGTAGCGGTCGTCCATCTCCTTACAGAGCGACTTCAGCGTGCGTACCACCTTCTCCACGTCGGTGATGATGGCCTCGTCTTCGTCCTCAAGCTTGGCCAGGAAGTGGTGGTCGATGGTGTTGTAGATGCTCAGTTCCACCTTCTTCGGGTCAACGAGCACCAGCTTCAGCTCGGCGGGGTGTTTCTTGAAGAGCAGGGAGGTGATGATGGCGTTGAGGCCGACGGACTTACCTTGACCCGTGGCACCGGCCACAAGCAGATGGGGTGCTTTGGCGAGGTCGAAGGTAAAGACCTCGTTCGTGATGGTCTTGCCGATGGCGACGGGAAGGGCATAGTCGCACTCCTGAAACTTCTTGCTGGCCAGCACCGAGTACATCGAGACAATTTGTGCCTTGCGGTTCGGCACCTCGATGCCGATGGTGCCGCGTCCAGGCATAGGTGCGATGATGCGGATGCCGAGGGCCTTCAGACTCAGGGCAATGTCCTCCTCCAGATTCTTGATTTTGCTTATGCGAACACCTTGTGCCGGCGTTATTTCGTAGAGGGTGATGGTGGGGCCCACGGTGCCTTGTATGCTGCTGATGTCGATGCCGAAGGAGTGCAGCACCTCGGTGATGCGGTCGGCGTTGGCATGCTGTTCAGCGCTATCGACGGAAATGGCCTCGTCGCCGCCCTTGTTCAGCAGGTCAAGGGTGGGGTATTTGTAGCGCGAGAGGTCTTTCTTGGGGTCGTAGGGCCCCTGAACCTCTTCTTCGTGCTCCAGTTTCCTGACCTTCTCGGTCTCCGAGGCGGCGGTGACGTTGAAGCCCGGCTTACCCTCTGCCGGACGGCCTTCGACGAACTCTTCATCCTCGACGGCATCGTCCGTGGTGGTGTCGTCAGGTTCGTCCGCTTTGCCAGCATCAGCTGGCATGCGGATGTCGTTCTGCACTTCATCGTTGCCCACCTCGGGCTGGATGACGAAGGTGGGCGCGGTGTCCTCGCCCTCCGTCGCGGGTTCCTCCTCCTCGTCCTCCTCCTCGGGTTTGCCCGGAAGGAAGGATGCGGGGTGGAACAGCTTACGGATGAACTGTATGGTGTCGCTGGTCAGGTAGATGCAGAACAGGATGGCTGTGACGAGCAGCACGATGAAGACGCCCGTCAACCCGATTTGACTGGTAAGCCAGTCGGTGACGAACTTGCCGTGCCATCCGCCGATGAAGTAGCTCATGCGGCTTGCAAGATGGCCAAAGGTGACGTTGGTGAAGACAGACCCCCAGACAAGCAGCGAGCAACAGATGATGGTCCACCTTATGAGGTTGAAGCCCCTTTTGCGGATGCGCATCAGCTGAAGTCCATAGACGGCCATCAGTACGGGGATGATGCACGCTGCGACACCGAAGCTGCGGTTGATGAGCACCTCGGCAATCCATGCGCCGCGTTTGCCGCCCATGTTGTTGTAGTCGGCAGCAGCACCCGCAGCTTCCATGACGCTCTGGTCGGAATCGCTGCTGCTGAGGATATATGAAGCGAACGAAAGAGCCATATACAAGCTGGCAAGCAACAGCAGCAAACCGGCGATGAAAAGGAACTGGTCGTTCGTCAGCGCCTTGCGAATGCGGGTGAAAAAGGATTCCCTGAGGGGTTTATGGTTGGGTTTGGTCGTTGTTTTCTTTTTTGTCATATCGCGTGCACGTACATTGTCTATTATAACGGGTTGCAAAGATAGGTCAAGCCGAGAGGAAAAGCAAGAAAAACACCTTTTTTTTGCTTTTGAAGTCTTCAGACTTCAGATAATAGTGTTGCAGCTGAACCGTCCACGGAACATTCATCTGAAGTCTGCCAGTCTAAATAACATTTGGCAGAATCTTTAAAAAGGAGTCGAAAAAATCGCGTACAGTTTCAATTTTACGATTTTTTTACGTTAACTTTGCGCCTGCAAACAAAAGACAAGAAATGATGGCTGAAAGATCGGAAGTGATTTTTGACCGCAATGTGGTGGAGTTTGTGACCGTGGCGGCCGAATACTGCGGCTTTCTGGAACGTAGCGAGGGCACCCTGCGGAGTGACTTTGTCGATACGCTGCTCAAACTGTTGCCTCTGCTATACCTCAAGGGCAGCATGTTACCCGAGTGTGTACGGATGGACGAGTATGACGACCTCGAACGCTTCGTCACCGAGGACGAATATGAGGTGCTGCGCCTGACGCTGGCCGACGTGATGGCTGAGTGCGACGACTATCTCGACGTCTTCGTAGCCGACATGAAGTACAGCGATACCCCCATCCGGAAGACCGTTTCCGAAGACTTGGCCGACATCTGGCAGGACATAAAGAATTTTGTCTGCCTCTTCCGCACGGGTGTCAATCAGACGATGAACGACGCCCTTGTCGAGTGCCGCGAAAACTTTGCTGCCTACTGGGGGCAGACGCTGGTCAACACGCTGCGTGCCCTGCATGAAGTGAAATACAGTTTGGATGATGACGATACTGAAGAGTAATATCGACAAGGCTGAAATAGCCGAAATGGAGACTGCCTGCTTTGGCGGGCGAATAATAGTACTGCAATCACCTGGTGAGGCTGAAAAAGCCGTCCGTTATCTGATGGGCCAGTCCTACGTAGGCATCGACACAGAGACGCGTCCCTCGTTTCGCCGTGGAAAGTCGTTCGCTGTCTCCCTCCTGCAGGTGTCTACGGACGACACCTGCTTCCTGTTCCGTTTGCCGCAGACCGGGTTCACCGAGGGGATAAAACAGTTCTTTCAGGCTTCCGCACCTGTGAAGATAGGCTTGTCGCTTCGCGATGACTTTGCCCGCCTGCACACGTCGTGCGACTTCGAGCCGCATGGCTATCTGGAGCTGCAGCAGAGCGTGGCACAGATGGGCATCGAGGCGCAGAGCCTCCAGAAGGTCTTTGCCATTCTTTTCGGACAGCGGATATCCAAGTCACAACGTCTGAGCAACTGGGAAGCCGATGTACTCACCGATGCGCAGAAGCTCTACGCCGCCACCGATGCATGGGCCTGCGTCCGCATCTACGAGGAACTGCAACGCCTTCAGGCAGAAGGCTACAGCGTCGAAAATCCAAAATCAATTGTGTCTTTTGAATGATGAATAAAGTTGTCGTACTAAAGAAGGGAAAGGAAGAGTCGTTGCGCCGCTTTCATCCTTGGGTATTCAGCGGAGCCATTCATCACATCGAGGGCCAGCCCGATGAAGGAGATGTCGTCCGTGTCGTCAGCTCCGAAGGCAGTTTTCTCGCCTGGGGACATGTGCAGATAGGCAGCATAGCCGTTCGCGTGCTCACCTTCCGCGAGGACGAACCCATCGATGCTGCCTTCTGGCGCCATCGCCTTCGTGTGGCCTACGACGTCCGTCGCAGCATCGGCCTTGCCGGCAGCGACGATACGAACAGCTATCGGCTCGTCCATGGCGAGGGCGACGACCTTCCCGGACTCATCATTGACGTCTATGGCCGCACCGCCGTCGTCCAAGCCCATTCCGTCGGTATGCATGTTTGCCGCTTCGACATCGCCGATGCGCTCTCTGATGTGCTCGATGGCCTTATCGACAATATCTATTATAAATCCGAAACGACGCTGCCCTATAAGGCCGGCATCCGCGACGAGGACGGCTACCTGCGTGGCGGCTTGGCCGACGACATAGCCCTTGAGAATGGCCTTCGCTTCCATGTCGATTGGATGGGCGGACAGAAGACCGGCTTTTTCGTTGATCAGCGCGACAACCGCGCCCTGCTGGAGACCTACGCACGCGGACGCCGCGTACTCAACATGTTCTGCTACACCGGCGGCTTCTCCTTCTATGCCATGCGCGGCGGCGCGGCGCTCGTCCACTCTGTCGATAGCAGCGCACGGGCCATCGACATCACACGTTCCAATGTTGCCCTCAACTTTCCCGACGACCCGCGCCACGCCGCCTTTGCCGAGGACGCCTTCAAGTTCCTCGACGCGATGCCCGGTGCCGACGCCCCCGACGGCTACGACCTCATCATCCTCGACCCGCCCGCCTTTGCCAAGCACCGCGACGCCCTCCACAATGCCCTTCAGGGATATCGGCGTCTCAATGCCAAAGCCTTCCAGAAAATCCGTCATGGAGGCATCCTGTTCACCTTCAGTTGCTCGCAGGCCGTGAGCAAAGACCAGTTCCGCACCACCGTCTTCTCTGCCGCCGCCCAGTCGGCACGCAGCGTCCGCATCCTTCATCAGCTCCACCAGCCTGCCGACCATCCCATCAACATCTACCACCCCGAAGGCGAATACCTCAAAGGCCTTGTGCTCTACGTGGAATAATCTGTTCTCTGATTACTGCTCACAAAAAATTATTCCTGATTAGTGAGTTGAATTTATCATAATTTGTGGAAGAGAATGAATTTCGAGTTTCGCGAAGCGCACGTAACTCTTGATTGCTGTTATACAAAAAAAGAAGGTCGTCATCCCGACGACCAATCTTTCAACTTTAAAAATCTAATACCATGAAAAACACGTTGCAAAGGTAAGGGTGTTTTTCTTACCCACCAAATAATTTAGTGGAAAAAACATGTTCTTTAACATATTTTTAACGAAAGGCGCTTTTCCTGCTTGCTTTGATAAGGCTTTTTTACATTTTTATGGTGCGCCAGGCATGGGGTAGGAACCGGATGATGTCGGTGGCCGTCATGGCTATGTCGGTAAGGCTTTCCGCAGCAAGGTCGCCAGCCAGTCCGTGAACGAAAACGCCAAGGCGGGCTGCATCCCACGCCTGGAGCCCTTGTGCACGGAGGGCAAGCAGGATGCCCGTCAGTACGTCTCCGCTGCCACCCGTTGCCATGCCGGGGTTACCGGTGCTGTTGAGCGACGTTTCTCCCTGCGGGGAACTGATGCACGTGCGATGTCCCTTTAAAATAAGGTAGAAGTCTCTTTTCTCGTCTATGGAGGGGTAGGCATCCATTAGCCTTTTGTATTCTCCCTGATGTGGGGTGATGATGCTTTCTTTATTAAGCAGAGTGAAGAGAGTAGGGCAGACGGCCATGTTGCCCAGGGCATCGGCATCGAGGATGAGGGGGACGGCGGCCTGTTCCATCAGCGTCTCCTGCGCGCGACGTGTTGCCTCGTTCGCTGTGAGACCCGGGCCAATGGCAATAGCCGTGTAGCGGGACAGATTGTTGGGGAGATGTTCTATGTAATCTGTGCCGCAGGGGATGACCATAGCCTCGGGAACGGCCGTCTGTAGGATGATGCGGTTACACTCGGGCGTGCAGACGGTGAGCAGCCCGATGCCGCTACGCAGCGCTGCCCGAGCTGCCATGACGGCTGCGCCTGCCATACCCTTGCTGCCGGCTATGAGCAGACCGTGCCCGTAGGTGCCTTTGTGGCTCTCCGGGTCGCGGGGACGAACAAGGGTTTGGGCGTCGGAAAGAAAAAACATTTGTATGATTAATTGTAATTTACCCAGTTGTATGGACTATTTAAACGTAAAGAAACGTCCCGTGCGCTTTTTATACTCGAGATATTCCTCTCCAAAATCTTCCTCCAGACGTTTTTCTTCTGAGCGCACTTGAAACATCATGAGCATAACTACAACTAACAGAATCGCAAGTGCACACCAGGTCCATAATGCCACAACAATACCTATGTAATATAGATAAGTTCCAGAAAGCATCGGATTTCTGGAAAATCGATACGGCCCTTTAGTCATTAAGTGTTTTGTTCTCGGAGCAACTTCATATCCCATAGCATCAAAAGGGTTTCCTTTTCCAGTTCGTTTCATATACACAACACTCCAGATGCTGAGAATCAGTCCGGCGAGAGCAAAGGCTGAAGCAATGCACTTACGTCCTAAAGGGATGTCCATAAAAGAGGGCATCTCGGACATCCACCACATAAGAACAGGAATTCCTATTATAAAAATTGTAATTCCAAGCAGGTAACCTATAATCTGTTTCATAAAACTAAATATATTCCGATTTATCTGTTGAATTGTTTCTTCAATCTTTTTTGTTGCTTGCTCCTTGTTTGTTTCATTCTTTTCGTCGGCAAAGATATGAAAAAGCAGAATAACTTGCAAATTCTGAAAAGAACTTATTATCTTTGCCCACAATAATTTCTTAAATCTTATTTGGAATATGTTACAGATCGGAGACCGCATGCCGCATTTCGAGGTTATGGATCAGAACGGAAACATCGTTACGTCGGAAAGCCTTATTGGCAAAAAGACTATCGTCTATTTCTATCCGAAGGACAATACGCCCGGCTGCACGGCCGAGGCGTGCAGCCTTCGCGACAACTACGCCGCCCTTCAGGCCGCAGGTTGGAACGTGGTCGGCGTCAGCAAGGATAGTGTGAGTTCGCACAAGAAGTTCGAGGAGAAACACCAGCTGCCTTTCACCCTGCTTTCAGATACCTCTACAGCGATGCTGCAGGCGTTTGGTGCCTGGGGCGAAAAGAAGATGTACGGCAAGGTGACCGTGGGCACCATCCGCAAGACTTTCCTTTTTGACGAGCAGGGAATCCTGACGCGCATCATCGAGAAAGTGGACACGAAGAACCACGCTGCGCAGATACTCTGAAAAAAGGATGCCGCCTAAGACTTCGTTGCCGGGTCAGCGGCTTTTTCTTACCTTCAGCACGGGTGCGATGGTGTTGACGGGCTTGTCGGGAAGAGTGACGACGAGTCCTTCGGCCGTGCGGCTGAAGGGGACGCGGCCGTAGCCGAGCAATTCGACGCTGCGTATCTTTTCTGTAAAGAGCTTGCTGCCCTCGGCAAGCGACTTGATGCGTATGGTGTGGTCTTCGGGCCAGGCAAGGGCCGTGATGTAGAGGTTCTTCTCTGTCTGGGTGAAGCGGATTTCGCGGGCATCGGCCTTGGCGTAGTTGCCGTCGTTGAACCCCTGGTTGTTGATGGTGATGTCAGCCTCGGCAATGGGGCCTTCGCCGAATACTTTCCACGGGCGGGTGCCGACGATGCTCTCCTTGTTCTGTTTCATCCAGGCGCCAAACTCCAGCAGGATGGCCTCTTCCCGCTCGTCGAAGGTGCCGTCGGCGCGCAGGGGGACGCTGAGCAGCATGTTGCCGTTTTTGCTGACGATATCGACCATCAGCTTCACCACGGTGGAGGCACTCTTGTAGCGGTTCTGCTCATAGACGCTGCGGTTGTAGTGCCAGTCACCCAGGCAGTTGCAGCATTGCCAGGGAATGTCCATGATGGCGTTGGGAGCTCCGCGCTCCACGTCCCAGACGAATGCCTTGCGCTGTTCCTCGTCGAGAATCTTACAGAGCATGACGGCCTCGTTGCTGCCCTTGTGCTGCAGGGCGTTGTGGTTGTAGAAGTGGGCGGCTATCTTCAGCCCGGCGTCGCTGATGGGCCAGAAGGGAAGTACGGTGACGTCGAAATAGATGAGGTCGGGGTTGTAGCGGTTGATGGCGTCGAGGGTGCGGTTGTAGAATTTGGTGACATAGTCCCTCGTGGGTGTTGCTGCGCCGTTCTGCCATCCCCATTGGCGATGGATGGCGCCGTTGTTCCACGTGTCGTTGCTGAAGTCGTGGTCTTGGGCATAGAGTTCCTGCGGGTCGAGGTCCTTCCACCATTTCTCCGTGCCGTCGGCATTGGGCTTGTAGCCGTCCTCCTTTGTCAGCCAGCCGTCGTAGAGCCGTCCGCGCATGTCGCCCTTGAGGTCGAAGCGGCGCGAAGGCTCGTACCACGTCCAGGCATGGTCGGCGTGGAAGCTGATGCCGAGCGGCAGGCCGGCTTTCTTGGCGGCTGCGGCCCACTCGCCGAGGATGTCGCGATGGGGGCCGATGCGCATCGAGTTCCACTCCTGGTACGGGCTGTCCCAGAGGTCGAAATTGTCGTGGTGGTTACCCAGGGCGAAGAAGTATTGCGCCCCTATCTCCTTGTAAAAGGCGACGAGCCGTTCGGGATTCCATTTTTCTGCCTTGAAGAGGGGCAGCACGTCCTTGAAGCCGAACTCCGACGGATGGCCGTAGTGTTCGCGATGCCAGGCGTACTTCCCGTTGCCTTCCATATACATCTCGCGCGCCATCCAGTCGCCCGACTCTTCCACGCATTGAGGCCCCCAATGTGCCCAGATGCCGAACTTGGCGTCGCGGAACCATTCCGGCACCTCGTATGCCTTCAGCGACTCCCAGTCGGGAGAGAAAGCCCCCGTCTGCATGGGCTCCTGCGCCTCGGACACGGGTACTTGGAACGTCTGCTGGGCCGTTGTGCTCATGCCAAGCCCAGCTAACAAAAGGATGCAGCAAATTTTTTTCATGATGAAGCTATTTTGGTGATTCGTTGATAGGCGAGGCGAGGGGAGTGGTTCCGGACGTAGATGATGCCGCGATAGGTGAATCCCCTTGAGGTGAGGAAGTGCTGCAGGACGGTGTTGTCGCGATGCGTATCGGCACGCAGATGTCCCGTCTGCTGTTCGCAGAAGCGTAGGCAGGCGTCGGCGATGCCGTGTGAGCCGCTTGCCGCTGCCAGACGGTGGATGGTGCCGTATGGGCGCGGGTCGTCGGCCCATGTGCCATCCTCGATGATGCGGTAGGTGGGGTCTTCGCCGAGTATGAAGGCAAACGTGCCGACGACGTTGGCGCCCTCCTCTACCACATAGCTCACGTCCCGCCGGATGTCGTTCAGGACATCCTCCTCGTGGGGATAGCCGTCGCCCCATTGCGAGGCGTTGCCGTTCCGGGCCATGAAGGCACGGGCATCGGCGAAGATTTCCATCAGTCGTGGAAGGTCTGCAGGTCGGGTGCGGCGGACGGTAAGCATGACAAAACGGATTTTTTTGTGCAAAGATAATCGTTATTTTTGTTTCTTACGAAAAAACGCATTATTTTTGTGGCTGGAAAACCATTTTTCAAAAAGAGAGCATATGAAAAGAGTACTTCTTCTTGTTTCATGCATCAGCATGGCCGGAGCCGCGATGGCTCAGCAGTATCAGCCTCAGGGCTATAGTGACGAACGCACCAAGGGCATGGCGCCCGAGATGACGGAGCTGTATGCTCCGCAGCCGCCCAAGGTCACTCCGGGCGACATCCAGCGCAACACCGCTCCGTCGGATGCCATCGTGCTGTTCGACGGCACCAACCTCGATGCCTGGCGCTCGGACCGTGGCGACGCCGGATGGAAAGTCAACCCGGATGGGACCATGACGGTAAACAAAAGGGCGGGCGACATCATCACCCGCGAGTCCTTCGGCGACTTCCAGCTACACATCGAGTGGCGCGTTCCCGAGGAGATTCACGGCAGCGGACAGGGACGCGGCAACAGCGGCGTCTATCTGCAGGACCGCTATGAGCTGCAGGTGCTCGACAGCTACGACAACGAGACCTACGTGAACGGACAGGCCGGCAGCATCTACAAGCAGTCGGCACCCCTCGTCAATCCCTGCCGCAAGCCGGGCGAATGGAATGTCTATGACATCATCTACACGGCACCCACGTTCAAGGCCGACGGGACGTATCGCACCCGTCCCGTGGTGACGGTCCTGTTCAACGGCGTGCTGGTGCAGAACAACACCACCATCATCGGCACGACGGAGTACATCGGCTTGCCGCAGTTCGGCGCTCACGGCGACGGCCCCATCCGCCTGCAGAGCCACGGCGACCGCAGCGAACCCATCTCCTACCGAAACATCTGGATTCGCCGCCTCTGAGGTCAGCTTGAAAGAAGCGTCAACACACGAAAAGCTGCGGCAAAATCTTGCCACAGCTTTTCCTATTTATTAATGTGTTTATCCTCAAAAAAAACTAACCTCAATAGCGCAAAGATGACTTTCCTAGAAATGTGTTTTTTTACTACACTTCTACACGGTTTTTGTATTACTAATTTGTTTACAGCTCTTTACGTTTGTTTTTGCTCCGATTTTCTACACGTTTTCTACACGATTTGCCGATTTTCTACACGTTTTCTACACGTTTTTCCCGATTACCCCTAAAACACCCCTGTTTTGTTTGAAAAACGATAGGTTTTTGTACCCAAAAAGCGCGTTTCCTACCCCTTTTTCATAGTTAGAATATATACTTTTCCTATTTTTTGTTCCAAAACGAGCATTACACCACTTCTTCCTCCCCCCTTACGCCTTCCTCCACGCGCATATTGCCCTTCCGCGCACATCACTCCTACTTCGTTGTTAAATGACGCCGTCATTTATTTAAACGACGCTGTCATTTATATAAACGACGGCGTCATTTACCAGAAACTGAAAACATCTGCCCGTCGTTCCACCATTTCTACCAACGATTCTCCCCTCGGGTCTATTTATATCACAAATCATCCCTCCTAACCTCTAACCCTCAATTACCGCACAAAAAGGCTACAAAAAAGCAACAAAAAAGCGCAAAGTCATTACTTAGCACCCCTTTTATATGTTAAAATGTACCTTTTTTCGTGCAAATCGTGTAGAAATCGTGTAGAAAATCAGCAAATCGTGTAGAAAACGTGTAGAAAATGAAGGGTTTTTTGTGCGTACGCTCTTCTAATACAATATATTAAGCAAAAAGCGTGTAGAAGTGTAGTAAAACACACATTTCACTAGGAGAAGAGAACAAGCATGCTATCGGTAATCCTTCAGACAGTTCGTATTATCTTAATAAGATGTTTTTTCGACTTTTATCTTGCGCCAGGCGCGGATGTACTGGATGGTGCCGAAGATGGCGAGGGCGAGCATGACGCCGTAGATAAGGATGTAGCGTGGGGTGTGCTCGGTGATGCCGAGGAAGATGTAGAGGCTGTCGGTGATGAGCCAGAGCAGCCAGGCGTTGACGTCCTTGCGGACAAGCAGGAAGGTGGCGGCGATGTTCATGGCCGTGCAGGCGCTGTCGATGAAGGGGTTGTGCGAGAAATTGCGGCTGGCGAGGAAGATGACTGTCGTGAGCCCCCCCACGGCCAGCAGCGTCCACAGCGGGTTGGTCCAGCGGATGGTGCGCTCGTTCTCCTTCCGCGAGCGCCGCCACGTGCAGAAGCCGATGACGGCCATGACGGCGCCGTAGGCGTTGTAGATGCTGCTCATGACGAGGCGGTCGGAATAGAAGAAGTAGGCCATGATGCCGCACGAAAGCAGGCTGAACAGCCACGCCCAGCGATGGGTGTTGGCGGCGTAGAGGACGGTGAGCACGTGGGCGACGATGACTATTGCATTGAGGATGGCTTCCATTTTATTAAAATTAGGAATTAGGAATTGGGATTTAAAAAATGTCGTTTACTTCGTTGCGGCTGCGAAGGTAATGCAGTTTTTTCAAAAATCCTCTAAAAAAATGAAGAATTGATAGCAAAAGAACGAAAAAAAAGGATTACTTTTGCAGCGGTTTTATGAACGGAACTATGCGGTCAGAGAGTAGCAGTTTGAATATCAGTCACGGATGCTCTTCCCCTATCATCGGGGCCGCCTGTTTCGCCTCTGCCGGAAGACTTACGGGAATTTGTGTCGCTACACAAATTCCCTTTTTTATAATTTAGGATAATATGGAAGAACTGAAACATGAATGTGGCATTGTGCTGATGCGGTTGCTGAAACCGCTCAGCTGGTATCAGCAAAAGTACGGGTCGTGGATGTACCCGATGCGCAAGCTCTATCTGATGATGGAGAAGCAGAAAAACCGCGGTCAGGAAGGCGCTGGGATAGCGTGCCTGAAGATGCACGCGCAGCCTGGCGAAGAGTATATCTTCCGCGAGCGTGCATTGGGCAAGGATGCCATCCCCGAGGTGTTCAGCAAGGCCAACCGCTGTGTGTTCAACAACCGCGACAACAGCACGTGCCAGGACCCCAACTTTGCCGAACGCTGGCTACCCTACGCCGGAGAAATCTATATGGGCCACCTGCGCTACTCCACTACGGGCAAGAGCGGTATGGAATACCTCCATCCCTTCATGCGGCGCAACAACTGGCGCGCCAAGAACCTGCTGCTCTGCGGCAACTTCAGCATGACGAACAACGACGAGGTCTTCGATATGCTCACCGAGAAGGGACAGCACCCGCGCCGCGCAGCCGACTCGTTCTTCCTATTAGAATATATGGGCCACCGGCTCGACCGCGAAGTGGAGCGCGTCTATCAGGAAGCCGTGGAGAAGGGGCTTGAGAACCGCGACATCACGGAGTATATCGAGCGGAGCGTGGATATGCGCAACGTGCTGCGCACCTGCTGCCCCGTGTGGGACGGCGGCTACGTCATCGAGGGCGTCACGGGCAGCGGCGAGTCGTTCGTCATCCGCGACCCGTGGGGCATCCGCACGGCATTCTGGTATGCCGACGACGAGATGGTGGTTGTCACCTCCGAACGTCCTGCCATGCAGAATGCACTCAATATCGAGGTCGATGACATACACGAGCTGCAACCCGGACAGGCACTCCTCGTAAACAGCCGTGGCGAGGTGGCTCTGGAACAAATCATGGAGCAGAAGGCCCTGCTGCCCTGCTGCTTCGAGCGCGTCTATTTCAGCCGAGGCAACGACAAGGACATCTACCGCGAGCGCAAGAAACTGGGCGAGCTGCTGCTCCAGCCCGTGCTGAAGGCCATCGGCGACGACCTCGTCCACACCGTCTTCTCCTTCATACCCAATACGGCCGAGGTGGCCTCTTTCGGCATGGTGCAGGCCTTCGAGAACTATCTCGGACGGAAGAAAATAGAGAAGATCATGGCTCTGGGGCCGAATCCCTCGCAGGCTGACTTGGAGAAAATCATCCTGCAGCGCATCCGCAACGAGAAGGTGGCGCTGAAGGACATCAAGCTGCGTACGTTCATCACCGAAGGCAACAGCCGCAACGACCTTGCCGGACACGTCTATGACATCACATACGGCAGCATCGTGCCACATGAGGACAATCTGGTCATCATCGACGACAGCATCGTGCGCGGCACGACGTTGCGCGAAAGCATCCTCCGCATCCTCGACCGTCTGCACCCCAAGAAGATTGTCATCGTCAGCAGCTCGCCGCAGGTTCGCTACCCCGACTACTACGGCATCGACATGGAGAGCATGGACCAGTTTATCGCCTTCATCGCCGCTATGGACTTGCTGCGCGAACGCGGGTTGTGGAACATCGTCACCGACACCTATCTGGCATGCAAGCATCAGTTGACGTTGCCGAAGGAACAGATGGTGAACGCCGTGAAGAGCATCTACGAGCCCTTCACCGCCGACGAGCTCTCGGTGAAGATAGCCGAGCTGTTGCGTCCCGCCGACCTGAAGGCAGACTTTGAAATCGTCTATCAGACGATGGAAGGCTTGCACACCGCCTGTCCCAACCACCTCGGCGACTGGTACTTCAGCGGCGACTATCCCACACCGGGCGGCGTGCGCAGGGTGAATATGGCATACATTGATTTCTACGAGAAAAACTACATTAACAACTGAATATGAAAGCAACTCTTATTCTGGAAGACGGTGCCTGTTTCGAGGGCATTGCCTTCGGCGCTTCGAAAGCCGTGCAGGGCGAAGTGGTGTTCAATACAGCCATGATGGGCTATGTGGAGAACCTTCAAGACCCGTCCAACTATGGCCAGATCCTGGTCTGCACCTATCCGCTCATCGGAAACTATGGCGTTCCCTCCCGCGAGGTCATGGAGGACGAAGAGCTCGGACTCTTCGATTCATCCCACATCCATGCCGCTGCGCTGGTGGTCAGCGACCTGAGCGAGCACTACAGCCACTGGAGCGCGGTGGAAACGCTGGAGAGCTGGATGAAGCGCGAGGGCGTCCCCGGCATTTGCGGAATAGATACGCGCGCGCTTACCCAGTACCTTCGCGAACATGGCACCCTGATGGGACAGATTGTGCCCGAGGGAGCAGAAATCCAGCCCATCGATTTCACGGAGAACAACGATGTGGCCGCTGTTTCGCATGCCGGGACGAAGTGCTTTGCCCCGATGGGCGAAGCCAACGGACGGAAGGCAGTCGTCGTTGATTTCGGCTGCACAGCAGGCGTTGTTGCTGCCCTTCGCGAAAAGGGCTACGAGGTGGTTCGTGTGCCGTATGACGCCCCCTTCGACACGATGGATGCCGACATCTTCTTCCTCTCCCATGGCCCTGGGAACCCGTTGCTCTGCCCCGACACGATTGCCCGCATCGCCACGATGCTCCAAGGCGAAAAGCCTGTCGTCGGCCTTGGCCTTGGCTGTCAGTTCCTTGCCCTTGCCGCCGGAGCACAGCTCACGGCCTTGCCTTATGGCCATCGTGGGCACAACCATGCCATTCGCCGTCTGTGCGACAACCATTGCTTTATCACCACGCAGAATCATGGCTACGCCGTCGATGCCTCCACACTGCCCGAAGGGTGGAGCGTGACGTTCGAGAATATCCACGACGGCTCTTGCGAGGGCATCCGCTGCGACGGAAAACCATTCTATGGCTTCCAGTTCAATCCTGAGACGAAGAGCGGAGCCCTCGACTGGGATGCCGTCCTGGCTATGGCTGACGGAGACTGGCCGACAGAACCCGTACGTTCTTGTCAGGGCGGTTTGCGTCTGCCGAAGAAGGTGCTGCTGCTCGGAAGCGGCGCGCTGAAAATCGGCGAGGCCGGAGAGTTTGACTATTCCGGCTCGCAGGCGCTCAAGGCCATGCGTGAGCAAGGTGTACAGACGGTGCTTATCAACCCGAACATCGCTACGGTGCAGACGTCCGAAGGCGTTGCCGACAAAGTCTATTTCCTTCCCGTCACGCCTTACTTCGTGGAGCGTGTCATCCGGAAGGAACAGCCCGATGCCATCCTGCTGGCCTTTGGCGGGCAGACGGCCCTCAACTGCGGCGTGCAGCTCTTCAAGAGCGGCGTGCTGGACAAATACAATGTGCGCGTGCTGGGAACACCCGTGCAGACCATCATCGACACGGAGGACCGCGAACTGTTCAACGAACGGCTGGCCGAAATCCACGTCAACACCATCAAGAGCGAGGCCGTGGAGACGATGGACGACGCCAAGCGTGCTGCCCGCGAGCTCGGCTATCCCGTCATCATCCGCTCGGCATACGCCCTCGGCGGATTGGGCAGCGGTTTCTGCGACAACGAGGAAGAGCTGGTCCGGCTGGCTGAAAAGAGCTTCTCCTTCTCCCCGCAGATTCTGGTGGAGAAGAGCCTTAAGGGCTGGAAGGAAATCGAGTTTGAGGTGGTGCGCGACGGCTACAACAACTGCATCACCGTCTGCTCCATGGAGAACTTCGACCCGCTCGGCATCCACACGGGCGAGAGCATCGTGATAGCTCCTGCGCAGTCGCTGACGAACAAGGATGTCACCAAGCTGCACGAGCTCTCCATCCGCATCGTCCGCCATCTGGGTATCGTAGGCGAATGCAACATCCAGTTTGCCTACGACCCCATGAGCGAGGAGTACTTCGTCATCGAGGTCAACGCCCGTCTGAGCCGTTCGTCGGCCTTGGCCTCCAAGGCAACGGGCTATCCGCTGGCCGCCGTGGCGGCAAAGATTGGCTTGGGCTACGGACTGTGGGAAATCCGCAACGCGGTCACCCGCTCCACCAGCGCCTTCTTCGAGCCCAGTGTTGACTACGTCGTCGGCAAGTTCCCCCGCTGGGACCTCGGCAAGTTCCACGGCGTCGATCGCGAAATCGGCTCTTCCATGAAATCCGTGGGCGAGGTGATGAGTATCGGACGCAGTTTCGAGGAAGTCATCCAGAAGGGACTCCGCATGATAGGGCAGGGGATGCACGGTTTTGTGGAGAATAAGGAACTGGTCATTCCCGACCTCGACAAAGCGCTCAGCGAACCGACCGACAAACGCATCTATGTCATCAGCAAGGCGCTGCGTGCTGGCTATTCGGTAGATAGAATCTACGAACTGACGAAGATTGACCGCTGGTTCCTCTATAAACTGGAGGGCATCATGCAGACAAGCCGCGAACTCCATGCCTGCGGCGGACTTGAGCACCTCAGCGACGAACTGCTCGTGAAAGCCAAGCGACAAGGCTTCAGCGATTTCCAGCTCTCGCGTGCCCTTGGCTTGGAAGCCACGTTGGGCAATCATGAGGGCGTGCTGGCTGTGCGTGCCGAACGCAAGCGCCGCGGCATACTGCCTGTGGTGAAGCAGATTGACACGCTGGCCGGCGAAGTACCTGCTCAAATCAATTACCTCTATCTCACCTACAACGGCACCAAGCACGACGTGGAATTCTTCCACGACGACCGCGGCATCATCGTCCTCGGCTCGGGTGCCTACCGCATCGGCTCGTCCGTGGAGTTTGACTGGTGCAGCGTGCAGGCACTCAACACCGTCCGCAAAGAGGGCTTCCGCAACATTGTCATCAACTACAACCCCGAGACCGTCAGCACCGACTACGACGTTACCGACCGCCTCTACTTCGACGAGCTCAGCTTCGAGCGCGTCATGGATATCATCGACCTCGAAACACCGCGTGGCGTCATCCTTTCCACAGGCGGACAGATTCCCAATAACCTCGCCCTGCGTCTCGATGCCCAGCGAGTGCCCATCCTCGGCACATCCGCTCAGGACATCGACCATGCTGAAGACCGCGAGAAGTTTAGCGCCATGCTCGACAGCATCGGTGTTGATCAGCCGGAATGGAGTGAGCTGACCTCGCTCGAGGATATCAACGGCTTTGCCGGGCGCGTCGGGTTCCCCGTGCTCGTCCGTCCGTCGTATGTGCTCTCGGGCGCAGCGATGAACGTCTGCAGTAACCCCGAGGAGCTGGAGCGCTTCTTGCAGCTGGCAGCCGATGTCAGCCAGGATCATCCCGTCGTCGTCAGCAAGTTCATCGAAGGCGCCAAGGAAGTGGAGATGGATGCCGTGGCGCGCGATGGTGAAATCATTGCCTACGCCATCAGCGAACACATTGAGTTTGCCGGTGTCCACAGCGGCGATGCCACCATCCAGTTCCCCCCGCAGAAACTATACGTCGAGACCGTGCGCCGCATCAAGCGCATCAGTCGACAGATTGCCAGGGAACTCCATATCTCCGGCCCCTTCAACATCCAGTATCTGGCGCGTGACAACGACATCAAGGTCATCGAGTGCAACCTGCGTGCTTCGCGCAGCTTCCCCTTCGTCAGCAAGGTGCTCAAGATAAACCTCATCGAGTTGGCTACACGCGTTATGCTCGGCTTGCCGGTCAATCCTCCCGAGAAGAGTCTGTTCGATTTGGACTATGTGGGCATCAAGGCGTCGCAGTTCTCCTTCAACCGCTTGCAGAAAGCCGACCCCGTGCTGGGTGTCGATATGGCTTCGACGGGCGAAGTGGGCTGTTTGGGCGACGATAGTGCCGTGGCCATCCTCGCCTCCATGCTCTCCGTGGGGCAGCGTATCCCGGCAAAGAACATTCTGCTCTCAACGGGTACTGCCCGCCAGAAGGCAGCCATGCTCGATGCGGCCAAGCTGCTGCGCAAACACGGTTACAACATCTTCGCCACGGGCGGTACGTCGCGCTTCCTTGCTGAGAATGGCGTGGAGAACACGCTTGTGCATTGGCCCAGCGAGCCCGACCAGCAGCCGCAGGCGCTTGACATGCTCCATCGCAAGGAGATAGACATGGTGGTGAACATCCCGAAGAACCTTTCCACCGGCGAGTTGACAAACGGTTACAAGATACGCCGTGCGGCCATCGACCTCAACATCCCGCTCATCACCAACGCCCGCCTTGCCGATGCCTTCATCCGTGCCTTCTGCACGCTCACCGTTGACGACATTCCCATCAAGAGCTGGGACGAATACTAATATATAGTTAAGAATTAGGAAAATTGAAGATTGAAAATTGAAGATTTTTTTAATGAAAAATGAAGAATGAAGAATGAAAAACTCTTTCTTTTAGACTTACAGACTTCAGACTTCAGATAATAGTCCTGCATCTGAATCGTTAGCAGAACATTCATCTGTTAGTCTGAAGTCTGAAGTCTGCCAGTCTAAAAACTATTCTTCATTCTTCATTTTTCATTCTTCATTAAAAATCGAATTATGAACTATGAACTAAAAAAAAGTCCATGAAAGATTATTGTCTTACTGCCCCTCGCTACGAGAAGATGAGCTTTCGCCGCTGCGGGGCGAGCGGACTGCTGCTGCCCGAGGTATCGCTGGGCTTTTGGCACAACTTCGGCTCGGGCGACGACTACGAGGTTTGCAAAGCCATCGTACATTACGCTTTCGACCATGGCATCACCTATTTCGACCTCGCCAACAACTACGGTCCTCCCTATGGCAGCGCCGAGGAGACCTTCGGTCGGATCTTCACGGAGAGCCTGCGTACTCATCGCGACGAGCTGATCATCGCTACGAAGGCGGGGCACGACATGTGGCCTGGCCCATACGGCGAATGGAGCTCCCGCAAGAATCTTATGGCCAGCCTCGACCAGAGTCTGAAACGGATGAAACTGGACTATGTCGATATCTTCTATTCGCACCGTCCCGATTTCCAGACTCCGCTCGAGGAAACCATGGAGACGCTTGTCGATATCGTTCGTCAGGGCAAGGCGCTCTATGTGGGCATCTCCAAATACCCCGCCGAGATGGCAGCCCGTGCCTACGACTATCTCACCTCGCGCCATGTGCGTCCGCTGGTCTATCAGGGGCGCTACAGCATGCTGGATCGTCAGCCCGAAACGGACATTCTTCCCGGGTGTGCCGAGCATGGCGTTGGCTTTGTCGCCTTCAGTCCGTTGGCGCAGGGCCTTCTCACCGACCGCTATCTGCATGGCGTGCCCGAAGGGTCGCGCATGACGAAGAGCCGTTTCCTGCGTCCCGACATGCTGACGGACGACCTGCTTGGCCGTTTGCATCATCTGAACGAGATGGCAGCCCGTCGCGGACAGACCTTAGCTGAAATGGCGTTGGCATGGTGCCTGCGCCGTCCCGAAGTGGCCTCCGTCATCGTTGGCGCCAGCTCCGTCGCTCAGTTGGAGAAGAATCTGGGCGCCCTGAGAAATACTGCTTTCACGGCAGATGAACTGGCCGAAATGGACAACTTCTAATTCCTAACGAGTGAACAGTGATTAGTGAACAGATAACAGTGAACAGTGATCAGTGAACAGATAATACTACAGGAAATGAAAATCGACATACGGGACATTTATCTGTTCACTGATCACTGTTCACTGTTCACTCGTTAAACATTTCTTTTTTAATTCTTAATTCTTAATTTAAAAAATCCTTCCATGTTACAGATTTTCTGTAAGAACACCGGCACGTCCAAGAGCTTCCCCGAAGGAAGTTCGTTGCTCGAAATCCTGTCCGAATTCGAGTTCGAGCACCCTTATCCCATTGTTTCTGCCAAGGTGAACAACGTCTCGCAGGGCTTGAAGTTCCGCGTATATAACAACAAGGAGGTGGAGTTCCTCGACGTCACCAGCTACAGCGGGCGGCGTGTCTATACACGCAGCCTCTGCTTCGTGCTCTACAAGGCTGCTTCCGACCTCTTCCCCGGCTGCAAACTCTACATCGAGCACCCCATTTCGAATGGCTACTACTGCGAGCTCAAGGCCTCTTCCTCAACCTGTCAGGCTTCAGAAAACGGCGTGAGTCCCGAAGCCCTGGATGCCCTCCGTGCACGCATACGGGAGATTATCGACAAGGACATCCCCTTCCGCCGCGGCGAGGTGCAGACCGACGAGGCGCTGCGCATCTTTCGCGAACGAGGGTTCGATGACAAAGTGCGCCTAATCGAGACCTGCGGGCAGGTCTATGTCGATTACTACACGTTGGGCGACACCGTCGATTACTACTACGGCCGTCTGCTGCCTTCGGCAGGCTATCTTACCGTGTGGGGGCTCGAGCGCTATCAGGACGGGCTGCTGCTCCGCATCCCCGACAAGAGCGACCCCACGCAGCTCGCCCCTGTCGTGCCTCATCCCAAGACGTTCGACGTCTTTGCCGAAAACCTCCGCTGGAACAGCATCATGGGACTCTCCAACGTGGGCGACGTCAACTGCGCCTGTCTGCGCGGTCAGGCCAGCGAGCTCATCCAAGTTTCCGAAGCCCTGCAGGAAAAGAAGATTGTCCAGATAGCCGAAGAGATCGACCGCCGTTTCCGCTGCCCCGACAATCCCGTGCGCATCGTCCTCATCTCCGGCCCCAGCAGCAGCGGCAAGACCACCTTCTGCAAGCGCATCAGCGTCCAGCTCAAGGCCTGCGGCCTGCGCCCTGTAAGCCTCTCTACGGACGACTACTTTGTCAACCGTGTCGATACCCCCCTGCTGCCCGACGGCAGCTACGACTTCGACAACTTCGAGACCGTTGACCACGCCGCCCTTCAGCGCGACCTCTTGCGCATGCTGGCAGGCGAGGAGGTGGAAGTGCCGCAGTACAACTTCGTCACCGGCCGACGCGAGTATCTCGGCAAGCGCCTCCACCTCGATGGGGGGACCGTCCTTCTCGTCGAAGGCATCCACGCCCTCAACCCACGCCTCACCGACCAGATTCCCGACAGCGACAAGTTCCGCATCTACATCAGCACCCTCACCAGCATCAGCCTCGACGACCACAACTGGATTCCCACGCGCGATAACCGTCTGCTGCGCCGCATCATCCGCGACTACAACGCCGGCGCCTTTACCGCCCGCGAGACCATCCGCCAATGGCCCAAGGTATGCGAGGCCGAGGAGAAGTGGATATTCCCCTATCAGGAACAGGCCGACGTGATGTTCAACAGCGCCCTGCTCATCGAGTTTGCCGTGCTGCGCCTCCATGCCGAGCCCGTGCTGGCCAGCGTGCCCAAGAACTGCCCCGAGTATAGCGAGGCCCACCGTCTGCTGCGCTTCATCCACTACTTTACCCCCGTCCCCGACAAGGAGATTCCTCCAACCTCCCTCCTCCGTGAGTTCGTCGGCGGCAGCAGCTTCAAGTACTGAACGATTAGTTTAGAGTTAAGAACTTTTATAATTGAAAATTGATTTGATGAACGATGAACGATGTACGACTATTTTTCTTAACTCTTAACTCTTAACTAATCTTAACTAAAAAATTCTTCATTCCTAATTCCTAATTTTAATAATGCTCTCCCATCTGAATGATTTCCTCTGGAGCTATGTGCTCATTGCAGCCTTGTTGGGCTGTGGGCTTTGGTTCACTTGGAAGACGCACTTCGTTCAGTTCCGCATGGTGGGCGAGATGATTCGTCTGCTGTTTGAGCCAGTCGCTACCTCTCCCGAAGAAGAACACCTCAGCGGAGAGAAACACCGACGCCGGAAGCGTTCGCGCCACGTCTCATCCTTCCAGGCCTTTGCTGTCTCTGTCGCTACGCGTGTGGGTACGGGCAATCTTGCCGGTGTGGCTACGGCCATTGCCATCGGCGGCCCCGGCGCCGTATTCTGGATGTGGGTGACGGCGCTCATCGGCGCAGCCACCGCCTTCGTCGAATCGACGTTGGGGCAGCTGTTCAAGCAGCGCCACCGCGATTCGTTCATCGGCGGCCCCGCCTACTACATTCGCCGCGGGCTGCACAGCCGTTGGCTCTCCGCCCTTTTCGCTGTTCTGCTCGCCGTCACCTTCGGCCTCTCCTACAACTCCATCCAGAGCAACACCATCTGCGGGGCAATGGAACAGGCTTTCGGTTGGTCGCCCCTCTGGGTGGGTGTTGCCCTGACTGCCGTCGCCCTTGTCATTGTTTTCGGCGGCATACAGCGCATCGCCCGCGTCAGTTCCGTGCTCGTCCCCGTCATGGCCATCGGCTATTTTGTGCTGGCCATTGTCGTCATAGTCATGAATATAGAGCAACTTCCCCACCTCATCCGTACCATCGTCAGCGATGCCTTCGGCCTTCGTCAGGCTGTGGGAGGAGGGGTAGGGACCACCATGATGATAGGCATCAAGCGTGGACTCTTCAGCAACGAGGCAGGCGAGGGCAGCGCCCCCAACGTGGCGGCCACGGCGGCTGTTTCCCATCCCGTAAGGCAGGGGCTTATCCAGTCGCTCGGAGTCTTCACCGACACGCTGCTCGTCTGCACGTGCACGGCATTCATCGTCCTCCTGAGTGGACTCTATACCGACCCCGCGCTGAACGGCATCGCCCTCACGCAAGCGTCCTTGCAGGCCGAGGTGGGTGCCGCAGGCCCTGTCTTTGTGGCAGTCGCCATCCTTCTGTTTGCCTTTTCAAGCATCATTGGCAACTACTACTATGGCGAGGCCAACATCCGTTTCCTCACCGCCAACCGCCACGTCCTCACCGCCTATCGCCTGCTGTCGGGCGGAGGCATGGTCATGTTCGGAGCCCTTGCCACGCTCGACGTCGTCTGGAACCTCGGCGACCTGTGCATGGCCCTCCTCACCATTTGCAACCTCGTGGCCATTGTCGCTCTGGGCAAATACGCCTTTCGTCTGCTCGACGATTACAGACAGCAAAAACGCCAAGGCGTCAAGAATCCCCGTTTCCATCGCAGCCAATTGCCCGAGATATCCGCCGACATCGACTGTTGGGAAGAGTAGCGCCTTTTTACTTGAACACGGATTACGCGGATTGCACGGATACTTTGTTTTACCTGCATTGTTGTTATGCCTTAAAAGCTACAGCACTGCCGATTAAGCATTTTTTAATGTTTGATTTTTTGTTCTCCCCTTTCAATTGTATGGTTTTTTCCGTAAAATCAACAAATAAAGACTTACCTCATAGAGCCAGTTCAGAAGGTGCGCCGATGTAGATTGATGTAGATAAATGTAGAACTTTTTGCCTTCTACATCGCGTAAGCATCTTCTAATCAACGTGCAGGGTCGGTTGATGTAGGAATGTAGCATTTTTTCATGTTTTTTAGGAAGAGACGTTTGTTTGCCCCGGACTTTTTCCGGAAATCAAACGTTGTTGGTAAACACGGGCCGTGTTTATTTAAACTGCGCCCCTGTTTATTTAAACACGGCCCGTGTTTACCAACGAAGTCAAACGTGCAGAAAAGCGTGGGGTGTGTCAAAATGAATATTCAGTCGTCCTGTGGACGAGAAATCATACAAATCTAAACAAATCTCACAAATCAATATGCTGTTATACAATTTGAAAAATGTTTTGGTAGATTTGAGAGATTTCTGCGCGGAGCGCACTTTCCTCATTTTGACACGTCCTCGTCTGCACGCAGACGCCCCCTTCCTATTTGTTGAACTGTTCGGACGGATTTGCAATCCGGCCGTTTTGAATAGAGGGATTTGCAATCCCTCACCATTAGCTCTGTCGCAGGCTGGGGATTACAAATCCCCTCCTCACCGCAGCCGGATTGCAAATCCGGCTGAACGGGGAACGGGGAATAAACAAATTGAATACGAACATATGAATCTACTCAAATAATATAAAAGCATCTTCTTCATAAAATAAATAGCTTAACCTGACATCTGGGATAGAATAATACAAAATCTCTTCAAAAATCACAATACAACATTTTTTTCTGTTAAATATATGCTGAATTGTTTGGATGAATCAAAAGAAAAGGCTATCTTTGCACCAAAATCAATAGAGAATATTGTTAATACGCATCTTAAAATAGTATGAATTATGGAGAAGCTTACAAGCAAAGAAGAGGAAGTGATGGAGCTGATTTGGCAACTTGGCCAGTGTGCGCCAAAGGATGTTTCATCGCTCTATCCCGAACCTCAGCCCAGCGCAAACGCCATTGCGCAGGTGTTTCAGGCATTGGAAAAGAAAGAGTACCTTACGCATGAACCGAAGGGACGCGGCTTTGTTTATCGTCCTATCGTGGACAAACAGGTATACGGTCGAGGAAGGTTGTCGAATGTTATCAATCGCTTCTTCAGTGACTCGTACATGAGCGTAGTGTCTGCACTAATGCAGGAGGATAAGGTCACCGAGGCTGATTTGCTGCAATATCTGGCAGACCTAAAGCGTAAGGAGGGCTGACGCATGGCTACATTCATTATCTATGCCATCCGTTGGGCGGTGACGCTGACGCTGCTCTACTCGCTCTACAGGCTCCTGCTCCAGCGAGAGACGTTCCACCGTCTGAACCGTGCCGTGTTGCTGACTATCCTTGTAGTGAGTCCGCTGCTTCCGCTCATACCGCTGCATACAGATGAGCCAACAACCTTTGATGAGGTTCTTACCAGAATCGAGGGGCCGTTGCTTAGCCTATCAACTTCTGAGGATGTTGCTGGAGATGCGCTTGCCAAGCAAGAAAACAAGAACGCGGCATCCGGGCTTTGGGTACGCTATTGCGCATACATATATATAATAGGTATAGCCGTTGCGCTCACCATTTACCTGTTCCGGCTATTGACTCTGGCACGTCTCTTACGTCGTTGCCAACGCATATCCCATCCAATAGTTCCGAAAGATGTTCATCTTATGCTTGATATGAGAATCAAAGAACCCAGCAGCTGGATGCACTGGATTTTTATCGGCCCCATCGATCTGAAGCAGAACGCTGAGACTGTACTTCGACACGAACTGGCTCATGTCAGGATGAGACATTCGTGGGACGTGATTCTCTGCGACCTCACGTGTCGTTTTTTATGGTGTCTGCCCTTTGTATGGATGTTACGTCAAGACTTGGTGGATGTGCATGAGTTCCAGGCAGATGAGGCTGTATTGCAACGCGGCGTGACACTGGAAGACTATGAGCATCTGTTGGTGCGCAAAGCAGTACAAACGCAGTTTCTTCCCATCATGAACACTTTACGCCATGGGGCTTTGAAGAAACGTTTTGCCATGATGTACAGCAATCGTTCATCTAATTGGTCACGGCTTAAACTCTTGTATCTTCTCCCAGCTATAGGCGTAGCATTGGCAATGAACGCCAAGACCGTGAACTACCAAGTTTCCCTTCATGCCGTCACTAACGACTTTGGACGCATCGTAGGCTTCTCCAGCGAAGGCGAGCCCTCCCCAGATCTGCCTTTAAAATTTCCTGTTGGATACATATTTATTGACGATCGTGAGGTAACCCAAGAAGAAGCTGTCAATTATAAGTCGCTCGACATCGTATCTTATGAAATAATCCATCAACCAGACGGAGAAGGAACAGCAAAATGGGACTATAAAGACAAACAGGGCATTCTCGTCTTTCACCTAAGGAGATAGAGAACCTCTAAGTCATCATTTTTATGGAAATCTATACTTTCGATGCGGATTTTCCGCATCCGACCCTTGCTATGCCTTTTCTGGAGGATAAAAAAAACTTCATAAAACAACAAAACCATGTGTAATAACAGAAAGAAGAAAACAATCTCGATGATTCTACTCCTGCACATATGTGCTTTTCATGCTTCTGCACAGCAGCAGATGTTCCGTTTGTCTGGCTCGGTTGTTGACAGTTTTACTGGCGAGGCTGTTGACAGTTGCTTAGTGGAAGTCTGGAATGCTGACAGCACCCGCGTCGTTGGGAGCTCTTACAACGCAGGCTGGGGCTGGCGTATCGATTTGCCTGCAAGTGGCGACTACATTGTCAGCTATTCACACAAGCGCTATACGTCCCAGTCGCGGCACGTCCGCCTGAACTTCAGCCGCCACCGCCGTCCGCGTATCACGCTCGACCCCGTAAAACTGCGCAAGCGACTGGGGCAGGACACTGCCGGATATGAAATGGAGGGGACGCTGGGCGAGGTGGTGGTGACGGCCTCGAAAATCAAGATGGTGATGCGCGGCGACACCGTTGTCTATAACGCCGATGCCTTTGAACTGGCCAATGGCTCGATGCTCGATGCACTGGTGCGCCAGTTGCCGGGTGTTGAGTTGAAGGGCGGACGCATCTACGTGAACGGTGAGTTCGTGGATAACTTGCTCGTGAACGGCAGGAACTTCTTCCGTGGCAATCCCAAGATTGCACTCGATAACCTGCCCGCCTATATGGTTGACAAGGTGAAGGTTTATCGGCGCGAGTCGGACAGCGACGTGGCCCTGGGCATACAGCGGCTGAACAACCGTGAGAAGGAACTGGTGATGGATGTGGGGCTGAAGCGCATCTACTCGTTTGGCTGGTCGGTGAACGCCGACGTGGGCATGGGCACCGGCAGCCGCTACCGTGCCAAACTCTTCGGCCTGCGCTTCTCCAACCACACGCGCTCCGTGGCCTATCTCAACTCTAACAACATCAACGATGCCTCCATGCCCGGCACTTCAGGACAATGGAGCAGCCAGTACGACTTCATCGTGCCTTCGGACTACACATCGGCAGGACTGATGCACACCATCGATGACCGCCAACGACGTTTCACCTACGAAGGTGAGATTTCGGTGGACTACAACAAACAGGACGCACGGATGCGGCAGTCAACAGAACGCTTCCTGACGACAGGCGATACCTACTCGCGGCTGCGTTCACAGGATGAGAAGCGTGCCACACACCTTGCCACTCGCCACACCTTCGAGCTGAAGCGTCCAGGCAGCGGATTCCACATGACACTGAAGCCGAAGGTGGAATATACCGACAACCGTTCAGATGCCGCTTCGTGGTTGGCAGAGCTTTCCAATCCTATTGACGAGCGGATAGGCACGGTCATCGACAGCATCTTTTTCATGTCCGACCGTCCTTTCTCTCAGCAGCCGTACCTCATTTCCACGCAAGCCATCCAGCGGCACATCAACGGCCATCTGTGGACGGGCGGCATGGATGCCAGTGCCTCGTTCAAACTGTCCGAACTGGGCGACGTGCTTCATTTCAGCCTTGGGGGAAACTTTGCCGACGGACGCACCAAGACTGGAGAACTCAACAATGTGCGCTTCTTCCAGTCAGCAGAGACTCCCGACACCCGACGCCACACACAGGGAACCGCTCCGCTGCGCACGGCCAACGGAACATTCGCGGTGGATTGTCCCGTGACGTGGAACGATGTGGCCGGATGGATGCTCACGCTCACACCATCGTTCACGCTCGACATGAAATACAACCGTGCACCCCGTATGCTCTATCTTGTGAGCGACTCGGTGAGCCAGACGCTGCACACGCTCGATGTCATCAACTCCTACCATTCCACCCAGCACACGCTCACGGGTACGCCGAACTTGAAGCTCAGCCTCTTCCGACAGTTGAAGTCTGGCCGTCGGCTCAACCTTTCTGCCTATGCCTTGCTGCGGATGGAGCGCCACCAACTCGACTACCAGCGCAACGTCATCGACACGTGCCTGATCAAGCGGTTTGCCTTCGTCGAGCCACAGTTGCGCATCGGTTATGAAAAGCCCGACGTGTGGCTGCTCCAGTTTGAGTATGACATGAAACAGCAAGCCCCGTCCATGATTGACTTCATCCCCTACAGCGACAACACCAACCCGCTCATCGTCAGTTTGGGCGGCAATGCCGACATACGGGGCACGCTGACCCACAGTGCGTCCTTGTTCTACCGCAACATGGATTTCCGTTCACGCAAGATGTTCCAGGCTTCCCTCGCCGCCAGTACGCAGCCGCGCCAGATAGCCCGTGCCATTCAGTATGACACCACGACAGGCATACAGACGGTGAGCCTGATGAACATGCACGGACGCAATGCCGTAAGCGGAATGGTCAACTACCGTACTCCGTTCACGAAGAAACGCCGCTTCTACGCCAACGCTACAGCCCAAGCCACTTATTCCACCTCCACGGAGTTCGTCAACCATAAGCGCACGGTCAATACTTTCATGCCGTCGGCATCGCTCCACGTGTCCTACGAGCAGTCGCATACGCGCATCGAAGTGGGAGCTAATACTGAGTATGCTCACATCACGTCGGACGAAGCGGGCTTCCAGCCATTCCACTTCTTCAACATCACCTACGGAGCAGAAGGCCATACCCAACTGCCGTTCAAGATAGAACTCACCGCCGATGCCAAGGTTTATACCCGTCGAGGCTACAACGACACGTCGATGAATACCGACCGCTTCGTAGTGGGGGCATCGCTTTCTCGCGGACTGATGAACGACCGCCTGCTATTGCGTCTCTCTGCCTACGACCTGCTGGGACAGCTCGATGCTGTCACCCGAACCGTCAACGCCTACGGCCGCACCGAAACCTGGCAGAACGTCCTCGGAAGGTATGCCATGCTGAGCGTATCGTACAGGTTCAACAAACTACCATAGTCCTGTCGCTTTCGACCATTCTTCTTACAAGCGCTCTTGAGCTTCGTCTATTTGCCATTTGGTTGGGCTGCTTCCTTTGCAGCATTCAGCATCGCAACCTGTTGTAAGGCTTCTTCGCGCGTAGCCTGCGACGATGGACGCCCCAATGAGAGGTGAGCCTCCTTTGCAGAGTCTTGCATGCTCTGGTAGAGTAAACCCATTAAAATCTTTTCTTCCATATTGTATGTCGTTTGTTAAACTGTCAATCATATGCAGCGTTGTTTTCAAGATATTTCCTCTCGCTTACTCGTACCTTTAAGCTGCGGTTTTAGGTACTCCCGCTCGGAACGGACGGAGCAGCGAGCGCAAAACAAACTTGTTTGTTCTGCCGAGTCGTGACGGACGAAAACGAAGTTAAAAGTGCAAATATATTTGCATTTCCTCTCGCTTACTCGTACCTTTAATCCCTTTAAGGGCTTTTAGATAGGCTGCGGCTCGGAAATAAAAATAATTTCATTTATTTTGTATTTCTCTCGCCTTGCACTATCTTTGCACAAAATAACGTGTAATTGCACGGCAACAAAAGACGTGTAATCGCACATCTCAAAAAGACGTGTAACTCCACGACACAATATCTGATAATACGGCATTTTGCGATGAATATGGTATTGAGAAAATGGTCCTTGGCGGACAAAAGAGAACTGGCTGAGCTGTGCCATACTGTTGACAGGAGTTACTTGTCGGACAGATTGCCGTATCCCTACACAGAGGAGGACGCGATTGGGTGGCTGAACTCGGTTCTCGTGGCTGAGGGCACCAACGGTACTTTCCGGGCTGTGACGGTGGAAGGGAGGGTCGTCGGTAGCGTTTCCGTTGAACGAAAACCTGACGTTTACAGAATGGATGGGGAGTTAGGCTACATGCTATTAAAGGATTTCTGGAATCGTGGCCTTATGACTCAAGCCGTCGGGCAGGTTTGTGAGATTGCCATAAGGGAACTTGGGCTCAATCGAATCACGGCAAGCGTCTTTTATCCCAATCTGGCCTCTCAACGCGTCTTGCTGAAGAACGGTTTCGTGCAGGAAGGTTTCATGCGAAAGGCTGCTATCAAGGGTGATAATGTCTATGACGTGCTTGTTTATGGATTATTGAAATAGGCACCAAACAAAGTGTTTTGTAAAAAAAACGAAGGATGAAATCCAACCATTTTCCGAACGTTTGATACAATTAGTTAATACGACAATGAAGAAGATTATGATTATCGACGGAGGGCCGCGGAAGAATTTCAACACGGCCTCGATGTTGCAGAAGTTCGCCGAAGGCGTTCTGTCTGCAGGCAGTCAGATTGAAGTGAAGACCGTACGCCTGTATGGCCTTGAGTATAAGGGCTGCATGTCGTGCATGGCGTGCAAGATGAAGGGGAAGGCCTCGAACGTCTGCAAGTTCACGGATGCCCTGACGCCCGTGCTGGAGGAGATTGCCGAAGCCGACGGGCTGGTGCTGGGCTCGCCGATATACTTCGGCGATGTCACGGGGCAGATGCGCGCTTTCCTGGAGCGCCTGGCCTTTCCCTGGCTTTCGTACAACGACTATAGCCTGACCGCCCCCAAGCGTATGCCTGTGGCGCTGGTGGAGACGATGAACGGAACGCCCCGGCGTAACAACAGCCAAGGCTACGGCTCGATGGAACCTTGCCTCGCCGCCGCCCTCGGCCAGCCGGAGCACATCGTCGCCTACAACACCTATCAGGTGAAGAACTACGACCGATACGAACTGGCCAGCTTCTCCGAGGAAGCCAAGCGCCACTATCGCGACGAGCATTGGGAGCAGGACCTCCAGAAAGCCTACGACGCAGGCAGGCGCATGGCGGAAGGCCTGTTGTCGTAGAATGGACGATGGACGATGGACAATGGACGATGGACGTAGGTGCATCCCTTACCAAAATAGGCAGTTCGTCAGGGCCGGAATGACGGGCTGGCAAATCCCCAATCAACAAAGCAAATGAATATCGAAGACTATCGCGAGTATTGCCTGTCCATAGGCGCTGACGTAGAAGAGAGGCTACCCTTCACGGCGTTTCAATATGCCAGCGCCGTGCTCGTTTTCTATGTTCAGGGACACATGTTTTCCTTCTTTGACTGCGACCATTTCTCCGTCATTACGTTGAAGTGCCAGCCTGACCGCATAGAGGAACTGCGAACAGACAACGACTGCATTACCAAACCGTTCAACATGTCACCCAAGTACTGGATAGGCATCAACCCAGACACAGCGCCTGATGACTTGCTGAAGGAGCTTACCCGTAACTCCTATGAGATTGTAAAAGCCAAATACAAGAAGCGGAATTACAGGGAATAATATCTACTTTCGGAAGTTGTATCCACTCCGGATTATACGATTATTTGAACACGGATAGAACGGATTGGACGGATATTTTGAACACGAATTACACGAATTTACACGAATTCTTGGAGCAGCGAGAGCAAAAGAGCTTGCTCATTTTGCCGAGTCGCGACAAGAATAAACAATGTTAATTCTTGGAGCAGCGAGAGCAAAAGAGCTTGCTCATTTTGCCGAGTCGCGACGGAGGAAGCGCGAAACGCAACCCCTGCCTAATGCTATTGCATCCCTTCGGGTTTTTACTTCAGCTTGTTGTAAACGTCGTCTGTTACGGCTTCCAGCCATTCGTTTGACGCTCCTTCCTGTACATCCTTATGATAGGTCAGGTGCTGGAACCATGCGTCTTTGGCGGCTCCGTGCCAATGCTTCACCTCGGCGGGAACGGCGATGATGGTGCCCGGTGCCATCGGGACGGCCTCCTTGCCCCATTCCTGATACCATCCGCGACCAGCCACACAAATCAGCACCTGCACCTGCTTGTGGTGGATGTGCCAGTTGTTGCGGCAGCGGGGCTCGAAGGTGACGTTGGCCACGCCGCCTTCCATCGGAGCCAGATAGCTGTTGCCGACGAAGTATTGCGCATAGGCGGTGTTGGGGTCTCCCTTTGGCCAGACGGAGAAATCGACGGTCTGCACAGGGCTGTAGGTCTCGCCAAAGACAGCCGCCAGTGCGCCGCGGAGCCGCTCGGCTTCGGCTGCGCCGACCTTTGCTTCCAGCAAGGCGGGCATCGCCCTGAGGACTTCGTCGGGGACGCCCATGTGGCGTGCGCCCGACACATGAGCTTGCAGTTGCGGCTCGCAGCCGGGCAGGGCCGCGATGGCCGAGACGGTCACCACCTCGCGGTCGGCAAACGAGAGGTTGTTGCGGGCGAAGATGTCGCCAAAGAGGTGCGCCTTCAGGTAGTAGTCGGTCTGAGGGGCGAAGGCGTAGGTGAACGGCTGGCCTCCGCATAGCTGAGTCTGCACTTCGGTGCCCTGCTTCAAGGCGTTGTAGCGCCTCGGCAGCGGGTCGGCCTCGCGACCTTCGTCCACACGCAGCCCTGCCGCTGTGCGCTCACCTATGACTTGCTGCAATGCGCCCAGCGCATTCAGCGAACGGGGAAAGCCCGTGTAGGCGTAGAGCCCGGAGAGCGCCTCCTTGGCCTCGTTCACCGTCAATCCCTGTGTAAGTCCTTCGTCCAGGGCTGCTTTCAGCCCTTCGATGTCTCCTTTTGCTTCGTTTGCGGCGATGGCCACGAGTGCCTGCCAGTTTCTTGTCAGTGCCATATTATCCTGTGCTTTTAGTGACAGCGTCGCTACAAGGAGCGCCGCCATCATGATGGTTGTTTTTTTCATCTTATCTCTGTTTGGTGAATATTTTTTTCATTGTCTCGGGGTCGAGAGGCTTCATGGAGGGCAGGTTCAGGCTCTTCACCATGTGGAGCGTGCCCTGCTTGTATTTCTGAAAGTGGCCGGTCTGCAGGTGGCTCTGATAGGCTTCCTCCGATGCGTATATTTCGAGGATGCGAATCTGCGTGGAATCCTCGGCGCTCTGCATGGGGAACAGACAGATGACGCCCGGTTCGCGCTCGATGCTGAGGCGGTCCACCTCATTTGCAAAATCCAGATACTCATTCAGGTGCTGTGGATAGACTTCAATTTCTGCGATGCGTATAATCATATCAGAATCCGACACGAACTCAGGCGTGATGATGTGGCTATGCATATCTGTCACGCCCTGAGCAAATGCGGTAAGCACTGATGCCATAGAAAAGACGACAGCTGCAAGTCGTTTGCTTCTTATCATTTTAAGTTTTCTTTGAAGAAATCAGCCAGCGTGTCCCAGGGAATCAGGTTCTTCGGCTGTCCCTTACCCTTCAGCTCTGTGAAGCCGCCGTCGTAGAGGTCGCAATGCGTGGCTTCGGGGATGATGAGCAGCTGCTTGTTCTCTGGATGAGGATTGGGCTCGCCAACGAATTTGTAACCCTCAGCCTTGCCCTCCACCATGTAGTGATAGGCAGCCTCGCCGAAATAGCGCGAGTGGGCCTTTTCGCCGTGCATCACGAGGACGGCAGAGCGAATCTCGTTGATGTAATAGAGGAAACGGCTGTTGGCGTATGCCTGAGTACCGATGGCGCGCCAGCCGTCGTTGGAGTTGCCGCTGCGCTTATGATAGCCGCGCCCGGTTTTATAATAGTCAAAGTAGTCCTTCACGAACTGGGGCGCATCGTCGGGCAGGGGATCGACAACACCGCCAGCCATCGCCATGGGGTCGGAGAGACGCTGGGCGGCGAGTGCCTCACGGGCGGCATGGCGCGACGGCTCGCCCGCCTCGCTATCGAAATAACCGTTGCCGCTGACGCGAGTCATGTCATACATCGTGGAGGCGACGGTGGCTTTGATGCGGGTGTCGGCAGCGGCGGCATTCAGGGCGATGCCACCCCAGCCGCAGATGCCGATGATGCCGATGCGACTGGCATCCACATTCTCCTGCTTCGACAGGAAATCGACTGCTGCCATGAAGTCCTCGGTGTTGATGTCGGGCGAAGCCGTGCGGCGAGGCTCACCGCTGCTCTCGCCGGTGTAGGACGGGTCGAAGGCCAGCGCCACAAAGCCGCGCTCGGCCATCCGCATGGCATAGAGCCCGCTCGACTGTTCCTTGGTGGCACCAAAGGGACCGGAGACGGCGATGGCAGCCAAAGGACCCTCGGCATCCTTGGGCGTGTAGAGGTCTGCCGCCAGCGTCAGACCATATTGTGTTGCAAACGTCACCTTGCGGTGGTTCACTCTCTCGCTCAGCGGGAACACCTTGTCCCACTCTTGTGTCAATGTTGTCATATTCTCTTCTGGTTTTGTTTGTTCCTTATTTGTGCAGCCTACCAGTAACCCTGTCAGCAGTGCTGCGGCTATGAGTATTTTCTTCATAATATCACTTTTTTACCGTTTTTTATGTAAACACCTTTCGCAGGGCTGCCCGCTTGTTGGCCATTCAGCGAGTAGTACGCCTCCTCGTCCGTTTTTCGCTGCGTCTGTCCGATGGCGGTTGTACCATCCGGGAGCGACAACGTGACGTTGATATGGCTTTCGCCTGCCTTCAGGAATGTGCGCAGCTCGCTCTCCGACAGGCCGTCAATCTTGCCCAAACGGGTGTAGCTCCATGAGTTCGAGCCGTAGAAGAGGCAGATGTTGCTGCCGTTGTAGAGAACGACGTCGCCCGGCTGGGCTGTGGTCTGTTGGTTGCTGGTGGGCAAAGAGAAGCCCAGGGCTCCCCAAATCTCGAAACCGCCGCTGCTGGCAAGCGTCACGGTGACAGGGGCTTGCTGCAGTTTCTCGACCAAAGCTTTCGTGGCGGCATTGGGGACGAGCGTCACGCTCTGAGTCTGTCCGTCGATGGTGATGTTCATTTTATTCATGTTTTGTTGTTCAGCAAAATCCAGCGTTTCAATCCAGTCTGCAATCAGCGTAGCTCGGCGAGCGTGATTGCTGGCGTTTATCCACAGCGCATCGCCCATCCACGTCACGTCGGGCAGTAGCCGCTCGGCATCCCTTACAACGCCGCTGATGCCGCTCGAATGGCTCGAGACAACCAGCCCGACGTGCTTTCCGGCCATCTGCGGGCCGTGGTGGAACAGGTACGCCTGCATGATGGCTGCCATCTGACTCCACCACAGCGGGGTGACGACGATGATGTTCTGGTAGTCGGACAGCGAGGCCGTCACAGGGTCGATGGCGGGATAGCTGCCGGCATCGTCCGGATGAGCCTTGATGGCGTTCAGCAGTTCGGTGCCGAGCGCATAGCCGTTGGCCTCGTATTTCAGTCCCTTCTCGGCAGGCTGGATTTCCAGCACGTCGGCCTGGATTTGGCTGGTCAGCGTGGTGGCTATCTCGCGGCTGTTGCCCGTGTAGCTATAGTACACCACCAGCGTCTTGCCGGCATGGGCCGACACCTCTGCCATCAGTTCGCTCTCTGAAGTGCAGCAGCTGAGCAACATGGCTGCTAATAGTAAAAGAATCTGTCGCATTCTATGTTTTTTGAAATTCCGATACAAAAGTAGGGCTATTTTCTGATAGTGGTGTTACACAAATTGGCTGACAATATACCAATTTCGCAGAAAGTAGTTGAAAAGCATAAAATATCTACCACTTTTAGATTATTCTACACCCCTTTTCCGTTCCGTTAACCTGCGGTTTTAGGTACTCCCGCTCGGAACGGACGGAGCAGCGAGCGCAGAGCGATGCTTGCATCAGCTCGGCCGAGTCGCGACGGACGAAAACGAAGTTATAATTGCAAATTAATTTGCATTATCTCTCGCCTTGACCTATCTTTGCCGATGCAATGAAGAAGATTCTGAAAGTTGACAGTCCCAACGACTATGCCCGGTTTGTTGAAGCTCCTGTGCTTCATCCGCTGGTGAGCATCATCCACTACGACGAGCTGTCGCCTTTCCGCCACAGCCTGAACAACTACGGCGTGTATGGGCTTTTCATTCAGCGTCAGTTTCCCAAGACGCTTTCCTATGGCATGAAGACGTTGCAGACGAGCGATGCTTCGATTATTGCCGTAGGACCTGGGCAGATTGGCGGTCTGGAGGACAACGGCGAGCGCATTTCGCTGAGCGGATGGGTGCTGCTGTGGTCGCCCGAACTGATGCACGGCTCGGAGCTGGAACGGCAGATAGAGAGCTACCCGTTCTTTTCTTATTTCTTCGACGGCTCGCTGCGTATGGAGCCTGACGAATGGCTCAGCATCACGCAGCTGGTCGCCCAGATGCGGCAGGAGTTGACGCAGCATGAGGACACCCCGTCGCTCAGAAACATCCTGCTGGGCTATCTGCGCCTGATACTGGAGTACTGTCATCGCATCTACCTGCGCCAGCTTTCGGCTGAGTACAAGGGGGGCAACGATTTGCTGAAACGCTTTCACCACCTGCTGCAACAGTATTTCCGCGAGAACCGGCAGCTGTCGCTTGGCCTGCCTACCGTCGCCTACTGCGCTTCTGAACTCGCCTATTCGTCGCGCTACTTTGGCGACATCGTCCACAAAGCCACGGGCGGCACGGCCATCGGCTACATCCACTACTTTGTCATCAACCAAGCCAAGAGCCTGCTGATGAACGGCCACAACATCAGCGAGACGTCACGCCTCCTCGGTTTCGACTACCCCCATCATTTCACCCGCCTCTTCAAGCGGGTGACCGGCCTCACCCCCACCGAATTTCTGGGTAAATCCTGACGCTTGCCATAGTGCTTCCATTTCCACCAGCCATAGACGGATGCACTGAGGTAGAAGGCATAGAGGAGAATGGTGGTGAAGTGGAGACCTCGCTTCATGTAGAGATAGATGGAGACGAGGTTGACGAGGAACCAATAGCCCCAGACTTCGATGATTTTCTGCGCCAGCACCCACGTGCCGACGATGTTGAGCGTGGTGGTGAACGAGTCGAGGGCAGGAACGGGGGAGTCTGTGAGGTGTTTCAGGATGAGGTATATCGTGAACCAGATGGCTGCGGTGACAAGCATCACCACCCCGAACTCGCCCCAGCCGAAGTGGCGGTAGAGGATTTCCTTCTTACCGGAGGGTGGTGGGGTGGATGAAGTCTCGTTTGTCGGCTGGACGGCTGAGCCTGACTTCTTTTTCATCCATTTCCAGAAACCGTATGCGCACATGCAGATGTTGAAGAGCGAGAAGCTCATGTCGCCGTAGATTTGTGCGTGGCAGTAGATGCTGGCATAAATGGCGGAGCAGGTGGCACTGACTATCCACATGGCAGGGCGCTGGTGAAACTCCAGCCATAGATAGAGAAAACTGGCAAAGAGCCCGATGTATTGCAGAATATCCCAGAACACCTTTTAAAATTAGGAATTAGAAATTAGGAATTAGAAATTAGGAATTAGGAATTATAATGAAGAATGAAAAATGAAGAATGAAAAACAGGATCACAGTTTTATGGCGAGGGTGACGAAAGCGGTTAGGGGGGCTTGCACGAAGAGGCCGTCTTCGCGGTAGCGGCTGTCGAGGGTGTAGCCATAGCCTACGGCGGTGTAGATCCAGCCTCCGGTGGCGTAGCGGGCGTTGAATAGATTGTTGACGTTGAAGGTCAGCTCGAAGTCGGTGCTCTTGTCGTAGTAGTGCTGCCAGCTGAAGGCGTAGCCGAGCTGGAGGTCGCTGACGCAGTAGGGGTCGAGGCTGCGTGACGTGCTGCCCGTGTTGTCGAGGAACTGCCGTCCGACATAGCGGGTGCAGAGGCTGCCCCAGATGTTGTCGTTTCCCACGCGCAGCATGCCGCCAGCCGTGAGGGCAGGGGAGAAGGCGAGGTCGGTTTTGGCATAGCTGACCTGCACTGGTTCACCCTCCCAGTTATCGACATACTCGGTGAAGTTGATAATCTTGTTTTCGCTGAGGGTGCAGTTGCCGCTGAGGCTGAAGAGGCCGTACCGGGCTCCTGCCGTCAGCTCGATGCCGTGTCGGTAGGAATGGGCGACGTTGGTGGTGAGGGCTTCGCCGATGTCGCTGAGCTGTCCCGTCTGCACGAGCTGATTGTCGTAGTCCATCAGATAGACGTTGACGCCTGCATTGACAGCTTTGCCATTGCTGCCTGTCCAGTGCAGCTGATAGCCTGCCTCGATGTCGCCCAGCGTTTCGGGCAGGGGCTTGTCGCTGGTGCCGGCATCGGTGTAGTTGTTGCGTGTCGGCTCGCGGTGGGCACGGGCGTAGGAGGCGTAGAGGGTGTGGTTGCGTGTGCGCCAGCTCATTCCCGCCTTCGGGTTGAAGAAGGGGAAGCGCTCGTGGATGTCGAGCGGCTGCTGCGAGTGGTCGTCGAAATACTTGTCGTTCATGCCCGTGATGCGGTAATCGACATAGCGGAACTGCATGTCGGCATAGGCCATCAGGTGGCGTGTGAAGCTATATTCGGCCTTGGCAAAAGCCGCTGCATCGCTCTTGGTGGCATCGCTGTCGTAGAAGTGTCCGTCGATGTGGAGCGGATAGTTGCGGGCATAGGGCACGACGCCCCAGTGCTGGCCGAGGAAGAGGCTGTAGGAGGCACCGCCGATGAGGCTGAGGCGGTCGGTACGATAGCGGACGTCGAAGATGGCGCCCATGTTGTGGTTGCGCAGCCATTTCTGTCGCACGAGGTCGCCGCGGCTGATGACGTTGCCGTGCTCGTCGGTGTAGTCGGCGAGGCGGAACTTGTAGTATTTGGCATCGGCCTTGTAGTCGTCGTAGTAGCCCTGTCCGTAGGTGTAGTGGAGCACGCCGTGCAGACGCAGGCTGTTGGTGGGCGAATAGACGAAGCTCAGCTGCGTGTTGTTCTGCAGGTAGTTGTCGGTGGTGGGCGTCCAGGCGGTGCGTCCGTTGTCGTCGGTGTGTTCGCCCAGGTTGTTGTAGGTGTAGTTGCCTGCGGCGATGGAGTCGGAGGGGACGCCGTTCCACGCCTGCCCCGTATGCTCGAAGCTGCCGAAGTTCTTCAGCTGTAGGACGATGTTGTTGCCGTAGTAGTTGAGGGCGGCGAAGTAGCTGCCCAGATTGCCTGCCGTGCGCTGGATGTAGCCATCGGTGAGCGTCTGCGAATAGCGTCCCTCAGCCACCCAGTGGTCGGCCATGAGTCCGCTGCTGGCCTTGGCGGTGTACTGCCAGGTGCCGTAGCTCCCGCCGCGCACCGAGGCGGAGAAGGTGGGGTTGACGGAGGGTTTCTGCGACAGCATGGTGATGGTGGCGCCGAAGGCTCCGCTGCCGTTGGTGCTGGTGCCCACGCCGCGTTGCACCTGAATGGCCTCGACGCTGGAGGCAAAGGCATTCATGTTGGCCCAGAAGACGGTCTGGTCCTCGGGGCTGTTGAGGGCAACGCCGTCGTACGTCAGGTTGATGCGCGAGGCGTCGGTGCCGCGGATGCGGAAGCTGGTGAGGCCCAGCGCCAGTCCGTTGTCTGACGATGTCACCACCGAGGGCGTCATCATCAGCAGCCAGGGCAGGTCGCGCCCTGTGTCGCTCTCGCGCAGCTCTCGTCCCTCCAGCGTCTGCATGGCCATGGGCACCGTGCGGCTGACGGCATTGGCTTCGATTAACACTTCGTCCAGCTGTTCGCTTCTTGCGATGCTGTCGGTCTGCTCACTCATGGCTGCCATGTTCAGTGCCGGCAGCAGGCACACCAATAGAATAGACTTTTTCATTTCCTACGTCGGTATTATCCGCATCAGGTTCAAGGGTATGATCTCAGCCTTCCGGCACCCCTATGTGATGTTTCGGCTGCAAAGATAGGGTGAGCCGAGCGAAAAACCAAATTTTTTTGAGTTTTTAACTGCGTTTTCGTCCGTCACGACTCGGCAAAATAAGCAAGCTCTTTTGCACTCGCTGCTCCGTCCGTTCCGAGGCGACCCCTATCTAAAAGCCCCGAAGGGGGATTAAAGATAGTGCAATCAGAGAGGAAAAGCAAATAAAAAACATTAAAAAATGGAGCCGGGCATCCCTGCCGGGCTCCACTGAACATGCTTTTACGAAGAATAATAAAAGAATTGTTTGTCTTTTTTCTGTTATATGGACTATTGATTACTTCGTGAATGGACAATGGATAATTATCAATTATCAATTATCAGAGCACTCCCTGAGCCATCATGGCACGGGCAACCTTCATGAAGCCTGCCACGTTGGCGCCCTTGACGTAGTCGATGTATCCGTCGGGCTGACGGCCGTACTTCACGCAGGCGGAGTGGATGTTGCACATGATTTCGTGCAGTCGCTTATCGACCTCCTCGGCGCTCCAGCTGAGTCGCTCCGAGTTCTGGCTCATCTCCAGTCCGCTGACGCTGACGCCGCCGGCATTGGAGGCCTTGCCGGGACAGTAGAGTATGCGAGCCTCCTGGAAGACGCGCACGGCCTCGGCGGTGGAGGGCATGTTGGCGCCTTCGCTGACAGCGATGACGCCGTTCTTAACCAGTGTGCGGGCTTCGTCGCCGTTGATTTCGTTCTGCGTGGCGCAGGGCAGGGCGATGTCGGCCTTCTCACCCCAGGGACGGGCCTTGGCTACATATTTGCAGCCATACTTGTCGGCATACTCCTTGATGCGTCCGCGGTAGTCGTTCTTGAGCTCCATGATGTAGTCGAGCTTCTCGCGGTCGATGCCGTCGGGGTCGTAGATGTATCCGTCGGAGTCGCTCATGGTGAGCACCTTTCCGCCCAGCTGCAGAATCTTCTCGGCGGTGTACTGGGCCACGTTGCCGGCGCCCGAGATGAGGACGGTCTTGCCCTTGACGTCGTCGCCGCGTGTCTTCAGCATCTCCTGCAGGAAATAGACGTTGCCGTAGCCCGTGGCCTCAGGCCGGATGAGCGAGCCGCCGAAGTCGCGTCCCTTGCCGGTGAAGGTACCGGTGAATTCGCGCGTCAGCTTCTTGTACATGCCGAACATGAATCCCACCTCGCGTCCGCCGACGCCGATGTCGCCGGCAGGGACGTCCGTGTCGGGGCCGATGTTGCGCCACAGCTCGGTGACGAACGCCTGGCAGAAACGCATGACCTCGCCCTTGCTCTTGCCGCGGGGGCTGAAGTCCGAGCCGCCCTTGGCGCCGCCCATCGGCAGCGTGGTGAGCGAGTTCTTGAACGTCTGCTCAAAGGCGAGGAACTTCAGGATGCTCAGGTTCACCGAGGCGTGGAAGCGGATGCCGCCTTTGTACGGGCCGATGGCGTTGCTGTGCTGCACGCGATAGCCCATGTTGGTGCGGACGCGTCCCTGGTCGTCGGTCCACGTGACGCGGAACTGCACGATGCGGTCGGGGATGCACAGACGCTCCACCAGGTTGGTCTCTTCAAACTCGGGGTGACGGTTGTACTCGTCCTCGATGGTGCTGAGCACGCCGCCGACGGCCTGATAATACTCCGGCTCACCAGGGAACCGCTCTTTCAGTTGGGCAAGGAATTCTTCTGTTTTCATATTAAAAAGACTATTACCTATTAGAATTATACCTGTTTGTTCTTGTTCTTATTTTTGATTAACCGTTGTTATGTTATCCTGCGAAAACAACCTTCCGGGCTTCGTTCGTCGGTTTTTGCTTTGGCGAAGCATTCTTCTGATTGTTTCCGCTGCAAAATTACAACGAAAAAATAGAATACGAAAATAATTTGACACTTTTTTGTGCGAAAAACGAAAAAATTGTAATAAAAATACGTTTATTCATGATTTTGCGCCTCTTGAAACTTCGTCTTTATAATTTTCCGCTTCTTGGGTATATGAGGACATGAGGACATGTACACATGCATACTTGCATACTTGCATACTTGCATACTTGCATACCGAAAAAGGGAGGCTTTTGCCTCCCTACTTTCTATCTCACGCAGCCTGCAAGCAACAGCAGGCTTATGAATATCAGCCAACAAAGCAGCAGGAACAGAAACAGCGCGGCACGCGGGCCGATGGGCTTGTAGAGGTTAGCGAATCGTTTCTTCATCAAAGTTGACTTAAAAAAACAGCGTTTTTTTAGTTTCGTAACGTTTTTCATAGCGCCCTGCGCCGTAGTTTCAGCGCAGTGCGCTTTTATTTTAGTGCAGTGCGCTATCATTTCAGTGCAAGGGGCTGTGGTGTGGAAGGTATGGGCTGTGGGGTACAGGAAATGGTATGCAAGTATGCAAGTATGCAAGTATGCATGTATGCAAGTTCCTCAGGCGCGCGCAGTAGTAAATTAAGGGAGAAGTTGATTTCTTATATTATTATATATTATATATTCCCATATATAATATAATCGCGCGGGCGCGGGCGGGAGGGGGATGCATACATGCATACTTGCATACTTGCATACTTGCATACCGAAAAAATTCATATCCGATGAAATTTTTTTGGAAAAATATTTGGTGGTATGAAATTTTTGTAGTACTTTTGCACTGTGAATTGTTAACCCGATTGTCTAACTATCTAAAACTCTTTGCAACTATGGCTGTTACTTATCAAGTTGTTGCCTGCAAGAACCCCACGGGCGCCGCGGGCGTGGAGTACGCCTGCAACCGCGCCGTCAAGCGCGTGCCCAGCTCCCTGATGGCGTAAGCGCCTGCGGCGCAATTAGGAATTAGGAATTAGGAACTGGTGCGCAGCCATGAACCTGAACCTATGACCTAATTCCTGATTAAAAAAAAATCCGTTCAATCCGTGTAATCCGTGTTCAAAAAAACCTTTCAAGTCCTCATGTCCTCATGTACGCAGTTTCCAGTGGTATGTGCAACTTTTTAAGCATAAAATATTTACGGATTTAATTTGGGCCAACAGGTGTGCGGTTGTTGTTTTTTTTCAGAAAAAAGTTGCATGTTCATTTGTTTCACCTTATCTTTGCTATCGAAAAAATAGTATATCATCATGAAGAAATCTGTTTCCCTCCTGTTTCAGCTTTTGTTGCTGGCCGTGTGTGTGCCTGTCTTCGGGCAGACGGATTACCCTTTTTTTGCCTGGGGCACGACGGACGTGCGCTATGAACAAAACGGAGTTCATTATCCACCGAAAGTGAACCAAAGTCCCAATCTGCGTGCCTGGCGCGGCGAGCGCGTCAGCGCACAGGCTGTATTCTACACGCCGCAGGATGCGGAGCTTTCGCTGACCGTCAGCGACCTGACGAGCGGAAAGAATGTCATCCCCGCCGACTGCATCCGACGCTACTTCGTCCGCTACGTCATGGCCGACGGCTATGGCAAGCACGGCAAGGACTCGTGCCTCGTTGCCGACCGCCTCGACCCTCAGCCCACCTGCCGCGTAGAGGCTGGCACCGTCTGCCCCGTGTGGCTCGACATCCGTGTGCCGCGCGATGCCGCCCCGGGCAGGTATCGCGGTACTGTCAATGTTTCGTCCGGAGGCACACGCCTGAGTCTGCCTGTCTCGCTCACCGTTGCCGGGCGCGTCCTGCCTGAGCCGAAGGACTGGCAGTTCCACCTCGACCTCTGGCAGAACCCATACGCCGTGGCCCGCTACTTCAACGTGCCGCTCTGGAGCAAGGAGCATTTCGACCGCATGCGCCCCATCATGGAGATGTATGCCGAGGCAGGCGGCAAGGTCATCACCACCAGCATCATCCAGCACCCGTGGAACAGCCAGACCGAAGACCCCTTCGAGAGCATGATTGTGAAGATGAAGGGCATCGACGGACGCTGGACGTACGACTACACGGTGTTCGACCGCTGGGTGGAGTTCATGATGTCGTGTGGCGTGACGGAGCAAATCGACTGCTACACCATCGTGCCGTGGGGCTATCGGTTCGAGTACGTCGATATGGCCACAAGCACGCTGCAGACCCTTGCCTGCCGACCGGGCGAGAAGGCTTACGAGGACTTCATCCTGCCGTTCCTCTCGGACTTCGCCCGCCATCTGAAGGCGAAGGGATGGTTTGAAAAGACGTGCATCGCCATGGACGAGCGCCCCATGGACCAGCTGCGCGCCGCGTGGGACATCGTCCGTCGGGCCGACCCCGGCTACCGTATCGAGGGGGCCGTCAACTACTCGCCCGAGGTGGTGTCGATGATGTACGACATCAGCCTGGTTTATTACCACTCCGACCTGCCTGCCGACGTACTGGCCCAGCGGCGTGCCGACGGCCTGCGCACCACGTTCTACACTTGCTGCGTACCCGACCGCCCCAACACCTTCACCTTCTCGCCCCCTGCCGAGTCGGCGTTCATCGGCTTCCATGCCGCCGCCCTCGGCTTCGACGGCTACCTGCGCTGGGCATACAACAGTTGGGTGAAAGACCCGTGTACGGACAGCCGTTTCCGCTCGTGGTACAGCGGCGACTGCTTCCTGGTCTATCCCACGGGCAGCAGCATCCGCTTCGAGCGCCTCGTGCAGGGCATACAGGACTTCGAGAAAATCCGCATCCTGCGTGCCGAGGGCTCACCTGCCGTGCAGAAAAAGCTTGACGCCATTCTCGCTCCCTTCGGCGGCAGCGACTACGCCGACGACACCGATGCCGCCGCCCTCGTCCGCAAGGCCGAAGAAGCCCTTTGGAAACTGAATTAGCCTATTCTAAAGTTTTCCCAACCCGTTGGGAAAACTTACCCTGGCGGGTTGGGAAACGTGTACTAACGCGCCAGGGGAAGGTGTACCTTGGCGCGTTTTCCCGTTCTCGTTATCAATCGATAATGATGGCGATGGCCTTGAGCTGCTGCCAGCCGGCGCGGTCGGTGAGACGAATCATGAAGTGGTAGTCGCCGTGACGGATGTCCGTGGGGATGGGGATATCGAAACTTGCCCGATAGGAGCGCTGGCCGGCGGGGATGTCGAACGACTGGTTGTAAACCCATGCCTTGCCTTCTTCTTCGTCGTCATCGTCATCATCGTCGTGATGATGTTCACATTCACCTTCCTCTTCCTCTTCCTCGTGGTCGTGGCCGTCGGCTTCGGTGCTGTGGCTGTGATGGTCGAAGTTGCCGTGAATCTCGATGTTGAAACTGCCCAGCTCCGTGTCGTCGGTGAAGACGTAGAGGAAGGGGATGACTTCGCCAGGATGATAAACCTGACAGTTGATGGGGTTGGCGGTGATGCCTGTGTCGGTGATGACGGGGGACGTCATGTCCTTCTCGTCCTTTATGCAGGCGTTCAGCGTGATGACAAGTGTGCAGATGAGGGCTGAGATGCCCATGTAGATTGATTTTTTCATTTTTTTAGGGGTTAGGCGCCTTCGGCGCAATTTAATAATTGATAATTGATAATTGGTAATTAATAGTCCATTGTCCATTGTCCATCGTCCATTGTCCATCGTCTACAGTTCCATTGTCAGCATCAGCGAGATGTTGCGTCCGGGCTCGGGCACACCAAGCAGACGGTAGTAGCTGGTGTGGTCGTAGTAGCGACGGTTCAGCAGGTTGTCGGCGTGGAGCGAAGCCTTCAGCGTGGCGTGCGCCATGCGGATGGTCTTGCCTGCCGCGGCGTTCAGCGTCCAATGTCCTTCGGTAGCCTTCTCCGGAGGGACAATCTCGCGCTGTGTGCCGACGAAGTCGGCGTGGAGCGCCAGGTAGCCGTCGTCCGTGCCGTCGAAAAGGTAGCGGAAGCCCACATCGGCCGTCCAGGGCGGCGAGAAGGGCAGGGTGTAGCCCCGTTTCTCGCCCGACAGCTGGCGGGCATACAGATACTCTCCCTTTGCCTCGGCCTCCCAATGTTTCGTCAGCGTGTAGGTCATCTCTGCCTCTATGCCCCAGCGGAACACCTCGGCCTGCGTGTAGTGGTAGAGCTGCAGGCCCTCCATGTAGCTGGCGGTAGGGTTCAGGTAGATGTAGTTCGGGAAATAGCCCACGAAGGGGTCCACTTGAAGGCTAAGGCGTCGGTTTGCCCAGGTGATGGCGGCATCGAGCTGGTACGATTGTTCCGGGCGCAGGTCGGGGTTGCCCCGTTCGTAGCGGAAGAGGGCGTAGCTAATGCCGTCGGCACCCAGCTCTTTCGGCGTGGGCGTGCGGAATCCCTTGCCTACGTTGGCTTTCAGCACCCAGTCGCCCACGGCATAGTTGATGCCGAAGGACCATGTGAGGCTGTGGAATGGGTGGCGGACGTCAGACGAGCGCTGCACGAAGAGGCTGTCGCCTGCGGCGACGGGTGTCTTGTACCAGTCGGAGTAGGCATGGATGTGCGTCTGGCTGACGTCAAAGCGTATGCCGGCGTTCAGCAGCAAGGCATCGGTGACGGCGACTCGGTCGGAGGCGTAGAAGCCGGTGGACTGCGTCTCGAAGTCGGGGAGGATGAATCCCCAGCCGCCGCGACGGTTGTGCTGATACTCGGCATCGAGGCCTGTGCGCACGTCGTGGCGTTCGCCAGCTGTCAGGCGAAGGGCAAACTTGGCTGTGCCGGTGCTCTTGTTGAAGCGCCGTTCCAGCGTGCCGTCGGGGGTGGGCATGTAGCCGTGCGACACGGGCTCGCTGTGCTCTTCGCGCAGATTGTTCTGATAGGCCAGGTGTCCTTCGGCCGAAAGACCGTCGGTGCTCCACGTGGTATGGCTCAGCACCTTCAGGTGGTTCACCGTCTGATAGGGGAGGTCGATGTCGCGTGCCGAGCGGTCGTAGTCGATGTCGGAGAGACGCACTTCCAGCCCATGCGCATTGGCGAAGAAGCCACTCTTCGAGTAGCTGTCCGACACGCGCAGGTCGGTGTGGAAGTAGTAGCCGGCATAGCCCACCATGACGTTTCCGTCGCGTTCACGCCCGGCGGTGTTGCGCAGCCGCTGGTGGGCGAGGCGGATGTAGTAGGAGTAGTACTGGATGCTGTCGGTGGGCACGCGGTAGTCGGCATAGTCGATGAGCGTCAGCCCTGTACGCCAGAAGAAACGCCGATGGCGTCCGCTGAGCTTGGCCGAGAAGCCCGTCTGCATGTTGTTCGTCCGCCCGAACAGGCGGACGGCACCGCAGAGGCGCTCGGTGGGGACGTGGTTGGTGTAGAGGCTGAGCACGCCGCCCAGGGCATCGGAGCCGTAGAGCAGGGCAGCGGGGCCTTTGATGACCTCGGCGCGGTCGATGGCGAACTGGTCCATCTCCAGTCCGTGGTCGTCGCCCCACTGCTGCCCTTCGTGCTTGATGCCGTCCTCGCTGACCACCATGCGGTGGAAGCCCAGCCCGCGGATGACGGGCTTCGAGGCACCCGGGCCGATGGTCATGGCCTGCACGCCCGGGATGCCGCGGAGGGTCTCCATCAGGCTGCTGGAAAAGTTGGCCTCGATGTAGCTGCGGCTGACAGATGCGGACGACAGGGACGTCTTCATCTGAAAGTCCCGCTTGGCATCGGCTGTCACCGTCACATCGGTCAACGTGATTGTGGTGTCGGTGGGCAGGCACATCCATAGTGCCGCCACCAAAAGGGGAGAGAACATAAATTGAAAAGTTGTCTATTTAAAACAAGGTAGTGAAAGAAACACGTGTTGTTTTAAATAGCCGGTGGTGCCCTGGGCTGGATGATGTCCGCGGGGCGCAGCGCACAACTCTCGCGAAGAACGTCGAGGGGTTTGGCACGAGAGACGAAGCAGACCGGGAGCACCACAGCCGATGCAAGCAGGTAGGGAACGTGGATAATCTGGCACAGCACACAGTCGTGCTGGTGAGGCGTGAATGCCTGAAGATGTCCGGCGTGGTGCTGGTGGTTGATGCACTGCGCACAAACGAAGACCGAATACTCGCTTGCCGCTTCCGCATGATGGATGTGGAGCGACGACAGGATGAGCATGGGCACATAGACGGCCAGCAGTGCCCACGAGGCGAAGGTTGTCTTGGTCTTAGCGTTCATCGGGTGCAAAGGTACGAGTAAGTGAGCGGAAATGCAAATGTATTAAGGTGTTTTAACAAGACTTCATACTTCAGACTTCAGATGTCAGGCCTTGACTGTTCGGTCTTCAGTCCATCAGGTCGGGGCGGAGGCGGCGTGTGCGTTCGAGCTGTTGGTTGAGCTCCCAGTCGCGGATGAGGGCTTCGTTGCCAGAGAGGAGGACGTCGGGCACGCGCCAGCCGTGGTAGTCGGCGGGGCGGGTATAGACGGGGTGGTCGAGGAGCCCGTCCTGGAACGAGTCGTCGAGGGCTGAGCCGACGTCGCCCAGCACGCCGGGGATGAGGCGGACGGTGGCGTCGGCGATGGCGGCTGCGGCCAGCTCGCCACCCGTCAGCACGTAGTCGCCGATGCTGATTTCGCGCGTGATGAGGTGTTCGCGGATGCGGTAGTCGATGCCCTTGAAGTGTCCGCACAGGATGATGAGGTTCTGGCAGAGGCTGAGGCTGTTGGCCATGTGCTGGGTGAAGCGTTCGCCGTCGGGCGAGGTGAAGATGACGTCGTCGTAGTCACGTTCGCTCTTCAGCTTGGTGATGAGGCGATCGATGGGCTCAATCTTCATGACCATGCCCGCGCTGCCGCCGAAGGGGTAGTCGTCGGTCTTGTGATGCTTGTCGGTGGTGTAGTCGCGGATGTTGTGGAGCACAATGTCGGCGAGCCCTTTCTTCTTGGCACGGGCCATGATGGAGCAGCTGAAGAAGCCCTCTATCATCTCGGGCAGTACGGTGAGTATGTCGATGCGCATGGTTTTTCGTTTTTTTTGTCGGCAAAGTTAATGCTTTTTTGAGAAAAAGAAGTATCTTTGCCGACAAAATCGGACAGAAAGTGATAAACGACTATAACAGGACGGCCATCATCCTTCGCGACCGGCGCATCCGTTTCAGGGAGATGCTGGGCCACGTGCGGCAGTTTGCCGCCGCTGCAGGCATGCCGGGGGGTGCAAGGACGGTCATCTTCAGCGAAAACCGTGTTGGCTGGATGTATGCCATCTTTGCCGTTTGGCTGAGCGAGGGCATCGCGGTGCCCGTGGATGCGATGAGCACCTTGGATGATATGGCCTACATCTTGCGCGACTGCCAGCCTGAACTGGCCTGGGTGTCGCGGGGGACGGCTGACGTCATGCGCCGTGCGGTGGCTGCGGCGGGCACAGACACGCGGCTGATGCAGATGGAGGAGCTGGAGGACGACGTGCCGACGCCTGCCGACATGGCGGCACCCGAGGCATCGGGCATGGATCGCCTGTTTGTGAAGGACGAGGAGCGCACGGCTCTCATCGTCTATACCTCAGGCACCACCGGACAGCCCAAGGGGGTGATGCTGTCGTTCGGCAATATGTTTGCCAACGTGCGTTCAGTGTCGGACGAGGTGCCCATCTACCACAGCACGTCGCGCACAATGGTGCTGCTGCCGCTGCACCACGTGTTGCCGCTGCTGGGTACGCTGGTGGCTCCCATGATGCTGGGGGCAGGCGTCATCATCTGTCCTTCGATGGCCGCTGCGGACATCATGGCGACGCTCTCGACGGGCGAGGTGCACCTGATGGTGGGCGTGCCGCGTCTGTGGCAGACTATATATAAAGGTATAAAGAAGAAAATCGACGCATCGGCATCCGCGAGGCTGTTGTTCCGGCTCTGTGCCAAAGTGGGCAGTATGCGGCTGTCGCGACTGGTGTTCGGTGCGGTGCACCGGCGTCTGGGCGGACATCTGGAATCGTGCGTGAACGGTGGTGCTGCGCTTCCCGTAGAGGTGGCGGCGGGCATGAAGACGCTGGGCCTCGACTTGCTGGACGGCTATGGCATGACGGAGACGGCACCTGTCATCTCGTTCACTCGTCCTGGCGACCTCGTGCCCGGCAGTGTGGGCAAGGCCATGCCCAGCGTGCAGGTGAAGCTGGTGGACGGAGAGCTCTGCGTCAAAGGGCCGAACGTCATGCAGGGCTACTACAACCGCCCCGAGGAGACGGCAGCTGTGATGGATGCCGACGGATTCCTGCACACCGGCGACCTGGCACGCATCACAGACGACGGGCGCATCTTCATCACTGGACGGACGAAGGAGATTATTGTGCTCTCCAACGGCAAGAACGTCAATCCCGCCGACATCGAATATAAGCTGGAACTGTCTGCCGACAAGGTGAAGGAGGCAGGCGTCTGCGCCGACGGCGACAGGCTCTGTGCCATCGTGGTGCCCGCCGAGCCGTGGGCAGGCGGAAAGTCGGACGAAGAACTCATACAGACGCTGAAGCGCGAGGTCATCGAGCCTTACAACCGGGAGACGGAGCCCTACAAGCGGGTGCTGGCCGTGCGGGTGCACCATGGCGAACTGCCGCGAACCCGTATGGAGAAGCTGCAGCGCTATAAACTGGCAGACTTGCTGACAGCGGACAACCCGCAGCCCTCGTCCAGCCCGACGGCCTGCGACGCCTGTCCGCTTGAAGAGTACAACCTCATCCGTAAGTATATTGAAGAAGAAAAGAGCGTGCCTGTGCATCCGGCAGACCACCTGGAGACCGACCTTGCCCTCGACTCGCTGGACAAGGTCGGCCTGCAGTCGTTTGTGGAGCAGACGTTCGGCATGAAGCTCACGTCCGAGCAGCTGTCGTCCTTTGGCTCGGTGCGCCAGCTGGCCGAATATGTCAGCGAGGGCAAGACACGCATGGAGGCGGAGCACACCGACTGGTCATCGATGCTGAGCGAGGACAGCAGCCACATCCGGCTTCCGCGCTCGGGGTGGGGCATGCACGCCATCGTGGGTGCGGGACGATGGCTGAGCCGAATGTACTTCAGCCTCGAGGCACGAGGCACGGAAAATCTGCCTGCCGAAGGCCCCTTCATCGTTGCCTCTAACCACCAGAGTTATCTCGACGGTCTTTTCGTGGCAGCATGTCTGCCGCGCGAGGTGATAAACCACACTTTCTTCTTCGCCAAGCGTGACCACGTGCGGACGCGCTTTGCGGCCTGGATGGCAAAGCGGTGTGGCGTCGTTGTCGTTGACCAGCACACCCATCGGGAGAGTATCCTGACCCTGGGTGAAGCACTGAAACGGCGGCAGAATGTGGTCATCTTCCCCGAGGGAACACGCACGGCGACGGGGCGTCTGGGCTCCTTCAAGCGCATGTTTGCCATCCTGTCCGTTGAACTGCATGTGCCCATTGTGCCGGTGGCCATCAGTGGTGCTTATGCGGCCATGCCGAAGGGTCGCCACATTCCGCTGCGGCGGAAGGTGACGCTGGACTTCCTGCCCCCCGTCAGCCCCGACGGAAAGACCTACGACGCCCTCACCGACGAGGTGCGGGAAAGCATAGGCGCCCAAGGCGCAATTTCGGCGCAATTGAGAATTGAAAATTGATAATTATCCATTGTCCATTATTAAAATTGTCCATTATCCATTGTTCATTATTGAAGTCCATTGTCCATTATTGATACCATGACTGTAAAAGAGGAAATTGATGCCTTGCGGGCAGAGCTGGATAAGCACAACTATAACTACTATGTGCTCAATGCCCCCACTATCGGCGACCGCGAGTTTGACGGGATGATGCGCCGGCTGCAGGATTTGGAAGCCGCTTACCCCGAGTACTTCGACCCCGCCAGCCCCACGCAGCGGGTGGGCAGCGACCTGACGGATGACTTCGCGCAGGTGCTCCATGCCCGCCCCATGCTTTCGCTGGCCAACACCTACAGCCGCAGCGAGGTAGAGGACTTCTACCGCCGTGTCGGGCAGGGGCTGGGCGGCGAGCCGTTTGAAATCTGTTGTGAGCTCAAGTTCGACGGCCTCTCCATCTCGCTCATCTATGAAAAGGGACGGCTGGTGCGTGCCGTGACGCGCGGCGACGGCGTCCGTGGCGACGACGTGACGGCCAACGTACGCACCATACGCAGCGTTCCCCTCACCCTGCGCGGCCAGGGATGGCCCGACGACTTCGAGATACGTGGCGAGGTGCTGATGCCGTGGGAGTCGTTCGAGCGACTGAATGCCGAACGCGAGCAGGACGAAGAGCCACTCTTTGCTAACCCCCGCAACGCGGCCAGCGGCACACTCAAGCTGCAAAGCTCACGCGAGGTGGCCCGCCGCAGGCTCGATGCCTACCTCTATTATCTCCTTGCAGACCAGCTGCCCACCGACGGACACTTCGAAAACCTTCAGGCAGCCCGCTCGTGGGGGTTCAAGGTGTCGGGCGACATGCGCAAGTGCCGTTCGCTGGACGAGGTGATGGCGTTCATCAACCACTGGGACACCGAGCGCCATAACCTTCCCGTCGCCACCGACGGCGTGGTGCTCAAGGTCAACAGCGTCCGCCAGCAGGAGCGGCTGGGCTACACCGCCAAGGTGCCCCGCTGGGCCATCGCCTACAAGTTCAAGGCCGAACAAGCCCTGACGCGGCTCAGCAGCGTCACCTATCAGGTAGGGCGCCAGGGCACGGTGACCCCCGTGGCCAACTTCGATGCCGTGCACCTCGGCGGCACCATCGTCCGCCGTGCCACCCTCCACAACGACGATTTCGTACAGGCACTCGACCTCCACATAGGCGACATGGTGTACGTGGAGAAAGGGGGCGAAATTATCCCCAAGATAACAGCCGTTGACGTCGCCAGCCGCTCCATGATGCCGGGCGACAAGGTGCGCATGGTGACGCATTGCCCCGAGTGCGGCACACCGCTCGTCCGCTACCAGGGCGAGGTCGCCTGGTACTGCCCCAACGACTCAGGCTGCCCCCCCCAGCTGAAGGGACGCATCGAGCACTTTGTCAGTCGCAAGGCCATGAACATCGACGGCCTTGGCGGCGAGACGGTGAACCTCCTGTGGCGTGCCGGGCTCATCCGCGATGCCGCCGACCTCTACCAGCTGCGTGCCGCCGACATAGCCCGCCTGCCCCGCATGGGGCAGAAGTCGGCGCTCAGCGTGGTGCACGGCATAGCCGCCTCGCGCCAGGTGCCCTTCGACCGCGTCCTCTACGCCATCGGCATACGCTTTGTGGGCGCGACGGTGGCGGGGGCCCTCGCCACCGCCTTCCGCAGCATGGATGCCCTTGCCGCCGCCACCCCCGGCGACCTCACCCGCGTGCCCGAGATAGGGGAGAAGATAGCGCGGAGCGTCATCCGCTTCTTTGCCGACCAGCGCAACCGGACCCTTGTGGAGCGGCTGCGGCAGGCAGGCCTCCAGTTTGCGCTCCCCGATGCCGTCGCCCCCGCCGCCCCCGTCACGGGCGTCCTGGCCGGCAAGACCATCGTCATCAGCGGAGTATTCCGGCACCATAGTCGCGACGAATATAAAGCCCTCATCGAACGACATGGCGGAACGAACGCCTCGTCCATCTCCTCGCGCACCGCCTTCGTCCTTGCCGGCGACAACATGGGCCCCGCCAAACGCCAGAAGGCCGCCACCCTCGGCATTCCCCTTGTGGATGAACAGCAATTCCTCGATATGATTCTATGAACCGTAAACTTTTTCTCTCCCTCCTGATGGTAGTGCCCGTTGCCGCCGTGCGGGCACAGGTGGACGGCGGGCACGCGCCTGCCCCCGTGGAGGACGTGAACCGCGTGACCGACCTGACGCTCGACAGCCTCAACAAAGCCGCCTCGGCGCGCCCCGTGCCGGGCAGCAGCCGGGTAGGCGACAACCCCGTCCTCTTCCTTGTCGGCAACAGCACCATGCGCACCGGCACCCTCGGCAACGGCAACAACGGGCAGTGGGGCTGGGGCTTCTTCGCCCACCTCTACTTCGACCCGAGCCGCATCACCGTCGAGAACCATGCCCTTGGCGGCACCAGCAGCCGCACCTTCTATCGCCGTCTCTGGCCCGATGTCCTGCAGGGCATCCGTGCCGGCGACTGGGTCATCATCGAGCTGGGACACAACGACAACGGCCCCTACGACAGCGGCCGCGCACGCGCCTCCATCCCCGGCACCGGCACCGACAGCCTCCTTGTCACCATTCAGGAGACGGGCGTGCAGGAGACCGTCTATAGCTATGGCGAGTACATGCGCCGTTTCATCCGCGACGTCCGCAGCCGCGGGGCGCATCCCGTGATCTGTTCCCTCACCCCCCGCCGCAGCTGGGAACCCGACGGCACCCTCTCCCGGAAGACCGAGACGTTCACACGCTGGCAGAAGGAGATTTGTGCCGAAATGAACGTCCCATTCATCGACCTCGAAGGCACCACCGCCCGCAAGTTCGAAGCCTTCGGCGCCGACAAGGTCAGCTATCACTTCTACCTCGATAACATCCACAGCAGCGAGTTCGGAGCCCGCTGCAACGCCCGTTCGGCGGCCGAGGCCATCAGTGCATGCCCCGGGCTGGCCCTGGCCGACTACCTGACGCCCCGCGTGACGTGGTACCCCGCCTATCCCCCCCAGCCCGACGACGGCAGGCCAACCGTCTATTTCTGCGGCGACAGCACCATGCAGAACGAGGACAACCCCGACGACCCCGACAGCATGTGGGGATGGGCAAACCCTGCCATCACATCGGCCCTCTTCCGCCCCGACAGAAAGACTGGCCGTCTGCCCGTTCACCTCGTCAATGCCGCCAAGGCAGGGCGCAGCGCCCGCACCTATCTCGAGGAAGGCCGTTGGGAACAAGTCTATAACAGCCTGCGCCCCGGCGACTATGTCGTCCTCCAATTCGGGCATAACGACATGGGCGACATAGCCGGAGGCAAGGCGCGCGCCGACATTGCCGGTGTAGCCGACTCAAGCCATGTCTATCGGCTGAAAAGCGACTTCAGCTACAAGGTTGTCTATACCTATGGCTGGTATCTCCGCAAGTTCATCCGCGACGCCCGCGAGAAGGGCGCCATCCCCATTGTCTGCAGCATGACGCCCCGAAACGAGTGGAGCAGCGAGAGCCATAATGCTCGCATTGATGGCCGAGTCTCGACACTCGAAGGCAAGGCCAACGAGTGGGGCCCCGGCAGCCCCGCCGCCCACATCGAGCGTCGCCCCGGCAGCGCCGCCACGTGGGCAGCCGAGGTAGCCCGCCAACTGGACGTCCCCTTTGTGGATATCCACAACCTCACCGCCGACTACCTCGACAAGCACTGCCGTGCCAGGACCCCCGAAGCATGCAAGGCAAAGGCCAACGACTACTACCGCCACGACCACACCCACACCTCGCTGAAAGGTGCCCGGCTCAATGCCGCCATGTTTGCCGCCGGCCTCCGCCAAACCAACTGTCCCCTGAAAGAGCTGTTGAAATGATAGCAGGAAGTCAAGGCGCCTTTGGCTCCAAAGGCGCAATTGAAAATTGATAATTGATAATTAATTTTCCATTGTCTATTAACGAAGTTATCAGACTAGCAGATGAATCAAGACTATCAGACTAACAGACTAACAGACTGGCAGATAATAGCGTTACAAGGAAACCTTTTACAGAACATTCATCTGATAGTCTGAAGTTTGAAGTCTGTCAGTCTAAAAAAGACAGTCTGAAAGTCTAAAAGGGAATGCTGCATATAGGACATTTGTCTGTAACTCCTGCAACTTCTGAACTCCTAAAAAACGACATTTGTCTGAACTCCTTTATTTAATTCTTAACTCTTAACTGAATAATACGATGTCAGCCGTTAAATGGATTCTGGGCGGACTGGGTTTCGTGCTCAGTGGCCCCATAGGTGCCGTTTTGGGCGCCATTTTGGGCAGCATGGTCGACAAGGGCGTGGCCATGTTGTCATCAGACACCCGTTACAGCCCCTACGATCGTACGGGGCAGGCGGGGGAGGCAGCGTCTCCGCATCGTCGAGCTACGGCGGGCGACATCCGCATCTCCATCCTCGTCCTCATTGCCTGTGTAATGAAGTCCGACGGACGTCTTTTGAAGTCGGAGCTCGAGCATGTCAAGGCCTACCTGCGTGCCAACTACGACGACGAAGGTGCGCGACAGGCGCTGCAGCTGCTGAAGCAGTTGCTTGAGAAAGACATAGACCCCGTCGGCGTTTCTCGTCAGATTGCCGACAACGTCAACTATTCCACTCGTCTGGAGATTGTCCACATGTTGCTCGACCTGGCAAATGCCGATGGCGACTTCGACCCGCGCGAGCAGGGCATGATAGAGCAGATAGCCATCAACATGAACATCTCGACGGCCGACTACAACTCCCTTGCTGCTCTCTATCAGAAGGCCAAAGACCCTAACTGGGCCTACACTGTGCTGGAGATTGAGCCGACGGCCACGGACGATGAAGTGAAGAAAGCATACCGGCGCATGGCGCTCAAATACCATCCTGACAAGGTCGCGGGTGCAGGCGAGGAAGTGGTAAAAAAAGCTACGGAGAAGTTCCGCGCTGCCGGCGAAGCCTACGAAACCATCAAGTCAGCCCGAGGGATGAAGTAAATGGACAATGGACTATTAATTACCAATTATCAATTATCAATTATCAATTATTAATACGTCAGTAAATCGAATATGATGAAAAAATCTACTGCAATAGCGCTTTTGGGGCTAGCCTCCTTACTCTCTGCCGGCGAAGCCTATGCCGATTTGGCAGGATACGTAAACCCGTTCATCGGTGCCAGCACCAACACAGAGAAGGCCGGCGCTTACCACGGGCTGGGTAAGACCTTCCCCGGTGCAGTCACCCCCTACGGCATGGTGCAAGTCAGTCCGCAGACCATCACGGGCGGCGACAACGGTTCGGGCTACAGCTACGAGCATCAGACCATCGAAGGTTTCTCCTTGACGCAGATGAGCGGGGTAGGGTGGTATGGCGACCTCGGCAACTTCATGGTCATGCCCACCACGGGGCCGCTCTGCCTTCAGGCAGGCAGCGAAGCCGACGGCATCCCTGGCTGGCGTTCCCGCTACGACAAAGACGGCGAACGTGCTCAGGCAGGCTACTATGCCGTGCAGCTCACCGACTATGGCATCAGGGTTGAGACCAGCGCCACCACCCGTTGCGGAATTCTCCGTATGACCTATCCCGCCCATTCGCAGTCGCGCTGGCAGGTGGACCTTTCGCGCCGTGTGGGCGGCCGCTCCACCGAGCAGTTCCTTCAGGTGGTGGACGAGCACACCATCCAGGGCTATATGCGCTGTACCCCCGAAGGTGGCGGATGGGGACACGGCGACGGACATGCCGACTATACCGTCTATTTCTACGCCACCACCAGCAAGCCCATGGCGCACTTCGGGTTTTGGGATGACGGACACGAGGTGGCTGGCGAAGCCCGCGAGCTGAAGGGTACGAAGATGGGCTTCTACACAGAGTTCCCCACCAAGGCTGGCGAGCAGGTGGAGCTGAAGGTGGGCATCTCGTTTGTTGATATGGCGGGAGCCCGCAGGAACTACGAGGCCGAGATAGCTGCGAAGCCGTTCAAGCAGGTGTGCCGTGAAGCCCGCAAAGCCTGGAACAAGGCACTCCGCGTCATAGAGGTGAAAGGCGGGACGAGGGACGAGCGCACCGTGTTCTACACCGCCCTCTACCACACCATGATCGACCCGCGCATCTATCAGGATGTTGACGGACGCTACGTGGGTGGCGACTACGCCATCCACCGGAGCGACGGCACGTTCACCAAACGCACCGTCTTCAGCGGATGGGATGTCTTCCGCAGTCAGATGCCCCTGCAGACCATCATCAACCCGACGCTGGTGAACGACCTCCTGCAGTCGCTCACCACCATGGCCGAGCAGAGCGGACGTCACTACTACGAACGATGGGAGCTGCTCAACGCCTATTCGGGCTGCATGCTGGGCAATCCCGCCCTCTCGGTGCTGGCCGATGCCTACGCCAAGGGCATACGCGGCTACGATGTGGAGAAGGCCTATCAGTATGCCAAGAACACCTCCCTGAAGTTCGGCAACGACTCGCTGGGCTACACCCCCGGCGGCGTGGGCATCAGCCATACGCTCGAGTACGCCTACACCGACTGGTGCGTGGCGCAGCTGGCCCGCAGCCTCGGCAAGGACGACGACTATCAGGCCTTCATGCAGAAAAGCCGGGCCTGGACAAACCTTTTCGACACGCAGACGGGCTGGTTCCGTCCCCGGGATGCCGACGGCACATGGCAGCCTTGGCCCGCCGAAGGACGCCTGAAGGAGTGGTACGGCTGTATGGAGTGCAATCCCCTGCAGCAAGGCTGGTTCGTCCCCCACGATGTGGATGGCATGGTGCGTCTGATGGGAGGTCGCGACAAGGTGCTGGCAGACCTTCAGTGGATGTTTGAGCAGACGCCCGCCGACATGATGTGGAACGCCTATTACAACCACGCCAACGAGCCTGTGCACTTTGTGCCCTACCTCTTCAACCGCCTGGGTGAACCCTGGCTGACGCAGCGCTGGACGCGCTTCATCTGCCACAATGCTTATAAGAACAAGGTGGAAGGCCTTGTGGGCAACGAGGATGTGGGCCAGATGTCGGCGTGGTACGTACTCTCGGCCATCGGCATCCACCAGGCCTGCCCCGGAGACACCCGTTTCGAGCTCACCAGTCCCGTGTTCCGCCGTGTCCGCCTCCATCTGCCCGAGGGCAAGACGTTCACCATCGTCGCTAAAGGCAACAGCCACACCAACATCTACATCCGTCAGGCCACGCTGGACGGACGTCCCTATCCCCAGCGCCACATTGACTACCGCCGGCTGCTCTCCGGAGGCGTACTTACCCTGCGCATGACGTCCAGCGCCTTTGGCGCAATTGAAAATTGATAATTGAAAATTGATAATTATCCATTGTCCATTATCCATTGTCCATTATTGAAATCCATTGTCCATTATTGAAGTCCCCCTATCCCATGTTTAAAGAATTAGTCCTCCAGCGTCATGCCGTGCGCAGCTATCGGGCAGACGTCCCTGTTGAAGAAGAAAAGCTCGCCTATGTGCTCGAGTGTGCCCGATGGGCCCCCTCTGCCGTCAATTACCAACCGTGGAAATTCCTGGTGCTGCAGTCCGCCGGGGCAAAGGAAAGCCTCTACCCCTGTTACGACCGTCCCTGGATACGCGATGCGCCGGTTGTCATCGTATGCTGTGCCGACCATACCCGGTCGTGGAAACGCCGTGCCGATGGCAAGGACCATGCCGACATCGATGTGGCTATTGCCGTCGGGCACCTCTGCCTCGCAGCCGCCGAGCAGGGCCTGGGCACCTGCTGGGTCTGCAACTTCGACGCCGAAGGCCTCAAGGCAGCCTTCCGTCTTCCCGCGACGATGGAGCCCGTGGCCCTCGTCCCCCTCGGCTATCCCTCCGACCCCGGACCGGCCCCTGCCAAAGAGCGCAGGGCACTGTCGGACATCGTGGAAGTGCGCTGAGCGTCCGCCCGCCAAATGTCTGATGTACATCAGACATCGTTGATTATTGTTTTTTTGCGGCAAAAACTTGCACAAATGGCTTTTTTTCCTGAATTTTGCAAGCATCTAACCCGATGTTTACACTAAAGCACTAATAGAGAATATGGAAAGAGACATTGTTGGCCGGAGGGCAATGGCGACCCTCTTGGTGGCGTGCTGCATGGGCATCGCCGTGGCGGTGGCCGAGACCGTGGTGCATGTGGAAAAGGCAGGCACGCTGGCGGCACTGCTGACCCGGAGTGACAGCGAGCTGAAGGTGACGGGCTCCCTGAACGGCTCGGACATCAAAACCCTCCGCAGGCTGACCGACGAGGGCGGCGTGACGTCCATCGACCTGGCCGATGCCCGCATTGTCAGCGGCGGCACGTCCTACTACGAGAATTTCAAGACCGAGAACGACGTCATCGGCGAGCGGATGTTCAGCGCCTGCGCGAAACTGCGCTCCATCGTCCTCCCCACCACGGTGACGGCCATAGGCAGCAATGCCTTCTCCAACTCGGGACTGACGATGGCCGATATCCCCGGCAGCGTGACACGGCTGGGGGGCGACGCCTTCGCCTACTGCAACCGGCTCACCACGGTGGTCATCGGAGCGAAGGTGACGCGGATGGACCAGGGTGTCTTCTACAGCTCGCCTGTCAAGACGGCCTACGTGAAGCCCATGGTGCCTCCCGCCACACCCGCCTACCTCTTCTCGTCGAACCCCGTCATCAGGGTCTATTCAGAGGCGCTGGACGACTACCGCGCCTCGTCATGGAAGGAGTACGGCACCATCGTGGGCAAGCTGGAGGACGTCTATCCCGCCGAGGCCGACTCGGGTGCCGTGGTGAACGAGTTGTGCAGCACGTGGTTCGACGATGCCGCCTGCACCGAGCTGAAGGCTGCTTTCCGCAGCATGACCGACGAGGAGCTGACGGCCCACATGGCAGCCGGTGGCATGCCATCCTACATGGCCGCCATTGCCGTGAAGCTGAAGAACGGCCAGTGGGACGCCTACGAGCGCGAGTTCCGCATCAGCACCTACCGGCCCTACAGCGACGCCAACTACTGGAACGAACGCATGGGCAGCACGGGCGGCTCGTACATGGGCAACCCCACCGGTATCTACACCCCCACGGACAGCACGCTCTATGTGTTCGTCGATAGCGACGTGCCCGACGACGCCACGCTCTACATAGCCGGATGCGCCGGAAACGACCTGATTCAGAACGCCAAGTCCGGCCGCCGCCTGAAGAAAGGGCTGAACATCGTCGATGGGCAGAAGGGCGCACTCTACTACATCCTCTACACGGCCGACACACGTTCGCAGACCAAAACCCTCGACCAGTGGCCCGGCATCAGGATACACATCGAGGGCGGCGCCGTGAACGGCTACTTCGACGTCCGCCGCCACACCGACGGCGACTATGCGGCGCTGCTTGCCGCCGCACGGCACGAACTCTTCACCGTCCACGGCGGGCAGGCCATGTTCAACTTCAAGACGTCAACCTACCGCAAGGTGTGGCCTCGGACCATCCGGCGCAGCATCTGCTGGTTCGACAGCCTCACCGTGTGGCAGAAAGAGCTGATGGGCTACAGCGTGAGCGTGGCCACCGGCCAGCGGGCCGCGGCACCACACTGCCTGACGGGGGGCGAAGCCATCTACCCCATCTACTACAACAACCCCAACTTCGCCATCGAGGGCAAGGAGTCCGACGCCGGCTACGCCAACTCCACCCCCTACAGGACGTCCTACAACTCCGTGGAGTGCATCTCCAAGTCGTTCGACGTCACCCGTGCCGACATGGACGACTGGTGCGCCGGCCACGAGTGCGGACACAACAACCAGCGGGCCATCAACCTCGAGGGCGGCACCGAGGTCTCGAACAACCTCTTTGCCAACGTGGTGCGCTACCTCGACGGGCTGGTGACGTCCAGCGGCTCGCCCCTCTCCGTCGTCATGAACGACTATGCCCACCACGTGCCCTACTTTGTCAGGGACGTCGATACGCAGCTGCGCATGTACTATCAGCTCTACCTCTACTACCACCAGGCACAGAAGAACACCTCGTTCTATCCGAACCTCTTCAAGGCCCTGCGCGACGACCCGCTGACGCTCTGGAAGTACGGCGGCAGCAGCAGCTCGCTCAAGTTCGTCCGCAAGGTCTGCGAGGTGGCGCAGGAAGACCTCACCGACTTCTTCACCGCGTGGGGCTTCTTCGAGCCGTTCACCAACCTCAGCATCGAGGACTACGGCGCACACACCATGACTGTCCGTCAGACCGACATCAACCGCACGCTGGCCGAGATAGCCCGCTACCCCAAGAAGAACCGCGAGATACTCTTCGTGGAAGACCGTGCGCAGTATGTGCCGACCACCGGCTTCCTGACCACGGCAGGCAACCGACGGCGCGACTCCGAGCAGGTGGGCCAGTGCGGCGACCTCGGACAGTTCACCGACTACCTGCCCGGGGCCTGCCAGCCCTCCGCCTACACCTACCTTCAGACCGACTCGCTCTATGCCATGACGGGCACCGGCGGCCTGGGCTTTGTGGCACTCGACGCCGAGGGCAAGATGGTCTATGCCGCCAATGCGCTGAAGTTCTGCATCCCCACCAGCGTCCGCGGCGACTTCACCCTCTACTCCGTCGATGCCGACGGCACCCTCACGCCCGCGCCCTGTGTGGGCGAGGGCACCCGCCACGTCCACCTCGCCGACGCCGGCACGCTGGCCGACTCCCTCCCCGCCAGCGCCATCATGGCCTACATCGAAGGCCCCCTTAACGGCACGGACTTCAGATATCTGCGGCAGCTGCTCGACACGGGCAGCCTGATGGCCATCGACCTCGCCGAAGCCCGCGTCGTGGCCGGCGGTACGGCCTACTACGAGAGTTACAAGACCTCGCTTAACACCCTCGGCGAACGTGCCTTCTATGGCTACAGAAAACTCATCCACATCCGCCTGCCCGAAAGCCTCACCCGCATAGCCCCCAATGCCTTTGCCGATTCGGGGCTTGCAGAAGCCACCATCCCCGACGGGGTGATCTCGGTGGGAGGCGATGCCTTTGCCTACTGCAAGCAGCTGGGCGTGGTCACCATCGGCGCGAAGGTCAGGAGCATGTCGCAAGGCGTCTTCTACAGCTCGCCTGTCAGGCACGCCTACGTCAAGCCCCTTACGCCGCCGTCCGTCGCCTCCTACCTCTTCTCCAGCCATCCCGTCATCCATGTCCATGCCGCTGCGCTCGCAGCCTACAAAGCCTCCGGCTGGGCAGAGTACGGCACGCTGGTGGGCGACCTCGACGATGTCCTCGGCATCCGCGACCTCCTGCCCGGCCCCGAGGAAGATGCAGACGATGCCGCAGCCCCCGTCTATGACCTCCTCGGCCGCAAGGTTACCGACCCCCAGCCCTCCACGCTCTACATCCGCCGCGGCAAGAAATTCGTTTTGTTGGAGTGAAGACGATAGTAGAAGTTCAGGAGCTTTTTAATGAAGAATGAAAAATGAAGAATAGTTTTTAGACTGGCAGACTTCTTTTTTAGACTGGCAGACTTCAGACTTCAGACTAACAGATGAATGTTCCGTGAACGGTTCAGCTGAAGCACTATTATCTGAAGTCTGAAGTCTGAAGTCTGAAGTCTTATCTGAAGTCTGAAGTCTGTAAGTCTAAAAGAAAGAGTTTTTCATTCTTCATTCTTCATTTTTCCCTTTTTTATGCTTACCTTCGCGGCCGAAATGTAATTTTTTAGTCTTCTATGGTAGTAAAGATTGTTCTTCTGTTGGTGTTTTTCGCCGTGATGATCGGCGTGGGAGTGTATTGCCGCAAGAGTGCTGCGGGGGTGCAGGGCTTTGTGCTTGGCGGACGTAACGTGGGCTCGTGGCTGACGGCCTTCGCGTTCGGCACATCGTATTTCTCGGCGGTCATCTTCGTGGGCTATGCGGGCCAGTTCGGCTGGAAGTATGGCATGTCGGCTACGTGGATTGGGCTGGGCAATGCGCTGATCGGCTCGCTGCTGGCCTGGCGCATACTAGGGCGGCGTACGAGGCTGATGACGCAGTACCTCGGGAGTGCCACCATGCCCGATTTCTTCGGTCAGCGCTTCGGCTCCGGGGCGCTGAAGGTGGCGGCGTCGGTGATCGTGTTCGTATTCCTCGTCCCCTACACGGCGTCGCTCTATAACGGTCTGTCGCGCCTCTTCGGCATGGCTTTCGGCATCGACTATGCGTGGTGTGTGCTGGGCATGGCGGTGTTGACGGGGGCCTACGTGCTGCTGGGCGGCTACATGGCTACGGCGGTGAACGACTTCATCCAGGGCCTCATCATGCTGGTGGGCATCGTGGCGGTGGTGGCGGCTGTGCTGAACGGCAACGGCGGCTTCAGCGAGGCCATCAACCGCCTTTCGCAAATCCCATCGGAGGCTGCCCCCGGGCTGAACGGGGCGTTCGTGTCGTTTCTCGGCCCCCAGCCGCTGTGGCTGCTGGGCGTGGTGCTGCTGACGTCGCTGGGCACGTGGGGCCTGCCGCAGATGGTGGGCAAGTTCTATGCCATCCGCGACGAGGCGGCCATCCGGAAGGGGACGTTCATCTCCACGTTCTTCGCCATCGTCGTGGCGGGGGGCTGCTACTTCCTGGGCGGCTTCGGACGTCTCTATGCGGGGGCTATCGAATATACGGCAGCGGGCACGCCGGTGTATGACAGCATTGTGCCCTCGATGTTGGCTTCGTTGCCGGATGTGATGATTGGCGTGGTGATTATCCTGGTGCTGTCGGCATCGATGTCCACGCTGTCGTCGCTGGTGCTGACGTCTGGCTCGACGCTGACGCTCGACATCCTTTCTCCGGCTGTGTCGCGGGGGGGCAGGACGATGTCGGAAAAGTCGCAGCTGCTCTGCATCCGTCTGCTGGTGCTGTTCTTCATCGTGGTGTCGAGCGTGCTGGCCGTTGTGCAGGCCAAGAGTTCGGTGACGTTCATTGCGCAGCTGATGGGTATCTCGTGGGGTGCGTTGGCAGGTGCTTTCCTGGCGCCGTTCCTCTATGGTCTCTATTGGAAGCGTACCACGCCTGCAGCCGTGTGGGCCAGCTTCGTTGTAGGTGTCGGCGTGATGTGCGGCTGCATGTATGGTACCTTCACACACCATACGTTCATCAGCCCCTTCCTGTCGTCGCCCATCAACGCGGGCGTGCTGGCCATGCTGCTCGGGTTGGTGGTTGTGCCCCTTGTAAGTGCCGTTACGCGCGTGAAGAACAGGGAAGCCGTGCAGGGCATGTTCCAGTGCTACGACCGCACCGTCACTGTACGCGCCGCGGAACAATTGAAGATTGAAGATTGAAAATTGGAGAATTATTTAAGGAGTTCAGGAGTTACAGCGCCTTTGGCGCAATTGATAATTGATAATTGATAATTGATAATTAATTTTCCATTATCCATTGTCCATTGTCCATAAACGAAGTTATGTCCTGCATGCAGCTTACCGTTCGGGCGGATTTGCAATCCGGCCGCTTTGAATAGAGGGATTTGCAATCCCTCACCATTAGCTCTGGCCTTTTGCTGGGGATTACAAATCCCCTTCTCGTCGCAGCCGGATTGCAAATCCGCCTGAACGGGTTACAGACAAATGTCCTGCATGCAGCTTTCCTTGACTATTGTCTGAACTCCTGAACTCCCCAAAACAGACATTTTATTTTTCATTTTTCATTTTTAATTGCGCCGAAGGCGCTTGCCGCTTTTTCTGCGCAGCGTTCGCCGTCGATGGCGGCGGAGACGATGCCTCCGGCATAGCCTGCTCCTTCGCCGCAGGGGAAGAGTCCACGGATGCGGACGTGCTGCAGGGTGTCCTTGTCGCGGAGGATGCGGACGGGCGCTGAGGTGCGTGTCTCTACGCCGATGACGCTGGCCTCGTTTGTGAGGAAGCCGTGGCTGTGGCGTCCGAAAAACTCAAAGCCCTGCTGCAGCCTCTTCCCGATGAGGTCGGGCAGCCAGAAGTGGAGAGGCGACGACACCAGCCCGGGGCTGTAGCTGCTCTCGGGCAGGTCGTAGGAGGGCTTCCCCGCCACAAAATCCGCCATGCGCTGGGCAGGGGCCGTCTGTCGCATGCCGCCCTGCCAGCACGCCAACCGCTCAAGCTGCTCCTGAAACTCCAGAACGGCGAGGGGAGATTCTTTCTCAGACTGACAGGCTTCTTTTTTCAGACTATCAGACTTCAGACTATCAGACTTCAGATGAATGTTCAGGATACCGTCAGATGCGAGACTATTATCTGTCAGTCTGAAGTCTGTCAGTCTGAAGTCTTCTTTCCGGATGTCTTCCGGATGCAGCTCCACCACCATGCCTGCGTTGCTCCAGCGTCCTCCGCGGCCTGAGGGCGACATGCCGTTGACCACCACTTGCCCGGGGCCCGAGGCGGCAGGGACGACGAAGCCGCCCGGGCACATGCAGAACGAATAGACGCCCCGTCCTTTGATCTGCGTGACGAAGCTGTATTCCGCTGCAGGCAGGTAGCGCCCGCGGCCATTCCTGCTGTGGTATTGGAGCTGGTCGATAAGCTCCGCCGGATGCTCCAGCCGGACGCCTACGGCGATGCCTTTTGCCTCCATCTCGATGTGAGCATGGTAGAGCCAGCGATAGACGTCGCGTGCGGAGTGCCCGGTTGCAAGGATGACCGCCGGGGCCAGGAAGGTCTTTCCCCCTTCGCACTCGATGCCCGCGACGCGGTCGCCCTTGATGAGGAGGGCTGTCATCTTCGTCTCGAAATGCACCTCGCCGCCGCAGCGGAGGATGGTGTTCCGCATGTTCTCGATGACGCGCGGCAGCTTGTCGGTGCCGATGTGGGGGTGGGCATCGGACAGGATGGCGGTGGAGGCTCCATGCTGGCAGAAGACGCTGAGGATTTTACCGGCGTTGCCGCGCTTTTTGCTGCGGGTGTAGAGCTTGCCGTCGCTGTATGCACCTGCGCCGCCCTCGCCGAAGCTGTAGTTCGATTCGGGATTGACGGTGTGCTCGCGGCTGATGCGGGCGATGTCCTTCTTGCGGCTGTGGACGTCCTTGCCGCGCTCGACGACGATGGGGCGCAAGCCCAGCTCGATGAGGCGCAGCGCGGCAAACAGCCCGCCCGGCCCTGCGCCGACGACGATGACCACCGGACGGCCCTCGACGTTGGGGTAGTCCGTGCGGGTGTATTCGTCGTCCGTCGGCAGTTCGTTCACAAAGACGCGGACGGTGAGGTTGACATAGACTTGGCGCTGGCGGGCATCGATGCTTCGCCTGAGCACGCGTACGGCATGGATGGTGCGGATGTCGAGGCCATAGGCGTGTGCCACATAGTCCTTGATGGACTGCTCGTTATATGCCTGCTGCGGCAGGATGCGGAGTTGGTATTCGGATATCATATTCGGCGCCTTCGGCGCAATTTAATAATTGATAATTGATAATTGATAATTGGTAATTGGTAATTGGTAATTAATCGTCCATCGTCCATCGTCCATTGTCCATTAACGGAATTCGGGTGGTTTACGTCCGCAGATGGCGCAGAAGTCGCAGTACTTGCACCTGTCCGCCTTCCCGGCTTGGGTGTAGGGGATGTCGGAGTTGAAAATCTCGTTCAGCAGTTCCTTCATCTTCTCGTCGAAGGGGGCGAGGACTTCGTCGCGGAAGTTTGCGACGGGCCGGCCCGTTACTTGGATGGCAGAATCATAATCCGCCCTGGAAGAGGAACGGACGAAGTAGAGCCCGGGGCTTATGGCCCTCCCGTCGGTCTGACACATCAGCCAGGCGTAGTAGAAGGCTTGAAAGACTTTCTCTTTCCTGTTATTTATAGTGCGGTCGAACAGTTCATCGACGCTTTTGATTGTTTTCTCTTCATCCCTGCCTCCGGTCTTGTAGTCGATGATGCGCACCGTTTCGCCTGTACGGTCCATCCGGTCGATGGTTCCTCCCAGCCTGACGGTCACGGGCCCGCCGTCTGTATCGACGGTCAGCTCTCCGTTTATCGGATGTTCACTTCCGAGATAGGTGAAGGGAGCGTGCCGGGCATCGATGGCGAGCAGCTGCCGGAGGTAGATGCAGATAGCCTCGAAGTTGATGTTGTGAATGCCCGTGTAGTGGATGTTGTCATCGTCGTCTGTCTTCCAGTATTCGTCCTTGAATGCCTGGCTGACTATCTTCTGAATGGTGATTTTGTCTTTAGCCAAGTCCTCGAGGTCGCTTTTCCGGATAGTCTCTCCGGCTTCGGTGAGCCTTTTGTAGGCCAGTTCGGCGCTACGGTGGAACAACGTGCCGAACTGTGCCGGGGTGACCTCTTCGGTGTCTTCCTCACCGGACTTCAGTCCCTCGATGTATTTCAGGTAGAATTTCAGCCGGCACTTGAAATAGTCGTTTATGGCCGTGGGCGACAGCACTTTCTGCGAGAACCGTTCCACCAGTTTACGCTTTGTCTCCGGCGTCTGCTCCACGCTGATGGCTCCGGGGGTGGATGTACGGCTTTCCGACTGAAGGGCATAGTGGCGTATCTCGCCCCCGAACTCCACCTCCAGCTGGGTGATGAAGCGCGAGGGCACGTTCTTTGACATCCCATCCGTGCCATTGTTATAGACGAGCGTTACCCTTTCGGCCCGCTGTATGAGGCGATAGAAGTAGTAGGCATAGACAGCCGTCTGCCGCTCGATGGTGGTGAGGCCGAAAGCCTTGCGCAACGAGAAGGGGATGAACGACACCTCCGACGGCTGCCGGGGCAGCATCCCCTCGCCCGCCGAGAGCAGCAGCAGGTGGCGGAAGTCGAGGCCGCGCGTCTCCAGCACACCCATCACCTGCAAGCCTCGTGCCGGTTCGCCGTGGAAGGGGATGGACGTGCTGCGCAGAATGGTCAGCAACAGCCTTTTAAGTAGCAACGCTGATGCCCTGAGCGTACCCTCGCCGACCAGACGGATGAGGCTGCCCACGGCCAGGTGGGCACGATAGAGCGCTTCCTCCTCTTCCTGCAGGCGATGTTCCCGTCTTTTCATCTCCAGCCCCTTGCTGGAGATGGCATCGCCGATTTCCTGCAGCATCGCCAGCGGATCGTCGCTTTGCGCGTTCTGCAACGTCTCTGTCAGAAAGTGATAGACCGTGGTCTCTGTCATGGGCATGCCCATGGTGACGTTGATGTCGCGGATGGCGTCCATCGGCAGGGCATGCAGCACGGGCATGATGAGTTTCTCGTCGGCCAGCACGACGGCCGTCTCCTGCTCCGTCTCCGTGAGGTTGTCGCGCAGCCAGTCGTGGACAAAGCTGGCCTGGGCATTGTCCGTGGGGGCGCTGACGATGTCGATGCGGGGCAGACGGCGCAGGTTGTCGTAGGGACCGGCGTCGCCGAAGCGGGCCTCGTCCAGCTCGCTGCCATAGCGGCGGATGTTGGTGCGGATGAATGTGCCCGCCTCGGCGGCAGGGTCGTCGAGGTAGTAGTGGTCGTAGTCCCAGTAGAAACGTGCCTTCCCGCACTCCCGGATGAGGTCGAACAGCCTCTGCTCCACGGCACTCAGCACGTTGAACCCGACGAAGACGTACTGGTCGGCTGTGAGGCGGCGGGCGTCGAAGTGCTCGACGGCATGTCGGAAGCGCTGCCCCTCGTAGCCCCGTCCCTCGGCCTCCAGCCCCTCCCGGAAGGCATGGTAGATGGGGGCCATCGCCTCCCAGACACGGAGGAATTTCCTGCGTATCTCCGAGTCGCCTCCTTCAGCCCGGAAACCGTCGAAGAACTTCGTGAGCACCCTGCGCTGCTCGTCTGTCAGGTAGTCGGCGGGCGAGGAGAGTTCCTTGTAGTTCTTCAGGTTGCGGAACAGGAGGTCGGGGCCCGCGAGATTCTTGTCGATGTCGTCGAAGTCGCTCAGCAGCAGTTCGCCCCAGTTGTAGAAGAAGTCGATTTGCTCGTCGTTCCTTCCGGTCAGACGGACGTAGTGCTGATGGAGCAGGCAGATGAGGCGGACGGGGTCCTCGCTGCGCAGGTCGGTGAGGCTGTCGAACAGCTCGCCCAGCGTCATGTAGGTGGGTGCGAAGAGTGGGCTGCCGCCGCTCTCGGCCGTCAGGTACTGGTTCATGAACAGGCCGGCACGCTTGCCGGGGAAGACGACGACCGTATGCGACAGATTGCCCTTCAGCTTTGTGTAGAGGTCGTGGGCCACAAGGGAGAGGAATGGTTTCATACGTGGACGATTTGATGCAGTGGAACATACCACAGATAGCCTTCCACGCCGTCGAAGCCCATCTGACGGAGCAGGTGCATGTAGTTTGCGACTTGATGCCGGTGCCCGGGCAGGGGTTGGCCGAATTTGAAATCGACCACGATGGTCTTGTCCTCGGAGCGCATCACACGGTCGGGACGTCTCTGCCTGACCATGCCCTCCTCGGCGGTCAGGATGGTGCACTCGTTGAACAGCTCGTATCGCCCGCTGAACCAGTCGCTCACCTCGGGCTGGCGGAGAGCTTCGCTGACGGTGTGGGCTATCTCGTCCCGTTCGGCGGCGTTGATGATGCCCCGGGTGAACAGGCCGTCGATGGCCCGGGGCGCATCCGCCGCGGTGCCTATGTGTGCAAACACCTCGTGCAGCAGGTTTCCCCGTTCGATGAACTTGCTCATGGGGCTGTCGTCGCCACGGCTGATATATAGCTTCGAGCTGTTCGACTGCCGGAAGGGCAATCGGACGGGAGCGGTGTGGAAGCCTACGCTCAACGCCTCGGCGTGGGGTAGGAGAGGGTTGGGGCTCGAAGAGCGCTTTGCGCTCTTCGAGCAATTGGGAATGAGAGCGCCTTTGGCGCAATTGATAATTGATAATTGATAATTGATAATTAATTTTCCATTATCCATTTTCCATTGTCCATTAACGAAGTTATGTCCTGCATGCAGCTTTCCTTGACTATCGTCTGAACTCCTGCACTCCTGCACTCCTGAACTCCCTATTTCGATGAAGTCGTTGATGGTGGTTGGGGTGGATGTTTCCTTCTTCGTTTCCTCTCTTATGACGATAAGGTTAGACTTCGGTCGTGTGAAGGCCACGTAGAGCAGGTTGAGGTTGTCCATCCATATCTGTCGCGTTTCCTCGTCGTACTGCATGGCGAAGTCCGATTCCTGCATGTCCTTGGCGCGTCTGATGGGGAGGACGGTGAGCCCTTCGTAGTCCTCGGGCTTCGTTTCCACCCAGAGGACGGGTTTCTTGTTTTGGCTCTCAAACGTCCAGTTGGTGCAGAGGACGATGACGGAGTCCCACTCCAGTCCCTTCGCCTTATGGATGGTCATACAGGCTATGCCGTCGGCGTCGCCCGAGGGGATGGCCTTTTCGCGTAGCGTTTCGTCCCACTCCTTCAGGAAGTCGTCCAGCGAGCCGCTCTTTTCGGCGGCAAAGTGCTGTACGGCGTCGAAGAACGACTGCATCCAGGCTGCCTGTCCCTCCATGCGCCCCATCTCCAGCACGTCGTAGAGCGTGTGCGCCAGTTCGCATAGCGGCAAGGCACTCAGCGCGTCATGTCCGGCGGCGAAGGCATCGGGCAGTCCGTAGTGCCGTTCCCTCAGGGCGAGCATGTCGGGCACCGTCAGCCCGTCCCTCTTCACGAGCCCGTGCCAGCCGATGCCCACCTGCACCAGCGAGACGACGTCCTCCGCGTCGTTCACCCAGCGCATGGCTCCCACGAGCAGCCTGACGGCATCGGACGACTCCAGCTTGAACGCCTCGCCCGACACCAGCCGCACCTTGTGGGGAGCAAGCGCCTCGGGATGCGCCTCGAACCATTCGGCCAGCATCCCTATTTCCTTGTTCCTGCGTGTCAGTATGGCTATGTCGGCAGGCTGCAGCCCTTTGTCCAGCAGCTCCTTCACCTGCTCGGCCACGATTAGTGGTTCACGGTTCATGGTTAAGGGTTCATGGTTAAGGGTTAAGGGTTCATGGTTAAGGGTTAAGGGTTCATGGTTAAGGGTTTGGAGGGAGGGGGTGGAGGGCGCAGCTAACCATGAACCGTGAACCATGAACCGTGAACCAGGTGTGACAATCCTGACCTCGCCACCATCGTTCCCGGGCAGCCACTCCTGCCGGACGTCGGCATAATGGCTGACCTTGAATTTATCATCCATCTCACCTAACGTTCCGACGAGCCTGGGGAAGAAGCGGTTGTTGAATTCCACGATGCCCCGCCGGCTGCGGCGGTTCACCCCCAGCGTCACGGTGTGCGGCCCGGCCATCTGCATGTCCTCTTCCACCCGCCGGGCCATGATGTCGGCGTTGCTGCCCCGGAAGCGGTAGATGGCCTGCTTCACGTCGCCCACGATGAGGCCCTGCTTGCCCCGCGAAGCGTTTTCCGTCAGCAGCGGACGGAAGTTGTCCCATTGCATGCCGCTGGTGTCCTGGAATTCGTCGATGAGGATATGGTCTATCTGTGTGCCCGTCTTCTCGTAGATGAATGCCGTGTCGGCAGGGCCGGAGGCCATCTTCATCAGCATCTGGCACGTGTCGGCCAGCAGGAAGCGGTTCTCCCTTCGGCACCTCTCCTTGATTTTCGCGTCGATGCCGCCCAGCAGCTGCAGCTGGTAGAGGTTCTTCGTGGCCAGCGATGCGGTGATGTATGTCTGTTTCCAATGCCTGTACGGCTCAAGGGTGTCGTTCAGCAGCGAGCAGAGACGGGGACTCACCTCGGCGACGGCTGCCGATGCCGGCGTTCTCTGTTTGCTGTCCACCCAGCAGTCCGCATCCGCGGCATAGCCCTGCAGCGTGGCCGTGATGTTCGGCCATTTGCTGCCCGTGGAGCCCCTCCCCCCCGTCAGCTCGCGCAGCTTCTCGTAGAAGGCGTATGGGCTCCGGCTCTTCCCCCTGATGTCGTCCCTCCCGATGCCTCGCCCGTCGCAGAGGGCGAAAAACTCGTCCACCCTGTCTGCCACGTGCTGTCGGGCAACCTGCACCCTTGCCCACAGGGTCTGACGCAGATTTCCCGGCGTAAAGGACTCTTTCGCCAGGAGCTGTTCCAGTTCGTCGGCGTGGCGCATGAACGCCTCCCCGTGCAGATGGGCTGCAAACTGTGTCAGGTCGTTCGTCACGTTCCAGTGGCGCTCATTGTCGATGGCGTCCTTGATGTAATCGACGACGGCATTCATCTCCTTCGAGCGGGGCACCAGCTGTTCGATGAAGTCGTGGACGCCCTCTCTGCAGGCGCGTTTCGTGTCCAGCTCAATCTCCATGCCCTGTCCCAGCTCCAGCTCCTTGGCCAGTCCGCGCAGTATGCTGAGCATGAACGTGTCGATGGTCTCGATGCGGAAGAAGGAATAGTTGTGCAGGATGGACGTCAGCGCCTCCGCGGCGTTCTCGCGCAGCGTATCCTCCGTCAGGGGCCGGTGGCGGATGTCCTCCCTGCAGCCCGCCTCAGCCAGCAGCTCCCGGGCCTTGGCGAGATAGCTGTCCGACTCCTCCAGCCCCCGGCTGATGCCATACAGCTGGCTCAGGATGCGCTCCTTCATCTCGCCCGTAGCCTTGTTGGTAAACGTCACGGCCAGCAGATGGCGGTACGCTCCGGGATTCACCAGCAGGTGGCTGATGTAGTTCGCCGCCAGCGTGAACGTCTTTCCCGACCCCGCCGACGCCTTATAGATAACTAACCGGCTATTCATAATTCGTGCAAAGATAGGTACATTTTTTCGTACAAGCAACGGTTGGACTGAAAAGAATACTTCTTTTTTAGACTGACAGACTTCAGACTTCAGACTAACAGATGAATGTTCCGTGAACGGTTCAGCTGCAGCACTATTATCTGAAGTCTGAAGTCTGAAGTCTTATCTGAAGTCTGATAGTCTGATAGTCTGTTCACTAAATAATCTGTTCACTAAAACGATGTACGATAGCGACATGGGTACATGAGGACATGAGGACATGCATACTTGCATACTTGTAGATTTGTAGATTTGTAGATTTGTAGATTAGAAAAGATACTCCTTCGTGGCGGTGAGCACGGCCACGACGTCAGGCTTCGTCACCGTGGTGGCGAACTGGATGTCCTCCGCCAGCTCCTTGAAGGTGTAGTCGCCGCTCTTGACGGCACGGTTGCAGGCGTAGTCCACGCCTTCGGAACCCTTGGGGTTGGTGCAACCAATCACTTTGTAGTTAACAGCCATAGTCTAGTTTAGAATTAAAAATTAAACATTAAAAATCTCTGCCCGGTTTAGCGTCGCGGAAGGACGGCCTTTGAGCTCTTAGACGATGCAAAGTTACTGCGAAAAGATGATACCACCAATTTTTTTCCCAAAATTCTTCATCAAATATGAAAATATTTTCTATCTACAAATCTACAAATCTACAAATCTACATATCTACATCACCCCTCGCCCGCGCCCGCGCGATAATATATATATGGAAATATATAATATATAATATATAAATATATAATATATAATATATAATATATATAAGAAATCCACTTCTTCCACTATCTACTACTGCGCGTGCGTGAAGAGCGTGCAGATATGTAGATATGTAGATTTGTAGATTTGTAGATTTGTAGATAGGAATGGAACAGGACTACAGCGCAGGCATCCCGCACGACAGCGCAGGCAGATAAAATGAAAGAGCACTGCGCTGTGCCCGCGGCCGCCGCCCCCCATCGCACGGTGAAAAAAATTTTCTGTTCGGGCGGATTTGCAATCCGGCCGCACCAGAATAGAGGGATTTGCAATCCCTCACCATTTGCTCAGTCCCAGATTGGCTTGCTCAGTGCTCAGGCTGGTGATTACAAATCCCCTTTTCACCGCAGCCGGATTACAAATCCGGCTGAACGGAGGGGGCATTTGCCTCCCTTTTTAATCTACAAATCTACAAATCTACATATCTACAAGTATGCATGTCCTCATGTACCCAAGTGTTCACTATGGGCAAGTAGCCAAATCGTAAATCCGCAAAAAAACGGTGTTTTTCTTGCTTTTCCTCTCGGCTTGCACTATCTTTAACTTTGTTTTAGATAGGCTGCGCCTCGGGAAAAGCAAAAAAAAAGTGTTTTTCTTGCTTTTCCTCTCGGCTTGCACTATCTTTGTACCCTATTTTGTCATTTGTAATAATTTTTTGAACCATGAAAAAGCGTTCATTTCTCCTTGTGGTGGCTGCGGCGGTGACTGCCCTGGCGGCCTCCTTCGCGTCTTGCGAAAAGGAAATCTATTCGGAATATCCTGCCTACGGTACGTTGTTCTTCTCGGCTGACAGCATCGACTGGAGGGGCGAGATCCGTCCCGTACATTCGTTCAGCCCCGGGCAGACGGTGTATGCGGGCATCACCATCGAGCGCGACGGTGCGTACATCACACGTGCCACGCAGACGTGGACGTTGCGCGGCGGGGGCTCGGACGCCATACGCACGGATGTGAAAACCGTGGTGGCACCCGTGGGACGCGAGCCTGTGTGGACTTTCACCGCTCCGATGGAGGAGGGGGAGTACAGCGTGACGTTCAAGGAGAAATACTCCTTCTCGGCTCAGCAACCCAACGGCACCATCTTCGGCGAGTCGGCCACCCTGAACAGCAAATTCAGAGTGCGAAACTAGTTAAGAAACATCATACATCATACATATATGAATAGACTGAAGTTAGACCGGAAGCCAAGCGGCAGGGTGGGCGCCCCCGGGTTTGCCAAACGGGCTTTCTGTTGGGCGGCGCTGTTGCTTGCGCTGTCGGCTTGTCACGAGAACTATGTGCTCGACGAGCAGGAGCCGGACTGGCTGGGCAGCAGCATCTACGACTACCTGAAGGATGCAGGGTGCTACACGAACTTCGTGCGCCTTGTGGGTGACCTCGACTATGCCGATGTGCTGGCCAAGACGGGCAGCAAGACGCTCTTCGTGGCTGACGACGCGGCTTTCGACGCCTTCTACAAGGACAACGAGTGGGGGGTCGGCAGCTATGCGGACCTGACGGCGGCGCAGAAGAAGCTGCTGCTGAACTCGAACATGCTCAACAACGTCTATTACACCGACATGCTGGCGCGTGTGGAGGGCCCCGTGGAGGGCAAGTGCGTGCGACGCACCACGGCGCTGAGCGTGATGGACTCGGTGGAGTGGGTGATGGCCGAGGATATGCCGCGGACGGACTTCTGGGACGTGCCCCGCAGCAAAGGCCGCATGCTGCTGATGAAGGACAACACGGCCGCGCCCATGGTGCACTTCGCACAGAAGTACATGGACAACAACAGCATCACGGAACACGACTTCGGCATCTTGCACAACGGGCAGACGCGCATGAGCCGCAGCGAGGTGTTCGTGAACGGGGTGCGCGTGGTGGAGCCGAACATCAAGTGCAAGAACGGCGTCGTGCACCGGATGGAGCATCTGCAGGTGCCGCTGGTGAACATGGCCGAGGCCGTGCACAAGGACGGGCAGAGCCGCGAGTTTGCACGGCTGATGGACCGCTTCTGCGCTCCTTACTATAATGCCGCTGCCACGCTGGACTACCAGCGTCTGTACGGCGGCGAGGACAGCGTGTTCGTGAAGCGCTACTTCACCTCCCGCGGACAGAACAACCGCGAGTTCCTGATGACGCCTGCCGACACGCTGGCCCTCGGCAGCCTGAGCTTCGACCCCGGCTGGAACAGCTACACGGCCGACAGCCAGACCGACATGGAGGAGGACATGGGCGTGATGTTCGTGCCCACGGACGAGGTGCTGGCGCAGTACTGGAACGAGGGGGGCGGACGCTTCCTGAAGGAGCGCTACGGCACGTGGGAGAACGTGCCCGACCGCGTGCTGGACGACCTCGTGTCGAACCACATGAAGCAGTCGTTCGCCGCCAGCATACCCAGCAAGTTCTACCAGGTGAAGAACGACGGGCAGGTCGATATGGGCGTGAAGGAGGAGAACGTGCTGCGCACGCAGATGTGCTGCAACGGCGTGGTCTATTTCACCGACCGCGTCTATCCCCCCGTGGCCTACATCTCCGTCAGCGCCCCCACGCTGGTGAACGACAACATGCGCGTGGCCGACTGGGCCATCGAGGAGCTGGAGTTCTACGCCTACCTGCGCTCGATGGACTCGTACTACAGCTTCATCCTCCCTACCGACGAGGCGCTGTCGCACTACGTCGACCCCATCTCGCTGGCGCAGGGCGAGCCGGAGGAGTACGAGTTCTACTACGACCAGAAGACGGCCAAGGTGGGCGCCCGCGTCTATAGCTACGACCCTGCGACGGGCGAGCGCGGCGCACAGAAGCGTCTCATCGCCCCGGGCAACGCCATCATTGCCGACCGTCTGGAGGACATCTTCGACTACCACATCATCGTCGATACCATCGACCACTGCAAGGACGGTCGCTTCTACTACCGCACGAAGGGCAACGGCACCGTGGTGGCCCGCTACGACGGCGCGGCCCAGTCGTTCCGCCTCTACGGCGGCTATCAGATGGACAGCGACCGGCCCGCCGTGGTGCGCGAGGCCGACGTCTATGACTACACCCGCGAGGGCAACGGTAAGACCTACGTCACCGACGTCTGCCTGCAGCCCTCGATGAACTCCGTCTATAATGCCATCCGCGAACGGGCCGGCACCGACGACGAGCCCGGCCCCTTCCATGAGTTCTTCCGGCTGATGGAGGGCAGCTCAGCCGTCTTCTACAAGGACGAGGACTACGCCACCATCGACTATGCCGTCAAGCCCTTCAACACCTACCACTACACCGTGTATGTGCCCGACAACGCCAGCGTGCGCCAGGCCATCGCCGACGGACTGCCCACATGGACGTCCATCGAGGAGCTGGTGGATTCGCTGCGCGACCTCGACGAGCGGGGGCTGCTGCCCGAGGAGGTGGTGATAGAGGACGTGGAGGACTCGCTGGCCGCCATCATCTCCAACTTCGTGCAATACCACATCCAGGACAACTCCGTCTATATCGGCGGCGGCGCGAAGAGCGGCTCGTTCGAGACCTCGACGATGAACGCCGAGACGCTCGCCTTCTACCGACTGAACGTCCGCTGCGACAACAACAGTATCACCGTCACCGACACACAGGGCAACGTGCGCCACGTCGTCACCTCCGACCCCAACCTCTATAATATCATGACGCGCGACTACCTGTTCAACACCAAGGACATCCGCACGGCCACCCAGATTGAAACCTCGTCGTTTGCCGTCGTCCATCTGATTGACGGAGTGCTGAGATATAATTAATATGGACGATGGACAATGGACGATGGACAATTTATTATCAATTATCAATTATCAATTATCAATGTTGGTCCCGCACGCTTTCTGTAAGTGTTTTTTCAAGGTTTCAGTTTTCGTTTCAACGCTTGTTTTCAGTCTCTCCGCTGCGGCGCAGGGTGTCATCATCAGCGGCACGGTGCGCGACGCCGAGGACGTGCTGATGATGGTGAACGTGGTGGAGATCGACGAGGCTAACCGCATCATCGAGGCCACCACCACCGACATCAACGGCCAGTTCTCGATGCAGGTGAAGAACACGCGTGACCGCCTGCAGATTTCCTACATCGGCTATACGACGGAGACGCTTGCCATCGGCGACCGCCGCGTGTTTAACATCACCATGAAGGACGACAACGTCATCGAGGAGGTCGTCATCCAAGCCGTCAAGAAGGAGAGCGCCGGCGGACTGGAGATACCTACACGCGAGATGTCCATCGCCTCCCAGAGCCTCGACATGGCCGAGTTCGAGGGCCTCGGCTTCACCTCCGTCGATGAAGCCCTGCAGGGACGTATCGCCGGCCTCGACATCGTGCTCAACAGCGGCAACCTCGGCAGCGGCACCACCATGCGCCTGCGCGGCGTCAGCTCCATCAACGGCAACAGCGAGCCCCTCATCGTGGTCGATGGCAACGTCTTCGAGACCACCGGCAACGACAACTTCGACTACGCCAACGCCGACCAGGAGAAGTTTGCCGAGTTGCTTGCCGTCAACCCCGACGACATAGAGAGCATCAGCGTGCTGAAGGACGCCGCCGCCACCGCCGTCTGGGGCTCGCAGGGGGCCAACGGCGTCATCCAAATAAAGACCAAGCGCGGCAGCCGGGGCGCCACACGCGTCACCTACAGCTACCGCCTCAACCTCACGCAGCAGCCCGCCGGCATACGCATGCTCAGCGGCGACGACTACACCATGCTGCTCAAGGAAGCCTACTTCAACCCCGAGCAGAGCGACCACACCAGCAACATCATCGAACTCAACTACGACCCCTCGTTCAGCGAGTACCAGCAGTTCAACAACAACACCGACTGGGTGCGCGCCGTGCAGCAGCTGGGCGTGAAGAACAGCCACAGCCTCTCCCTGACGGGCGGCGGCGACAAGGCCACCTTCCGCGTCAGCGGCAGCTGGGACAACGAGACCGGCTCCATCATCGGCCAGAAGCTCGACCGCCTCAGCACACGCGTCAACCTCGACTACTACGTCAGCGACCGCATCAAAATCTCGTCCGACTTCTCCCTCACCTACGTCGATAACGACAAGAACTACCCCTACCGCGAGGGCGGCAAGGACATCGGCATGCTGGGCATCGCCTACAAGAAGATGCCCAACCTCGCCATCCTGGCCGAGACGGCCGACGGCACCCCCACCGACCGCTACTACTACGCCCTGCAGAGCATGTCCAGCGAGCTCTCCGACCAGCGCACACTGCCCAACCCCGTGGCCGTGGCACGCCTCGCCACCAACAAGTACCGCACCTACACGCTCAACGCCCAGTTCGAGATGCAGTACGACCTCCTCAGCCCCGATGCCGGCGGGCATCAGCTGCGCTACAACGGGCGCGTGCTGCTCAGCACCTTCAACGACTACACCGACATGTACTACCCCCGCGAGCTCTCCACCACACAGTGGTACGACTCGTCGGTCAACGCCGTCACGCAATCGTCGGGCCGCAACCGCTCGTTCACCACGCGCCACACGCTCACCTTCACGCCCAAGTTCGCCAGCGACGACCACTTCTTCACCACCATGGTACGCATGGAGCTCACCGACGGCAGCGGCGGCGACACCGGCACCACCACCTACGGCCTGCCCAACAACATCCCCTCCGCCACGGCACAGGGCCAGCTGGGCAACATGTGGACCAACCTCAGCCAGTGGCGCAGCGTCTATTTCACCTACTCGGGACACTACAGCTACAAGTCGCGCTACGCCCTCGACCTCACCGCCCGCCTCGACGGCAGCACCAAGTTCGGCGCCGACAACCGCTGGGGCTTCTTCCCCGCCATCTCAGGCCGATGGAACATCAGCGACGAGCCCTGGATGGAGTGGGCACGTCCCTGGCTCTCCATGCTCTCGCTGCGTCCCGGATGGGGACAGGTGGGGCAGCAGCCAGGCGCACAGTACCTCCACTTCAGCCGCTACGGCCGCTACACACAGTACATGGACATGCCCTCCGTCCGTCCCAACAACGTCCGCCTCACCGACCTCCGCTGGGAGACCAAGACCACCTGGAACATCGGCACCGACATAGGCCTCTGGGATGACCTCCTCACCATGGACATCAATGTATATGACCAGCTCACCGACAACCTGCTGATGCGCGACGTCGGCATCCCCACCTCCACCGGCTTCTCCGCGCTGGCGTGGAAGAACGTCGGCTCCATGCGCAACCAGGGCTGGGAGATGAACGTCAACGGCAATCAGGTGATTAAGGCGGGCGACTTCAAGGCAGGCTTCAACCTCACACTCGGCAACAACGTCAACCAGATAGTCCGCATGGACGAGACCACGCTGATGGGACTCAACAGCGACTTCAACTACGCCAACGGCTCGTACCTCACCCGTGTGCAGGTGGCCAACGCCTTCGGCTCCATCTACGGCTTCCGCTATCGTGGTGTCTATCAGTACAGCGACTACATCCCCGGCGAGCAGGAGAACGCCCCCGTGGCTCGCGACAAGGAGGGCCGCGTCATCGTCGATGAGGAGGGCAAGCCCCTGCCCATGATGTTCGACTACGACGACATCAAGTACGAGTTCAAGGGCGGCGACGCCATCTACGAGGACGTCAACCACGACGGCAACATCAACGAACTCGACATCGTCTATCTCGGCAACTGCAACCCCAAGGTGACGGGCGGCTTCGGCTTCCGCTTCTACTACGGACGATGGTCGGCCAACGTGCAGTTCAACTACCGCTACGGCAGCAAAATCCTCAACATGGCCCGCATGAACGCCGAGAACATGTACAGCAACAACAACCAGAGCTACGCCGTCAACTGGCGCTGGCGCACCGAGGGCGACGACACCACCATCCCCCGTGCCCTCCACTACGCCGGCTACAACTTCCTCGGCAGCGACCGCTTCGTCGAGGACGGCTCGTTCTGCCGTCTCAACTACGCCCAGGTCAGCTACTCCTTCGCGCCCGCTTTCATGAAGCGACTTGGCGCCCAGAGCGGCTACGTCTCCCTCTCCGGCAACAACCTCCTCAACTGGACGCGCTACAGCGGCGTCGATCCCGAGGTCGGCTACGGCAGCTACGGCCTCAGCAGCGACTACTCGCAGACCCCCCGCGCACGCTACTTCACCGCCAGCCTCAGCGTCACATTCTGATAATGTACGATGTACAATGTACGATGTACAATGTACGATGTACAATGTACGATGTACAAAGGTACGATGTAAGAATTAAGAATTAAGAATTAAGAATTATGAAGCGAAAAAAACATTTTCCATTGTCCATACACCATTGTACATCGTACATCGTACATCGTACATTGTCCATCGTACATCGTACATCGTACATTGTCCATTGTACATTATTATTCACCCTCTCCTCCTGCTCCGACTTCCTGGGCATACTGCCGCTGAACGAGATTGTGCTGGAGAACTACTGGACGAGCGAGGACGACGTCAACGCCATGGTGAGCGCCTGCTACAGCCGCATGGCCACCGACGACATCGTCAAGCACGCCTTCGTGTGGGGTGAGTTCCGTTCGGACAACATCGTGCGCGGCCTGGGCACCAGCAACGAAGAGATAGAAATCCTCGAAGGCAACCTGCAGCCCTCGCACAGCGTCACCTACTGGGGCGCCTACTACGACGTCATCAACCTCTGCAACACTACGCTGCACTACGCCCCCGACGTCCTCGACCGCGACCCCGACTTCGGCGAGAGCGAGTGGCTCGCCCTTCGCTCAGAGGTCCTCAGCCTCCGTGCCCTCTGCTACTTCTACCTCGTCCGCACCTTCCGCGACGTGCCCCTTGTCCTCACCCCCACCATCGACGACAACACCTCCTACCAGCAGGCAGCCGCCGACCCCGATGACGTGCTCCGCCAGATTGTCGCCGACCTCACCGAGGCCGAACGCTACGCCGTCCGCCGCTTCGCGGGGGACGACTACAACCGCGGACGCATCACCCTCACCGCCGTGCAAGCCATCCTCGCCGACGTCTATCTCTGGATGGAGGACTACGACAACTGCATCGCCTACGCTGACAAGGTCATCGCCTCCAAGATAGACGAGGCCGAGCGTGAGAACATGCGCTACGACGGCCGCTGGCCCCTCATCGGCAACCAGAAGGAAAACGCCACCGCCGAGACCCACGAAGCCTACAACCGTATCTTCGGCGAAGGCAATTCCTTCGAGAGCATCTTCGAACTCCAGTTCAACGCCGCCCAGCAGTACAACACCATCATCCCCGGCTACTACGGACGGGCCTCGTCGCCCATAGGCGCCGTTTCGGCAGCCTCGTTCATCTGCGACGGAGCCACCAGCGGCAACGAGCTGTTCACGAAAAACGACCTCCGCGCCGTCGAGAACTTCAACGCCAAGTCCACCAGCTTCTATCCCATACAGAAATACGTCGTCAGCAGCTTCGACAACCAGGATCGTCCCACCTACATCACCGTCGAGACCTCCAACTGGATTTTCTACCGTCTGACGGACGTCATGCTCATGGAGGCCGAGGCCCTCGTCCAGCGACGCGACGGCAACGAGCAGGACATGCGCGACGCCTTCCGCCTCGTCACCTCCGTCTATAACCGCGCCAACATCGGCCAGGCCGCCAGGGACACCCTCACCTTCAGCTCCTTCAACAGCAAGGCCAAGATGGAGAGCCTCGTCCTCGAGGAACGTCAGCGCGAGCTCATGTTCGAGGGCAAGCGCTGGTTCGACCTCGTGCGCAAGGCCCGTCGCGAAGGCACCAACAGCGCCATGCTCGACCTCGCCAAGCGCAAATATACTTATCCCGATGCCGTCAAGAGCAAATGGATAAAGCCCGACATGCTCTACTTCCCCATCAACGAGGACGAGCTCAAGAAGAACCTCCTCCTCACCCAGAACCCAGGCTACGACATGGGTGAGACCATCAAGAAAAACTAACAGCCTCCAAAGATATGAAGCGAAAAAATCATTGTCCATTGTCCATTGTCCATTGTCCATCGTACATCGTCCATTGTACATTGTCCATACTTTTCAGCCTGCTGTGTGCGTCGTGCGTGGAGGAGCTCAAGACCGAGAACTTCTACACCTTCACCGGCGAGATGATTTCCGACTACCTCGACAACCGTTCTGAGACGTTCAGCTCGTTCTCCTACGTTCTCGAGCGTGCCGGCGTCAAACAGCTCCTCGCCGCCTACGGCGAGTACACCTGTTTCGCCCCCACCAACGACGCTTTCGACCTCTATCTGCGCGAGAAAGGCTACGCCGACCTCAGCCAGCTTACCGACGCCGACTGCGACACCATCGCCTTCGGCCACGTCATCAAGGTCGCCTACCTCACCACCGACCTCGACAACGGCGTCGTCGGCACGGCCAACATGAACGCACGCTTCATACAGGTCTATATCGACTCCATCACCAGCGACTACTACGTCAACCGCGACTCGCGCATCATCCTCAAGGATCAGGAAGTCGAGAATGGCGTCGTGCAGGTCGTCGACCACGTGCTGCTGCCCTCCACCGAGCAGCTGCCCGACCTCATCGTCGCCGACGAGACGTGCACCCTCTTTGCCGCCGCACTCCGTCTGACCCATCTCGACGACTCGCTGCAGCGCTATATGGACGAGACGTATGTCTATGACGATGCCATCTACGACTACACCCGTCAGGGCGAGAAGTGCCCCAAGCCTAAGCACCGCCGCTACGGCTACACCGCCTTCGTCGAGACCGACGATGCCTTCCGTGCCGTGGGCATCACCACCCTCGACGAACTCATCGCCTACGCCCGCGACATCTACGGCGCCTCATTCCCTGATGAAAAGGGCAAGTACGATGCCGACTATACCCACCGCCGCAACCCCCTCAACCGCTTCGTCGCCTACCACCTCCTCGCCCGTACCATCTACGCCAGCAAGATGACCACCACCACCAGCATCATGCCCCAGTACGAGAGCGTCGATTACTACGAGACCATGTGCCCGGGCACCATCCTCCGCGTGGAGAAAGGGCAGGGTACCCGCTATAAAGGTCTGCGCATCAACCGCCGCTGGGACAGGCAGTTCACCATCGAGGGCGTCCTCGTCAACGATGCCAGCGGCTTCGACGGCAACAACGGCGTCTATTACTACATCGACCGTCCCCTCGTCTTCGACACCGACGTCCGCGACAAGGTGCTCAACGTCCGCATGCGTTTCGACGCCGCCTCCCTCATGCCCGAGCTCTCCACCAACGGCATCTACCGCAACGACGAGCGCATCTGCTACTGGATACCCGAGGGCTACTCCGACAACATGAAGTTCTACCAGGAGTCCATCGTCATCTACCAGTACCCCCATCCCGACTACTGGTGCTGGTATGGCGACGAAATCATCGGCTTCGGCCTCTACGACTTCGCCCTCAAGCTGCCCCCCGTGCCCGAGGGCACCTACGAGATACGCTACGGCTACGTCCCCATGGCCCAGCGCGGCATCACCCAGATCTATGTCGACGACATCCCCCAGGGCATCCCCATCGACCTCACCGTCAACACCTACGGCACCCCATCGAGCCCCAAGATAGGCTGGACAGCCGACACCGGCGACGAGGAGACCGACAACAAGAACGACAAGGCCATGCACAACCGCGGCTACCTGAAGGGACCCGACAGCCAGTGTTTCACCACCGCCCGCACCCTTGCCCGCAGCCAGCAGAACCTCCTGCGAAAGATTGTCGCCACCCAGTACCTCACCCCCGGTGAGGACCATTACATCCGTTTCCGTTCCGTCACCCAGAACTCCCTCGAGTTCATGCTCGACTACATCGAGCTCTGCCCCAAGAGCGTCTATGACAATCCCGTCCAGCGCGAAGACCGCCATTGATAAGTATAAAAACGCAATATGAAATCTGACATGTATTATAAAAGGAGAAAAGACGAAGGCCGAAGGCCAAGATTACTTTATGGCGCTGCTCTATGTCTGCTGTTGCCTTTGGCGGGCTGCACGGAGGTGTGGGATAGCCACTACGATGCTGAGGGCAGCCGGCAGACGGCCACGCGGACGCTGTGGGAGGAGATTGCCGCACGGCCCGAGCTGACCGACTTTGCCGATGTGCTGAAGCAGACAGGCTACGACCGCGTGCTGGATGCCGACCAGATGTTCACCGTTTTTGCGCCGAAGGGTACTATCGACCGCCAGGGACTCACCGCCGACGGCATGGCTACCGAGATAGTGGAAAACCACGTGGCACGCTTTGCCTACTCGGCCAACGCCACGTTGGCCGGCGCCCCGCAGAACATCCTCATGCTCAACGGCAAGCGCTGCGAGCTGGCTATGACCTCACCCGAATCGATGACCTCCGGCGACTCCTTTTCACTCAACGGACAGAATCTCACGGCGACCAACATCGCCGCCCGCAACGGTGTGCTTCACGTGATAGTCGGACAGGTGCCCTTCTTCAGCAACGTGTGGGAGTATATGGACAAGGACTCGACGTATAGTCTCATCCGCAACTACCTTTACTCGTTCAACAAACTGGTGCTCGACGAGGAGTCCAGCGTGGCAGGGGCAGTGGTGAACGGCGAGATAACGTACGTCGATTCGGTGGTCGTCAACACGAACGAGATGTTCCGCCGCATCGGGCAGCTGAACAGCGAGGACAGCACCTACTGGATGGTGCTGCCGACGAACCGTGCCTGGCGCGAGGCCTACCGGCGCGTGGGCAGCTACTACAACTTCTCGCAGAAGAACGAGAAGCGCGACTCGCTGCAGCGTCTCTACACGCAGATGGCGCTGGTGAACGACCTGGTGTTCAGTCGCGGCATGCAACGTGCGCCCGAGGACTCGCTGCTCTCTACCACGGGCGGCGTCTTCTACCGTCCGCTGGAGACGCTGCTGACGGGTTACGCCAGTTTCGCCGACGGTCTGGCATGCAGCAACGGCAGGGTGTTCCCCGTGGACGTGCTGCGCTACCAGCCGTGGGACTCGTGGCAGCGGGCCATACAGGTGGAGGCGGAGAACACACGCGGAAGGGAATACACCCTGAGCGAACTCTACAAGCGCAACCTCAGCGCCACCAGCGAGTACTACACGCAAGTGGCGGATGCCAGCTATGTGGAGATGGTGCCCTCATCTACGTCGGCCAACCCGACGGTGACCTTCTCGGTGCCCGATGTGCTGTCGGCATCGTACGATATCAAAGTGGTGTTCGTTCCGCAGACGCTGGGCACGGACAAGTCCGCATGGGGGCTGCCCAACAAGCTGGTGGCAACCCTGACGACGGTGGATGCCAACGGCAAAGCCGTGACGGAGAAGTCGGATGTCATTTACAACGACCCCACGCGGGTGGACACGGTGACGTTGTTCACGGGCTACCGCTTCGAGGCATGCAACTTCGAGGAGGAGACGGTGACCACGAAGCTGAAAATACAGAGCCAGGTGCTCAGCAAGGAGCGCAGCGACTACTCGCGCTCGCTGTTGGTTGACTGTGTCATCTTCGAGCCCACAAGAGAATGACAATGAAAAATAAAGAAAGTTGATGTTTGACAATTCACAATCCATAATTTGAAGATTGAATAGACAATGAACAGCAGACGTTTTTGGAAAATAGTTTTCTTCTTCTTTATGTCGTTCCCTTTGGCGCTGTCGGCGCAGCGTGTGCTTGAGGGCAAGGTGGTGGATGCCGTGACGGGCGAGGCGCTGGCGGGTGCACGCCTGACGGCGCACGGCCTGGCGGTCCATGCGTCCATGACGGACGAGACGGGAGCCTTCGCGCTGAGCGTGCCCGAGAGCGTGACGCTGATTGACGTGGAGGCGCCAGGCTACAACACCGTGCAGCAGGCCGCCCAGGCGTGCGCCCTCGTGCAGCTGTGGCCCGACAGGTTTGCCGACGACTACAGCGCCGACATCGCCGTGACGGCCCTGCGCTCGGCATCGGGCTTCGGCCTGAGCGGTGCCGTCAGCGTGGATGACGAGATTGCCTCGCGCCTGGGCGCCGACGTGCGCAGCATCGGACGAAGCGGCATGAGGGGCAGCGGCGTCATGATGCTTATAAACGGCTTGAACTCGCTGCATGCCAATGCTATGCCGCTGGTGGTGGTGGACGGCGTCTTCCTCGACCAGCAGCAGGGACGAGAGACGTTGCACGACGGCTTCTACAACAATCTGCTGGCGAACGTCAACGTGGCTGACATCGAACGCGTGACGGTGCTGAAGAACGGCACCGCCCTCTACGGCACACGCGGCGCGGGTGGCGTCATCGTCATCGAGACACGCCGCAGCACCAGTATGGCCACGCGCATCGAGGTGAACGGCATGGCGGGCGTGGAGTTCGCCCCCTCGGGCATGGACCTCATGAACGCCTCGCAGTTCCGCCTCTACGCCTCGGAGCTCATCGGCAGCACCGGCACGCGGCAGACAAACTTCAAGTTCCTGAAGGACGACCCCGACTACTACTTCTACAACAAATACCACAACGAGACGCGCTGGGCCGACTACCTCTACCGCGAGGCGCTGACGCAGAACTACAGCATCAGCGTGCAGGGCGGCGACGAGGTGGCCGACTATAACCTCTCGCTGGGCTATGTGGATGCGCAGAGCACACTGCTCTGCAACGACTTCTCGCGCCTTGGCCTGCGTTTCAACACCGACATCAAGCTGGGTTCGCGCATCAAGACACGCTTCGACGTGGCCTACAACCAGAACACCCGCGACCTTCGCGACGACGGCGTGCCCGAGGACTTCACCGCCAGCACCGTGCTGGCACCGGGCTTCCTGGCTGGTATCAAGAGTCCCTTCCTCCACCCTTATCGCTACGACGAGGCCGGGCAGCTCACCTCGTTCGTCGAGAGTGCCGACGACTTTGCCGAAGGGCTGGCACTCAACAGTTCGTGGGCCAACCCCGTAGCCATCAACACCTACGGCGAAGCTCGCAACAAGAACCGGCAGGAGACGAGCTACTTCAACATCTCCATCGCTCCGCGCCTCGACATCGGGCACGGGCTGTCGGCCCAGACGCTGTTCAGCTACGGGCTGACGGGTGTGAGTGAGCGTTCGTTCGTGCCCATGACGGGCGTCCCCGTCTTCTACATCGACGGGGTGGGCGAGAGCAGCAACCGCGCCGCATCGCTCACCGCCAAGCAGGAGAGTCTCTTCAGCGACACCAGGCTGGGCTGGACTTATGCGGGCGGCCCGCATGCCCTGGATATCACAGCGGGACTGCGATACACCGCCGACACCTACACCTCGAGCCGTCAGGAGGGACACAACACGGGCAACGACAAGACGCCCGACCTGGCAGCGTCGCTGAGCTTCAAGGACGTAGGCGGAACCGACGACCGCTGGCGTTCGATGGCCTACTACCTGCTGGCCGACTACAACTGGCGCTACACGTGGTTCGTGCAGGGCGGGCTGACGATGGAAACCACCTCGCGCTTCGGACGCGACGCCCGCGAGGGCATCCGTCTGGGTGGCGTCAAGTGGGGACTGTTCCCCTCGCTGCAAGGGGCGTGGATGCTCTCGGGCGAGCCCTTCATGGCTGGCATGGCACCCGCCGTGGACCAGCTGAAGTTGCGCATCGGCTACGACGAGAGCGGCAACGACGACATCGACGCCGCTGCCTCGCGCACCACCTTTGCCTCCAGCAAGTTCCTTGACAACGCCATCGGACTCACCCTCAACTCCATCGGCAACAACACCCTGCAGTGGGAGACCACACGCCGGCTGTCCGCCGGTCTCGACATGAAGGCGTGGAACAACCGGATGAGCCTCTCGCTCAACTTTTTCAAGAGCTTCACCTCCAACCTGCTCACACTGAAGAGCCTGCCTGAGATTTCGGGCGAGGGCCACTACTGGAGCAACGAGGGCGCACTGGAGAACACGGGTGCCGACATCTTGGTGAACCTCCGCCTGATAGGCACCAAGGACTGGCTGTGGGAGGCTGGATTCTCGGCAGCCACCTACCGCAACAAAATCACCTCGCTGCCCGACGGCGACTTCACCACTGCGCTCTACGGGGGCGAGGTGCTGACAGCTGTGGGGCAGCCTGCAGGCCTTTTCTACGGCTACCGCACGGCAGGCGTCTATGCCACCACCGCCGAGGCGCGTCAGGCAGGGCTCTACAACGTGCTCTCCACAGGCAGCCACAGCTATTTCGGCGCCGGCGACGTCATCTTCGTCAATCAGGACAACGACCCGGCCATCGACGACCGCGACAAGGTCGTCATCGGCAATCCCAACCCCGACCTCTACGGCAATATCTTCACCACCGTAGGCTACCGCCGTCTGACGCTCGATGCCCAGCTGGGCTACTCGTGGGGCAATGACGTCTATAACTACCTGCGCCGGCAGCTGGAGAGCGGCAGCACCTTCTTCAACCAGACGACAGCCCTCAACCGCCGTTGGATAGCCGAAGGGCAGCAGACCGACATACCCCGTGCCTCGTTCGGCGACCCCATGGGCAACAGCCGCTTCTCCGACCGCTGGATAGAGGACGGCTCGTACCTGCGCCTACGCAGGGTGACGCTGTCCTACCGCCTGCCCGTCAACTCCATCTGGATGCAGGGCCTCACGGTGTGGGTGACGGCAGGCAATCTGCTGACGCTGACGAACTATCTGGGACCCGACCCCGAGTCGTCCGTCAGCAACAACGTGCTCTGTCAGGGCATCGACGCCGGCCTGTTGGCACAGGGCCGCAGCATCCTTGTCGGCATGAAGCTGAACCTGTAGTTGTCAGTTAAGAATCAAGATATTTATTTAGTTAAGAGTTAAGAATTAAGAGTTAAGAAAAATAGTCTTTCTTACGAATATCGCATACAAAGGTATTGTCTGAACTCCTGAAACTCCTGAAACTCCTGAACTCCTGAAAAGAACTCCTGAAACTCCTGAACTCCTAAAATACAACAACATGAAATACAAGACATTCTATTTTTCATTTTTCGTTTTTATTTTTTCATTCTTATTCCTCTCCTGCACGGATATGTTCGACACGCAGTCGTCGTACTTCTCCACCGAGGAGACGAACAGCCTGAGCTCGGCTGCCGACACGGTTTATTCCGTCATCGGCATCTTGAACAAGGTGCAGGCCATCGCCGACCGTACGGTGCTCTTCGGCGAGCTGCGTGCCGACCTCGTCAGCGAAAACGACTACACCAGCAGCGACCTGCGCGAGATTGTCACGAGCGAGGTGACCGCCGCCAACGCCTACATGGATTATCGCGGCTTCTACGCCGTCATCAACAACTGCAACTACTACCTCGCCAAAGCCGACACCACCGTGCGCGTGGGCGGGCAGAAGGTGCTCCTCAAGGAGTATGCCGTCGTGAAGGCCATCCGCGCCTGGACCTACATGCAGCTCGCCCTCATCTATGGCGAGGTGCCCTTCTACACCCAGCCCATCCTCAAGTTCACCGACGCCGGCAAGGACTATCCCAAGTATGGCCTGAAGCAGATTTGCGACTACTTCATCCCCGACCTCCTGCCCTATGTGGAGGTGGAGCAGCCCGTCTATGGCACCATCAGCGGCATCGACTCGCGCCGCTTCTTCTTCCCCGTGAAGCTGGTGCTGGCCGACATGTACCTCTGGCAGCAGGACTACAAGCACGCCGCCTTCTACTATGCCGACTACCTCGCTGCCGGGCAGCTCTCCACCGGCCTCGTGAGCGCCCGCGTGGGCAGCATCAACACCAGCGACGAGGTGACGTCCTACACCGCCCCCTGGATGACGGCCTTCACCTCGCCCAACACCGAGGAGATGATTACCCTCATCCCCATGGCCGGCACACGACTCGACGGCGTCAAGAGCCAGCTCGACAATGTCTTCAGCTCCACCGACGAGAACGACAACCACTATCAGATAACCCCCTCGGCTTACTATAAAGAGCTCAGCCAGGCACAGGACTACGCCTACTCCGTGAACGAGCGGACGCTGAAGCACCTCAGCTGCGGCGACATGCGCTACTTCGCCACCTATCCCACACAGTTCGTCGCTGCCGACAGGCAACCCTCGTCGGACGACTGGAAGACCGACGACGAGGACATCCAGGAGAACCGCAAGTTCGCTGCCGGCCACGTCTATGTCTATCGCGTCGGCACCGTGTGGCTGCGTCTGGCCGAGGCCCTCAACGCCATGGGCGACTACGACGATGCCTTTGCCATCCTCAAGCGGGGAGGGCAGGTGACGACGCGCGGCGACTCGCTGCTCTTCGAGTTTACCCAGACCGCTGTCGGCGTCGAGCGCTACCGCGGCATCCATGCACGCGGCTGCGGCGAAGCCTTCCGCAACACCGCCTACGACCTGCCCGATATGTCGGGCGACACGCTCGATGTCCGCGTCTGGACTCGCGAGCGGCTGATGGAGTACGTCGAGGATTGCATCGTCGAGGAGTATGCGTTGGAGAGCGCTTTCGAGGGCAATCGCTTCTACGACCTCATGCGCGTCGCCCTGCGCCGTGACGACCCCACCTACCTTGCCCGCAAGGTCGCCCACAGAGCCGGCACCCTGCAGCCTGCCGACGAAACCCTCTACAACCGCCTTTCCAACCCCAAGAACTGGTACATCAGGCATGAATAGTAAATTGACTTGCAGACGAATAAAGACTATCAGACTAACAGACTTCAGACTGACAGATAATAGTCTCGCATCTGACGGTATCCTGAACATTCATCTGAAGTCTGATAGTCTGAAGTCTGATAGTCTAAAAAAGAAGTCTGAAGTCTGTCAGTCTAAAAAAGAAGTCTGAAGTCTGTCAGTCTAAAAAAACAGTCTAAAAGGAACTCCCGAACTCCCGAAAAACCGAAAATCGTCAAATAATGTATTATGATGTTTACTGAATCAGATCTTCTCTATCTCGCCAAGCGAGGCACCTCAGTGGAACAAGCTGAGGAACAGCTCGTCAGTATCGAACATGGCTTCCCCTTCCTGAAGCTTGAGGGCGCAGCCGCCGTCGGAAAAGGCATCGTCAAGCCCGACGCGGCGCTGTCTGAGCAGGCCTCTGCCGCCTGGAAAGACTACCTCGACGCTGGGCACCGCGTGGTGAAGTTCGTGCCGGCCTCCGGCGCTGCCAGCCGCATGTTCAAGAACCTCTTCGCCTTTCTCGACGCTCCCTACGACGAGCCGCAGACCGACTTCGAGCAGATTTTCTTCCACCACCTCCACTGCTTCGCCTTCTTCGGCACGCTCGACGCCTGCTGCCGGAGACTGCACGGCAAGGGTGCCAAGGAGCTGATGGAAGAATCCCGCTACAAGGCTGTCGTGGAGGTGCTGCTGGGCGCCGACGGCATGAACTACGGCAAGCTGCCCAAAGGGCTGCTGGAGTTCCACAACAGCCTCGACGGCACCCGCACCCCCCTGGAGGAACACCTGGTGGAAGGCGCCCTCTATGCCGTCGATGCCGACAGCCGCGTCCACATCCACTTCACCGTCTCGCCTGAGCACCGTAAGCTCTTCGAGGAAAAAGCCGAAAGCGTCGTCCGGCACTACGAGCAGAAGTTCGACGTCACCTACGACATCACCTTTTCCGAGCAGAAAGCCTCCACCGACACCATCGCCGCCAACCCCGACGGCACTCCCTTCCACGATGCTGCCGGCAACCTCGTCTTCCGCCCAGGCGGGCACGGTGCCCTCATCGAGAACCTCGGCGACCTGCGTTCCGACGTCGTTTTCATCAAGAACATCGACAATGTCGTCCCCGACCGCTTCAAGGAGGACACGGTGGAGTACAAGCGTCTCCTTGCCGGCATCCTCGTCACCCTCCAGCAGCAGGTGTTCAGCTACCTGCGTCAACTCGACAGCGGGAACTACACCGATGCCGACCTCGCTGCCATGCTCACCTTCCTCGAGCAGCGGTTCTTCTGCACCAGCCCTTGGTTCCATCCCGACGGCATCGCCTCCGACAGCCGTGCAGCCCTTGTAGGCTATCTGCGCGAGAAGCTCAACCGCCCCATCCGCGTCTGCGGCATGGTGCAGAACGTCGGCGAGCCCGGTGGAGGCCCCTTCCTCGCCTACAATGCCGACGGCTCCGTCTCCCTGCAGATTCTGGAGAGCTCGCAGATCGACATGGCCAACCCCAAGAGTGCCGAGATGTTCAGCAAGGGCACCCATTTCAATCCCGTTGACCTCGTCTGCGGCATCAGCGACTACAAGGGCGAGTCCTTCGACCTCCCCCGTTACGTCGATAAATCGACAGGCTTCATCTCCTCCAAGTCGAAGGACGGGCGCGAACTGCGTGCCCTGGAGCTCCCCGGCCTCTGGAACGGCGCCATGAGCAACTGGCTGACCCTCTTCGTCGAAGTGCCCCTCTCTACCTTCAACCCCGTCAAGACCGTCAACGACCTCCTCCGCGAACAACACCAGATGTGATAATGTACATTGTACATTATCCACTGTCCATTATTGAAGCTGGCGGAGCATGTCTTTCAGGAGGGAGTAGAAGGCGGGTAGCTCCTCTTCGAGTGCGATGGGGCGGCCCTGGCGAAGGAAACAATGCTGGCTGGTAGCGGTACAGACAACCGAGTCGCCGACAGTCATGGTGTAGCCGAAGCGGAGCTTGAGCCGCGTGAGCTCCTCCACATGTAGCGTGATGACAATCCGGTCGGGAAAGGCTGTTGGCTTACGAAAGTTGCAGGTGACGCTCATCACGGGCGAGACGATGCCTTCGGCCTCCATCTTTTCGAAACCGTAGCCCATCTGTTCCATCAGGTCGATGCGGGCCTCTTCCATGAAGCGGATGTAGTTGCTATGGTGGGTAATCTGCATCTTGTCCGTCTCGTAGTAGTGGACGGTGTGTACGTAGGGTGTTATTTCCATCTTATTTGCGATGTTTCTTGTAATACTCAAGTCCTTGGCGGACGTTTTCCTTGACGGCGCGGGAGGAGTATGTCGCCCCTGTGACACCGTCGGGGGCGGGCGCCCTTAACGCCTGCGAGACGTCCATGCCGTTCCACTTGGGCAGGAGGTGTGTCTTTACGCGAGTAAAGAAACGGGGGGTCTCGCGGTTGGAAAGAACTTCAATCTTGTCTATCTTACCATTTGTAATATAAATCTTTAGAGGGGTTGCTCCTTCGTAGCCGAGAACGTCAGGTGTCAACTTGGTTGTGTTGACGATGTAGGTGCCGTTCTCTTTCTGCATGATGTCGGCATCGGGCTTGCCGACGAGCAGCAGCCCCACCGCCCCCACAGCCAGCAGCCCCCCTGTGGCAACGGCAAGCAGGATGTTTCTTTTCTTTTTGTTCATCTTCAGTTCTTCCTTTCGGCCTGCGAAGGTACGGCAAACCACGCGAAGTGCCAAATCTTTTGAGTTATTTTAGCTTTTTGTTTGGAAATGAGCCGGGGATTTTGTTCCTTTGCAGAAGAAATTTCAATCTTCTATTTTTAATCTTCAATCCTAAAAATACGTATATGCAAAAGACATTGTTTCCTCTGTTCCTTTTGGTCTGCACGCTGCTTTCGTGCGGGAGTTGTACGAACGTGTCCCAGCCCTTGGGCGACGACCTTGTGCAGTATGTCGAGCCGCGCATCGGTACGGCTCATTGTCGCTACTTCCACTTCGCGCCGGGGGCGCTGCCCTTCGGCATGGCCAAGCCGGGGCCATCCACGAACGGCCATCTGGGCAACAAGGACGGCTGGGAGGCTACGGGCTACGACTATCGCGACACCTCCATCGAGGGCTTTCCCTGCGTGCACGAGTTCCAGGTGGGCGGCATCACGCTGATGCCTACCGCGGGCAAGCTGGTGACCGTGCCGGGGCGAGAGGGGGACACGAACCGCAGCGGCTATCGTTCGAAGTACAGCCACGATGACGAGGTGGCCACGGCGGGCTACTACTCCGTCCTGCTGCAGGACTATGGCATCCGTGCCGAGATGACGGCCACCACGCGCGTGGCCTACCAACGCTATACCTATCCGGCGTCCGACGCGAGCCATCTGCTTTTCAACATCGGCAGCCGGATGGGCGAGAGCGGCGCCGTGAAGGATGCCGAGGTCAGGCTGAACGACGACGGCACCATCGAAGGCTTCGTGGTGACGCTGCCCGAGTACGTGAAGAAATACCAGCCGGGAGCCGAGGTTCCCATCTACTTCTCGGCCGAGGTGGACAAGAAGCCTACGGGATGGGGCACCTTCAAAGGCCGTGTGGCGACGGAGGGCGAGCGCGAAGCCAAGGGCCGCGGCGCAGGGCTTTACCTCACGTTCCCCACCCGCGAGGGGGAGAAGGTGACGGCTAAGGTGGGTATCAGCTTCACCTCCGTGGAGAATGCCCGGCTGAACCGCGAGACGGAAGCCCGCCGGAAAAGTTTCGACAAGGTATGCCGCGAGGCTCACGACATCTGGCAGGAGCACCTCAGCCGCATCTCTGTGGAGACCGCGGGGCGCGAGGACAAGGTGAAGTTCTACTCGGGGCTCTACCACGCCCTCCTCGGGCGCGGCATCATGAGCGACGTCAGCGGCGACTATCCCCGGCACGACGGCACCATAGGCCGTGTGCCCATGAAGGACGGACGTCTCGCCTACAACATGTACAACACCGACGCCATGTGGGGCGGACAATGGAACCTGACGCAGGTGTGGGCGCTGGCCTATCCCGAGCATCTGAGCGACTTCATCTCGTCCCACCTGCAGGTCTATAAGGACTCCGGCTGGCTGGGCGACGGACTGGCCAACTCGCGCTACGTCAGCGGCGTGGGTACCAACCAGCTCTCGCTGATGATTGCTGCGGCCTACGCCTGCGGCATCCGCGACTTCGACCTTGAACTGGCCTACGAGGCCTGCCGCAAGAACGAGCTGGAGGGCGCTGACCGTCCGCTGGGCGCGGGCAAGAGCGACACGGACCAGTTCGTGGCCTACGGCTACGTGCCCCATGCCGAGGCCGGCGACGGGCCCGACGAGACGTTCATGTTCTCCGCCTCCCATACGCTGGAGTACTCCTTCCAGGCGTGGGCCACGGCGCAGCTGGCGCAGGCCCTCGGCCACACGGAGGATGTCGCCCGGCTGATGAGCCTCTCGAAGGGGTGGGAACGCATCTACGATGCCGAAACCGGCTTCGTCCGTCCCCGCCTGAAGGACGGCCGCTGGATTGACCACTTCGACCCCATGCAGGTGTGGCGCGGCTTTCAGGAGGGCAACGCCTGGCAATACACCTTCTATGCCCCCCACGACGCCAAGGCACTGGTGGAGAAGGTGGGAGCAGAGACGTTCGTCGCCCGCCTCGACAGCATCTTCACCCTCTCGCAGCCCAAGATTTTCAGCGGCGGCACCGAGATTGGTGCCTTCGCCGGCCTGCGCACGCTCTACAACCAGGGCAACCAGCCCTGCCTCCACATCTCGTGGCTCTTCAACGAAGCCGGTCGTCCCTCGCTGACGCAGAAATGGGTGCGCGCCATCCTCAATGAGTTCTACGGCACCGACGGCATCCACGGCTACGGCTACGGGCAGGACGAGGACCAGGGGCAGCTCGGCGCGTGGTACGTCATCTCGTCCATCGGACTCTTCGACGTGGCCGGTCTGACGGCAGCCCAGCCCTCGTTCGGTCTCGGCAGCCCCCTCTTCGACCGTGTGACGATACGCCTGAACAAGGATTATTACCCGGGCACGCAGTTTGTCATCGAGACGAAAAACAACTCCTCTGAAAACGTCTATGTGCAGGGCTACACCCTGAACGGGCAACCCCTCAGCGGCACCCGCCTGCCCTTTGCCGATATCGCAAGGGGCGGCAAGCTGGAGGTGGCGCTGGGCAGCACGCCGCAATAGGGAAGTCACGATAACGTCGGAAAAACGATGACGACGTGAGCGCAAAATTGCGCTCACGTTCCAGATGCCATTCCTGCGCCATTTCTGTGCCATTTCAATCCGTCCGAACGAGTTTTTCTGTGGCGATGCAGGAAAAAAACCTTCAGTTTTTATGCTTCGTCTGGGGGACGGTGTGTTTTTTGGGGGGGTGGCGGTTATGATTTCGGGGCTTTCGATGCCAAAAAAGGGGCAAAAATCGGGGGGGTGACGTTGCTTTACGCGCCTTGAAAAGTGCTTTTTCTGGTAGTCAAAAGGGGACTGAAATCCGTCGGGTGGGGTGTTTTTTCACGTCCCGCGGGGCGGGACGGCGGGTGATTGTTCTGCGACAATTTAACATTTAAAAGGGGGCTCTGGCGTGTGGAAAGGGGGCTCTGGCGTACGGGAGGGCCTTTTCCGCGTGCGGAAAGGGGGCACTGGCAAGGGAAGGGGAGAGCTTGGAAAAGGTGGCCATGGCGTGGAGGAGAATAGTAGAATAGTATGATAGTACGATAGTATGGTAGCCTTTCTCGCGCACGCGAGTATAGACGTGGAAAAATCGGCGTATAGCTCATTTTGCAGGATGAATTTGAGTGGTAGGTGTTCAATAGCTCAAATTGCAGGATGAATTTTTTGAGGTATCCATTGCCGTTTTCTTTTGAAGTTTGTACCTTTG